>Ga0315297_10003230_pt1 | contig 10461 bp, 8 predicted proteins | sample YL17G15_0_MG_FD_203628 | JGI IMG/M metagenome (GOLD analysis project Ga0315297, IMG submission 203628) | Sediment microbial communities from Yellowstone Lake, YNP, Wyoming, USA - YL17G15_0 | ecosystem: Environmental > Aquatic > Freshwater > Lake > Sediment | place: USA: Wyoming | collected...
CGGAGGAACGAACAACCGCCAAATGCCGTGGGAGATGGTGGATGGAATTCTCACGAGCGTCGCGAAAAATGTCGTCCGTTTGCAACTACCTCAGATGGGCGTACATTTCCACGGAGGAGGCGACGTAAGTGCGGCTTGGCCCCTGGTCGTCAGGACGCGAAAGCATCTTCACGATTTGACAACCTCTCATCAAATCAAGAGCATCACGTCCATCGGGCTCAATGGCATTCTGAACTCAGAGCAACAGCGTTGGATAGTTGATAACATCGATAGTGCAACAGTGTCGCTCGATGGGCCGCCGGTCATTCATGATTCCCAACGTCCTTTCCCCAACGGGCAAGCGTCTTTTCCTGCGGTGCATCAGACACTCAAGGCTTTTGATGCAGCGCGCTATCCCTACGCGATTCGAACTACAGTCACTTCGGAGAGTGTCAATCACCTCGAGGAAATAGTGTCATTTTTCTGTGAGAACTACGAGGTGAAGAGAATCAAGTGCGAACCGATGTATCCTCGTGGCCGAGGTCTTCAACGGTTGCTGCACGCTCCTGATGCCGTCACGTTCGTTGAGCAATTCCGCAAAGCCCGAGCTCTTGCCAATCAAGCAGGCCGTGAGCTGACATATTCAGGGGCTCGTCTGGAAGTTCTGACGAATGTCTTTTGCCAGGCAGCCGGGAACTCTTGTGCGGTCACGCCCGAAGGATGGGTGACAAGTTGTTATGAAGTCCTGAATCCCGGTGACCCATTCGCGGAGGTGTTTTTCTACGGTCGTTTCAACCCCGTCCTGCAAAAATTTGAAATCGATGAAGAACGCAGAAAGCGGCTCTCCGGGTTGTCGGTATTGAACAAACCTTTTTGTGCCCGATGCTTCTGCCAGTGGCATTGTGCGGGTGACTGCCCGGTCAAGTCACTCCATGCTGAAAGGTCTCCAAGCGATGGCATCCCCGATCGCTGTTACATCAGTCGTGAACTCACGAAAGACCAGCTCATCGAGGCGGTGGAAAATGCGTAATGACAAGGCCACTCCAGGCGATGTGGCAGAAGGTTGAATGCCCATGGAAGGAAGACCTCGTTTTGCTACCCTTAGTCGGCGCGGTTTCTTCAAAACGATGATGGGCGAAGTAGTCTCGGCGGTCGAGGAATATCACGGGAAGCCTCAATTTTGTCTCTCCGATCTCTGGGGGCTCTCTGATGATCTCATGGCTCAGATAAAGCCCGTGATCGTCGCGCCCCTTGAAATGAAGACTGTTGATGGACGCGTGTGGGGGCAATTTGTCGATCAAAACAAACGGGTTTTCCTTTTTGAGGCAAAGGAGGAGAATCTCTTTGTCTTCGAGAGGTTCAACAAAAATATGACGATTGGTGAGATAGGAAAGCACCTCAGCACTTCAATGGATCGGGATGAAGAAGAGGCTTTCTCGTTTGTCAAGCAACTCTTCTTGTCATTGGTCGAGTCACGCGTTTGTGTCCCCGGAAACCAGATAGGCTAGAGAGGTTCTTCTCTTCATGGGCGATCGTCAGCCTATAGCGAAAAGATCAAGGTTGAAGAGGGTGCTTGACGACGTCTATGTCGTGCCACTAGTCGACCGCTGGTTACTCCACTCTCCGCTCCGGTCCACTACCGCGATCGTCAATACAGCAGCGGTTCGAGAGCTCAAGAAAGCCGATCCCGATCTCGTCAGATTAGGGGCGTTGTCTTCTCTGATCGAAAGCCCCCCCAGCGACCCGCCTCGACCAATGCGAGGACCTTTGAAGCCGGATTTCCTGGGTATCGTCCCAACACGCCGATGTAACCTCAATTGTCTCTATTGTGGATTTGGTGCTGCAAATGCTTCGTCCTCTGACTTGGATCCACAGCTCGCTGTCTCGGCAGTTGATTGGATGATCGAGCAAGCCCGCAAAAACAACGCGGAAGGAGTCGACATCCACTTTTTTGGCGGAGAACCGTTCGTCGCACCTGAGGTGGTCGACGTTGTTGTTCATCGGGCTCGCGCACGCAGTGCTGAAAGGGGCCTGAACTGCCGGTTTGAGGCCGATACAAATGGTATTTTCGACGAAACTCGATGTAGATTCATCGGAGACTATTTCGATTCAGTCGTCCTCTCGTTTGATGGACCTGAAGATGTGCATAATCGCCAGCGGCCGGCGAAGGGTGGTGACGGGAGCTTTGAAACCGTATCGCGCAACGCCGTGTATTTGAGCAGATCACCGGCAGAATTGTGCTTGCGGGTCTGCGTGACCTCGTTGAATGTCAAAAGGCTGGGTTCGATCGCGCATTGGTTCTGCGACCAGTTTCACCCAGCCGTGATCAACTTCGAGCCACTCAAACCGACGACCATGAGCGATAGAGCAGGTCTTCAGGTGCCGGATCCCTGGGAGTTCGCCGTTCGGTACATTGAGGCGTATCGTGTGGCGTCACGATTTGGGGTGAGGGTGGTCTACGCTGCTGCAGCGATCGAGAGGATTCAATATACATTCTGCCCTGTCGGTCGAGATACCCTCATCGTGTCTCCGGATGGCACGCTGAGTGCTTGCTATAGTTTGCCGGAAGAATGGAAGGCCGCGGGCCTCGATCTCACGATGGGGCACCTCAGTGCGGCAGGGAAAATGGTGCTTGATCAATCGGCCATCGAGAAGATGCGGAATATCCCTGCCCAGAGGAATCGATGTCGCAGGTGTTTCGCCCAGTGGCATTGTGCGGGCGGATGTCATTTGATGAACCACCGTACCAACCGTGGTGAAGATTACGACGATTTCTGTACTCAGACGCGTTTGATCGCTGCTTATCTCCTTCTTGACAGGCTAGGCGACGAGGAGAGTTTGCAGAAGATGGTGCGAAGCAGGCGAGCCGCAGAGGCACTGGCCCTGGTTGCATCGGATCGCTTGTCTGACTGGGAAGAATAGCCGTACGAACTCAGAGTGTCCTCCATGGCATCAGGATCATGCTTCCGTTGTCATCCGGCTGTCGCATGGTCGGTCGAGAAGAGCAGTATTATTCTCTTCCGGTCCGGTACGAACGACGCTATCGAGTTAAGGCATCCCGAGTCGGCGCTCTGGGATTTTCTTAGCAGAGGTATCCAGATGGAGCGCATCACCGCCATGATGTGTGTCCTTCGATCTTCCACGCAGCAATCCGCGGAACTGTGGATAAAGCGGAGAACCGCAGAGTGGCTCCGTGCCGGCTGGCTCATCCAGGGAGATCGAATTGGCTAATCTCTCGATTACACTCGACTGCAATCGGAGCTGTTCCTATTGCTTTGCACGGGGTGTCGAGGTTCGGGAGAGAACCATGCGACGGGCGACTTTCCTCGATGCGCTGGATTTTCTTAGCCGATCCGGGATTCCCGAGGTTCGACTCCTCGGAGGTGAACCAACTCTCCATCCCGATTTTTTGTGGTTCGTCGAGCGGAGCATCGAGAACGGTTTCAAACCAGTTCTCTTCTCCAATGGCCTGCTTTCAGCACGGACAGCCGCTGATCTCCAGAGATTTCGAAGCACAGATGTGCAGATCGTGATCAATGTGAATGATCCCGACAGCCAGAGTATCAAGGAGACTCAAGCGCAGAGGGATACGTGGAGCCGACTCGCCGCTTTCTGCATGCTTGGTTTCAACATCCACAAACCAAATACAAGTCTGGATTTTCTTGTTGACCTCACTGAGAAGTTCGAGCTGCGTCGTTCCATCAGACTCGGATTGGCTCATCCTCGTCTTGACGGCTCTAACGATTACCTCCTGCCGAAAAACTACCCTCAGGTAGGGGAACGTATTCATGATTTCTACGGCAAGGCTCGACAAAGAGGTATCCGTGTCGAATTCGACTGCGGCTTTGTTCCATGCATGTTCCCAGCTGCGCTCCTTAAGACTCTGATTGCTGATGTTGGAACATTCGTCAGCGGCTGCGGTCCAATCCCCGATATCCTGCCGGATGGAACGGTGACGCATTGCTATCCCCTCGCATCCGTGAGCCGATGTTCCCTTGATAAGAAAAACGTCTCCGCCGGCTTGAAGAGGAAACTCGAATACCCCCTGCAACTGTATCGGAAACTCGGCATCTATCAGGAATGTCTGCAATGTCCACTGAAGAAAGGCGGCGTCTGCGGTGGGGGTTGCCTCTCTGCGGCGATGCAGCGTCTACGATCTGCTTCAAACGGTGTCAGCTCGCCGTTGAGCACGAAGAGTCCCGCACAGCGCAAAGGCTCTCATCCGGACTTCGAAAAGAGCATTGCATCCAGAAGAAAGACAGTGGAGAGACCTGCTCAAGCGGTTCAGAGTCAATTTGTCATTCCTTACATCGACCAACCCCCCGAATTCTGGGACCAGATCAAAGAGGAGTTCGGGCCTCATATCAAGTCGGTCTATTTCCCCCTCCCCGGAACAATGGTTGGCTCGGGCCGCCCGCCGCAGCCTCACCGGTACTTGCACAAATTCTTGTCCGAGTCATTGTTCCGTTTTTCCGCTTTGATCAATCCGGTGATCCTCGAGCGGCCCATTCGTGAGATTGTCCGCCCTCTCGTCGATACGGTGAGGGGCATCGATGATAGATACGGTTTGACTGACGTCACAGTTACGAACGTCGCACTGGCGCTGGCCATCAAGGAAAACATCCCGTCACTTCGAACTGTGGCTTCAACACTCATGGACATCTCAAGCACGAACCAATTGCTGATGGTTGAGAATGCTTTCGATGTCATCGTTCCAGGCAGTAGGATCATGCGCGATCTCCGCTCGTTACAGGATCTGAGAAAAGCCTTTCATGGGAAGATTCGCCTCATCGTGAATGAGGCTTGTCTGCCGGGGTGTCCCTATCGAGTTCAACATTTTTTTGAGATGGCGAGGAATACCATCGCGTTCCCGGATTCATTGTGCGCTCATCTTCTCGAGCAGAAACCGTGGATGCGGCTGACCGGCGCATGGGTTCTCCCGCAGCACCTTCATTGCTACGACGGGCTCTGCGATGAATTGAAATTGGCGGGAAGAGTAACTCTGAATGATCCGGCAAAGTATCGGCGTGTCCTCGCCGCCTATCTGAACAGACAACCTCTTTTGCCGAGCGAAATTGGCGGTGGTCCGGCGTCCGTTCTTGAGCCCATCGAAATTGATGAGGTATTCTATGCCAGGACACTTCGCTGTGACCATCAATGCGACCGATGTACTCTGTGCTCGGCCTACTATGAGGAATCGTGTATGCGCACAGGAGTTCGGAAACGACTCGCGATAGGACGCGACATCGATCGGATAGTGCAACATCGTGGCCGATGAACATGCTTGTCAACCCGACATGAACCCCTCCCCGCAGATATCAGACAGTTTTCTGAATTACAGCCTGACATCCCAGGACAGACTCGCATGGGAAGAACTGCTCTCGGATGCGCCTGACTGTATCAGCGTTGGCGAGATACTCTCTCAGTGGCAGATGGCAAAAAGGCATTTTGCCATTAGCAATCGCGAGCTTCCCCTGCCCGTATGGAGACAACGCCGATTCGACCATGATGGAAACCGGGCGTGGCACGAGCTCTCTTCGGGCTTCGTGAGCGAAACTAGTGCTGATCCAATCTCAATATATATCCATATCCCATTTTGCGATAGGCGATGTGGATTTTGCGATTGCTATTCAATGCCGCTCGGGAAAGCGTCAACGGATATTGAAGGTTCGTACGTGAATGCGCTTCTCGGGGAAATGGAGACATGGAGATCGGTCCGGCAGATCGATAATAGACCGGTCACTACAGTTCATTTCGGCGGCGGAACTCCTTCTTGCATCGGGGAAGCTCATTTTGGAAGCATCGTCAGGCAATGCCGGGCCTGTTACACTACCACTGATAGAACAGAATTCGCTCTTGAACTAACGACCAGCCTTCTTGACGACAAACACCTTGACGCTTTGCATGGGTGGGGGTTCTCGCGACTGCATATAGGAGTCCAAACTCTGGAAGATGAGGCGCGTCTCCTCATCGGAAGGAAAGAGGATTCAGCCACAGTGTTGAAAAAGCTCGAGCGGGCGATCCAGCTTGGATTTACAGTGTCCACGGACATCCTTCTTGGACTACCAGGACAAACCATAAGCGGGTTCTTGGGAACTCTCAGTCGCCTGGTCGAGGTCGGTGTCCATGGATTCTCGCTCTATCAGTTGCAGATGTCGAGACGCAATCGCAAGTTCATCGAAAGGGTGGGAGGCAAGGACCGAGGCACCCTCTTTGAATACCTGCTGTTCCAGCTTGCTGAGCAGTATCTCACCTCGCATAATTTCCGCAAGAATCACTTCGATCATTTCTCTCTCCCGGAAGATCGGAACCTCTATTGCACTCACGCTTCACGAAAGGAAGACCTGCTGGCGCTCGGGACGACAGCCGATGGAGCATTCGGATACTATCATTACCGCCATCCCGCTATAAAGCAATATATAAGTAAAACCGAGGTCGGTCTGCCTGCGTTGGAGGGGGGAATGAGTGAATCGTCGTTCGAAAAACGAGTCAGGCCGGGAGTAGTTTCCCTCATGGTGGCCCGGATAAGCGATGCAACATTTCATGACTTCGATGCGGTGGCGCTACGAGATGCATGGCTAGAATGTCTTTTGCTGAAGGCCGATCCTCAAAGTGATGAATTTTCACTAACCGCCAATGGATCATGGTTCATCAATGAGATGATCGAACAGTTCAAGAACGGAGTGCTGCGCGACACTTTTATACACTAAATGCACCAGGACTTCCGTCCTGACACCGTCAAGCCCGCGCTCTGAGGTGGGGCGGGGATTTCATAGACAACCCCGAGTGACTACAGTCGCTCGGGGTCTTTGTTTGATGGAAGAAAAGCCACATGTAGGACCTGTCAGTTGTTTTGAAACCTGACGGGTCTAATCTGGTACTGCTAATATCCAACCAACTGGACCACACCATTGACCGATGAAAGCCGGATAGTTCCCTTCCCCGTTCCCGCTGAACCCGTGACGGTGGTGCGTGTGTTGGTGGTATAGACTATCGGAAAGTTCGATACAGAGACGGACCCGATCGTTACGGTGGCACTCACAGCAGCAGACGTAGTCCGTGGAACGAGCAGTGTCACATTTCCGTTCACGAGACTGAAATTGCATGTTCCATTCTCCGGCAGCGTGACTTTTCCACTGATTGTTCCGTTCGTGACACTCACACTCGTATTCCCGGAGATTTCGGAGACGTTGACTGAACCGTTGACGACCGCTGTCGTCACAGCGTTTCGAATGGAAGTGATTTCCACGCCGCCGTTAACATTATTAGCGGTTACCCGCCAAGAACTCGGAATCATTATCTCGTAGTTCACCTGGTAGGTTCTTCCGCCGCTCGTGTTTGGCTGTACGGTCTTAACGCTGAGCAGCGAGGCTGATTCCACAATGTCAATCTCAATGTCGTCAATGTGCCGCCTGGCATCTTCGACGGTCTGATCTTTGACGATCCTCGCCCCCGATATACGGATTTGGCCGAGCGTGTCCACGCCGATAATCGTCACTTCCCCGTTCACGTTGCTGATGAAGAGCTCGGCGCGTGTTCCAGCCGATCTTGTGTAGAGGAAGCTGTCGCGGTATTCAGCGTTCGGATCGGCGTTGAAGTCATTGATTTCGCATCCGGCTATGACCAGGAGCAGCGGAACGAAAAGCCGACAAACCCAGGCGGTGGCTCGCAGATGCTGTTTCATACTATCTTCCTTGTGCAGTTCCCTTCTGAAATCTTACGGGATCTGGAGGGTTGTGTTTCACACGGAAATGGCCATCCTGCTGTCAACTCCCCAGTGTAGCTGATCGATCACAAGCTCGTTGCGTTTGTGAGCAGAGCTCACGAACAGCATCTGACACACCGAAACCTGTCAGGTTTTGAAAACCTGACAGGTTTCACAACGAGCTGGAGGAACGTGCTTCGCTGCGTCCGCACGGAAACGGTAACGACCCCGACAAAATGCGTCCCGACTAAGGGCGTCGGGACAAGTCGGGGTAAACTCCGCGTGACCCTCCGAGTTATCTCTTTGCGGCTGGCCTATTGCTTCACCGCGAACAACGTCCAGGGGTTTCCCTTCATGTCCTTCAGAAACTTTTCCTGCCATTTAAACTCGGGGTGTTTCTCGAGGAAAGGCGCTGCCAGAAAATCCTCGCCACACGGATGACCCATTCTTGCTCAAATCTTCATCTCCTTCGCCAGCGCTGTGGTCGTGACTTTGCCTTGTACTGCTCCCGTCGGATAGAAAGGAGGAGAGCTCCATTCCGGTGCGCCGCGTGGATCGCGATCGACGTGACCGCATAGAACTCCGCCATTCAACACGACTGTCCCTCGGATCGGATCATAGTGGTCGGCTTCCATGGTTTTCGCGAGTTCGGCGTCGATTGCACCCTTCTTCTCAATCGCTAATTGCGCCCAACGGCACTTTCGGCTGTTGGCGCTATTCAGCATCTCGTTCGGATCGAATGTTGTTTCTTCAGCCGTCAGTTTTGGATCGCACGCGAAATTTGACCCTTCATACCAGCCATCGGTTGTCCGCCACACGCGGGTGTTCTTCAGTCCCAGCTCGAGGCGTGCAATTTCATTCGTTTTGATGTCACCGACAAGCCAGTCATTTGCATATGCGCCATTGTTGTTCGTCGTCATGATCCTGATATAGTCGTCGATGGAGGAGGCGTACTGGGCAGCTTTGCGGGCACGCATGAATTCCGGCGTACCGTTCTCGTCGAATCCTTTGAACTGCGTGATGGTTGTCTCGGTGTAGAGCAAGCCGGCGCTGTTGATGGCGAAGTCATCGCCGCTATGAATGAGACCCGGCATGCAATCCATAAGAATCCGGAATCCTTTCGTCGGGACGATATCCGCGATCACATTCCATCGTTCGCCGACCATGTAATCGCTCCAGTTATTATGGGCGACGACAATCTTGCCATCCTTCGTATAACTACCGGTGGCGATGAAGGCGCTGCATTTGCCGGGCGCCCGATTGTTCATCGAGTCCTGTTTGATCTTGTTGGCAAGCCACGGGACGTAGTACGAAGCAAGCTCGATATTGGCGTTGAGTGCTGTGATGTCGATGTTGTCGTACTTATAACCCCGCGCCTTCAAGCCCTCAGCGATGCCCTCGATTTCCTCTTGATACTCCTTTTCCAGCTTCGGCCAGAAGATCCGAGCCGCCGCCTCACGGAAAAACTTCCAGTCTTTTTGTGTCGAACCTTTTTCGAAATAGTATGCAAACATCTTGAGGCAATCATCAATTTCAGGCGCCAGATGATAACCATGCTGGAACCCGATCTGGGCGGGTGTCCCTTCCAGGTGGACATAGATCCAGCCGCCGCGATCCTCGCGGGAAGAATTCTTGAGCCGAGGATCGTCGGTGCCACCATACAGAGATGCAGAGAGCAACAGGATGAAGCTGAAAAGGAGTTTCATGGTATGCTCCAATCGTGAGTAGCAATGCGTGGGTTCTCATCTGAATATAGCTGAACCAGTGATGGTTTTCAATTCCTCTTTCGCGGGCTCGGGGCTGATCACAGCACCATCCCGTTGTTCAACGAAGGTCTACGGAATCTTCCTTGCTCCCCTTGACAGATTTGCGTATTTTTGTGTCCCATCGAGGGATTATTACCCGTGAAGAAGCAGAGCCTCAAAGGACTATCGCTGAAAGAGCTTCAGGAATTTGTGGAATCCCTCGGCGAGAGAAAATATAGGGCTGCCCAGCTCTTTTCATGGATGTACGCCAAGGGTGCAGAGTCATTCGATGAGATGACCGACATTTCCCGGGAGTTCCAGGCGGTGCTGTCTGCCAGAGCAACCCTCGAGCATCTGGAAGTTGTCCGCAAGAGCGTCTCTCCCAGAGATGGAACCACCAAGCTTCTCTTCCGGCTCCACGATGGCATGATGATTGAAAGTGTGCTCATCCCGCCTGAGGACCCTGATCGCCAGCCAGATTCCACGAAGGCCGGCAAGCATAGTTCCGGGGCCGAACAGCGCCTGACGTTGTGTATTTCGACACAGGTTGGCTGCCCATTGGACTGCAAGTTTTGCGCGACGGGCACTATGGGATTTCACCGGAACTTGTCGGCCGGAGAGATCATCGATCAGGTTATTCAGGCTCAGCGCTCTGCCACGCGGCGTATCACGAATCTCGTGTATATGGGAATGGGCGAACCGATGCTGAACTACGATGAGGTGATGCGGTCGGTCGACATCGTCACGGATGGCCGGTCGCTCAACATTGGCGCACGCCACATTACGATCTCCACGGCCGGGTACGCTGACCGGATACGGCAGATGGCGGATGAAAAACGCCGGGTGAAGCTCGCGCTTTCGCTTCACTCTCTCGACAACGAGAAGCGAACGAAACTCATGCCCATGACCAAAAAGTACAGCGTTGATGACCTCATCGATGCCCTGGAGTACTACTACCGCAAGACGCGCCATCGACCGACGTTCGAGTACATTCCGTTCGATGGATTCAACGACACTGAAGCCGACATCAAG
>Ga0315297_10003233_pt1 | contig 10459 bp, 10 predicted proteins | sample YL17G15_0_MG_FD_203628 | JGI IMG/M metagenome (GOLD analysis project Ga0315297, IMG submission 203628) | Sediment microbial communities from Yellowstone Lake, YNP, Wyoming, USA - YL17G15_0 | ecosystem: Environmental > Aquatic > Freshwater > Lake > Sediment | place: USA: Wyoming | collected...
CGACACACGCATGTTCGAGATGTTCAATGAGCGGATCGAAGCGGAAAACTTCCCTTGGAAGCTCCAGGACCTCCTGCCCGAAGTACTCATGGCAGGAGATGCTGCAGGCTTTCTTATCGAGGAAGGCGCGAGATTGCTCGATCCTACGGGACGACTTCAGACGGGCATCCCACTCTGTCCACCCGAGGGCGACGCAGGCACAGGCATGGTCGCAACGAACAGCGTGGCAGAACGAACGGGCAATGTGTCCGCAGGGACCTCCGTCTTCGCCATGATCGTTCTGGAAAAGGCACTGTCAAAGGTATACTCCGAGATCGACATGGTGACGACGCCCTCGGGCAAGCCTGTCGCCATGGTGCATTGCAATAACTGCACATCTGATCTCAACGCATGGGTGGAATTGTTCCAGGAATTCACCCAGGAGCTTGGCGTGGAGATCAGTCCATCCAGGTTGTTTGAAATGCTGTATCAAAAGGCGCTCATGGGTGAGGCAGAGGGCGGCGGGCTGCTGGCATACAATTATCTTTCGGGGGAGCACATACTGCACTTTGAGGAGGGACGTCCGCTGTTTGTCCGTACCCCTGAAAGCCGTTTCACACTTTCGAACTTCATGCGGGTGCATCTGTTCTCGGCGCTCGGTGCATTGAAGATCGGACTGGATATCCTGTTTGAACAGGAGCAAGTGAAGATCGACCAGGTACTTGGTCACGGTGGCTTCTTCAAGACAAAGGAAGTGGGTCAAAAGATCATGGCGGCGGCGATGAATGTCCCCGTTTCGGTGATGGAGACTGCCGGCGAGGGTGGCGCATGGGGGATCGCGTTGTTGGCTGCTTACATGCTTCATAAACAAAGGAATGAATCTCTCGAAGGATATCTCTCCAACAAGGTATTTGCAGGTAAAAACGGTACGACGATCGCTCCCGATCAAAGGGATGTAGTTGGCTTTACAGCGTTCATGGATCGCTACAAAAAGGGACTGGTCATCGAAAGAGCTGCCGTGGATGCGCTGAAATAAACGAGGTAGAGACATGCTTGAAATGCTAAAAGAAGAACTATTGCAATTGCACCTTGAACTACCGAAAAATAACCTGGTGATGTGGACCGGGGGCAATGTCAGCGCTCGGGATCCGGAAACAGGACTGGTGGTTATTAAAGCCAGCGGAATCCGCTACGAAGACTTGGGACCTGATCACATGCTAGTCGTCGATATGGATGGCAAAGTGGTGGAAGGTGATTATAAACCATCGTCCGATGTGCACAGTCATTTGTATATCTACAAACATCGCCCCGATGTGGGTGGCATCGTACATACACATTCACGCTATGCCACGGCTTTTGCAGCTGTGGGGAAGCCCATCCCGTGTGTATTGACTGCCATCGCCGACGAATTCGGCGGACCGATCCCGTGTGGCGGATTTGCTCTGATCGGTGATGAGGCGATCGGCAAAGTGGTGATCGAGACCATTGGCAAATCCCCGGCGGTACTGCTTAAGAACCATGGTGTGTTCACCATAGGCAAGAATGCTACGGCGGCGGTCAAGGCAGCCGTGATGACTGAAGATGTAGCTGCCACAGTTTGGATGGCGCTACAAATTGGCACACCGGATGTCATTCCCCAGGATGATGTGGATAAGTTGCACAACCGGTACACCCATGTGTATGGACAATAAAAATACATTTGACGGGATTATCCCGCCCTAATCGGTGATCCAACAAAAGGAGACGCGATCATGATTGATTTGAAACAATATGAAATCTGGTTTGTTACGGGCAGCCAACACTTGTATGGTCCAAAAACGCTTGAGACTGTTGCCGAGCATTCGCGTGAAATTGCGTCTGTGTTGGGCGCTTCTGCTTATATGCCGGTCAATTTGGTGTTCAAACCCGTCCTGACCACCCCCGAACACATCCATGGGTTGTGCCTTGAAGCCAACTCGGCCAAAAACTGCATTGGCCTGATCACTTGGATGCACACTTTCTCGCCTGCCAAAATGTGGATCGGTGGACTAACCATGCTCAAGAAACCCTTTGCCCACCTGCATACCCAGTACAACCGTGAAATCCCCTGGGCTGAGATCGATATGAACTTCATGAACCTGAACCAGGCTGCACACGGTGACCGTGAGTTTGGTTTTATCGGCAGTCGCCTGCGCCTGGAGCGAAAGGTCGTTGTTGGGCATTGGCAGGATGATGAAGTCCAGCGCGAGTTGGGTATTTGGGCGCGCGCCGCCGCAGCCTGGGCCGATTGGCAGGGAGCTAAAATCGCCCGCTTTGGAGATAATATGCGCGATGTGGCTGTCACCGAAGGCGACAAGGTTGAAGCACAGATCCAACTCGGGTACAATGTATATGGTTATGGCGTGGGAGATTTGGTTAAGGCAGTGAACGAGGCTACCGAGGTCGAAATTGTGCAGATGATGCAAGCCTATCTTGACGAATATGATGTTGCCCCGGCACTGTACCCTGGCGGAGAGCGCAACGACTCCCTGCGCGAAAGTGCCCGTATCGAAGTCGGGATGCGTAATTTCTTGAGCGCAGGCAATTTCAAGGCCTTCACAACTACATTTGAAGACTTGCATGGCCTGGCGCAGCTCCCCGGCCTGGCTGTACAGCGCTTGATGCGCGATGGCTACGGCTTTGGCGCGGAAGGTGACTGGAAAACTTCCGCTCTTGTACGTGCGATGAAGGTGATGAGCGCCGGACTAAAAGGCGGTGTCTCATTCATGGAAGATTACACCTACCACTTCAGCCCAAGCGGGGATAAGGTGCTTGGGGCACACATGCTCGAGATCTGCGAATCGATCGCCAAACCCGGCGCAAAGCCCAGGCTGGAGATCTTACCACTCTCGATTGGTGGCAAAGCTGATCCTCTCCGGCTGATTTTCGATGCAAATATTGGCCCGGCAATTGGTGCATCTATTATGGACATGGGGCAGCGTTTCCGCATGGTTGCCAATGTGGTGGATGTTGTGCCAACCGACGCTCCGCTGCCCAAGTTGCCGGTGGCACGTGCTCTGTGGCTACCGCGACCAAGTCTGAAAATTGCCGCAGCAGCCTGGATTTATTCGGGCGGCGCACATCACACCAGCTTCAGCTATGCCGTGACCGCCGAGCATCTACAGGACTTTGCAGAGATGGCGGGAATTGAAATGCTGCTGATTGACGAGCATACTCGCCTACATGAGTTCAAGAAAGAACTGCGCTGGAATGATATGTATTACTCTTTTTTCAGAAATCACTGATTTGACTTCCTAGATATGTAAACACATCTGACCGAATTATTTCTAATGAGGTCCAATAAATGAACCGTAATCATGCTACACAACCGATCCGAGTTGCAATCATCGGAACAGGTGCCCGATCGAATTATCTATATGGACCAATGCTTAAAGCTCTTCCCAGTGATGTGAACCTCGTCTCTGTATGGGGGCGGACTTCACAGTCTGCAAGAAAACTTGGAGAGAGCCTGGGGGTTCCCTGGTTTTCGGATATTGAAAAACTCATCCATCAGACGGACCCTCAGATTGGTATTGTTTGCGTGGCTTATCACGCCAATGGTGAAGTAGGCCTAATGGCAGTTGAACATGGATTGCATGTCCTGCTTGAAACACCAATGGCGCACAAGTTGAGCGAGGCGGATGCAATCATCCACACCGCGCGCCAGCGCGGGCTAAAAGTTGAGGTAGCGGAGCAATTTCATCGTCGACCATTAGAACAGTTAAAACTAAAATTGATACAGTCTGGACTATTTGGCCAGGTATATACTTCCTTCAATGATTTTGCCGGTCACGGATACCATGGTGTGAGTGTGCTGCGAAGCTATTTAGGATTTGATGCCAGGCCTGTTCAAGTTGTGGGTGCTATGCAACTCAATCCCCTTATGCCTCATTGGTCCAGATTAGCAGGTGAATTTGGCCCGCGGATAGAATCGCAAGAACACGGGATCATAACCTTTGAGACAGGTCAGCTAGGGATTTTCCACTGGACAGATGTAGGCTATGATTCTGCGCTACGCTGGTGGCGGAGCAGCAGGTTTTTGGCAGAAAAAGGAATGGGGATTTCGGTCGGGGTTGGGATAGATATAGACGAGCAATTGACATTGCTTTCGCCGGATGGACAAGCTCCACAGTTTATTACGATTGAAAGGCAATTTGAAAGAGTCGATGGTGGGGCTATGGTGGCGATGATTGCTCACACAGGGAACCTGGAGTACCCCATTGTTCGCTGGGAAAACCCATTCAAACCAGCAATAATGGGTCACGGTGCACAATGGCATGACGACGAGATCGGCGTTGCCGGTTGTTTAATGAGCCTTGTAGATGCGGTCCGGAAAGATATAGACCCAACTTATGGTGCTGAACAGGCTAGATTAGATCAAGAAATTGTCTTAGCCATCCAAAAATCAGCGAAAGGAGATGGCATTCCTGTAAGATTGCCACTGGATATGTATGATGATGAAGCATGAGTGATTTTTATCGTCTCCCCACTCGCAATCTGAAAAATAGCCTGTTAAGCCTGGAGTTTCTTGCCGAGGCAGGGCCACGCATAGTCCGTCTCTCAGCCTGTAGGATGTAAATATTCCGTTCATTCAGAATGCACAAAAAAATCTTATTAACCCAAAAGGAATACCTTAGAAATTCTATGGATTAGTCAATAAGCCTGGATAGGTTTCTTGATCAGGGGAACGAAAGAGAAAAGTGTAGACGATGTTTTTCAAGGACATCATTTGCATCAAATCCCCATTTGGACAGGTTTGCGGATCGCCTTTCCTTGCTTCATACTGCGGGAACAATTCGGGAACAGATATGCTAGCACAGCACGCAACGAGCATAGTGAGTTGTAAGGTGATTTTGGAACATAATAGACGTAATGGACGGCTTTTTTTCCCTTTTCCCCTATTTGTGTCATTGACCGGGGTAGACTTTACCAGGCATAGTCGCCCGGTGTTTACCAGGCATGATCGCTCGATGTTTACCACCCATCGTCGCCCGGTGTTTACCACTGTGGCAGAATCTCTCCCAATCACACAATGGGAGAGGAACAGCGAACATGGAGCGGATCCACATGAATATCTACACAGAAATTATCTACCGGTTGCGAGCTGGGGAAAGTGAACGAAGCATTTCCCGTGATCTAGGCATCAGCCGACCGACGGTACACAAATATAAACTCAAGGCGTTCCTGGAAGGATACTTGGATCAGCAAAGGGAGTTTCCTGGAAGGGAAGAGCTTGCCAAGAGCCTTGGTCCAGATCCACAACCACCTAAGGCACCCAGCACCGTCGAAGGATACCGGGAGGCAGTGCAAAAGTATCTGAAACAAGGGCTGGAAATGACGGCCATCTTCCAGCGCTTGCGTGACGATTACGGCTATCAGGGGAGTTATTCGTCGGTACGGCGCTTCGTGCACCATGTGAGGCCGGAAGAGAAAGAAGCCTACGTACGGGTACATACCGAACCCGGGGAAGAGCTGCAGGTGGATTTTGGCAGTATTGGTCCCATCTACGACCCCAAAGCGGGGAAGATGCGGAAAGGTTATGTATTTGTGGCCACCCTGGGATACAGTCGCCACCAATACGCCGAAATCGTGTGCGACCAGAAGATCAGCACCTGGCTGGGCCTGCACCAACGCGCCCTGGCCTTTTTCGGGGGCGTGCCGCGGCGGGTGGTGCTGGATAATCTGAAGGCAGCCGTGGTCAAAGCCCTGGTGCTGGATCCCATCCTGGGAGAAGCCTATCGGAAATTGGCCCAACATTACCACTTCCTGATCAGTCCCAACCGTCCCGGCACTCCGCGCCACAAGGGGAAAGTGGAAAATGGGGTAAATTATGTCAAGCGGAACTTCTTTGCCGGACAGGAATTCGTGGACCTTGAGCGGGCTAACCTGCGTTTGAAGGCCTGGGTGATGGAAACGGCGGGGGTGCGCGAGCATGGCACCACGCACCAGGCGCCCTTGAAGTTGTTTCGGGAGACCGAACAAGCCGCCTTGCAAGCCCTGCCTGCCGAAAGCTTTGATTTGCATGCCATCCTTATGGCCAAGGTGCACAGCGATTGCCACATCGTGGTGGATGGCAGCTTCTATTCAGTGCCCCACACCCAGGTAGGGTCTGAAGTGGAAGTGCATGTGCACGAACGGGTAATCGAAATTTACGCTCATCACGAGCTGGTGCGCACACACTGCCGGGCAACTCAGAAGGGCCAGTGGTGCACGGAAATGGAGGATTACCCTCCTTCCAAAGCCCAGTATCTGTTGAAAACGCCTCAGTTCTGTCTCAAACTTGCCCTGCGAATGGGCCCGCATACCCACCAGGTGGTCGAGCACTTGTTAGCCGATCGTCCCTTGGACCGTTTGCGCTCGGTTCAGGCCATTTTGACCCTGGCAGAGAGTGTGGGTGAGAAGCGCCTGGAAGCTGCCTGCGGTCGCGCTCTGTATTATGGTGATCCGCATTACCGGCGCATCAAAGACATCCTCAATGCCGCCCTGGATCGAGAGCCTCTGCCGGACCAACTCGTGGCTACTCCCACTCCTCAGGGGTTTGCTTTCTCCCGCAAACCCAGGGAATTCTTTGAGCACCACCCGGGCGGCCAGCCATGATCTCTATTCATCCCTTACTGCCCAAGCTCAGGCAGCTCAACCTTTCCGGCATGCTCAACACCCTGGACTTGCGTGCTGAACAAGCCAGCCAAGAACAGCTTTCTCCCATGGAGTTTTTCGCCCTTTTACTGGATGACGAGCTGGAGCGGCGCGAGCAAAACTGCCTGGCTTACCGCCTATCCACTTCAGGCTGCAACCCTGCCAAGACCCTGTCGTATTTCGACTTCTCGGCCACTCCTGGGGTGAACCGCTCCTTCATCGTCGACCTGGCCACCTGCGCTTTCATCCAGCGCCATGAAAACGTATTGTTCTGCGGACCTACCGGAGTGGGGAAAACCCATTTAGCCAATGCCCTGAGCATCGAAGCCCTCAAACGAGACCTGCGGGTCATCTCCAAACCCACCTTTCGCCTGCTGGCGGAGCTTAACGCTTCCCGGGCCAATGGCTCCTACAACCGCCATATGACCTCGATCCTCAAGTGTGACCTGTTGATCCTGGACGATTTCGGCTTGCAGCCCTTGCTCCCGGCTGCCATCCAGGACCTGTACGAAATCATCTGCGAGCGTTACGAGCGCGGCTCGATCCTGGTCACCTCCAACCGCGCCTTCGAAGAGTGGGCGGAGGTCTTCAACAATGATCTGCTTTCATCGGCTGCATTAGACCGCCTTACCCACCACGCCCATACTCTGGTGATCCAAGGCGAAAGCTATCGCCAGCTATCCCGTCGAAAGGAGGCTTTATTGAAAGCTAAATCTTGATCATTGGCATTAATGTGGTAAACATCCACCCGATCATGGGTGGTAAACATAACCCGACTATGAGTGTTAAACATCGCCCGGCTATTGACAATTTCGGCCACCGATTCCGATGCTGTCCAAAAAGTGGCCGATTTGCGCCGGAATCACTGGCCGATTTGTTCCAGAATCGGTGGCCGATTTACATCGGATTCACTGGCCGATTTGCACCGGATTATGCATTTAGTCTATAGAAATTTGTTGCTAAAAAAACCGGTAATATGGTTATAATATATTATAAGAATGTTTACATTCTAATACCATCTTAGTTCTAATCACAGTTATCAATTATTGCCGAGAAGGAGAATGCGATGCGTAACTTATCTGGTAAACGCGTATTAATCACCGGTGGTGCAAGGGGTATTGGTGCAGCAACGGCGAAACGGTTTTTGGAAGAAGGATCAAGAGTAGTTGTAATAGATTTTTATCAGCCAGCTCTTGAAGAAATCAAAAGGAACCTTCCGCAATTGGAAGATGCCATCTTGGCAGATGTTTCTAATGTAAACGATGTAAGTCGTGCTTATAAACGTTTAGATCAAATTTGGAATGGATTGGATGTATTAATCAACAATGCAGGAATTAGCATCCGCCACAGATTCTTGGATATCACACCAGAAGATTGGCAGGCAGTCATAATGACAAACCTGACAGGTTTGTTTTATATGGCAAAGGAAGCTGCAAAACGAATGCTAGCAGCTGAAAAAGGTGTGATCATAAACATGGGTTCGACAAATGGTTTAATGGGTTACCACTATTACGCTGATTATAATGCTTCAAAAGCAGGTGTAATAGAATTATCGCGTTCAATGGCATTGGAACTTGCCCCCTATGTGCGGGTTATCACCCTTTGCCCAGGTTATGTCCTGACCCCGATGCAGGAGGCAGAATACACACCCGAAATGATGCGCGAAGTTGATAATAAGATTCCTCTTGGAAGACAAGCAAGACCTGAAGAAATGGCAGCTATATTTGCTTTCCTTGCCTCAGATGATGCAAGTTACATAACAGGGTGCACTATTATCGCTGATGGCGGTGAGACCGCAGGTGGACTTGCAAGCCAAAAGACTGCATTTAGTTAAAGTTAGGTAAGTTGATAAAGATAAATGCCCTTAAATTAAGTGCTTACAATCAACACAGAACATGTAGTGCAGTTCAAAATGATGAAATTTGTGACATCCATAAAATATGACCTGTCGATCTATGCTCAGATCGACAGGTTATATGGATGATCAATAGAGATGCTTATTACAAATTACCTGGCAACCAGGCTCAGGATGTACACCAATAAAGGGGCAATGACTAAAGCCGGGAGAAAGTTCCCAACCCGGATCTTCGTGATTTCTAACAGGCTACTGATGCCGACACCCATCAAAATTATTCCACCTGAAGCTGTCTGCTCATTCATCATCGCGACGCTGATGATGGCATCTAGCCTTCCAGCTAGCAGGCTTATACTATCCCTGATAGGCAAGTACTGGCAGGGCTGAAAATGCTACTCCCAGTCCAAGCGTCGATGCAAACACTATTGAAATAAAGCCATCAAGGACTGATTTAATCGAAAGCGTCAGATAATCTCCACGCAACCCGTCACTAATTGAGCCTAAAACCGCCATGGGTCCAGTACAGAAAAGCATAGATGCACTGAGAAAGCCAACAACAAAACGGCTGGATTTTCCCTCAGAACTTCCCCTAACCCGTTTTTCCAACCAAATACCCAGCGATTGAATTCTGTCTTCTATTTTCCACCACTCTCCTAACAATGCGCCAATAATTAAAGCGCCTAGCACAACGAGAGGTTTTTTGGTTTTTAAAAACATCTGGAAACCTATCGCCGTTGTGAATAAGCCCATACCCGCAATCAAGGTATTTTTAATATTATCTGAAAGACGCCTCCCGAAGAAAATGCCGATCGAACCACCAATAATAATGGCGGCGACATTGATAAAGGTTCCGGTCATTCTTATTCGCTAGTTGTCGGAGTATCAGACTCCAGGTGGTATAGCTGGAAGAGATTCCATACCAAATTTATTTGCCGCGCGTAAAGTAACTGCTCGGAGTTCTGCGCGCAGTTCGTCGGTGAGATTATTTGGTTGGTAGGTTGGTAATAATTTATCTACACGATCTCGAGCTCTCTCGAAAGTAGATTTCTCTCCACGGGCTTTCCAACCATCAAATGACGCTCGATCGATAACATCAGAGGGCATATATTGTTCTTCTCGAAACCATTTACGAGTATGAGCTAAGGTCAAGAAGTCTCCTTTATGCCCACTCTTCTGCATCAGGTCAAGCGCAATCGGGTCGTCGCGTACGACAATCCCTTTCACAAAACGCTTGACCATACCAATCATTTCCGCGTCGATGACCAGTTTTTCGTAACTTAGGCACGATTCAAGGTCCATCATCCCACAGCCAGAGATGATATTTGCCCCTGAAAGAGCGGCGACAAAATTACTCCCCATTGACTCAAGGCCGCACTGGGTATCGATAATTTTTGCGTCACTCATGCCCATGTATGCGTGGGTTGGTAGCCCCAAGGCTTTACCGATTTGTACATAGGCGCAACTGATCATCCAGGTTTCGACTGCTCCCATGGGTGTAGAGCCTTCGCGCATGTCGAATATCGCTGGTGAGCCTCCCCAAACAATGGGGGCTCCGGCTTTTGCTAATTGACTTATGACCACACCGCTCAAAGATTCGGCTGCATGTTGAATGACTGCTCCTGCCAGAGTTACCGGTGCGGTTGCCCCAGCGAGAGGCATAGAAATTAGTTGAGCAGGGATCATGTAATGAGCGCAATCAATCAGATTTTGGCAAGTGAAATCACTCCATAACAAGGGTGGAGATGGGCAAACATCGAATATGGCTGTCGGTTTGTTTGCAAAAGCATCGTCTCCACCAGCAACGATAGAAAGCATCTCTTTCATCGTCCACCAGGTATCTTTTCGGAACGCCCCAGTAATGATCGGTTTGTTCATATAATTCAAAGCCAAATAGAGACGATAAAGATCGCCGATTTCTGGGACCACATCCGAGCACACAAACGCAGTGCTTTGAGCATCAATTTGAGGCAG
>Ga0315297_10003234_pt1 | contig 10459 bp, 10 predicted proteins | sample YL17G15_0_MG_FD_203628 | JGI IMG/M metagenome (GOLD analysis project Ga0315297, IMG submission 203628) | Sediment microbial communities from Yellowstone Lake, YNP, Wyoming, USA - YL17G15_0 | ecosystem: Environmental > Aquatic > Freshwater > Lake > Sediment | place: USA: Wyoming | collected...
CCTCATCGGGATCGCCATCCCGATCGACTCGGTGACATCGGCCGCCGTGCCGATCGCGTGGGGGGTCGTCGCGGTCCTCGTCGGCCGGGCGGTCGTCGTCTACGGGCTGCTCGGAGGGGCGTCGCGACTCGCCCACCGGGCCGGCTTTGGGCCGGCACTGCCGCTCGGCTGGCTGCACGTCATGAACTGGTCCGGCCTCAGGGGCGCCGTGGCGATGGCGCTCGCGCTCTCGCTGCCCGAGACGATCCCGGACCGGGCGCTCCTCCAGGGGATCACGTTCGGCATCGTCCTCTTCACCGTCATCGTCCAGGGGACGACCGCCGCTCGAGTGGTCGCGTGGGCAGGACTGAGCGAGCCCGAGACGGACGGGCCGCCCGCGTAGCCGCCCCGGCCTCCGAACGGCGCTCCGGCGGACCGATCCCGATCAGTCGCGCGGTCGATTGCGCGGCCCGGTCCCGCCGTCGATCGGGCGGTCAGTCGCGCTCGCTGGCCCCGTTCCCGCGCTCGCGGAGGAAGCGCTCGATCTCCGAGATCAGGTCGTCGCCCGACGGGCGGCGGGCCTCGTCCACCATCGACTCCAGGCGCTCGACGTACGCACGGGTCGATTCCTCGGCCGCCGCCACCTCGAGGCGCGAGGCGAGCTGGCGCGCGTCCTCTGGGAGCGACCCGAGGGGCACCTCCTCGCCGAGGTGGCGGCCGACCGCGCGGAGCAGCTCGATCGCCGCCGCCGGGTACGGCCCGCTGAGGTAGTGCGGGATCTGTGCGAAGTAGCCCACGGTCGGGATCCCCGCCCGCGCCGCCGCGATGTCGAGGATCGACAACGCCGCCGCGGGGACGCGAAGCACGCCGTCGGGTCCGGGCGGGATGTCGCCGCGGAGGAGCCCCGGACGGGATTCCGTGCCGAGGATCGGCACGGGCCGCGTGTGCGGCACTGCCGCCGGGATCGCGCCGATGCCGATCCACTCGGCGACGCCCAGCCGCTCGGCCAGCTCGATCGTCGCCGCCGACAGCTCGTGCCAGCGGAAGTCCGGCTCCGGGCCGCTGAGCACGAGGAGGTCCCGGTCGCCGACCCTGGCGAGGCGGACCGAGAGCTCCGGCCACTCGAGCGACGCCGGGCGTCCGCCGACGATCTCGAGCGTGGGACGGCGAGCGCGGTAGTCGAAGAGCCGGTCGGCGTCGAACGTCGCGACGACCTCGCCACCCTCCGCGAGGATGTCCGCCGCCGTCGTCGCCGCGGCACCCGCGTCGACCCAGCCGTCGAACGCCACGAGGAAGGTCGGCGCGATGAGATCGGGCGTGGAGTGCTGGCGATACATCGTCACGCCGGTAGCATAGCCAGCGTGGCAGGCACGCAGCTCCGGCCCCCGTTCCGTGTAGTGTGAAGGTATGGGTTCCGTACCCCGCGCACCGGGGCGGGCCGTCCCTGCCCGCCGCACATGGATGCCCGGCCAGCACGGCGCGTGGGCGATGCTCGCCGTCCCGTTCCTCATCGGCGTCGCCGCGAGCCGACCGAGCCCCTCGCAGGTCGCGCTCGCGGTCTGCGCCGTGGCGGCGTACCTCGCGTCCGCGACCGCGCAGGCCTGGCTTCGAGCCCGTCGTGCGCCTGCGTACGTCCCACCGTTGGTGGTCTACGGGGCGACGTGCGCGATCGTCGGCCTCGCGCTCGTCCTCTCGTATCCGCTCCTGCTCCTCTCGCTCGTCGTCCTCGTCCCGACCGGCGCGATCGCGTTCGGCGGCGCGCGGCCCGGGACCCGCCGCGACGTCGCCAACAGCTTCGCCCAGGTCGTCCAGGCACTCGTCCTCGTGCCGGCCGCGGCGTATGTCTCGGGCGCCTGGGACGGCGCGGCGGTCGTTGTCGCAACGGTCGTCGCCGCCGCCTACCTCATCGGCACGGTCCTCGTCGTCCGGTCGGTCCTGCGCGAGCGGGGGAACCCGGGCTTCGCCGCGCTCTCGATCGGGTTCCACGCCACGCTGGTGCCGCTCGCCGCGCTCGCGCTCCCGCCCGCCTACGCGCTCCTCGCGCTCGGGCTCACCGCGCGGGCCGCCGCGCTGCCGCTCGTCCAGCGGCGGCTCGCGGCCACGCCGCGACCCCTCCGCCCGGTCCACGTCGGCGCGGTCGAGATCGTCGCGTCCGTCGCCGTCGTCATCGTCGCCTTCGCGTTCCCGGTCTGAAGCGGGCGCACGCGCCCTCGCCGGGCGCGGTCGGGCGCCCTCGCCTGCCGCCTTCGCGCGACGTCCGCGGCCCACAGCCCCTGGGCGCGCGCCTATCCCCACATGCCCGGGCTTTCGGGACCGACGACTCTGGCGAGCGCGGCCGCGAGGGCCGGACGCTACCGCCCATGACGAGCGATGGACAGGACGTGACCGCGCCGGTGTCGGCACGTGCCGGTGCCCCGGCCACGCCGGCCGTCCCCGGGACCCGCCGGGAGGCAGCCGGGCTCTTCCGCGGTCCCGACGGGGCGTTCGACCCGCAGGGCGCCCGCGTCGAGGCCGCCCGCTGCCTGTTCTGCTTCGAGGCGCCGTGCGTCGCAGCCTGCCCCACGCACATCGACGTGCCCGGGTTCATCCGCCGGATCGCGGTCGACGACCCGTTCGCGGCCGCGCGGACGATCCTCGCGGCGAACCCCCTCGGCGGCACGTGCGCGCGCGTCTGCCCGGTCGAGCGACTCTGTGAGGGCGCGTGCGTCCGCACGCACCTCGACGGGCCGATCGCGATCGGGCTCCTCCAGCGCTTCGCGGTCGACGCGCTGCACGAGTCGGGCGCGCCGTTCTTCGCGCCGGGCCCGGGGGTCGAGGCGCACGTCGCGGTCGTGGGCGCCGGACCGGCCGGGCTCGCCTGCGCCGTCGAGCTCCGGCGCGCCGGCATCCGCGTGACCGTCTACGAGGCGCGCGAGCGCGCAGGCGGCCTCCCCGTGTCCGCGATCGTCCCGTGGCGGCACGGTCGCGAGGCGAATGCCGCCGAGGTGTCGGAGATCGAGCGAGTCGGGGTCGAGATCCGCACGGGCGTGCGCATCGGCGCCGACCTCAGCGTGGACGACCTGCTCGCGACTCACGACGCCGTCTTCCTCGGCCCCGGCCTGGGACGCGGGCGTCGCCTCGGGATCCCCGGCGAGGACCTCGATGGCGTCCTCGACGCGCTCGACGTCCTCGAGGCGGTGGTCGACGACACGATCGACGGCCCCAGGATCGGGCGGCGGGTCGGCGTGATCGGCGGCGGAAGCACCGCCTTCGATGCCGCGGCTGCCGCGGCCCGACTCGGCTGCGACGAGGTGACGCTGTTCTACCGGCGGACCGAGGCCGAGGCGCCGGTGCACCCGCACGCGCTCGATCTCGCCCGGTCGCTCGGCGTCCGGCTCCGCTGGCTCGCCGCGCCCGTGGAGGTCGTGGGCCACGATGGCCGCGTCGGGTCGGTCCGATTCGAGGAGATGCGTCTCGGCGAGCCCGGCCCGGACGGCCGGCGGATCCCGGCCCCGGTCGCCGGAGACTCCTTTGAAGCTCCGCTCGACACGTTGATCGTCGCGATCGGCCAGGGGCCCGTCGCCGATCTCCTCGACGAGGCGGGCGTCGCCCGCGATGGCGGATGGATCGCGGTGGACCCATCGTCGGGGCGCACGTCGCATCCGCGGATCTGGGCCGGCGGTGACGCGGTGAACGGCGGCCACGAGGTCGTCGACGCGGTGGAGGGGGGGAAGGTCGCGGCACGGTCGATCGCCGCTGCCGTCGCAGACGGCCTCATCGCGTCGAAGGGCGCGGGCACCTCGGGCGCGGCCTCGAAGGTTCGCGTCGAGCCGGTGCCGTCCGGTGCCCGGGAGCCGGTGTCGGCAATGGACCTCTCGGTCGACTTCGCGGGGATCCGGAGCCCCAACCCCTTCTGGCTCGCGAGCGGGCCGCCCACGAACACCGGCGAGATGGTCGCGCGCGCGTTCGAGGCCGGCTGGGGCGGGGCGGTGTGGAAGACGGTCGGAGAGCCGATCGTGAACGTCACGTCGCGCCTGGGCGCGCTCGACCTCGCGGACCGGCGGATGGCCGGGATCTCGAACATCGAGCTCATCAGCGATCGCCCGATCGAGACGAACCTCGCGGAGATCCGCGAGGTGAAGCGTCGCTTCCCCGACCGCGCGGTCGTCGTCTCACTGATGGTCGAGTCGAACGCCGCCGCATGGCACGACATCGTGCGTCGCGTGAACGACACCGGTGCCGATGGGATCGAGCTCAACTGCGGCTGCCCGCACGGGATGGCCGAGCGCGGGATGGGCGCGGCCGTCGGCCAGGTGCCCGACTACCTCCGGATGATCGTCGAGTGGGCGAAGGAGGCGTCCGAGGTCCCGGTGCTCGTGAAGCTCACGCCCAACGTCACCGACATCACGGCCGCCGCACGGGCGGCGCGCGAGGGCGGGGCGGACGGCATCGCCCTCATCAACACCATCAACTCGCTCGTCGGCGTCGAACTCGACACGTGGGAGCCCCGTCCGGCCGTGCGCGGCCGCGGCACGCACGGCGGGTACTCCGGGCCCGCGGTGAAGCCGATCGCGCTCAACATGGTCGCGGCCTGCGCGCGGGACCCGCGGGTCGGCCTCCCGATCTCCGGCGTCGGCGGGATCGACGACTGGCGCGACGCGGTGCAGTTCCTGCTCCTCGGCGCGACCACGGTGCAGGTGTGCACGGCCGTGATGCATCACGGCTACCGGATCGTCGAGGACCTCGTCGACGGGCTCGCCGACCACCTGCGCGCTCGAGGCCTCTCGAGCCCGGCCGACCTCGTCGGCCGCGTCCTGCCGGCGATCGGCGACTGGGGCCAGCTCGACCTGGACTACCGGCTCGTCGCCCGCGTGGACCCGGCGCGCTGCATCGGCTGCGGTCTCTGCTACGTGGCGTGCCTGGATGGCGCCCACCAGGCCATCCGCCTCGACAGGCCGACTGGCCGTGCCGTGCCGGTCGTGGACGACGACGCGTGCGTGGGCTGCCGGCTCTGCGAGCACGTCTGCCCGGTCGAGGGGTGCGTGACGATGGCGGAGGTCGAGGCTCGCGCCCCCTCGCACGCGGGCACGTAGCCGCGGCCGGGGTCGCGAGAGCCCGCGGCGAGGGACGGTCGGGGGCGTGCCCGGGTCGAGGGCAGTCAGCGCCAGAAGCGCCCGTAGTCGTGCTCGATGACCGGGGTCCATCCCTCGTCGAAGCGGCTCGGTCGGAAGTCCGAGACGTCGACCGTCCGGGCGGCCCCGTCGAGGATGATCTCGGACACTGCAGCACCTACGGCCGGCGCGGTCTTGAACCCGGTCCCGGAATGGCCGCAGTCGAGGACGAAGCCGTCCGGCCCTGCGGCGCCGATGATCGCGTGCTCGTCCGGAGTGATCCCGTCCTGGCCGCCATGCGACGCGCGCAGCTCGCCGTCCGCCATCCATGGGACGCGCGCACAGACCCTCGTGATCATCTCCTCGAGCGCCGGCTCGCGGAGCCCCGTATCGGGGCGGTCGGGCGATCCGCCGATCTCGTTGCCGACCTCAAGGCCCACGAGCATGAGATCCGCCCCATCGGGCCGGAAGTACACCTCGTTCGCGTGGTCGATGACGATCGGGAACCGCGCCGGTCGGCCGGTGGGGAGCCCGAAGTACGCCGTGGGGTGGCGCCATGGTAGGACGGGGATCTCGACCCCGGCGAGCGCCGCGACCTCGGCGGCCCACGCGCCCGCGGCATCCACCACGACGGGCGCGTCGAATCGGCCGCGCTCGGAGTCGACGCCGGCGACGCGGCCGCCCTCGGTGCGGATCGCCGTCACGCGGCAGCCCTGGACGACGTGCGCGCCCCGTTCCCGTGCCGCGGTGAGGAAGCCCGACGCGGCGCCGGTGGGATCGGCGAAGCCGGAGTCGGGCTCGTACGCGGCCGCGACGACGTCGTCCACGGCAAGTCCCGGGAAGAGCTCCGCGGCGTCTTCGGGCCCGACGACCCGCGTGTCGATGCCGACCCGGCGAAGCATCTGGACGTTCGCCCGAAGGTGATCGGCCTGCGCTGGGCGCACGAGCTGGAGGAAGCCGGTCCGGACGAACCCGCAATCGCCAGCACCCACGACCTCCGTCCAGTCCCGGAAGTAGGGGAGCGACGCGAACGCGATGCGCGCCTCGCTCTCGAGGGAGTAGTGCATCCGCACGAAACCCGACGAGCGGCCCGTGGCGCCGCCGGCGATCGTGCCTCGCTCGAGGACGACGACGCGCGCCCCTCGCCGCGCGAGGTGGAACGCGGCGCTCGCGCCCTGCACGCCGGCACCGATGACCACGACATCTGCCGTCTCGACCATGCGACCCTCCCGCTCACTCGGGGCGCCGTCGCCCCGACACGGGGGATGATGATCTATCGGCTGGCCTGCTGCCCACCGTCACGCCGAGGGCCGGGCTGCCCCTGCCGGCCCCCTGCCGGCTGCCCTCCGCCGGCTGCCCTCCGCCGGCGGGCGTGACGTCCGTCGGGCCCGGGCCGTCAGGCCTTGCGTGCCTTCGCGCGCGGGATCGTGGTAGCGCTCCCCGCGGCCGGGCGGAACGTGCTGTCGTGACCGTCGTCCCAGCGCACGTGGTAGCGCGTCCCGTACGAGGCCTCGATGACCTCGAGGATCTCGCCTTCGCGTGCGCGTTGGCCGACCTTCTCGGACTCGACGACGATGCGGTCACCTGCCTTCGCGACCATCGGTCACCTCCCGGTGCTCGTGTGGGTCCGGATCGGGCGTGGCGACACCCGTACCCTCCGAGCATCCGTCCCCGCCGGCCCGGAGGGAAGGGGCCGAGGTCACGAACGACGACGCCGACCGGGGTTCCAGCTCCGCTGATGGATCCGGCCGTCCTCCCTGGGCCTGGCCCAGGTGGGCAAGGTGTCATGGTGTCATTGCCGAGTTGCGCAACCGCGCAAGTATGAGTACACTGCGGGTGCGTCCGCCACTCTGCGCCCTGCGCTCGGCGGTCGGCCCGACGACGCACACGACGCCACCCGACCTCGACCCACCCGACCACCCGCACCCCCAGGGAGCACCCCATGGCACCCAAGACCGCATCGGTCACCCTCGACGGCGATGGCCTCTGCTTCGCCGGACGCGTCGGCAGCGGCCACACGCTCGTCCTCGACAACTCGGAGGGAAACACGGGGATGCGCCCCGCGGAGCTGGTCCCGCTCGCGCTCGCCGGGTGCACGGCGATGGACGTCGTCACGATCCTGCGCAAGAAGCGGCAGCCCATGACCGGGTACGAGGTGCGGGCGACCGGCGTCCAGCGCGACGGCCAGCCGGCCGCGTTCACCCACGTCGATGTGCTCCATGTCGTCGACGGCGACGTGGAGACGGACGCGGTCCGCCGCGCGATCGAGCTCTCCGCCACCAAGTACTGCGCGGTCGGCGCGACGCTCGCGAGCGGCGCCGTCGAGGTCCGCCACGCATACCTCATCCGGCGGCCGGGTCGGCCCGACGAGACCGCGGAGGTGCTCGTCGAGGGTCCGCATCTCGAGCCGGGCACGGCGCCGTCGGCGACGCTCGTGACCGCTGCGTCGGCGACGCCAGCCTGACCCGGTCGCCACGGTGCCGGCTTTGCTCGCCACGACGCCCCGGTCGACGGCCGCCGCGCTGCGCGACCCCCGCTATCTCGGCTGGTCGTTCATCGCGGGAGCGGCCTCGCTCGTCGCGTACGGGGTCGTGAGCGCGATCATCCCGAACCCCGTGTTCGGGCGACAGATCCCGCCCGAGCCGTTCGCGATCGTCGTCTGGCTCAACTCGGCGGCGCTCATGGGCCTCATCGTCGGCACGTACCTCGCACCGGGTCCGGGCGGGGGCGTGGGGGTGCTCGCCCGGGTCGGTCTCGGAAGTAGGGCCGCCCTCACGGGAACGTCGAACGGCGCGGCACCCAGCGGGACGGGCTCCATCGTCGGCTACGCGGGAGGCCTCGCGGCGTTCCTCGCCATCGGCTGCCCCGTCTGCAACAAGGTGGCTCTCGTCCTCCTCGGCGCGAGCGGGGCGCTCACGATCTGGGCGCCGCTCCAGCCGATCCTCGGCGCGGCATCGCTCGTGCTGCTCGCCGCGACGCTCGCCTGGCGTCTCCGGGCCCGTGCCCGTGGAGGGGCCTGTCCCGTCCGCTGACCGACCGGATCAGCCGGCGTTCTGGCGGTCGCCGCGCCGCCGCCGGAGGACGTCCGCGCCGAACACGGCACCGCGCCCCACCACGTAGCCGATCGACGTCGGCGTGAGGAACCACACGGTGGCGATCATCGCGGTGATCGGGTCCATCGGGACCGGGTCGCTGCCCGCGACCGTGGTGAGGATGAGGATCGCGAACATCCCCACGACGACGCCGAAGAAGAGGATCGCGTAGCCGAACCACCCGCGGGTGAGGAGGCCGGCGAGGAACCCCGCGGCGACGAGCATGAGCGGCGCGAAGACGACGCCGTTGATGGCGCATCCGTTGGAGAAGCCGTCGGCCGCGCAGCCTGCGAGCGCGCCGCCGAAGAGCGCGACCGGGCACGCGATGGCGACGAGGACGATCGCGGCGATATCGCGTGCCAGCTCGTACCGGGGCCCTGTCATGCCATCCCTCCTGTCCGACGGATGATGCACGGTCTGCGGCGCCGAGGGGCGGCGGTCTTGCACGGCGGCGTGCCCACGCCGACGCCGGGCGTCCCGCTCACGAGGGGGCCTCCACGGGGGGTTCGGCCGCCGGATCCGCCAGCCCATCGACGACCTCCACGCCCGGGAGCGTGAGGAGGATCGACGGGGGGGCCAGCACCTTCCAGCTCCGGCTGCCGCCCCCGAGGACGATCCGCTCACGGGCCATGACCGCCGCGTCGATCCAGAGCGGCATCCCCTCGGGGAGTCCGAACGCGGTGACGCCGCCGATCTCGTGCCCGGTGCGCGCCCGCGTCTCGTCGGGTGACGCGAACGAGGCCTTCCGCGTCCCGAGCCGTGCCCGGACGGCGCGGTTGACGGCCAGTCGGTGGGTCGCGAGGACCACGCAGGCGGCGTAGCGCGGCGGATCGGACTTCCCGACGACGACGATCGTGTTCGCCGAATCCTCCATCGCGAAGCCGTAAGCGGCGCAGAACGCGGCCGTGTCGGCGAGTGCGGGGTCACACGGGAAGAGCTCGTGCTCGCCGCGTCCGTCGAGCGCCCGCTCGAGAGCCAGCCGATCCGGGTCAATCGCCATGCCGGGCGCCCCCGCCCACGAGGGCCTTCCGCACCGCCGGCGCGACGTCCGTTCCGAGCAGCTCGATCGATCGCATGACCCGTCCGTGCGGCATGCCGCCTCCGATCACCTGAAGGAGGAACCGCTCGTGCCCGAAGACCGAGTGCTGGAAGAGGATCTTGTCGACGACCTCCGCGGGGCTCCCGACGAAGTTCGCGCCCCGAAGCGCGCACGACGCATCGAAGCCCTCGCGGTCGAGCGGGCTGAAGCCGCGCTCCCGCGCGATGCGATTCATCATCGCCGCGAGCGGCGGGAACGCCTCGTTCGCGGCACCCTGCGACGTCTCGGCGACGTACCCGTGCGAGTTGATGCTCAGCGGGGGCGGAGGGACGTGCCCGGCGCCCGACGCGGCCTCGCGATGCAGCTCCGCGAGCGGCGCGAACCGCTCCGGCAGGCCGCCGATGATCGCGAGCGCCATCGGGACGCCCAGCACGCCGGCCCGGATCGCCGACTCGGGCGTGCCACCGACCGCGACCCAGATCGGGAGCGGGTCCTGGAGTGGGCGCGGGTAGACCCCGCGGTCCTCGATGGACGAGCGGAACCGGCCGGACCATGAGACTCGCTCCGACTCCCGGAGCCGGAGGAGGAGCTGCAGCTTCTCCTCGAAGAGCTCGTCGTACGCCCGGAGGTCGTAGCCGAAGAGGGGGAACGACTCGATGAACGACCCGCGGCCGGCCATGATCTCGGCCCGGCCGCCGGACAGGAGGTCCAGGGTCGCGAACTCCTGGAAGACGCGGACCGGATCGTCCGAGCTGATGACGCTCACCGCGCTCGTGAGCCGGATCCGCGTCGTGCGGGCCGCAGCCGCAGCGAGCACGATCGCCGGCGCCGAGACCGCGAAGTCGCGCCGGTGGTGCTCGCCCACCCCGAATACATCGAGCCCGACCTGGTCCGCGAGGACGATCTCCTCGACGAGGTCGCGCAATCGCTGCTCGGGGTTCGTCCGTCCGGTCGCGGGGTCCGGCGCGAGCTCGCCGAACGTGTAGATGCCGATCTCCATCGGCGCAGTATCGCTCGACACGGCGCCGGGGTGCGCGAGCCGCGCCTCACAAGCGAGGAGGCCCGGCGCGCGATTCGGACGGTCGTCCCGGGCGGGAACCCCGACCGCACTGAACACATCCACGTGAGGCCGACGAAACCCGCGTCAGGCCCGCGACATCTCACACGTCCAGCGGACCGTGAGCTCGTACGTATCGGGCCACGGATCGTCCGGGATCGTCAGGCTCGTCCAGATACCGATGAGGTCCTTGAAGCGCACT
>Ga0315297_10003235_pt1 | contig 10458 bp, 18 predicted proteins | sample YL17G15_0_MG_FD_203628 | JGI IMG/M metagenome (GOLD analysis project Ga0315297, IMG submission 203628) | Sediment microbial communities from Yellowstone Lake, YNP, Wyoming, USA - YL17G15_0 | ecosystem: Environmental > Aquatic > Freshwater > Lake > Sediment | place: USA: Wyoming | collected...
GCAAAGTGCCGATCTGACTTACTTAAGTAAGCGCCAGCATACCGCAAATTGGTCTAGCATGGGTACATTTAAGACGAGTACCGGACTATGGTTGCTAGATCGTTTGCTAAAAGACGGGAAAGGCAACGCCCTCATTATAACTACAAAGTCAGGTAAGGGCGCCTACTTTGAGCTAATCCCCAGGTGTTTAACTTCTGATCTATGGGGAGTGTTCAACGTAGGTACTCGTAAGGTCGAAGAGATCGTCGTACACGATCTACGCATGGACTATGATCTCGATGATTTGATAACACTTCTACAACAGAGGAAGAAACGCACAATCGTTCTAGCTCACTACCATTGTTTTACTAACAAGAGTCCTATGAAAGAGATTCTTGTTGGAGGTAGTGAGTCAGGTAAGATCGAATGGGACTTCGTACTTTTAGATGAAGCCCATAGGATCAAGAATCCTGATGCACAATGGGTACGCAATATCAAGAAGGTTGCTAAGTCTGCCAAGCATCGCCACGTTATGACGGGAACGGGGTTTGTTAACAATCCTTCCGAATTGTGGTCGTTGGTTAATTTCTTGCAACCTCAGAACTTTCCTTCATACTGGCGATTCCGTCGTCAGTTTTGCGAGGAAGAAAATTGGTCGGGATTTAACAAGATCGTAGGTATTAAAGCCGATATGATCGACAGCTTTATTGACCTACGCAAGTCTCTTGGCCCTCGGCGTACAATGCAGGAGGTTCATAAGGATATTTCTGAGCCGATCTATAGTCAGGTTGATGTAGAACTTAACCCCATACAGAGACGCATGTATAAAGAAATCGTGTCTCAACTAATGGCTCTCGATCAGCAGGGCTATCCAATTCATAGTCCGAACGTCGTGAGTATGTTGCAGAGATTGCGACAGATTTCTGTGGCTACACCTGAGCTAGTGGATTCCTACTATGATGCGAAGGAAGATCGTCGTGTCCAAGTAGTGCATCTAGTCGAGCCAAGTTCTAAGCTCGATGCAGTGATGGATATTCTAGAGGAACTTCAATGGGATCAGGAGTTACGCCAACAAATTGTGGTGTTCTCCAACTTCAGAGATCCTCTTGAACTCCTAAAGAAACGTCTCGATAAAAAGGATATTCCATATATCCACATGGAGCAGAAGGATAGTGAACAGACACGGTTCGAAAAGTGGCATGACATATTCCCAACGAAGAAACATCAGGTCTTCCTATGCACCATTGACCTTGGTGGAGAGTCAATCAATCTTAGCGCCGCACAATATTGTATCTTTCTCGATAGAAGCTGGTCGCCAGCTAAGAATCTTCAAGCAGTGGGGAGGATTTACAGACCCGGACAAACAGGAATAGCAGAGGTAATCTATATCAACGCAACGAACACAGTGGATAAAAGAGTGATGGATCTAACCAACCTCAAGACTTCATGGTTCCACCGCCTCTTCGATGATGTTGACTCAGACTGAAGTAGAAAACAAGTATGATCTCACTCTTCGTGAGTGGGCATACTTTGCGGGCAATAACAACGATGCTATGGCGAGCATTAAGTTTGGAGAACTATGGGCTTATGGAGCAATTCTTCAATATGATGCCAAGCGAATTGGCAACGATATCCTGCAAAATTCCATTGGTTTCGACCACCGATCCTACTAGAGTAACGAGGCCATAGTTTTCAATGGTTGCAAGCTTTGTTGTCAGTATAGAAAACACGATCCGGGGGCTTGACTTGCCCCCACAGATGCCCTAGTATCCCCTGGCTAGCTCGCTCCGGGGCTGTCTTCGATCCAGCCTTGGTAGGGAACTACGGCACGGACAGGGAGGCATACCGTCATCAGGTGTCTCGATAAACTCACAGACTTGCCGTTTGTGAGACTTCTCCAAAGCGAGGAGGTTCCCAGGAAGTGAGTAGCAAACAGCTTTTCGCACCACCAGAGATACCTAGCAAGTATGATGTAATTCCCATACATGCTTCAGACATCTCAGCTTTTATGACTTGTCGAAGAAGATGGGATTGGACGAGTCCTTCAAGAAACAATCTTCGTCGGCGCGTAGAACTTTACGGAGTCAACCCTAACCTATGGTTTGGGACTGGCATACACTACGCGCTAGAACGATTCTACTCTCCTCTATTGAAGCGCGATCCAGTTGAGGTATTTTCGACGTGGTTTGCGATGCAATGGGAAGGTGGGTTCATCCCCGTAGGTGAGGACGAGAATCTTCAGCTAGAGCAGTCCTATGACCTTGACCCTATTGCTACGGATTCAGGATGGGAGGTTAGGGGTCTTAGGGATCTTTTGCCTTCGCCCGATGAAGACGAATGGCTTGGATACCGAGACATGGGTATTGGCATGATGGAGTTCTATAAGGACTATGCTGCAAGAGAAGATGACTTTGAGGTTATTGCAGCAGAGTCTAATTTCTCTGTGCCTCTCGATTTCGAGGCTGTGGATATCAGAACTAACTCACCGAACTTTGGCGAGAAGTTGGAAGTTCATCTTCGTGGAAAACGAGATGCCATCCTCTACTATCCCGATAGGAAAGATCCAAGGACACAGTTTGGTATCCACGACTACAAAACCGCAAGTCATATAGATGAGAACTATTTCTTGAAGCTTGAGAACGATCCTCAATGCACGACGTATATAGTGGCTTCGTGTAAGGAAGCGGAACAGCATGATTTGCCTTGGACAACTATCCAAGATGTTTTGTATACCGCTCTCAAGAAGGGCTATCCGAAGCCTCCAACGATGACGACGAGAGGATTCCCCTCGGTCAATCGTGCAGAGGAAACTACTACAGCACAGATGTTTGTTGACTGTGTAAAGAATGAGGGACTGATCGATTGGTTCCACAATGACATTAAGGCCCAAGGCTATTACGAGTGGCTACTAGAGGAAGGGGATAAAGTATTCATACAGCGTGACCGTGCAGTTCGCAATCCACATCAGATCAAGGTTGCATATGATGAACTGGTCATGGTTGCAAAAGAGATGGTTGACCCCGACGTAAATATCTATAAGCACCCATCGGGATCGTTCACTTGTACCAAGTGTGCATTCCGCGCTCCATGTCTATCGAAGGACGATGGATCGGATTGGGAGGAAATGCTAGTTCAAGGCTTTGAGATCAATCGTGACCGTTGAATTTGAGCCGAGTAGATTTAGTCTTGTCGGCATCATCGGTGGACTTATGCTCTCGGATCATTTAGGAGATGTGCATGATGAGATCATACATTTACATGATCTTATTGGTATGCCCCGTCCTGAAGGCAACTACCTCGATGGATGGACAGATGAAGATTTTCTCAATGTAGGTATAGAACCCGAATCAGGAGAGATAGATGAGTGACGAACCGAATGAAGAGTTTGACTTTGGACTGCAAGAATCAGTAGCAGCAATGGCGAAGATCGGGCTTACTGTATTCCGTGCTGTTATTCGTGATGGTGGTTCATGGAATGAAGCATTTGCCGTTACAGGTGCATTCTTCGCAGGCTCCATGAAAGCCAATATGGAAGACAGTAATGGTGACAGCTAAAGTACGACCTATTACGGTGCGCTTTATATACCGTGAGATGGATCAGGATAAGGGTACTGAAGAAAGTTATATTGCAGAGCAGTTCACACTAGCTGTAGGAAAGCAAACAGGTTGGGCAAGAAACGATAATTTGCCTTTCTCGATTAACTTCATTGAATTCGATGTTCCCGACTATGAGTATGAAATAGAGCAAGCAGAGAATAAGGGAAGGTGGAAACTTCTCGATGAACTCAAGAATCTTGGAGCAGAAGCAATGATAGAGAAGATGGAAGAGATTTACTACAATGAAGATCGGCAATGAAGGAACTGCCAATAGATTTCATCGAAGGCTTGCTACATGATCCCGTAGTTAAGCAGGCTCCGATGGATCTTATATGTACTTGTGGATCGAAGCTGGAAATGGGCTACTGCCTGAATCCAGAATGCGAATGGGATGCTCCCGAGGAGGTTTTCGATTGCGAGTGGTGTGGATGCTGTCCTGATCCAGAACATTGTGTCTGGTCAGTAACTTGTCCTATTTGCAATGCTCTTTCTAAGAAACATTGTGTAGAAGGTACTAAACTTGTCGGACTACATAGAGAGAGGTGGGAGTATGCGGGTAGAGATTTTCAAAGGTAGTGGCGTGAAGAACTGGCGCGTAAGATTGGTTGCTGCTAATGGCAAGAATCTTAATGTCAGTGAAGGCTACTACTCCAAAGGAAACGCAAAGCGTGCAGCTAAACGCATGTTCCCCGAGATTAAACCGAAGGTGGTGGAATAGTGGGACTATTCGGTACGGTTAATCCCATGAGTGCTCGGTTTGATGAACTCATGGATCAGATTTCAGAATTGAAAACTCAGGTTGCAGAGCTTAAGGGTGACAAAGCAGGAGCATTGAAGGGCATCAAGCTTGAGAAGGAGATCACAGAGCTTACACGTAAGCTAACAGATACTCAGATTGAGTTTGACCGTGAGCAGGAAAAGTGGGATAGAGAGAAGCGTGAAGTCGAGCACATGGTTGGACTTCAGCGCAAGCGTGGAACGTTTGAAATTGAGGCTGCTGGACGTGAGGCAACTCTTACAGTACGGGAAGAGAACTTGAAGGCTGATAAGGAACGCTTTGAGGAGCATGTTAAGTTTATCGAGGAACGCTTCGATGCTCAGTTCAAGTCTATGGAAAAGACTATGGGACAGTTTCTTGAGCGTATGCCCACGACGAAGCAACTTATCACCGTTGGTAATAAGAATGGGGATGACAACGAATAATGCCACATATAGCATCCCAGTATCACAACTCTTATGAGAATCCTGTGAGTACCTTTGAAATTAACTCAGATGTGCTCTATTCATCAGGAACTACACAGCCATATATAATGATGCCTGCCATGTATGCCGGTAGTTCTCCGAAGATAGAGGTAGATGATTCTCCTCTAGCATGGCTACGATCTCAGGTTGAGGAAGTTGCTGAACTTGCAAGAGCAGCCTAATATGGGTGAGGAATGGCAATTGAGGCCGGGATACACTGAGGAGGATATTGCAAGAGGACAGATTCTCCTAGAGGCTGCGCAGATTGCTATAGATGATCTAGTGGCTGAAGGGTTTAAGCCCTACGAAATCAAAGTCTTCGTTAGGAACATTCTAGATGGCTATAAATAAAGGACCATTGGCAGATCAAGTTAAACCCCCGGATGCATTGAATTACCTTAACCTCCTAATCTATGGTCATCCCGGCGCAGGTAAGACATACCTAGCTGGTACAGCACAAGACCATGAAATGACTTCTCCGGTACTTGTCCTCGATGTTGAGGGTGGCACAGTCACGCTCAGGAAACGTACAGGTATCGACGTGATCCAAGTGCGTTCCCCACAGCACATGAAAGAAATCCACGACTCTCTACGCACAGATAACAATGGCTACTACAAGACCGTAGTGATTGATAGTATCACTGAGCTACAGAAACTCGACATGCGCGAGGTTATGCGCGAGATGTTGCAGAAACGTCCTGACCGTGATCCTGACGTTCCCGATAAACGTGAGTGGGGAATTTCTGGTGAGCATATTCGGAGGATCATTCGAGCGTACCGTGATCTCGAAATGAATACGATCTTCACTGCTCTCATGGTCGATTATAAAGACGACAAATCTGGACAGGTTACGTTCAGTCCTTCACTGCCAGGTAAGCTGCGGAACGAAGTTCCAGGGTTTATTGACATTGTAGGCTATCTACACGTAACTGTCCAGGGAGAGGAGATCAATAGGATACTACAGTTGCAACCAACGCAGAAGGTAATGGCAAAAGATCGAACAGCGTCACTAGGAGCTACACTTGTGAATACAACGATCCCCGAGATGTGGGATATCATCCACAATGGCTCCCTAAATACAATAGCGAAAGGAACTAAATAAAAATGAGTACCGTACTTGATCTTTCGGGTGCTGACAACGCAGGTTTTGAGGCAGTCGATGCTGGTGCATACAACGCGACTATCTTCGAGATCAGCCAGGTTGAGACTTCGGGTTCAGGTAAGCTGCCTGCTGGTACACCTATGATTAAGGTGCAGTTTGCTGCACAGGATGAAGAGATTGCTAATAGGCGTTTCTTCACGAACTACGTCATCCCCAATGAAGAACAGCAGCCGGATTCTCAGAAGCGTGCTAGAGGTCTTGGTATGTTTGTGAACTTCCTCGTTGCTCTTGGTGAGGACGAAAAGAAGCTGAAGACCAAGGGATTCGACCTCGATAGTTTGCAGGATTTGGTCGGTAGAGAGTGTGTCATTCGTGTCGGCAAGGAACTTTACAAGAGAGACGCTGACGACGAAGGTACATGGACAAATCCAATCAAGAGTGTCAAGCCCGCAGGATCGCCTACTGGATCAACAGGTGGAGGTAGTTCAGACCTGCTCTAGTCCAGATGTAAGAAAAGGGGTAGGGCTTCGGCCCTACCCCTACTAGTCTAATGAAAGAGGTATTGGCATGAACGACAATCGTGATCCTGAATCGATCGGGCAAGCAATCGCACAACTTAAGACTTTGTATCCAGATAAAACAACTTGCGAACGCGCCGATATGGTAGAGAAGTATCCTACAACCATTCCTACGGCTGCTGCCAATAATGGCAAGTGAAGTCTCTTGTAGAGATTTTAAAAGAAGAGCCTACTGACAAACTAGCAAATGGCTTTGGAGAATTCTATGAAGAACTCTTCAGGCCAATAAGACATACAGCCCTACGCATTCTTGAGATAGGTATAGCCCAAGGTGGGTCGCTTCGTGCATGGAAGAAATACTTCACTAAGGCGGATATTTACGGCCTTGATATTGAAGCTGATTTTGTTGAAGCTGCCCGTGAGTTTAGGATTAGAACCTTCAAGATTGATGCTGGCAATTGGGCACAACTTTCGGGATGGGCTTGCGATCAAAGCTTTGATGTAATCATCGATGATGGTAGTCATAATAGCAATGACATAGACTGTGCCTTTAAGGTATTGTGGAGTCGGTGTAGTAGCTACTATATTATTGAGGATGCTCAAGCTCCTCATGCTCGTCAGATCATAGATTACTTTGCATCCTTTGCATTTAATACAGTTCTTAATGGCTCTGTAATAGAGAATTTGATGTTCAGACCCTATATGATTGTGCTGCAAAAGAAATGCTAGTAGTCATTTCCGCAGTCTCATGGGATTGTCCTGCTGCTTTAGCTCTACGTAAAGAGGGAGTAGAATTTGAACTAGTGCTCATGGAGCATGAGTATTCATACTCAGATATGTTTACCAGACTTTGGAAAAACAACGCTGGTTTTGTGTCTATCGAGCACGACATAGTTCCGTGGCCGGGTGCGATACGGGAGATTCAGGAGTGCCTTAATATGTGGTGTTCCTATGAATATCCTCTAGCTCCGAATACTCTGCGACCTGCGCTTGGTCTTATCAAGGTTAGCGACTGGGTAGTGCATCACTATCCACTACTCTATAAGGCATGGGAAAATAAGGTATGGGGTTCCCTCGACGGTTCTGTATGTCCGGCGCTTGAGAGCGTTGCAAGTCATACACATATCCACACGCCGCCTGTTGCCCATGTGAAGAAATGACTGAACTAGAAGATCGAGAGCTGAGGGCGAAGTTCTTTCGTTTTATCTTTGGAGAGCGAAATGGTTATATCTGCATTGGAAGTGAATCCTCAGTTAAGGGAGATTTCCGACAGAGATTTTTCCAATGGCCGCTCGCAGAGAGCGAGCTACTCCGATATGTAGAGAAGCAAGCGACCAATGGCAGGAATGTATGGTTTGGGATCAATCTGCTAAAGACCAAATTTCGTAAGAAGGAAGTTTGTCTACCCGCTAACCTAATATGGGCAGACCTTGACGACTGTGATCCTGACAGCACACAACCGTTACCGCAAGTAGTTATTGAGTCTTCCCCTGGGCGCTATCAAGCTATATGGAGAGTTGACGAGGAGCTAGATCCTTATATCGCGGAGGATTACTCACGTAGGATCTATGGCAGGTATCGTGAGAACGGTGTGGACTCTGGTTGGGCACTCACGAAGCTCTTACGTATCCCCTTTACACGCAATGTAAAGGCTATCTATCCAGACCATCCACCAGTCAAGCTCTTGCGAGCAGTCAAGGATCTTCTGTCTACAGAACTTTTTGATGCAATTGTAACTCAAGCTAGTACGCCGGAGGATATTGAACTAGAGAAGTCTATTCCTGAACTACTTGATGCTGAAGAGATTATTGCTAAGAATGCTGTGCGACTGAAGCATAAGGGCTTTGATAGTATATGGGCATATGAACCGACAGCGACAGATGATTGGTCACGCTTGCTCTGGCGCTTGATGCTTATTTGCTTTGAGTCAGGACTTACAAAGGAAGAGACTTTTACTGTTGCTAATGCGTCCTCTGTTAACAAATATGCAAGGGATAAGAAACCACTTCGATACCTATGGGCAGATGTTGGTCGGGCAGCGGTTACTTCAAAGAAGACCACAGCCGGCGTGAAGATATTCACAATGCCCGAGCTGATTCCTGGCGACAACTACAAATTCAAGAAACAATCTTTCATCGAAGAGTACACAGATTGGGGTAAGAATGCCACCGATGCTTGTCCTCAATATCATGATCTTTCCGCTTTCATTCTACTTTCCTCTATGCTGGCCGGTAGTATTAAACTTGAAACATCCTTTGGAACCATACGTCCTAACTTGTGGGGGTTGATTCTTGGAGACAGCACTCTTACCCGTAAATCTACAGCAATGCGAATGGCTACGGATATCGTTGATTTCGTGGACAGGGACATATTGCTCGCAACTGATGGGTCAGCCGAAGGCATACTCACTGGACTTGCTGGACGCCCTGGGCGTACCTCTATGTTCTATAGAGATGAAGTTGTCGGCTTCTTCCGCGAAGTAGTCAACAAACAGTATCTCTCAGGATTGCCACAGACGTTTACGCAGCTATACGATGGTGGCTTCATGGCTCGAAGGTTGCGCAAGGAACTCATTACTGTTACTGATCCAGTATTCATCTTCTATGGGGGTGGTATCAAGGATCAATTCTATAGCTCGGTAGATATTGAACTTATCTATTCGGGGTTCCTCCCACGATTCCTCATAGTTCTTGGTGAGACAGCACTTTCCGATCTTAAACGCATTGGCCCTCCAACAGCCGAGACTACTGAGCAGAAACAGGATATCTATGCTCGATTGCACAAGATGCATCAAGACTATTCGGTAGTTGGCGATGTAGAGATACTCGGACAACCGGCGAAAGATTTCATATCAACAGATGCACAGCTAGATGCCGATGCGTGGCTCCTTGTGGGAGAGATCGAAGAACGTATGGTACTTGCAGCGCATGGTTCTACACAGCAGGGATTAGCTCTGCCAACGTTTGAGCGGCTTAGTCGATCAATGCTGAAGATGGGTATTCTTATTGCTGCTTCGCGGCAGCAGCCAGATGAAGCAACGATCATAGTAACAACGGAAGATATCCGTAGAGCAGCATCATACATACAAGTTTGGGGTGAGTATACGATCGAAGTCATCCAGAATGCTGGACAAACAATTGCACAAAAGGTGATGGAAAGAGTCTTAAAGTTCATTGCTGATAACTCAGGTTCTAATAGAGGCGAGGTAATGCGCAGCATGAATCTCGATAAGCGAGAGATGCAGATTATAGAAGAGACTCTTGAAGCACGGGGTCAAATCACTGTAGCTGTCAATGGTAAGAACAGATCATACTCAACTCTCTAGAAAGGAGAGAAGTGAAAGTCCCAGGTACACTTACAGAAGATCCTCTTGAGAAGGTTAGTCGAGAAGTAAAGGAGGAACTTGAACAGTGGAACAGTCTCGGTCTGTTCATGGAGGGTATTACAGCTTCAAACGAATCTATTCTCATGCTCAAGATCCAGATGCAAACACTGTTCAATCTAATTTTGGAGAAGACCTCTATTTCAGAGGATGATCTGAACCTAATGTTCCAAACAGTAATGCGTGATAGTCTTAAAGACCTTCGTGAGAAATTCACACCCGAAGTAGAACGGCGTAGGATTGCAGCTATTACAGGTATAGATCCCGGCGCGGGTGTGGAGGTTCCTGAATTGAGACTTCTCGGCCCCGATGGTAAACCCGTAAGAATATGAGTGCTTCTGAGAAGCTAAAGGCGCTGGACGAGCGAATGCCGTCTAAGTCGTGGATGGCGTCCAACACAAAGGTTAGAGACATGAAAGCGATTCGGGATGCCCTCCCGCAGATCGTGGCAGTGGTGGAGGCAGCGGAGAATCCGAACGCTCTGCGCGGGGATCTTGACCGCGCTCTCGCTGCTCTTAATGAGGCGCTGTCGTAATGCTAATAGGTCTTACGGGTAACAAAGGTGTAGGTAAAGATACAGTAGGCCAGTATCTTGTGGATAACTACGGCTTCACGCGCATGGGATTTGCCGACAAACT
>Ga0315297_10003236_pt1 | contig 10457 bp, 7 predicted proteins | sample YL17G15_0_MG_FD_203628 | JGI IMG/M metagenome (GOLD analysis project Ga0315297, IMG submission 203628) | Sediment microbial communities from Yellowstone Lake, YNP, Wyoming, USA - YL17G15_0 | ecosystem: Environmental > Aquatic > Freshwater > Lake > Sediment | place: USA: Wyoming | collected...
GCGCGAACCCGACCAGCGACAACAGGTCGGGATCGTCGTCGACGATCAGGATCTTCATGACGCGTCCGTCCCTCCAGCAGGCAACCGGACCACGAAGCGCGTGAGTCCCTGCTCGGTGCGCATGGCCGCCACCGTGCCGCCGTGCCGCTCCACGATCGACTTCACGATCCACAGTCCCAGGCCGAGGCCACGCGGCTCAGGCTCTTCCGCGGATGCACGATGAAAGCGTTCGAAGATCGACCCACGCTCGCTCTCCGTGACGCCGGGACCGGCATCGTCCACGGTGGTTTCGAGCACGCCCTCGACGAATCGCGCGGCCATGCTGACCGTGCTGCCCTCCGGCCCGAACTTGTTGGCGTTGGCCAGCAGGTTGACGAAGACCTGTGTCAGGCGCGGCGCATCCCCCACCAGCGCAGGCAACCCTTCCGGCACGTCGACGGCGAGCGTCTGGCCGCGTTGCGTGAACAGGCTGCCCACGAGTTCCACGGCGTCCTGCACGATCTCATGCAACTGCAGGTGCTGCTGGCGGATCGCGAGCTGCCCCGACTCGATGCGCACGCTCTCGAGCAGGTTATCGATCAGTCGCGTCAACCGCAGTGAGCCGCGGCGCAGCGACGTCACGAGTTCCTCGAGTTGCTCACGCGGCAGGATGTGCAGATTTTCCTGCAGCAGCTCGATCGACGCGAGCTGTGCGGCGAGCGGGGTCCGAAACTCGTGCGAAATATTGGCGAGGATCGTGTCGCGCGCACGGCGGGCCGCCTCGAGGTCGGTCTCGTCGCGCATGACCTGCACCTGCAAGCCGTCGACCATGCCGGCACCGGTGATGATCACCGTGCGCCTGGCGCCATCCGCGCGCTGGAGGAACTCCGTGGCCTGCGCCTGGCCATGCTCGCGCGCGGCGACGATCGGGCACGCGGTGTCGCAGGGTCGCGTGCCATCCGGCAATGCGCTCGGCTTGAGCACGTCGCCGCAGAACTTGCCGACGGCCGTGCCGGAATCGACGCCGAGCATGCGCTCCGCCTGCGGGTTGAGGTACTTCACGTTGCGGTTGGAGTCGACGGCATACACGCCCTCGACCACGCCCCGCAGCAGTGCCTGCGCGTCGGCCTCGCGACGACGCAAGGTCGCCGTAAGCTCGACCAGATGGCGTCGCATGTCCTCGAGAGTGCGGGCAAGCGCAACGACCTCAGGACCGCCGCCCGCGACGGGGATCGAGGCGGAAAAGTCGCCCCGCCCGAGACGGGTCGCGGATTCGGCCACGGACTGCAGCGGCCGCACGATGCGCCGCGCCAGCAGCAGCGCAGCAGCGACAGCGCCGAGGCTGAGCAGGAAGGCTGTCCAGCCGAGGCGGCGCACGAATCCGGCCACTTCCGAATCGCTCTCGGACGCTGGCAGTCGCGCCTCGAGCAACGCAATGCCCTCGCCGGTCGACGCGAAGATCGGCGTGCTCGATGCAAACAGGTCGCGCGGCTCGATCCGGCGCGCCACGCTTTCGGCGCGCGAAAGCGCCGTCGAGTGCAGTTCCTTGAAGTCGGGCTCGACGTTGTCGAGCCAGTTCGACAGGCGGACGAGACGGATCGGCATGCCCGCCTGCTGGGACAGGGCAGCGGCCAGCCGGGCGTCGAAGTAGCGCAGCGCGACGACCCGGGTTTCGACGAAGTTGGGCACCAGCGCCGTGGCGCCGATCAGGCCGTCCGGCTGCCAGGCCGGGGCCAGCATGAAGCGTTCGCCCTGGTCCGCAGTCGCTTCGCGCGTCTCGTTCCACGCCACGTTCCGGCCCGTGCTCGCGATGACGTTCGGCCCGACGATCACGGCGCAGGCGCCGAGATTGAGCGCGCCACAGGTGCGTCGCAGGAACAGCTCGGTCTGCTCGCGGCTGCCCGCGCGTATCAGTCTCTGCAGCGGCTGGCGGTCCGCGAGCACGCGCGTCGTCGTGAGCGTGTCTTCGCTGACGCGACGCAGTTCCTCGCGCGCGGCAACGCCGGCAAGCTGGACCCGGGCGATCGCCTGCTGTTCGGCCTGTTTGTGCAGCAGGCCGACGGCGCTGATGGCCAGCACCAGGATCGCGGCGAGCACGAGCCCGCCGAGCGTCAGCGTAAGGGTGCGTTCGAGCGTGGCTGGCCCGGCCGCCAGGCGCCTGAGGCTCGCCATCCAGTCTTTCAGCAATGCAGGAATTCTGTCCATCAGCCTGTGCGGCGGTCGGCACGCCACTCCACGAGCGTTTTGATCACGAGCGTCACGATCGCCAGCAGTGCGAGCACGGACGCCACCGCGAAGGCTGCCACGAACAGGTACTCGTTGTAGAGGATCTCCACCTGCAGCGGCATTGTCGTCGTCAGGCCGCGGATATGGCCGGACACGACGGAGACGGCCCCGAACTCACCCATGGCGCGGGCGTTGCACAGGATCACGCCGTAGATGAGGCCCCAGCGGATTTTCGGCAGTGTGACGCGCAGGAACGTGGTCCAGGCGCCGGCGCCGAGCGTGATGGCGGCCTCCTCCTCCTCGCTGCCCTGCTGCTGCATGAGCGGTATGAGTTCGCGCGCGACGTAGGGAAACGTCACGAACAGGGTGGCCAGCACGATGCCCGGCACCGCAAAGATGACCTGGATGTCGCGGTCCTGCAGCCACTGGCCCCACCAGCCGTGCGCGCCGAACAGCATGACGAACACGAGGCCCGCGATGACCGGCGAGATGGCGAACGGCAGGTCGATCAAGGTGATCAGCAGGCTCTTGCCCTTGAACTCGAATTTAGCGATCGCCCAGGCGGCCGCGATGCCGAACAGCGTATTGGCCGGCACGACGATCGCCGCCGTGAGCAGCGTGAGCTTGATCGCGGCGCGGGTGTCCGAGTTGTCGAACGATTCGAGGAAGACGCGCCAGCCCTCCGCGAATGCCTGTCCGAGCACGGCACCGAGCGGCGCCAGCAGCAGCAGCGCCAGGAAGCTGATGGCCACCGTGATGAGGGCGATGCGCCCGGCACGCACGCCTGGTGGCACGTGCTTGCGCTTCTCGAACCGCGGTGCTGCACCAGCCACGCTAGACCCCCACCTTCTGGTTGCGGGGGCGCGCGCGCCGCTCGGCCCGGCGGCCACTGTCGCCAGCCCCGACATGGCGCCGCCGGCTCCACGACTGCACCAGGTTGATGGCGAACAACATCAGGAAGGACACTAGCAACATCATGAAGCCGAGCGCCGCGGCACCGTTGTAGTCGAATTGCTCGAGCTTGATCACGATCAGCAGCGGCGTGATTTCGGTCTTGAACGGCAGGTTGCCGGAAATGAACACCACCGACCCGTACTCGCCGACGCCGCGCGCGAACGCCATCGTAAAGCCCGTGACGAGCGCCGGCAGCACCGCCGGCAGGATGATACGGCGGAACACCGTGAAGGGACTCGCGCCGAGTGTTTCGGCGGCTTCCTCGAGGTCGCGCTGCGCTTCGACCAGCGCCGGCTGCACCGAGCGCACGACGAACGGCAGGCCGATCAGGATCAGCGCGACGACGACGCCGAGCCAGGTGTAGGCGACCTGGACTCCGAACCACTCCTGCAGCCTCACGCCCAGCCAGCCGGTCGGCGAGAAGACCGTGGCGAGCGCGATACCTGAAACGGCAGTGGGCAGCGCGAAGGGCAGGTCGATCAGCGCATCGACCAGGCGGCGCCCCGGAAACTCGTAGCGCACGAGCGACCACGCGACGATGAAGCCGAAGAACGCATTGATGACCGCGGCGATGAAGGCAGCGCCGAAACTCAACCGATAGGACGCCAGCGCGCGCTCGTCGAGCACCACGTCGAGAAACTCCGACCAGGTCAGCGCCGTGGTCTTGAAGATCAGCGCCGCGAGCGGCAGCAGCACGAGGGCGCTCAGGAAGAACGTCGTGAACCCGAGCGTCAGCCCGAAGCCCGGGAGGATGCTGGGCTGGCGGAACCAGGAAGCGGCCATCTCAGGACTCCGCTGCCGGCTCAGCGCGCGCCGAGTTGACGATCAGCACGGGACGCTCGGGCGTCCCTTCGAGCAGCGACTTGAGCCAGTCCCACTGGATTGCACCCGGGTTCGACGTGCCGAGCACCAGCATGCTGCGTTCGTACGCCGCGAGTTCCTTCTGCAGTTCTTCCGCGACGGAGCCGGGACGCAATTCGGTCCGCATGTCGAGGCCGTGGTCGGCGAGCGCGGCCGAACGCGCGTCCAGCAGGTCGCGCATGTACCCACCGCGCTCGGTCTCGGCGGAGGTCGCAGGCTGGATACCCAGGTAGATGGCTTCGGCCGCGACGTGACGCAGCAGACTGGCCGCAACCGCGAGCGTCGCGCGGCGCGACTCGGCGTCGAGCGTGTGAATGACCACGTGGTTCGGCAACTGTGCCGTGGGCGGCACGCACAGCAACTGCACGGCGCCGTGCGTCAGGTGCCACTCCGCCGCCTGCGCGCAACCGGGCCCGGTCGCAATCGCGGGCATGCCCGGCGGCGCCCGCTCGAAGCGACCGATCCTGGTCGCGACGCGCGTCTGCATTCGCGCGCCGAGCGCCGCGAGCAGCGGCGAGTCGCGGAGTTCGCGAGCGGCCGCTTCGTCCGCGGCCACGGCGGTGAAGCTCGAAATCGGCGTCGGCAGCACGTGGATGGTGCGCGCGCCGACGGCGACTCGCTGGCCAACCACGACCGGGAAGTCGCGTTGCTCCGGCAGCGTGCGTGACACCTCGAGCAGGGAACCCTGGTCGGCCGCACCGTCGCGCCCCGGCGCCACCGGCACGGGACCGTCGCTGGCCATGCGGACACGCAGGCGCTCGACCGCACCGCCGAACAGCACTTCCTCGACCTGGCCGTGGCTGACGAAATTCGACTTGACGTCCTGCTCAGCGGCGCAGAGTTCCACTTCTTCCGGCCGCAGTATGGCGACCACTTCGCGCGGTACCTCGCCGCCCGCCATCGGCGCGGAGCTGAAGCGCACGCCGCGGGGCGTCCGGTAACCGAGCAACAGGTTGGCCGCGCCCAGGAACGTGGAAACGAAGCGGGTGGCCGGGCGCGTGTAGAGGTCGTCGGGCTGGCCGCATTCGAGCAAGCGGCCCTGGTGCATGACGCCGATGCGGTCGGCGAGCGCGAAGGCTTCTTCCTGGTCATGGGTGACCAGGATCGTCGTCATGTCCAGCTCGCGCTGGATCTGGCGGATGGTCCGTCGCAGCTCTTCGCGGATCTTGGCGTCCAGGGCGCCGAACGGTTCGTCCATCAGCAGCACTTCCGGCCGGTGCGCCAGCGCCCGTGCCACCGCAACCCGCTGCTGCTGCCCGCCCGAGAGCTGCGCAGGGAGCCGGTCGTCCATGCCCTCGAGGGCGACGAGCTTGAGCAATTCCTTGCGGCGGGCGCGTCGGTCCGCGCTCTTTGCCTTGCGCACGCGCAGCGCGAACTCGATGTTCTCGCCGATGGTCATGTGGCGGAACAGCGCATAGTGTTGAAAGACGAAACCCACGTGGCGCTCGCGCGCATTCACGTGGGTCACGTCGCGGCCGTGGAGCGCCACCCGGCCATGGTCGATTTCGGTGAGGCCGGCAATAGCGCGCAGCAACGTGCTCTTGCCACTGCCGCTGGGGCCGAGCAGCACCAGGAACTCGCCCTGGCGGACGTTCAGGGAAACGTCGTTGACGACCGGGACACCCTGGTACCGCTTGGTTACCTGATCGAGGACGATGGACATGCGCAAACCAAGGAGTTGATTGGGATTTTCACGCCATCCTAGGCCGGTGAGGTTACGCCGTCAGTCGCCCCGCGGTGACATTTCGGTAACATCCGGGGCGTCCACCCGCCGTTGGCGCGTTCCCGGACCGAAGGAAGCCCACATGTCTCTCCCGCCCTACGAAAAGCTCGGTGTCTTCTATCTCGGCCGGGAGTACGACCCGGTCACGCAACAGCTCGGCGACGACCTGCTGTACGACTCGCGCGACCTCACGACGCACGCGGTCTGCATCGGCATGACCGGCAGCGGCAAGACCGGCCTCTGCGTGTCGCTGCTCGAGGAGGCCGCGATCGACGGCATTCCCGCCATCGTCATCGACCCGAAAGGCGACATCGCCAACCTCGCACTGACCTTTCCGCAGCTGCGGCCGGAAGACTTCAGGCCCTGGGTCGACGCCGGCGAAGCCTCGCGCAAGGGCCAGAGCGTCGACGAATTCGCGGCCGCAACCGCCGCGACCTGGCGCAAGGGGCTCGAGGAGTGGGGTCAGGACGGCGAACGCATTCAGCGCCTGCGTGATGCGGCCGTCGTGGACATCTACACGCCGGGCTCGAACGCTGGCCGGCCGCTGTCGATCCTCCGTTCGTTTTCAGCGCCCGATCCCGTGGTCGCGAACGACGCCACCGCACTCAAGGAGCGGGTCGGCTCGGCCGTCGCGGGACTGCTCGGACTGCTCGGCGTCGACGCCGATCCGATCCGCAGCCGCGAATTCATCCTGCTCTCCGCTCTGCTCGACGCCGCGTGGCGCAAAGGCGAGAGCCTCGACCTCGCCGCCCTGATCCGGTCGGTGCAGAAGCCGCCATTCGACAAGGTGGGCGTCTTCGACGTCGACAGCTTTTTCCCGGCGAAGGACCGCACGGACCTCGCGCTCCGCATCAATGGCCTGCTGGCATCGCCTGGGTTCGAGGCCTGGCTCGCCGGCGACGCGCTCGACATCCAATCGCTGCTCTACGACGCGAATGGCAAGCCGCGCATCGCGATCATCTCGATCGCGCATCTGAACGACGCCGAACGCATGTTCGTCGTGACGCTGGTCACGAACGAACTCGTCGCGTGGATGCGCCGGCAGTCCGGCACGACCAGCCTGCGCGCGCTCTTCTATATGGACGAGGTGTTCGGCTATTTCCCGCCGAGCGCCATGCCACCGTCGAAGACCCCGCTGCTGACGCTGATGAAGCAGGCGCGTGCCTTCGGTCTCGGCGTCGTGCTGGCGACGCAGAATCCCGTCGACCTCGACTACAAGGGCCTGGGCAACGCCGGCACCTGGTTCATCGGCCGCCTGCAGACGGAGCGCGACAAGGCACGCGTGATCGAAGGGCTGCTCGGCAGCGATGCGGCCGGCGGCATGGACAAGTCGCAGCTCGAAGCGGCGATGTCGAGCCTGCCGCAGCGCACCTTCCTGATGCGGAACGTGCACGACGCCGCGCCCGTGCTGCTGCGCACGCGCTGGGCACTTTCGTACCTGCGCGGTCCGCTGACGTCGGGCGAGATCGCGCAGCTGGCCGCGCCAGACGGAGCAACATCCACCTCGCCTGCGCAGACGCCGAAAACGGAGACCGCTCCTGCCGCCACACCGCGCGCGCCGGCGATGGCGTCCGGCAGTCGTCCCATCGTCCCAGCGGGCGTGCCGGAGAAATTCCTGGCGGCCGCAGGCAACCAGGGCGTCGAGTACGAGCCGCGCATCGGCGCACGCGTGCGCGCGCACTTCGTCGACGCGAAGGCCGGACTCGATGCATGGGAAAACTGGTATTACCTCGCACCGCTGACCGCGCAGGGTCCCGACTGGGAGGCTGCCGAAATCTGCAACGCGGACGCCATCCAGTTGCTCGACGCGCCGGCTCCCAGCGCGACTTTTGCCGACGTGACCGGCAGTGCCATCGCAGCCAAGACCTTTGCGCAGCACGGCAAGTCGCTGGCGGATCACGTCTACCGCACGTCCTCGCTGTCGATCATGCGGTGCCCCGACCTCAAGCTGACGTCTGCGCCAGGCGGCAGCGAAAGTGAATTCCGCGCGCACCTGGCCCTGGCCGTGCGCGAGAAGCGCGACGCGGCGGTCGACGCCTTGCGCAGGAAATACGCGTCGAAGCTCGACACGGCGGAGGACCGGGCGCGCAAGGCCGAACAGAAACTCGTGCGTGAAAAAGAGCAGGCGAGCCAGCAGACGATGTCGTCCGCGATCAGCGTGGGGGGCAGCCTGCTCGGGGCGCTGTTCGGCGGCCGCCGCGGCAGCGCGTTCGGCAAAGCGACTTCCGCGGCGAAGAGCGTGGGCCGCATCGGCAAGGAACGGACCGACGTCACGCATGCCGAAGCCGACCTGACGGCACTGCAACAGCAGCACGCAGCGTTGGAGGCAGAGCTGACCGAAGAGATCGCAGCGCTGGAATCGAAGTTCGACGCCGGGTCGATTGCCGTGGAGCAGTCCGAGATCAAGGCCCGCAAGTCCGACACCGAAGTGACTGATCTGGCCCTCGTCTGGCAGCCCGCTTGACGTAGAATCAGTCCGGTTCGCCCTACCCCGAGTGACAGCGATGGACGACTTGATCCGCAAGATCACCAAAGACCTGGGCGTCTCCAGGGACCAGGCCCGCGGTGGCGTCGTGGCGCTGCTGCGTGCAGGCCAGCAGAACCTGGGCCCGACGGACTTCAAGGCATTCGTCGCCGACGTCCCGGGCGCCGACAAGCTGCTCAAGAACGCCCCGCCGCCGAGTGCCCTGAGCTCGCTCGCCGGCGGCATCGGCTCGTTGTTCGGCGGCAGGAAATCGGCCGCCGGGCGCTGGGCGGGCCTCGCCGCATCGTTCGCGGAACTGGGTGTCGACATCGACACCGCGAAAAAATTTGGCCCGATCGTAATCGAGCACGTCCGTGAGCACGGCGGCGAAGACCTGGTTGACAAGATCCGCGTCGCCCTCAAAATCTGACGGCCGCACGGCCGGACCTGGCGCATGAATCGACTGCACCTGCCCCTCGCGGGTCGCCTGCGAACGTGTATCGCTCCCATCCTGCTGCTGCTGGCAGCGGCGCTCGCGCTCTCCGCCTGCTCGAAGCCGTCCAACCGCGAACTGCAACCTGGCAGCTACCGCGCCACGCTCGAGCTGCCCGGCAAGAAGTCCGTGCCGTTCGGACTCGACGTGGCGCAGGAAGAGTCCGGCAAGGTGCTGTACATCAGCAACGGTGCCGAGCGCGTCCGACTCGACGAAGTGCAAGCCACTCCGGGCCAGCTGCAAGCGCGATTTCCCGGCTACGAGACGCTCCTGACCGCCAGGGTGTCTGGCGACGAACTGATCGGCGACGTCGCGCTCGTCCACGCGGACGGCAAGGTGCTGCAGCTGCCGTTCAAAGCGAAGCTCGGAGAAACCTGGCGCTTTTACCCCGAAGCCTTGCCGAACAACGCCGATTTCGAAGGGCGGTGGGACGTGACGTTCACTGACGGCGGCGGCCGTCGGACTCCCGGCGTCGCCACGTTCGACCAGAGTTTCGCAGACGTGACGGGTACGGTGCAGATGCCCACCGACGACCAGCGCTTTCTGGCCGGCGAGGCCCATGACGAGGAGCTGCGACTGTCACGTTTCGATGGCGGTGCGGTCGTGCTCTACGAAGCGCGACTCAACGCCAAAGGCGAGCTCGTTGGCGAAACGTGGTCGGACCGCGGCGGCTCGCAGCGCTTCGTCGCGACCCGCAATCCCGACGCTGCGATCGATGCCGCGGCGCTCGCTTCGCATCTGCGCAATCCCGCAGCGCCGTTCACGTTCGCGTTCAGGGACCTGGACGGCAAGACGGTGTCGACCAGCGATCCACGCTTCAAGGACAAGGTGCTGCTGGTCACGCTCGCGGGCAGCTGGTGCCCCAACAGCCACGACGAAGCCCGGCTGCTGGTGCAGCTCGACCGCCAGTACCGGTCGCGGGGACTCGAGATCGTCAGCCTGATGTTCGAGCAGCACGCGGACTTCAAGCGTGCCGTTGCGGCCGTGAATCGCTTTCGTGCCGCGTATGGCATCGCGTACCCGACGTTGATTGCAGGTACGGCTGACAAGATGAAAGCTGCGGCCGTGTTGCCGCAGCTCGATGCCGTGCTCGCCTACCCGACCGCGATCTTCATCGACCGCACCGGCCGCGTGCGCAAGATCCACACCGGGTTCGCGGGGCCGGCCACGGGTGTGCAGCACGACCTCCTGGTGCATGACTTCGAGGTCCAGATCGAGGAGCTGCTGCAAGCAGGCGCAGCGTCCGCCGATGCGAAGGCTGCGGCCACGTCACCCGTGGTCGCGCCTTAACTCAGACAATCAATCCGACCGTCGCCGGTCAGTCGCGGAAGTTGGTGAACTGCAGCGGCAGTTCGTACTCGCCCTGCTTAATCAGCGCGATCGCATCCTGCAGGTCGTCACGACTCTTGCCGGTCACGCGCACCTGCTTATCCTGCAGCGCCGCCTGCACCTTGAGCTTCGAATCCTTGATCTGGCGCTGGATCTTCTTGCCGAGTTCGGTCTCGATCCCTTCGCGCAGCGTGACGATCTGTTTCGCCGTCTGGCCCGTGATCACCGGCTCGTCGAGCTTCAGGCAGGCCACGTCGATGGTGCGCTTGGCGAGCTTGAGCTTGAGGATCTCAATCATTTGTTTTAGTTGAAAGTCCGCTGGCGCTGATAGCGTTATGACATGGTCTTTCAACTCAAATTTGGCATTCGTTCCCTTGAAGTCGAAGCGCTGACCGACCTCGCGGGAGGCCTGGTCCACGGCATTCGTC
>Ga0315297_10003238_pt1 | contig 10453 bp, 8 predicted proteins | sample YL17G15_0_MG_FD_203628 | JGI IMG/M metagenome (GOLD analysis project Ga0315297, IMG submission 203628) | Sediment microbial communities from Yellowstone Lake, YNP, Wyoming, USA - YL17G15_0 | ecosystem: Environmental > Aquatic > Freshwater > Lake > Sediment | place: USA: Wyoming | collected...
TCAGATGAATTTGCCTTTGTGGCGTGACAGCTACCGCAGCGGGGCAAGACAGGCACAGGCCCAAAAGGCGAGCATCGAGCAGCAAAAGATTGAGACAGAAAACGTCCTTCTGACAAAGGCGTCACAATCGCTTTATGAATACAGGGACAGCATCCGAAAGATACGATTGTATCGTAATACGCTGATACCTAAGGGCAGGGAGCTGCTGCAGGCGTCGGAGGCGGCGTATCGGGAAGGGACAATAGATTTTTTAAGCTTGATTGACGCCCAGCGGATGCTTCTGGATTATCACCTGTCTCTCCAGCGGGCGATTGCGGATAATCAGCAAAAGCTGGCCGAGCTTGAGATGCTTGCGGGGACGGAACTGGACTCGAAATAGCGAGCGAATCTGGTTTATCGGACACAGGGAACAAGGTTGTAACGCGGTTAATCAACAGAAGTTACGGCAAAATCTTGGTTGTTGCGAACAAAATACCATAGGTTTAGTATGGTATAAGACAGGTATTAAAGAGCGAAGGAAACATTTTTAACCAGTGTAAAGGAAAATGAAGATGAGCAGGACATTCAGGGCAGCGGTTTTATGGACGATAGTTCTGGTGGTGGCGGTGGTTTTGGGGGGTGGATGCAAGAAGAAGGAAAGCCCGGCTGCGCCAGCCAAGGCACCAACAACGCAGGATGCACAGAAGCAGGCGACTAAGACGGCGGAAGAAGCGAAAAAGACAGCGACGGCAACAGCGGCATCAATCGAGCAGACGACTTGCCCTGTGATGGAAGGCAACAAAATCGACAAGAACGTCTTTGTTGAGTACCAGGGCAAAAAGGTTTATTTCTGCTGCGCGGACTGCAAGGCGAAATTCGAGAAGGAGCCGGAGAAATATTTGGCGAAGCTGCCTCAGTTTGCGAAATGAGAACTCACCTTAAGAAGGAATTGAAAAATGAAAAGGCGGGCGATTATCGTCGGCGTGATTATTGTGGCGGCGATTATTGGGGTTTTTATACCGGGTCGGTACAATAACAAACAACGCACAGGAACCATTTTAGAAACAGCGAAGGATTTGTATTATTGTCCGATGCATCCGAACTTCACGTCTGACAAACCCGGCGATTGCGCAATCTGCGGTATGTCGCTTGTGAAGAGAGTTGTTGCTCCGAAAGCCGAACAAAAGACGGAACCGGGTAAATCCGGCAAAATACTTTTTTATCGCAACCCGATGAATCCAGCGGTTACTTCGCCTGTCCCTATGAAGGACCAGATGGGAATGGATTATGTGCCGGTATATGAGGAGGCCCCGGCAAAGACCGGCGGGGCAGCGGTTTATATAAGCCCTGAAAAGCAGCAGTTGATTGGCGTAAAAAAAGGCAGGGTGGAAAAGAAGAAGCTGACAGGACAAATCCTGACGGTGGGAAGGGTTGCATACGACCCGTCGCTGTTTACCGCACAGCAGGAGTATCTGCAGGCGTTCAAAAGCAGCCGGACGATACACAAGGACGAAGGTTATATAGATGAGCAGTCAGGAGCCCTTACCAAATCAATGAAGCAAAAGCTGCTGGCTATGGGAATGAGCGAAGATGAAATAGCCGGGCTGGAAAAGCGAGGTAAGCCGCAGCAGAATCTGTATCTGCCCACCAGCGAAGACAAAAACGTCTGGGTATATGTAACCATTTACGAATACGAGGCCCAACTGGTAAAGACGGGGACACCTGTCGAGGTCCGGGCGATTGCGTATCCGGGAGTGCCTTTCGAGGGCAGCGTCATTTCCGTCACCCCCATGCTGGAGGCAGCGACGAGAACGCTGAAGGTCAGGGCATTGGTCGATAACCCCGAAAACAAGCTCAAACTTGAGATGTTTGTCAACGTGGTGATAAAGTATGACCTCGGCGACAAGCTTGCCGTGCCGGAGGAGGCGGTAATGCACGCGGGGACGCGAAACATTGTTTTTATCGCCAAGCCGGACGGCTACTTTGAGCCGAGGGTTGTAACACTCGGGTCAAAAGCACAAGGATATTACGAGGTATTGCGAGGATTGTCGGAAAATGAGGAGGTCGTTACTTCGGGCAACTTCCTGATAGATTCGGAGAGCAAGCTGAACGCGGTTTTGAACAAGGCAGCGGAACCAAACAAGTGAAGGCCTCGGTGCGACGATGATTGGCAGAATAATAGAATTCTCCGCGAAAAACAAATTTATCGTCATATTCTTCGCGATTGCCGCGATAGTTGGGGCGGTATATTGCATAAGGATTATGCCGTTAGACGCGATTCCCGATTTGTCGGACACACAGGTGATAATCTATTCTCAGTGGGATAGAAGCCCGGACATCATCGAGCAGCAGGTTACGTATCCGATTGTGACGGCGATGCTTGGCGCCCCGAGGGTCAAGGCAATACGGGGCTTTTCGGATTTCGGTTTTTCATACGTTTATATAATTTTCGAGGACGGCACCGATATTTACTGGGCTCGCAGCCGGGTAGTTGAATATATGAGCAAGATTACGGCCCGGCTGCCGCAGGGCGTGCAAACCGAAATCGGTCCCGACGCGACCAGCGTAGGCTGGGTTTTTCAATATGCGCTGGTCGATAAGACCGGCAACAACAGTTTGGCGGATTTACGAAGTTTTCAGGATTGGTTCCTGCGATACTCGCTGCAAAGCGTACCCGGCGTCGCGGAGGTAGCGACGGTCGGCGGTTTTCAAAAGCAATACCAGGTCAATGTCAACCCCAATGCGCTGCTGGCGTACAATATTCCTCTTACGAAGGTCGTCGAGGCCGTCCGGCAAAGCAATAACGACGTGGGCGGCCGGCTGCTTGAGATGTCCGGCACGGAATATATGATTCGGGCGAAAGGGTATGTAAAATCGCCCGCGGACCTGGAGAACACGGTCATAGGGACAGACGGTTCGGGGACACCCGTGCTGGTAAAAAACGTCGCTGACGTTGTAATCGGGCCTGATATACGACGCGGGGTAGCGGATTTGGATGGCGAGGGGGACACGGTCGGCGGAATCGTGATAATGAGGCAGGGGGAAAACGCGCTCAACGTAATCAATAGCGTCAAGGCCAAAATCGAGGAGATAAAGCCGTCGCTGCCAAAAGGCGTCGAGATAGTTACGACATACGACCGCTCAGACCTGATTAAGCGGGCAATCGACACACTGAAGCATCAGCTCATCGAGGAAATGATTATAGTCAGCTTTGTAATTCTTCTGTTCCTTTGGCATTTCCCCTCGGCAATCATACCGATAGTTACGATACCCATCGCGGTGCTGTTGTCGTTTATCCCGATGTATGGCCTCAAGCTGACATCCAATATTATGTCCCTGTCGGGCATCGCGATATCGATAGGCGTGCTGGTCGATGGCGCGATAGTGGAGGTTGAGAACGCTTACAAAAAACTGCAATTGTGGGAGGCGGGCGGGCGAAAAGGCGATTTTCATATTATCCGGTTGAATGCTTTAAAAGAAGTTGGGCCGTCGGTATTCTTTTCGCTGCTGGTTATAGCGGTTGCGTTTTTGCCGATATTCACGCTCGTTGACCAGGAAGGCCGACTGTTCAAGCCGCTGGCATACAGCAAAAACCTCGCGATGGCAATCGCGGCGCTTCTGGCGATAACGCTCGACCCGGCTATACGGATGCTTTTCACGCGGATGGACTACCGGCATTTTAAGCCGGCGTGGCTTTCGAAGTTATACAACGCTGTCACAGTCGGTAAATACTATCCTGAAGAGCAGCACCCGGTGAGCAAAAGATTATTCGCGATATATGAGCCGGCGTGCAATTTCGTTCTTGAGCATCGTAAGTTCACGCTGATTTGCGCCGCGGTTTTGATGGCAGCGACGGTGCCGGTGTATTTCCAGCTTGGGTCGGAGTTTATGCCGCCTTTGAATGAGGGGACGATTTTGTATATGCCGACGACGCTGCCGGGGATATCGGTTACGGAGGCGGCGAACCTGTTGCAGATACAGGACAAGATTTTTATGTCGTTCCCCGAGGTTGAGCGGGTGTTCGGCAAGGCGGGACGGGCGAACACGCCGACAGACCCTGCGCCGTTTTCGATGATGGAGACGACGGTTGTTCTGAAGGATAAGCGGTATTGGCGGCCCGGTTTAACGTGGGAAAAACTGATTGAGGAAATGAACGCCAAAATGCAGATACCGGGCGTAACGAACGCCTGGACAATGCCGATAAAGGCGAGAATAGATATGCTATCGACCGGCATACGAACGCCGATAGGGATTAAAATTTACGGCGCGGAGTTGAGTGAGATTGAAAAAATAGGAATGCAGCTTGAGCAAATAATCAAGCCGCTTGAGGGGACACGCAGCGTATATGCGGAACGAGTGTCGGGCGGGTATTTTGTGGATTTCAATTTGAAGCGGGAGCAATTGGCGCGGTATGGATTGAGCATCCAGGACGCTGAAGAAATTATAATAAGCGCAATCGGCGGGGAAAATGTTACGACGGCAATCCAGGGGACAGAGCGATACAGCGTGAACGTGCGATACGCCCGCGACTACCGCGACGATTTGGAAAAGTTACAGCGGGTGCTTGTGCCGACAATGTCTGGTGCGCAGATACCGCTTGGCGAACTTGCGGAGATAAGCGTTTCGCTTGGGCCGTCGATGATACGCGATGAGAACGGGATGTTAGCCGGCTATGTTTACGTGGATATGGCAGACATAGACATCGGCGGTTACGTCAAGCAGGCAAAAAGAGCGGTCGCCGCGCAACTGCAATTACCGGCAGGTTACGCGCTACAATGGAGCGGGCAATTCGAGAATATGCTGCGGGTGAGAGAACGGCTCAAGGTCGTAATCCCGCTGACGCTTTTAATCATTTTCATACTGCTTTATATGAACACAAAAAGTATCGTCAAGACCGGCATCGTGATGCTTGCGGTGCCTTTTTCGCTGATTGGAGCGATATGGTTCCTTTATATCCTGGGCTATAACATTTCGATAGCGGTATGGGTGGGGATGATTGCCCTGATGGGGCTTGACGCGGAGACGGGCGTGTTTATGCTGCTGTTCCTCGATTTGTCTTACAATGATATGGTGACGCAGGGCAGGATGAAAACCTTCGCGGATTTGAAAGAGGCGATTATTCACGGGGCGGTCAAACGTATTCGGCCAAAGATGATGACGGTGATGGCGATGTTTATGGGCCTCATACCTATTATGTGGTCGATGGGGACAGGTTCGGATGTGATGAAGCGAATAGCCGCGCCGATGATTGGCGGTATTCTCACCAGCTTCATACTCGAACTGCTGGTTTATCCGCCTTTGTACGCAATGTGGAAACAGCGAGAACTAAGTAAAGCGGGATGATACGTCAGCGCTTAATGAGGGGAGAAATAATGGGCGTTTACATTCAGAACATCGATTGCCGGGTGCCTAAGACGTGCCATTCACAGCAATCAATTAAAGAAAGAATCAAACGCCTGCTTAACTCATCGATGAGAACAAATCGCTATATCGACAGCATTTACCAAGGCAGCGAAATCGACCAGAGATATAGCTGCATTTCAAACCCTGATGATTTCTTTCGAGTTTCGCAATCAGGTGAAATCTCGAATCCGACAACGAAGATGCGAAACGACTTATTTACAGCAGAGGCCAAAAAGCTGTTCGTTGACGTTGCTCGAAGCACAATCGAGAAATGCCCAAACGCGGATTTTGGCGATATAACTCACCTTGTTACGGTTTCCTGCACGGGCTTTTTCAATCCCGGCCCGGATTACGCAATCATCGAAGGACTAAACCTGAATAAAAACGTTCAGCGATACAATATCGGCTTTATGGGCTGTCACGCGATGTTCCCGGCGCTGCGACTGGCAAATTCGATTTGCCGGGCAGAGCCCAGCGCTACGGTCTTAGTTGTCAGTGTCGAGCTTTGCACGCTGCACATCCAGCTTAAAGATGACCTCGATTCCATTTTGGGCGGCGCTCTTTTTGCGGATGGCGGCGCAGGGGCAATAGTCAGCGCAAAAAAACCTGTTCCCGGACAAAGCGTGCTTGAGATGAAGCATTTCGAATCAACGCTGATTCCTAACAGCCGGGATGAAATGGCATGGACCATCGGCGACACGGGGTTCGAAATGATACTTTCTCAATACATACCCAAGATAATTCAGTCCAATATCCGCGAAATAATCGAGCCGATACTCGAAAGGCAGGATACTACCATATCCGATATTGACCACTGGGCGGTCCATCCGGGCGGCAAAGCGATATTGGACAGAATCGAGAAGTCGCTGGGTATTGAGGGCAAATGCGAGGCATCAAGGGCAATTTTGAGAAAGTTCGGCAATATGAGCAGCGCAACAATTCTTTTTGTGCTGAAGCACATACTTGAAAATGCCGGCGACAATGGAAATGGGCCCGTATTGACGGTTGCTTTTGGCCCCGGGCTGACCATAGAGCTGGCTATGCTCGAAAGATTGACCACATGGGTAACTCATCACAAAAGGACAATCAAGGGCTTTGCAGGCCAATTAAGATGAACGGCAGATTCGATTTGAATATGCACGATTATATTCATCAGGCCGAGGGGAAGCTGTTTTTCAATCGGCAGATGTTCGGCACAATCGCCCCAAGATATGATTTTATTACCCGCGTTCTTTCCTTTGGGCGAGACATCGCCTGGAAAAATCTATTAGTTAAGGAACTACCCGACGTTAAAGCCCCACACTGCCTCGATATTGCCTGCGGAACCGGCGATATAACGTTTCGCCTGGCGGCCAAATACCCTGCCGGCCATATCATCGGGCTGGATGTGACTGAACCAATGATTGATTACGCGCGAGAGCGAAACACATTTGGCAACATTACCTTCGCCCTTCAGGATATGTGCCGAATGGAGTTTGCCGACGAGAGTTTCGATATCGTTACAGGCGGCTACGCCCTTCGCAATGCGCCAAATCTTGAACTGGCACTTATTGAAATCCGGCGAGTTATGAAGCCGGGGGCAACTGCGGCTTTCCTGGATTTCTCGAAACCGCCGGAACGCTTCCTGCAAAAAACCAAAGGATTGCTTCTGGAAATCTGGGGCGGCTTCTGGGGAATCTTGCTGCATCGCAACCCGCAGCTTTATACCTACATCGCCGAAAGTTTAAAACAGTATCCCGACAGGAACGCTCTTAAGCAATTAATTACAAAACTTAGCTTCACAAGTATCCGCTCCCGCAAACACTTCCTCGGTTTCGCCGAAACCTTATTTTTCCAAAAACAGTGAACACCTCAAAAGTTGTGGAGTTTAAAGCAGTTAACCGTATAATTTAGCTTTACACTCTTCCAGGAGAGCAATATGAGAATGAACGATAACACAAGACGGATTGTGCTTGTTGTCCTTGCAGTGATTTTGCTGTCAAGCATCATATTGTCCCTTGTTACGGCAAGATTCGAAGAGCAAAAGGCAACATTGAGTACCGGCACAATAGAATCTTTATGGTGGGCTGGGAAAATCGTATTTTTCATTTCAATGCCTCTTATGGTTTCTTTGGTGGCACTATTTTTTTATGCAGACTGGCTTCGCAGCAGAGTCGATACGATTGAACTCGCCGCCAGAATGCGAGTTGTTGTTTCAGTTACGTGGTGGGCCATCATCGCCTTGTTAGTATTGCTGGGAGTGGAATTTTTAATAGATTTGTATCGCGGTTCACACAGGATTATCTTTGCTGCGATTCAATTCCTGTTTTTAAGTTTATGTCTTGGGTTTTTACTGCTGGATTCATGGGCCATGCTGAGCTACTTTCGCACACACACCTTGCGCAATGTGGTTGCTGTCTGCCTTCTCGAACAGCATGACAAATCTGTCAAAGCCAACAACTTCGACAAGGCGTATTCTGCATTGCTCAAGGCATGCGAAACGGATCCGGACGGAGTTTGGCTTTTTTGTAGATTGGCTATTTTCTGTGAGCGAACCCGCAAAAACTCGACTGAAGCAGATACCTATATGGCCAAGGCGAACGAATTGATAACAACAACCAAGGCAAATAATATTGGTGATAAGGCCTGCTATCTTGATTACCTCGGCTTGATAAATTATGTGAGAGGAGAACACGACAAAGGTTTAACATACATTAAGCAAGCCATTGATATCGAGCCCAAACCGTATCGGATTAAAACGTACGAGGAACTGCTTTCGGATTCAAAAAATACGCAATCAAATACCAATCCGCCTGATTCCAAAACAGTTACATAATCAATCATCAATAGAAAATGCGGAGTCCCAGTCCTTCCAGACCGGTTCGAGACCGGATTGCTTTAGCATAGCGGCGATTTGGGCGGGGGAGCGGGAATCATCGATATCGAACTGGCCAACTGAGTCGGCGTGGGTAGAGTAGCCGCCGGGGTTGGTTTTGCTGCCTGCGCTCATCCGGGTAATGCCGAGTTTAACAAGCTGGTCTCGCAGGTGAGCGGGTTCTCGTGTTGAAATGGTCATCCCCGCGTCGGCGAAGCACAGCCGAAGGGCAAGAATCATCTGGACGAGATTCTTATCGGAAAGAAGATTAAACTGTGCGCTGTCAACATCCTTGGCGGGACGCAATCGCGGGAAAGAAAACGACACGCGCGACTTCCAGTAGCGTTTCATCAGGTAATGGGCGTGCTCGGCAAGGGCCAGTGTTTCAAGACGCCAGTCATCAAGGCCCAGAAGTGCACCAAGCCCGATTTCCCGCATACCTGCCTGGCCGAAACTATCCGCTGCGCTCAGGCGATAACCATAGTTGGCCTTTGGGCCTGCGGGATGATACTTGCGGTATGTTTCGCGGTCGTAGGTCTCCTGATACAATGTTACGCCCTCGATGCCGGCGGCAAAAAGCTTCGCGTATTCATCGGCGGACATCTGATAAATTTCAACGGACAGCGAGCTGAATTTGGGTCGTAACTTCGACGCTAATTCGGCCAGGTAATCGACAGTGATAAATTTTTTGTCTTCACTGCTGACTAAGAGTAAATCTTTGAAGCCCTCCTTGGCAATTGTTTCGGCTTCGGCGAGGGCCTGCTCGATGGTGAGTCGGATTCGGGGAAACTTATGTGATTTATTGAAGCCGCAGTAAACGCAATCATTGACGCAGAAATTTGAAACGTAAAGCGGGGCATACAATCGGACGGTTTTGCCGAATCGCTGGAGCGTGAGCTGATGGCCGATTTGCGCCATTTGCTCGATGTAATTTTCAGCGGCGGGCGAAATCAGCATCAGTAATCGGTCGAGGACATAATATCCCGGCTTGCGAGATAACGCCCATTTGACTTCGTCTTCCGTAATTTCACCGAGACGCTTAGTCCAGATATCCCTGCCGGAGCCATCGAGTCCCCTGTCGGCCAAAATGGTCTTTACATCTGTGCCGGTATGTTCTCTCGTTTCAGTCATATTGACGCTTTTCTATTGATTATTGATAATTGATTGTTGATGATTTTAGCGGAACGGGTTTTATTATTAATCAATTCTCAATCATCAGTTATCAATCCTTTATTCATTTCGCAGAAAGTCGGTGAGAGGGCTTGAGGCGGAGGCCTTTTTTGTTTCCGCGGCAGCACCGGAAAGATAAGCGATTCTGCCCGCCACAACCGCGAGCTTGAACGCCTCGGCCATTTTGGCCGGCTCAACGGCTGTCGCGATTGCGGTATTTACCAGCACGGCATCCGCTCCCATTTCCATCGCCTCGGCGGCGTGTGAAGGCAAACCCAGGCCGGCGTCAACAACGACGGGGACATTGGCCTGCTCGATAATTATTTCCAGTGCGGCTCGTGTTTTTAATCCCTGGTTTGAGCCGATGGGGCTGGCTAAAGGCATTACGGTCGCGGTTCCAACATCCTGAAGACGCTTACTCAATATCGGGTCAGCGTTGATATATGGCAAAACGATGAAGCCCTCTTTGACGAGAATTTCGGCGGCCTTTAATGTTTCGATTGGGTCTGGCAGCAAATAATACGGGTCGGGCGTAACTTCGAGTTTGACCCAGTTGATACCTGTGGCGGCCCGCGCGAGGCGCGACAGACGAATCGCCTCATCGGCAGTGCGCGCTCCTGATGTGTTGGGCAAAAGCAGGTATTTGTTCCTGTCGATTGCGGAGAGCATATCGTCGTCTTTGTTTGTGATATCGACTCTGCGTAGAGCCACGGTAACGATTTCGGCGCCGGCGGCCTCTATCGCCTGTGCCATTGCCTTGCTGGACGAGAATTTTCCCGTGCCGATGAGCAGGCGTGAATTAAAACGTTTACCTGCGATAATCAATTCACTGTTTTCTGTCATCTGTCTTCCGTCCTCTGCTCTCTGTCATTGCGAGCGCAGCGAAGCAATCTCTTTTTAAATCCGCAATTTTTCAGCCCCCGGGGACAAATCTGACGAGTTCGATTGTTTGCCCGGCGAGCAGCGGCGTAGTCGAGAAGTTTTTCCGCTCGATGATTTGACCTTCAAGTTCGGCAACGACGGTTGTGGAATCGACGCCAAGATGTC
>Ga0315297_10003240_pt1 | contig 10451 bp, 10 predicted proteins | sample YL17G15_0_MG_FD_203628 | JGI IMG/M metagenome (GOLD analysis project Ga0315297, IMG submission 203628) | Sediment microbial communities from Yellowstone Lake, YNP, Wyoming, USA - YL17G15_0 | ecosystem: Environmental > Aquatic > Freshwater > Lake > Sediment | place: USA: Wyoming | collected...
TTGCCAAAATAAACCTTGTCCTGAAGGACGCCACTCAGCTCGCCCGTCTGTCATCACCCATCAGAGCTGGGTTTGTCATCATGGTGGCATGGCACCTTAGCGAGACGTGGACCGATAAACCTAACGGGGCCGGGAACGGGTTTATCTCAGAGCGCGCCTTACCAAGAAAGAGAGAACATGGAAGGCGAGCAGGGGTCGAAGAGGCGGACGAGGCTTAAGACGACATTTCTCATCGCCTATATCGTAATCATAGCAGTGGCGGCGTTCCTGCTGCTTCCCACCTACTGGTATCTATGGTTCATCATCACCCTCATCGGACTGTTTCGCATCGCTTCGTGGTACATGCCGCGAACGACCTACCTATGCTCTAAATGCGGGAAGGAGTTCATTGCCAGACGCGGCTCGTCGCTTCGGCCCACCGCCGCCGATCTCTATAGCGGCACCACCAAGACCAAATGCCCGAAGTGCGGCAGCACGTCCTGGACCAAGGTCACCAGAAGGGGAAGAAAGTGACAAAGAGGGAGCCGCTCCGGACGATCCACTCCAAGGACAGAACGGAGCTGATGTGGAAGCCGCCGCAATCCGAGAGCGATAGGAAGAAAGTGCTATTCATCTGCACCCACAACTCCATCCGCTCGCAAATGGCGGAAGGCTTCTTGAACCACCTCTTCAGCGATCGCTACGAAGCCTTTAGCGCCGGAACGAGGCCAGACAAGGTCCATCCTTTGGCGATCGACGTCATGGCGGAGGTTGGCGTGGACATCTCCCAGCAGCATACCAAAAGCATCGAAGAGATGCTCGACCATTACTTCGATATCGTGGTCACCGTCTGCGACTCCGCACGTGAAGAATGCCCCCTCTACCCCGGTGGAACGGAGCTCATCCACCACGACTTCGAAGATCCGGCCAGCTATGATGGCCCAGTAGAAGAAAGGATCGAGAGGTTCCGCCGGGTCCGGGACGAGATCCGTGCCTGGATAATGCAGCGCTTCGGAGAGCGAGCCAAATGATCCCCATCTTCGTGTACGACCAGAACGAGTGCGATCCCAAGAAGTGCACCGCCAAGAAGATGCTGCGCTTCAAGCTCGCGCAGCCCCTCTCATCGTTCAAGAGCATTCCCCGAGGGAGCGTGGTCCTCAACCCCATGGCGGAGAAAGCCCTTTCCCGGGAGGACATCTCCAAGGCGAGGCATTTCGGCCTGGTGGTCATGGACCTCTCCTGGAACCGGATCGAAGGTTTCCCTCCCATCCGCGAAGGCGCATTCTCCAGGGCGCTCCCCTTTCTGCTCGCCGCCAACCCAGTCAATTGGGGCAGGCCGCTGAGGCTCACCAGCGCGGAAGCCGTGGCCGCCGCCTTGTATATCATGGGGGAGAAGGAGCAGGCGAGGCTGGTCATGGGCAAGTTCTCCTGGGGGGAGCAGTTCCTGCGTTTGAACGCCGAGCCACTGGAGCGTTACAGCGAAGTTGAGACGAGCGCGGAGGTGGTCAAGATCCAATTAGACTACGTTCAGCCCCAAGAGGAATCAGGGCGCGAACGCCAGTAGGTGGCGGACCAGGGTAAACGACCGAGGGTATGCCAGATGATGCGACCAGGTAACACATCGCCAACGCCCACCTATGCATTGTTTGCTTGGTGTTGGGCCAGACTTCTCAAATCACACAAAGGTCCTGCTGCAAAAGTCTCAGGACCAAAACTCCTTTCGCATGGCCAGCTGAATTGGATTGAAGATAGCGAGCTTTACCCGAACCTCGTTCTTCCGGCCTTTTTTCGAGCGGCATTTTACACGATATCCAAGAAGCGCGCCGATCGCGCTGAACACCGTCTCCGAATGCGCCCGCTTCGCCGTCAGCGCGGCGAAGCGCTTCGGCCAGTGATGAGCGAAGTCGGCCGGCTTCTGGTAGAACGCCTCCGGCTCTTCGAAGTCCCTGGCGTTCTTCCTGATCTGTGGAACGGAGTGGCACCATGATGCCTGGACATCGTGCGAAGCACACGGACCACGAGGACATCGCCCCCACGCAGATCTACCTCCACCTGAACATTAGGCAGCGTTCGAGGACGTACCGGGACGCGACGAGGTTCGGGCCGCGATCACGCTCTAATTGTATTACCAACATGTTTATTGCATACTGTGAGATATTATTTTATTAAATGAACGAAGCGAACGCAACGGCCAACGCCAGTTCTTGCAGCGATTTGCCGAGAGACTATCAGAAGATAGTCGGAGTCGCCGGATATCTGATCTACAGGTCCAGAAGCCTTCATGCCACCAGGCTCCAGAAGCTCTATTATCTCGCGGAATTGAAATCCATCGAAAAGCACGGCCGACGACTTACCTCGGCCGATTACTGCAATTGGGACTATGGCCCCTTCAGCGCCGATCTGGCCAAGGCCGTCGACGGGATCGGTCCCAAGGCCTTTGCGATGAGCAGGATGAATCTGCCGCGGGGACCGGCGAAGATCTACCGTCCGACGGCCAAGGACGTCCAGCACGGGCTCAACAAAGAGGATCGGGACGTCCTCGATGAGGTGCTCAGAGAGTGGGGTGCCAGGAGCACCGACGCGATCATCAAGGCGGCGAAAACCACGGAACCGTTCATCTGGTCCAGCTACGGTGACCCGATCGATTTCGACGAATACATCCATTGGTGCAACAAACTCTATCACAATACGACTGTCAAGAAGAAATTCGAGGACAACTCCAGGGCCGCTGGCAAGGTCTACAGCAATGTCAAGGACCTTATCAAGGCGATCTAGGCCGAGTGAGGGGGGGCGTCCTTGGGCCGCGAATTGATCATCCCCCCGAATATCGAGAAGCAATTCAGGCGTCTCAAGAAGAAGGATCGCGCAACCTTCAAGCAAGTGATGAAGAAGGTCGGTGAGATTTGCGAGAGACCCACCGAGGTCGGCTCTGCTAAGAAGTATCACCTGACCGGTTGCCGGGGCGTCCATGTCGGTTCGTTCGTCCTGATCTGGACGGTCGAAAAGGCATCAGAGCGCACAGCGGTGCGGATCGTCCTCTTTGAGCATCACGACGACGCTTACTGAACGATTTATCTAGATATTCTTGTCTTCTTCCTCTCCAGGTGCTCCACGTAGTGTCCGATCGCTGCCAGGACGATCCGACTCTCCAGCTCGGCCTAGATGATTTCAATTTCAGTCTTGCCCAACACCAAGTGAACAATGCAGCCCACCTATCCCTTTTTTATGAGAGAAGCGCATATTGGAAGCCCCGCCGCTAGTTGCGGGCCGAGGTGACCGCTTTTGCCGTCCGACTACACCGATGAGGACCTCATCGCCAAATGGGAAGAGTTCTTCGAGACCAGTGGGCAGAGGGTCAAGGTGATCGAGGTCGCCGACCTCTACCCAGAGCAGCGGAGCGTCTTCATCCCCTACGCGGAACTGGACATGTTCGACCCGGACATGGCCGACTACCTATTGCATCATCCCCTCAAAGCCCTCCTACTCGGAAAGCAGGCGGTGCGCAAGATCGTGCCTCCCGGCCGGGAGAAGGTGGAGGTCAATCTGCGCCTGACCGGCCTGCCCAAGGACAGCAAGGTCGAGATCCGGAGGATCAGAGCGGACCACTTGGGCAAGCTGATCGCGGTCGAAGGGCTGGCAAGGAAGGCCACCGAGGTACGGCCGAAGATCACGGACGCCTTCTTCCAGTGCGCCCGGTGCGGCTTCGTCATCCGAGAGCCGCAGGAGGGCATGTACTTCAAGGAGCCGCTGGAGTGCTATCGAGACCAAGGCGGCTGCGGGAAGACCACCTCCTCGACCAAGTTCAAGCTGCTCTCGGAGGACTCCAGGTATGTAGATACGCAGAAGATCGAGATCCAGGAGAATCCCGAGGGACTGAGGGGAGGGGCGCAGCCCGAGAGGCTCACCGGCTACATCGAGGACGATCTGGCCGGTGCTATCTCGCCCGGGGACAGGGTCATCCTCAACGGCGTCGTGCGCTCGGTGCAGAAAGGCGCCGTGCAGAAGTCCACCCTCTTCGACATCAACCTGGACATCCTCTCCGTGGAGTTCAAGACCCAGGAGTACGAAGAGGTGGCGATCGGCGAGGAGGACGAGCTGGAGATCCTGCGGGTCTCGCGCGACCCCGAGCTCTTCCAGCGCTTCATCGCCTCCATATCGCCGACCATCTACGGCTATGACAAGGAGAAAGAGGCCCTCGCCCTGCAGCTCTTCGGCGGGGTGCACAAGTCCCTGGACGATGGCACGAAGATCAGGGGGGATATCCACGTCCTGCTGGTCGGCGATCCGGGCGTGGCCAAATGCGTGTCCGGGGAAGCCCAAGTGATGTTGGCCGACTGCTCATCCCGGCCGATAAGGGACATTGTCGAAGAAGGCCTGGCCCAAGGCCCGGTGGAGAAGGTGGACGATGGAGTGCACGCGCCTATCGAGCTGAAGGTCATGGCCTTCTCCAGCCGAGGGGCGATAGAGCCTGCGAAGGCGGTTCGAGTTTGGAAGCGCACCGCTCCGAAGAAGATGCTCCAGATCACCACGACAGGTGGAAGGAAGCTTTGCGTCACGCCCACCCATCCCCTGTTCGTGCAGAACGGACCTCGTATCCAGTTCCGGCCGGCCTCGCTCATCTACGAAGGGCAGCATATCGCCATCGCCACCGGTGGAGGGGAGTGCGGTCCGGACGAGACCCATGGCCTGAAACGCGGCCTGAACTGGGACGTGCTGTTGAGGAAGGAGGAGATCGACGCCCCCGAGCCATACGTATACGATCTTGAGGTCGAGGGAGTGCACAACCTCGTCACCAACGAGATCATCTCTCACAATTCCCAGATCCTTCGCTACATGGCGGAGATGGCGCCGCGGGGAATATACGCCTCTGGCAAATCCTCGTCCGCTGCGGGCCTGTGCGTGCATCCCGAGACCAATATCATCGTCGACGGCAAGCCGATCGAGATAGGCAAGTTCGTGGAAACGAAGCTTCGTAAGCCGAAGGAGATCAAGCCGGGCATGTGGTCGGAGGCGTGCAACGGGCACGTGGTGGATTCGGTGTGGGGTGGTCCGACCGAGCCTCGAAAGCTCAAGTCCATATGGCGAATAAACACCCCTTCATTTCTTGTGGAACTCGTGGCGGCCAGTGGGCAGAGGATAACGCTAACGCCGGAGACCCGGGTCAAGGCGCGCCGCTTCGGCATGGCGGATGCCTTCTCCCGTTCCTCGGACCTGATGCCGGGGGATGAGGTGCTGCTGCGAAACGAGGGCGGACTAGGATGGATGAGGCTGCAGGAGAAGCACGAGATGCGGGAGGACCTGCCGAGCTACGTCTACGACCTGACGGTCGAGGGGTCGCACACCTTCGTCGCCAACGAGTTCATAGTGCACAACACCGCCGCAGCGGTCAAGGACGAGTTCGGCGAGGGCCGGTGGACGTTGGAAGCGGGCGCGCTCGTGCTGGCTGACCAGGGCCTTGCCAGTATCGACGAGCTCGATAAGATGACCGATCAGGACCGGAGCGCCATGCACGAGGCGATGGAGAGCCAGTCCGTCTCAGTGGCCAAGGCCGGCATCACCGCCCGGCTGCAATGCCGCTGCTCCATCCTCGGCGCCGCCAATCCAAAGTACGGGCGATTCGAGGAATCGCAATTCGTCGCCGACCAGATCGATCTTCCTCCAGCGCTCATGTCCCGTTTCGATCTTATCTTCGCCATGACGGACAAGCCCCAGGCCGAAAAGGACGCCAGGATCACCAAGCACATCCTGGGCGTGCACCGCCGGGGAGAGATCCTCCGCAGAGACGACCTCTCGGACGTCGAGGCCCCGGAGCTGGAGAGGATGCTCAAGGAGACAGAGAATCTGGAGCCATTCTTCTCCAAGGAGTTCTTCCGCAAATATGTCGCTTACTCAAAACGCATCATACCCATCCTCAGCGACGACGCCATCAAGCTCATCAGCGAGAACTACCTGCGGATACGCAAGCAGGGAGAGGGCGAAGGCAAATCCGTTCCTATTACGGCTAGACAGCTGGAAGCCTACGTCAGGCTGGCAGAGGCGAGCGCCCGGGCGCGACTGAGCAAAGCCGTCACCTTGGACGATGCTCAGAGAGCGGTGCAGATCGTGGAATACTACCTGGGCAAGATCGCGGGCGAGGATGGCATGCTGGACTACGATATCATCGCCACTGGCATCTCCCGGTCGCAGCGGGAGCAGATCGTGGTGATACGGGAGCTGATCAAGCACAACGCGGACCGGGAGAAGGGCATCAGCATCGAGATGCTCATCCAGCTGGCCGAGGACGACGGCGTTCCGGAGGAAAGGGTAAGGACCCTGCTCAAGCGCCTTCTGGACAATGGAGAGGTGTTCCAGCCCTCGGGCGGGTACTACAAGCTGGCCTCCGAGGTGGGCGAATGATCACCGTGCGCATGTATCGTCGCGGGGGAGAGGTCGTGGTGGCGGCGTGCGACAAGGACCTGGTGGGGCGGTGTCTCAGGGAAGGCGAGCTGCGTTTGGACGTTTGCTCCTCTTTCTACGAGGGCGAGGATGCGGACGAAGAGATATTGGTCAACCGTCTGAGCATGGCCACCATCGCCAACCTGGTCGGCCAGAGGACCATAGGCATCGCTTCCAAGCATAGGTTGATCAATGAAGGATGTGTGATCACGATCCAAGGCGTGCCCCACGTCCAGATGGTGAGGATGTAAGATGTTCTGCGTCCGCTGCGGGCGTGAAGGCTCCACCTATGAGAGCCTGTGCGTCGAGTGCTTTCTGAAGAACAATCGGTTCACCTCTGTTCCAGATCACGTGGATCTCTTCCGGTGCGCCTACTGCGAGGAGTACCTCATCGAAGGCAAGTGGCGCAAGTTCGCCTCGCTGCCGGAGGCCATCCGGGACGTGGTCAAGCGCTCCATCGAAACGAAGAGGGGAGCGGACCTGACCCAGGTGAAAATGAAGATCGAGGAAGCGGACGTCAAGAACTTCCACGTGCACGTGCTCTCCACGATCGAGTACAGCGACCTGAAGCTGGAAGAGGAAGCGAAGACCACCGTCCGCCTGAAAGGCACGGTCTGTCCGCGCTGCAGCAAGATGGTCGGCAACTACTACGAGAGCATCATCCAGGTCCGTGGCCGAGAGCGGAAGCTGACGGAGAATCAGAAGCAGCACCTGCTAGGGGAGATCACCTCCCGGGTGGAGGAGGCCCAGAACGACAACCGGGAGATGTTCATCAGCAAGCTGCAGGAGGTGCCCGGTGGTCTGGACGCCTACCTCTCCTCCATCTCCTTGGGGAAGAGCATCGCCAAGACGCTGGCGGAGAAGCTCGGGGCGGAGGTCAAGGAGTCTTCGACCCTGGTAACGCAGAAGGAGGGGAGGGACGTCTATCGCGTCACCTACCTGGTCAGGCTGCCGGCCTACATGAGGGGCGAGGTCGTTCTTCACAAGGCGAAGCCGCACCTGGTCATGGCCATTACCTCCACCAGCACCAAGTTGTTGGACCTGAAGACGCACGAGCCGGTGAACGTGGGCAACATGGAATTGCGCGAAGTGAAGGTCATCGGCAAGATCGAGGACATACACGAGGCGGTGGTATTGACAGACTCCAAGCGCGAGGTGCAGATAATGCATCCCCGGACCTTCGCCACCGTGGAGGTGCGCAAGCCCCAGCACTATGAGGTGAGCGGGGAGACGGTGCGGGTCTTCGTTCACGAGGAGGACGTCTACCTGGTGCCGTGATCAGTCCAGGAACTCATCTTCCTTCTCTTGCACCAGTTCTAGGAAGAGGTCCGCTGCTCTCTCCACCTCTTCCCTTCTTCCTTTGATGACCACCACGTTCCCCCTCTCCCTCCAATCCTCCTTGGGCAGGGAAGCGATCCGCACCTGGAACGCCCTCACCAGCTGCTGGAACAGCGGCTCCATGGTCGTTTCCCGCAGCTTGATGCGGAGCTCGCGCTCCACCAGGCCTTCGGAGACGATGCAAGGGAGGACGTGCAGCGCGAACATCGCCATCATCTCCTTCGGGAACCCAGGCAGGCAGAGGATGCGCATTTCCCCCGCGAGCGCGTCGATGCCGCAGGCCGCTCCGACCGGATTGTGGAGGGCCTTCGACCCCTTGGGCACTTTGGCCATGAGCAACGCCTGTTCGCTGACTTTGGGGCGACGTCCATGCATCCTCCGCAGCGATTTCTCCAACCAGGTCTGGGCTTGGGGATCGATCTCTAGAACCGCATCCAAGTACTTTGCCAGGGCGTGCCTGGTCACGTCATCCAACGTCGGGCCGAGCCCGCCCGTCACGACCAGTAGCTCCGTTCCCCGAGCACCCGCGGATTCGATCTCAGCGACGATGGCATCCAGGTCGTCCGCGACCACCGTTATCTGGGAGAGGTAGGCTCCCCTGGCACGGACGGTCTTGATCATTTCCACCGGATAGGGATCGACCTCACCGGTCAGCAATTCGTCGCCGATCAGCATCAGCTCGATGCGCATGCCTCTCCCTCTTCAGAAGCGCCCTACGCCGGAATAACACCATCGTCGTCGTCCGGCAGAGCGTTCTACTTATGGACCCACGGCAATATTGGTCCCGGGAACATGAGGACCACCAAGCTGGTGGAGGACGTGACCGTCGACCTTCTGCGGATGGCGGTGACCTCCTTGCCCGAGGACGTGCTGACGGCGCTGCGCCTGGCGGAGAAAGAGGAGACGAGCGAGATCGCACGGATCCAGCTCCGGACGATCCTGGCGAACGTGGAGATGGCCGATCGCCGCACCCTGCCCATGTGCCAAGACACCGGGTTGCCAGTGTTCTTCGTCTCCGGTCGGCGCATTCCTCATCTGGAGGAAGCCGTCCGCCGGGGGGTGGCTCGGGCCACATCCGAGATCCCTCTGAGACCGAACGCGGTGCAACCTCTGACCCGGGCGAACCCGGGCGATAATCTCGGCAAAGGGATGCCTCACATCCATTTCCATCCCTCGGACGAGGACTTCACGGAGATAACCGTCATGCCCAAAGGGGCCGGCTCGGAGAACATGAGCGCGCTCTCCATGCTCAACCCTTCCCAGGGGGCGAAAGGCATCAAGGCCTTCGTCCTGGACACGGTGGTGGCCGCGGGAGGGAAGCCCTGTCCTCCGACCATCGTCGGGGTGGGGATCGGCGGGACCGCGGACGAGGCCATGTTGTTGGCGAAGAAATCGCTGCTGAGACGGCTTGATGTGCCTAACCCAGACCCAGATCTGCGCCGCCTCGAGGAAGAGCTGAAGGACGCGCTCAACTCCACGGGCATCGGGCCGATGGGGCTGGGAGGACAGACCACGGTCCTAGGGGTACTGACCGAGGACGCGTTCACGCACACTGCCAGCCTGCCCGTGGCGATATGCCTGCAGTGCTGGGCCTCACGGCGGGCCTCGGCCCGCATCTTCAAAGATGGCCACGTGGAATATTCCAAGGAGGGATTCTGTTGAAGCTCAGGTCGCCCTTGTCCGAGAAGGACGTCAGGCAGCTGAAATCAGGGGATACCGTCACTCTTGACGGATTGATCTTCTCCGGCCGGGACGAGGTGCACATCCGAGCCTTGGAATACGCCCGGGAAGGGCGGAAGCTGCCGTGCGATCTGCGTGGGGGGGTCATCTTCCATTGCGGTCCCATCATGAAGAAGGTCAACGGCCACTGGAACGTGGTGGCGGCCGGCCCGACCACCAGCTCGCGCATGAACGCCATGGAACCGGAGTTCATCGAGAGGTTCGGCGTCCGGGCCATCATCGGGAAGGGAGGGATGTCCCAGCCCACGGTGGACGCCATGGTCAAGTTCGGTTGCGTCTACCTGGCGTTCACCGGAGGGGCGGCGGTCTTGGGCGCGGAAGGCATCGTCGAGGTCAAAGGCGTGGAGTGGCTGGACCTGGGGATGCCCGAGGCCATGTGGGAGCTAGCCGTGAAGGGGTTCGGTCCCATGACCGTGGCCATCGATGCCCATGGCAACAGCCTCTACAAGGAGGTCGATGCCAAGGTGACGAAGAACGTTGCCGTGGCGAAGAAGAAGCTGGGCCTACTTGGCTGATCCATCGTCCTTCCCTTTCTGCTCCTTCTTCTCTGGTTGCGAAGCCTCATCCTCTTCGAAGGCCAGCAGTTTCGGGTTCTTGGCCCCCTTGCTCCGAATGAAGAGCGCCACGATCGTCATGAGGATGGCGATGACCAGGCCGACCACCATCAGCGAGTGCGTCAGGTCCAGGTCGCCTATGAAACCCCTCAGCCCCTCGACCGGCGCCAGCTGCATGGAAAGGTCCAGTCGCTGCTCGCGGTTCGGAGCCACGGAGATAGGTACGATACGATCCTGCAATCCGGCCTTACTGAACTGCAGCACATATTCGCCGGCGATGACATTGTTGAGCGAGTAGTTGCCGTTGGCGTCCGTCTGGGCCTCCTTCATCGTCTGCGAGCCGGACAGGAGGACGACCTTCACGCCCTCCTCGGGGTTCCCGCCCAGCGACACCCGGCCGAAGAC
>Ga0315297_10003241_pt1 | contig 10450 bp, 7 predicted proteins | sample YL17G15_0_MG_FD_203628 | JGI IMG/M metagenome (GOLD analysis project Ga0315297, IMG submission 203628) | Sediment microbial communities from Yellowstone Lake, YNP, Wyoming, USA - YL17G15_0 | ecosystem: Environmental > Aquatic > Freshwater > Lake > Sediment | place: USA: Wyoming | collected...
TACCTCGCTTCAACGAACAGCATGTGGCAAATTAAATCCCTTGTCAATCGAAAAACTACCGCCTGACCCTAACCCGCATTCTGACCATTCGGGTCCCATTGCCTGCCTCTGCAAATCCTGTCTAACCGTTGCCGCGGCAAATAAATCAAGTAGCCGCAAGTAACTATACTATAACGACTTCTACGCAACAAGAATTTTTATCGAAAAAATTTTTCTCTGCTCAAAATCACTTGACTGTTCCGCAGATAAATTATAGATTGTGGTTTCTGTGGGCACTCTCGGAAAAAAACCTGTGATCGGCATCCTGGGCGGGATGTATTCCGGCAAGAGTACTGTTGCGGCTGAGTTGGCAAAGCTCGGGTGCGCCGTCATCGATGGCGACTCCATATCTCATCAACTCCTCGAAGAAAAGGACGTTCTAAAAAAAATCGTCCGCGTATTCGGCAAAGAGATTCTCGACGGCAAAGGCAAAATCAGCCGATCTGCCCTGGCAAACAGGGTCTTCGGCGACCCCGCAAAACTGGAGACCCTTACCGGCATACTGCACCCCCTCATTATGGCTCGCGTCGAACAGTTGATAGCTCAATGTGGTCCCCAACCGGCAGTCAGGGCTATCGTTCTGGATATACCCCTTTTGGTTGAAATTGGCTGGGAAAAACGCTGCGACCACATCATTTTTGTCGATTGCGCGCCCCCATTACGCCTTGAAAGGGCAAAAAAAACCGGTGTTTTTGAGGCCGACCATCTAAAAATTCGCGAAAATCTTCAGATTTCTCTGGACAAAAAGAAACGTATCGCCGATAATATCGTCGATAACAATTCCGACTTATCGGGCTTGTCCAAACAAATCGCTTGTATTTTCTCAACCATTGTGGATAAAGGGTAAGTGCGGTTCAGTGCAATGTTTGGATAAGCGTACCCGGTTTGGGGATACTGACATAACGCCTTAAAACCAATTCAGCCACGCTCAGCGCAGTAAAAATTTCGCGCTGGGGTCTGGAAAATCAGCTTGATATTGGCATCGGGGACAAAAACCGGCTGCTGGGCATCTGCGGAATACCGAGCATAACCCTCCAGGCAAATGAACGCCGATGGGCAGATGACGGAGAGATTAGAGCGGTTTTGCTTCGGCTTAAAGAACCCGCGCGGTTAAAGCGGGCGGGATAACATTACTTGTAACTTGGTTGTTGGCAGATATAGGAGCGAATATGATTAAAGGTGGCGGAAAGGGCAGAAGAAAAAAACGGGGTCAGGACGAGGCAGAAATCATCGAGCAGCCCAAACAGTCCGAGCAGCCCGAACAGGCGCAAGCCGAAACTCAGCCCGTGGTCAATAACGAACAGCAGGCCGGTGTCCAGGTCGTCGACGAGGCCAACGGGACGCAAAAGACCGAAGCGGAATCCACTCACGAAAAATACGAACGGGTAAAAAAGGGGCAATTGTACCTTACTGACCTTCAGAAGCTTAGCGTCTCCGAGCTTCACGAAATGGCCAAGAAGGACGGCATCACCGACTACACCGCCCTCAAAAAACAGGAGCTTATTTTCAGAATCCTCAAGGAACGCATCCGCCAGAACGGCCTGATGTATGGCGAGGGCGTCCTCGAAGTCCTGCCCGACGGCTACGGCTTCCTGCGTAACCCCGACTATAATTACCTCTCAAGCCCCGACGATATTTACGTCTCTCCTTCTCAGATTAGACGCTTCGGCCTGCGAACGGGCAACACCGTCTCGGGCCAGATTCGCCCGCCAAAAGATTCCGAAAAATACTTCGCTCTTCTCCGCGTCGAGGCCATCAACTTCGAAGACCCCGACCGCCTCGCCGAAAAAACCGTCTTCAGCGACCTCACGCCCCTGCATCCGATGGAACGAATAATAATGGAGACAACCTCGGAAGAGCTGAATATGCGGATAATCGACCTGGTGACCCCCGTCGGCAAAGGCCAGCGAGGACTCATCGTCGCGCCGCCCAGGACAGGCAAAACCGTCCTGCTCCAGAAAATGGCAAATGCCATATCAACCAATAACCCGCAAATCAAACTGATTGTACTTCTGATTGACGAACGACCAGAGGAAGTTACCGAAATGGAACGCAAAACCGCTCCCGACGTCGAGGTAATAAGCTCGACCTTCGATGAGCCGGCCTCCAGGCATTGCCAGGTCGCAGAAGTCGTCATCGAAAAAGCAAAACGAATGGTCGAATATGGCCACGACGTGGTCATTCTTTTAGATTCGATTACGCGATTAGCGAGGGCATACAACTCCGAAATGCCCCACTCAGGCAAAATCCTCACCGGCGGCGTTGACGCCAGCGCAATGCAGATGCCCAAAAAATTCTTCGGTGCCGCTCGAAAAGTCGAAGAAGGCGGCTCACTGACCATTTTCGCCACCGCCCTCATCGACACCGGCTCCAAGATGGACGAAGTCATATTCGAGGAATTCAAGGCCACGGGCAATATGGAACTGCACCTCGACAGGAAACTTGTTGACCGTCGCGTCTATCCCGCAATCGACATCAGCAGAAGCGGAACCAGAAGAGAAGAGCTCCTGCTCGCTCCAAAAGAGCTTGCGCTTACCTATCGGCTGCGAAGAGTGCTCAGCGAAATGAACCACGTCGAAGCCATAGAACTGCTCAAGAGCCGGCTGACCAAGTGCAGAACCAACGCCGAATTCCTTATGACGATGAACCTCGACTAAGTAGTAGTTGATTATTGATGGTTGATAATTGATAATTAAAAAGTGTTACCCTTACGCCGAAGTCGGCGATGAAGCCGGGGCGGGGGAATTATCAATAATCAATTATCGATAATTAATTTATGGCCGAAGAACTCTCAAAGGTTTATGACCCCAAAATAACCGAACAGCAGGCAGACCAAATCTGGGCCGCGGGCAATTACTTTCACGCCGAGCCGGATGGAGCAAAACGGAAACCCTATACCATCGTCATACCCCCGCCCAATGTTACCGCCGCGCTGCACTTAGGCCACGCCCTCAATAACACCCTTCAGGATATCCTCATCCGCTATCACAGGATGCTCGGCCTCAATACCCTCTGGATGCCCGGCACAGACCACGCCGGCATCGCTACCCAAACCGTCGTTGAAAAAAGAATCCTCGCCGAAGAAGGCAAAAAACGCACCGATTTCAAACGCGACGAATTTGTCGCCCGCGTTCAGGCCTGGAAAGACGAATACGAAATTCGAATCATCGAACAGCTAAAGGCGATGGGCTGCTCCTGCGACTGGCAGCGAACACGGTTCACAATGGACGAAACCTGCGCCAAAGCAGTCAGGGCCACGTTTTTCAATCTCTTCAAAGATGGCTTAATATATAGAGGCAAACGCCTTGTCAACTGGGATCCCGCCACGCAGACCGTGCTTGCAGATGATGAAGTCGAGCACGAAACAATTCAGGGAAATTTCTGGTATCTGCGTTACCCATTGGCCGAGCCGATTCAGATTGACGGCAAAAAAATCGAATATATCACCGTCGCAACCACCCGCCCCGAAACTATGCTGGGCGATACCGCTATTGCAATGAATCCCAATGACCCAAGGGCGAAATTCCTCGTAGGTAAATCAGTCCGCCTGCCAATCGTAGGCAGAATCATCCCCATTATCGCCGATGAGCACGTCGTTTTGCCCAATCCCAACAGCGAAGACGAAAAAGCCAAATTCTCAACCGGCTTCCTGAAAGTTACCCCCGCCCACGACCCCGATGACTGGGCGATTGGGCAGCGACACAAGCTCGAAGTCATAAACGTGATGGCGCCCGATGGCTCAATAAGCGACAAATTCGGCTGGACCGACTGGGAGCAGATTAAAAATCCCGATGCCGAAAACCTCATCGGCTTGGACCGCTTTGAGGCACGCGAGGCAATCGTCGAATGGTTCAGGCAGGAAAACCTTCTCGAAGAAATCAGGCCCTACGCCCACGAAGTAGGCCACAGCTACCGAAGCCACGTCCCCATCGAACCGTATCTCTCAGACCAGTGGTATATCGCGGTTAAGAAGCCGATTCAAGGTGGCACGGGCTTCCAGCCCGTGAATGAAAACACGCAAGGTAACACGTCTTCCCAGCCCTTGGATGATCAGGTCAATAAACGAAACGGCGCATACCTGCCTCACTGGACTCAGGCCGAGGCGATATATGCCGTAACATTCCGCCTCGCTGATTCGCTGCCTGCCAATGTGCTTGAGCAATGGCGTATAGAACGAGACAAGATTGATCAGAATGCCGCGTCGCAAGGGCGTGAACCCACTTCATACGAACAGCAAGAACTTGATCGTCTCAACAGCGAAAAAGTTGAATCATATCTCGATGCAGGACACGGACAGTGTTACCTTCGGGAGTCGAATATAGCCGAACTTGTCGCAAACGCCCTCAAGCATTTTGATAGTCAACGTTATGACCTGATTGCTTGGGCTGTTATGCCGAATCATGTTCACGCAGTGGTTAAGCCCCGTGAGGGATTCGATTTGCCCGGCATCTTGCATTCTTGGAAATCTTATACGGCAAACAAGGCCAATGAGTTGTTGGAACGCACAGGGGCCTTTTGGCAAACTGAGTCTTACGACCACCTGATTCGCGACGAAAATGATTTTCGCAATCAGGTAAATTATATTCTCTCAAATCCTGCCAAAGCCGGGCTTAAGAACTGGCCTTGGGTGGATATGAATACAAGTGACGTCTGGAAGAGGTGGATAGGTGGCACGGGCTTCCAGCCCGTGGATACTAATATCGAGCAGGAAAACACGGCCAAGATGGCCGTGCTACAAGGCCTCATCGAAGGCACCGATGTGCCTATCAACTCATTGGCGGGTCTTGCGTTAAAGCCGCTTTTGGATGGCCGACTGAAATTCATCCCGGAACGTTACGCCAAAACATATCAGGCCTGGCTCGAAAACCTCCGCGACTGGCCCATCTCCAGACAACTATGGTGGGGACATCAAATACCGATATGGAGTAAAAACGTTATATTGGACAAGACCAACTGGAGCCAATATGCCTGGGCGGGAAGGGACAACGAGGGGATAGGTTTCCGTCAAAGGTTCGTTGAGAAAGGCACAGGTCGTGTTGTAGATACAGTTGGCCCCGATGAATCCATGTTCGGCAAAGAGTGGATTGTATATATCACAACTGCAAGGGAGGATGCCTCTTGGCAAAAGTACAATCTTGAACGAAACGGTTGGCGGCGGGATGAGGATGTTCTCGATACCTGGTTCTCTTCGGCTCTTTGGCCTTTCAGCACGCTTGGCTGGCCGGATGAATCGCCGGCATTGAAAACCTTCTACCCCGGCGACGTCCTCTGCACCGCCCGCGAAATCATCACGCTCTGGGTCTCGCGTATGGTGATGATGGGCCAGTATTGTTGTGGAGATATACCGTTCAAAGACGTGTATATCCACGCGATGATACAGGATGGCGAAGGCCGAAAAATGAGTAAAAGCTTAGGCAACGGTATCGACCCCCTCGTCGCAATCAACAGCCACGGCGCAGATGCGATGCGGTTCACCCTTGCCAGTATGACCACCGACACACAGGATATCCGAATGCCCGTCGCGCAAATGACGCTGCCCGATGGCAGGGTCGAAAACACCTCGCCCAAATTGGACGTTGGTCGAAATTTCTGCAACAAGCTCTGGAACGCCTCGCGTTTTGCGATGATGAACCTCGAAGGAACCGACCAGGCCCTCTTCGATAAAAACAAATTAGCGATTACCGACAAATGGATTCTCTCTCGCCTCGCCCGGACAATCGCCGAAGTTACCGCAGGCCTCGACGCCTTCAAATACAACGAACCCTTAAATGCGATTTACAAATTCTTCTGGAACGATTTCTGCGACTGGTATCTCGAATGGGCAAAGCCGCGAATGTCCGCCTCGCCTACGGCGAGAGCCGAGGCGGGCGAGACCTCGCCTTTAGGCGGGTTTGATTCTGCTCAAAAGCCGATTGCCCAGAACGTCCTCGCCTTCGTCCTCGACCAGACGCTTCGGCTGTTGCATCCTTTTGTGCCGTTTATCACCGAGGGCATCTTCCAGAAACTAAACGAACTCGCGCCAACGCGAGGCCTTAAAGGAATCGCGGAATTGAACGCCGCTAAAGCATTAGTCATAGCCGACTGGCCAAAACGAATTGACGCCCTGATAAATGAGCAGATTGAACGGCAAATCGACAATATCCAGACCGTTGTCCGCTCCGTCCGCGACATACGAAGCAAATGCAACATTCCGCCCTCCTCGAAACTCGTTGTCTCCGTCAATGCGCCGCAGGAACTATCAGGAATCCTGAACGCCGACGCCGGCCTTCTCTGCCAGCTCGCGAACCTCAAAGAGTTTAATGTCTCGCATACGACGGAGAAACCCAAAAACGCCGCCGCCGCGATAGCCGGGCAAATGCAGATTTACGTCCACGACGCGATAGATGTTGTTGCCGAGCGCAAACGGCTGACCAAACAGAAAGAACAAATCGAAGGCGCGAAAAAAGGCGTCGAAACAAAACTTGCCAACGAAAATTTCATAAGCAGGGCAAAACCGGAAGTCGTCGCCCAGGCCAAAGAAAAACTGGCTGAATACACCGAACAGTTAAAGGCCGTCGAAAAACACCTGGCGGAACTGGATGATTGAAATGGAGGGCAGGCGGGATGGAAATTGAAGTCGAACTTTCAAAAATAATAATAAACGAGTCATCCGACCAGCAAATTATCGTCCTTAAGGAACGCTATGGCCAGCGAAGCTTCCCCATCGTCATCGGCATCGTCGAGATATTCGCCATCGACCGCCGGCTAAAAGGCATCCAGCCCCCGCGGCCGATGACTCACGACCTGCTCGACAGCATCATCAGCTCCCTCGGCGCACGCGTCGAAAGAATAATCATCAATGACATCCGCAACCACACCTTCTACGCCAGGATAGTCATCAGCTTGAACGGCAAAAGCGTCGAAGTGGACTCCCGACCCTCTGATGCAATCGCCCTCGGCGCCGCCTCCGGTGCGCCTATTTTTGTGGCTGAGCAGGTTTTTGACAAGATTTCGGGCTGAATAAACTCGATATAATCAGCAGCCCCACCGCCGCGCACAGCATCGAATCCGCCACGTTAAACGCGGGCCAGTGCCTCCCGGGCCAATACGCAACGTCGATAAAATCCCGCACCAATCCCCCGTTGAACGCCCGGTCGTAAAGATTACCCGATACCCCCGCCGCGAATAACGCCAGCGCAACGACAACGGTTTTGCGCTCTCCCCGCGCGAATATAAATATCGCCAAAATAACCACCAGCGCAACCATCGATATCGACACAAGCATCACCCGATGCCCCTCCGCTATCCCGAACGCCGCCCCCGTATTCACCGCTAATTGCAGCCGCAAAAAACCCTCGATAATCGAGATACCCTGTCCCTGCACTTTTTCAAGCCAGGCGAATATCACGCTTTTCGTCCACAAATCAAACGCCAGACCGCCTATAAAAATCGGCCAGAAAATCAAATGACGGATTCCAGAAGACGGGTAATTGGTAATTATGCTCTGAGATTTATCCTCTGCCATTTGTCCTCTGCCTGCCCTGCGTAGCCCGAAGGGCGAAGCGGGGTCATCAGTCCTCTGGTTATTACTTCGAGTATTTCTCTATCAGTTTGATAAGCCGGTCGCGCCTCGGCTGGTCGGGTTTGATGCTCAATGACTGTCGCCACAATTCCACCGCCTGCGCCTTCAGACCCACGTCTTCTTCCGCGAGCGCCCTGGTCATATACGCCACGCCAAGCCCCCGGTACGCCTCCCAGTCCTGATTGTTTATCTTAATGGCCTGCCTGTAATTATCGACGGCCTGATTTATGTCGTCTAACTGCAGAAAACAATAACCCAGATACTGATACGCGGAATTGTTCTCCGGCTGCAACTGAGTCACCGTCGTAAACAATTCCCTCGCCGGCTCAACGCGCTTCGTCCGCAGATACGCCACCGCAAGCGACATCATCACCCCGGTGTCATTGCTGTCCATCTCCAGCGCACGCTTGTATGACCGCACTGCCTGCTCATAATCCTTCTGCGAGTCGTATATGTTGCCTAAAAGCTGGTGAAGTTCGCCGATATTCGAATCAATCCGCTCCGCCCTTTTCCCATAAGCAATCGCCTGGTTGTAATCATTTATCTCGTAAAGACACTTCGCGGTATTCAGGTTCGCCTCAAAATGGTTGGGCTTTAGCTCGCACGCCCTGCGATACGCCTTGACCGCCAGCGTAAACTCCTTCATCGTCTGATATACGCGCCCCAAACTGAAATAATCCCTGAACGACCACGGGTTAAGCCGGGTCGCCGAGTCGTATGACGCCGCGCTCTTTTGATAATCCTGCTTCTGCTCGTAAATCTCCCCCAGCAGCGAGTGTGCCAGCGAGAACCGCTTGTCGGCCTTTGTCGCCTGGTTGAGTTTCGCGATGGCCTTGTCGTTCTCGTTAAACTCCTTCAACGACACCGCGTCAACGTATAGCTCCACCGCCTGCCGCCGGCCTGCGCAACCACCGGCCAACTGCAACGCGATACACGCTATCGTTACCAGAACCAATAATCGAACGCCCCTGCTTTCGGACATCCAGGTTTCCCCATCTAAAATTGAACTCAAAAACACAAACCTTACTTATTAAAATATATCGTCATAACACGCTGTAAACCCTCAAATTATATCGCGATAACCAAATCTGTCAAAACCTTTCGCCCTCCCGCCCATACCCCCCAAACCCCATCGGTAAATTCATTTCATCCACGCCCAATCTTCGATGTTGATTATTGCCCGCAAATGCTTTAATATCTCTCGTTTACCCGTTGGGTAGCGAAAATCTTTATCTCGTCTCGGCGTAGGCGTTGCTGGGACCACAGAAAGAATAGGAACGCCGAGCCGTAGCCGGAAAGGAACGCGAATATGGAAAATATGTGGATAGTAGCACAGGCAACCGAAACGCAGGGCCAGTCGGAAATACCGGCCGAACCGGTGGGGCAGCAGACACAGACAACAATTGGGACGGCGGACTCGAATGCGCCCGGGGCGATGGCGCCTGCGAAGGGGCCTTTTGGCGAGTACGGCACCTGGATTTTACTCCCTGTGATGCTCTTGCTATTCTACTTTATGATTTTCAGAGGGCCGCAGAAACAGAAACAGCAGCAGCAGAAAATGATTCAGTCCATCAAAAAGAACGACAAAGTCAGGACCATCGGCGGAATAATCGCAACCGTCGTCGATGTCAAAGACGACGAGATTGTGCTCAAGGTCGATGAGTCGAACAATACCAAAATCAGGATTATGGCTTCTGCCATCGGAAAGAACCTTTCGAACGAAGGAAAATAAAGGCCGGATATAACAAGGATTTGATATGGATAAGAATCTGTCGTGGAAAATTATATTGATTGTTGCTTTGGTCATCTTGGCGGCCTGGACGTTGTATCCGCCGAACAAAACCCTCAAACCGGGCATTGACCTCGGCGGCGGAACAAGTTTGATTTACGAAATCGACGCCAAGGGCCTCAGCTCCGAAGAAAAAAGGGGCCTCTCCGAAAGAGTCATTACCGTCCTGCGACGCCGTATCGACCCCGCCAACATACAAAACCTCGTCTGGAGACCGCAGGGCCACACCAGATTTGAAATACAGATGCCCCTCGCCAGCGCCGAAGCCAGGGATAAAAGAACACAATACGAGACGGCCCTGAGCAACCTCTTGGCGGAAAATGTCACCCAGGCCGCCATAATACGCGCTGTCGCCAAGCCCGCGGAACAGCGAGCAAAGGACTTCCAAAGATTCGTTCGTGATTCCAACGAAAGAGCACGCATCCTCGACGACTTCGCAAAGGTCTATGATGAGCGAAATACGCTGCAGCAGCAAAGAGACGAAATCGCCAATCAGATGGTCACCCCTGAAAGCTTAATAAAGCTCGCCGGGTTTAAACTCGATGATATCAAGCTTCAGGTCGTCGATTGGGCCAAACTCGATGGCGATAAACGCAAACAAGCCATCATTAAGTTCCTCGGCTCCGAGGGCAATCTTGACCTGCTTACCCGCTATACCGAGATGTATGCCAAATGGGCCGATGCGGTGGACCGCCTGACCGAACCCGAAAAGGGCGCAAATGCCCGCTATGCCCAGGCGACACAGGACCTCCACAAGCTGAACTTGTCTAATGAGCAGGTGACCGCCGCGCTCGAGGCCGGAACACCGGGCTCCTCCAGGACCAATAAGGCGATTGAGACGCTCAAAACAGAATTCCCCGAGCTGGCTGACAAAATCAGCAAAGTCGCGACCGCCTACAACGCCTACTTCCCCTTCAGAGGCCGACTCGACGACCCCAGCGACCTCCAGCGAATGCTCAAAGGCGCAGGCATTCTCGAATTCAGAATTCTCCCGACGGAAGGGCACCCTGAAGTCGATTCGGCACAGATGAAGGCCTATGTCGATACGCTCAAAACAAAAG
>Ga0315297_10003243_pt1 | contig 10446 bp, 12 predicted proteins | sample YL17G15_0_MG_FD_203628 | JGI IMG/M metagenome (GOLD analysis project Ga0315297, IMG submission 203628) | Sediment microbial communities from Yellowstone Lake, YNP, Wyoming, USA - YL17G15_0 | ecosystem: Environmental > Aquatic > Freshwater > Lake > Sediment | place: USA: Wyoming | collected...
TGAACGTCGCCGACGAGGAGCTGCGGCGGGCGCTGGCCTTCCTGCCCCAGCAGACGGCCAATCTCATCGTCGTCTTCGGCGGGTTGATGGCCATTGGTATTCTGGGAAGCGAGCTCGTATGACGTGGTGCGTTCACTTGCCTGCCGGCGGGCTCGAATAGAAGTGGGGTGAGGCAACGATGATCGACAGCGGCGATCTGCGCAAGGGGATAACTGTCGAGATAGACGGTGTGCTCTACCAGGTGCTGGACTTTCAGCACCTCAAGCTGGGGCGAGGCTCCGCCCAGGTGCGCTTGAAGCTGAAAGACATCCGCGCCGGCCACATCACCGATCGGACGGTTCAGGCGGGCACCAAGTTTTCGCGGGCGCGGGTGGAGCGTCAGCCAGCCCAGTACCTCTACGCCGACGGCGACCTCCACCACTTTATGAACACCGAGACCTACGACCAGATCGCCCTCAACACAGAGCAGCTAGGCGATGCCCTTCAGTATCTGAGCGAGAACGCTACCTGCCAGCTCCTCACCCACAATGACCAGGCCGTCGGCGTCGAGTTGTCGGCAGCGGTTGAGCTGAAGGTGGCCCAGACGGATAGCTGGGTTCGCGGCGACACCGCTCAGGGCGGCACGAAGCCCGCTCGCCTGGAGACGGGCCTGATCGTGCAGGTGCCCCTGTTCATCAACACCGGCGATCTGGTGAAGGTGGACACCCGCACCGGCGAGTACTTGGGGAAGGCGTGAGCCAAGACCGGCACATGTCCGGTGGCAAATCAAGTGAGTCTCCCTGCGGGTTCTATCCTGCAGAGATCAAGTAGATGAGAAAGTGACCGAAGCTTCCGAACAGGCCCTCAAGATCCTGAGAGACCAAAGCCTCTTCCAGTGGTATCTGATCCCTCTTTTTGCGTTTGTGGTATACGTCTATGCTGTCGAGGTCGAGCGGCGAAACTGGAGCGGCGTTTTCGCAGGGCTCGCCTTTTATGGGATGGACCTATTTAACGAGACGTGGAATGCCCTGGTCTTGCACTTTACCGACCGGTCTGCCGTATGGACTACACCTGGTGATACTTCCTATCTGATCTTTGTGGGGCTCACCATCGAAATAAGCGCAATGTTTGCGGTCGCCGGTGTGACCTTCACAAAGATGCTCCCAGCGGACAAGAGCCTCAGGATCCTGGGCATTCCCAACCGATGGTTCTTTGCTGTTGTCAACGCGATCCTCTGTGTCTTCGTCGAGGTGCTGCTGAACAGAGCAGACGTCCTGGTCTGGGAATACCCCTGGTGGAATTTCCCAAACATCGGACTTATCTTCCTCTTGGGCTACCTTCCCTTCATGGCGATGTCATTCTGGGTGTATGATATGGAAAAGATACGGAACAAAATCGCAACAGTGCTTGTCATCTATGCCGTTGATCTCTCTGCCATTATCCTTTTTGCAGGCCTGTTGGGGTGGATCTAGTAGATCAATTAGATGAGAGAAGTCTATTCCGTCGCCCAGATCGCTACCTACGTCCGGGAGCTCCTGGAGACCGATGCCCATCTGGCCGACATCTGGGTGGAGGGGGAGGTCTCCAACCTCAGTCGCTCGGCGGCCGGCCATACCTACTTCACCCTCAAGGACGAGTTGAGCCAGCTTCGCTGCGTGATGTTTCGCCGCCAGCATGCCGGCACGCCTCTTGAGAACGGCACGCAGGTGACGGCCCACGGTCGCATCTCCTTCTTCGAGCGGCGGGGCGAACTGCAACTGAACGTCGATTTCGTTCAGCCGGCGGGTGTGGGCATCTGGCAGGCCCAGCTCGAGCGCCTGAAGGCGCAGCTCGAGGAGGAAGGGCTGTTCGAGCCCTCGCGCAAGCGGCCGCTCCCCGCCTTCCCGCGGCGCATCGGCGTCGTCACCTCCCCCACTGGCGCCGTCTTCCACGACATCTGCAACATCATCGGACGCCGCTGGCCCTTGACCGAGATCGTCCTGGCCCCAACCCCCGTGCAGGGAGACGAGGCGGCGCCAGCGATCGTGGAGGCGCTGTCGAGGCTGAACGGTGAATCAGATATCGACGTGATCATTGTCGCCCGCGGCGGCGGTTCGACAGAGGAACTCTGGCCCTTCAATGAGGAGGCGGTGGCGCGGGCCATCTATGCCAGCCGCATACCGATAGTATCGGCGGTGGGTCACGAGACCGACTACACCATCGCCGACTACGTGGCCGATCTGCGCGCTCCCACCCCCTCGGCGGCAGCTGAACTGGTGGTGCCCGACCGAAGGGAGGTCTCACGCCAGATCACGGGATCTATGGTCACCATGGCGGGCTGGATGGCGAGCCAGATGGCTCGTCAGCGAGCGGGGGTGGAGCATCTCTCGCTCAGCCTGCGGCGCAGCGTCCCCGACGTGGGCCAGGAGAGGCAGCGACTGGCCGTCCTCCTGCGCAGCGCTCACTTGGCGATGGCTCAGAGCCTGAACGGCCAGCGCGAGCAGCTAAAAGCCTATGCTCTTCAGCTTCGCTCGCTGGAGCCCAAGGGCACGTTGGCCCGCGGCTATGCCCTGGTGCAGCGGCGGGCCGATGGCCAGGTGGTGCGCAGCGTGAGCCAGGTTAAGGGCCGCGACCGCCTGGACGTGCAGGTGGCTGATGGCTCTTTCCCGGCGGAGGTATCGAGGCAGTATGGCTTCTGAGGTCGGCGGAAGCTTCGAGGAAGCCTTCCGCCGCCTGGAAGAGACGGTGGCCAGGCTGGAGGAGGGCGGCCTGTCTCTGGAGGAGGCCCTGGCCTTCTACGAGGAGGGGATGCGCCTAGCCCAGGGCTGTCAGGCACTCCTCGATCAGGCGGAGCTGCGTATCACTCGTCTGCAAGAGGCGTTCGCCGCCTACCGGGAGGAGGCCTCGAGGGGGCTGCATGAGGAGGAGCCCACCTATGCCCCCGAGGATGAGGAGGACGAGCCGCTTGCTGAAGGCTGACCTCCACACTCACACCTACTTCTCGCCCGACGCCCTCACATCGCCCGAGAAATACGTGCAGACCTGCCTCAAGCGGGGAATCAACTGCACGGCCGTCACCGATCACAACGATATCGGTGGTGCCCTGGCCGTCCAGAAGCTGGCCTCCTTCAGGGTGATCATCGGGGAGGAGGTCGAGAGTTTGGAGGGTGAGATCATCGGCCTCTTCCTGCGGGAGGAGGTGCCGGCCGGGCTCAGCCCCGAGGAGTCAGTGCGACGCATCAAGGATCAGGGCGGGCTGGTCTGTGTACCGCACCCTTTCGACCGATTCCGCCGCGAGCACCTGGCCGAAGCAGCCCTCATGCGCATCCTGCCCCAGGTGGACATCATCGAGACGTTGAACGCGCGCACCAGCTTGCGGAGCGACAACGAACACGCGTCTCGCTTCGCTCAGGAGCGTGGCCTGGCGATGTCGGCGGGCAGCGATGCTCACTCGGCGCGAGAGTTGGGGCGGGCCTGCGTGGAGATGCCCGACTTCGAGGGGCCGCGGGAATTCATCCAGGCCCTGAGAGAGGGACGAATCGTGGGGCGATTGTCCGGCCCCCTGGTACACTTTTGGAGCCGCTGGGCCCGGCTGCGACGCCGTCTGGGCTGGCGGCCGACAGAATAAGGAAACGCTCATGCTGGACATCGGCTGGTTCTCCACCGGGCGCGATGAGGCCGCCTGTCAGCTCCTGGAGACGGCCTGGCAGGCCATCCAGACAGGCGAGCTGAAGGCCCGCATCGTCTTCGTTTTCAGCAATCGCGAGCGGGGGGAAGATCCAGCCAGCGATCGCTTCTTCGATCTGGTGGAAGGCTACGGTCTATCCCTGGTCTGCCTGTCATCCAGGCGCTTTCGGCAGGAGCGAGCTGAGCCGCCCGCCCATGCTGGCGAGCCGCTGCCCTCCTGGCGGGCGGACTACGACCGGGAGGTGATGCACCTGCTGGAGGCGCATACCTTCGACCTGGGGGTGCTTGCTGGCTACATGCTGATCTTCACGGAGGAGGCCTGTCAGCGCTACAATCTCCTCAACCTCCACCCGGCGCCGCCGGGCGGGCCGGCGGGCACCTGGCAGGAGGTCATCTGGCAGCTCATAGAGCGGAGGGCAAAGACAGCGGGGGTCATGATGCACCTCGTTACTAAGGAATTGGACCAGGGTCCGCCCGTCACCTACTGCACCTATAGCATCCGTCAGCGCGCCTTCGATGGGCTGTGGGCGCAGGTGGTGGGGAGGAGCGTGGCGGAGGTGCGGGCGAGCGAAGGCGAGGACAATCGCCTGTTCCAGGAGATCCGCCGCCAGGGGGTGATGCGCGAGCTTCCCCTGGTGGTGGCCACCCTGCGGGCCTTCGCCGATGGGAAGGTGCGCATCGCAGGCAGGCGAGTGGTGGACGCTGCCGGTCTCCCCATCGGCGGATATGACCTGACGCAGGAGATCGACCGTCTCGTGGGATCAGCATGAGCCAAGAATCGACTCGCTGCATTGCCTTCGACATGGAGGGGCCTCTCACCTCCCAGGACGCCGCCTTCGAGCTCATGGGCCTGGTGCCGGGCGGCCACGAGGTATTTCGGGCCATCAGCCGCTACGACGACATCCTGGCTCTGGCCGGTCGGCCCGGCTACGAGCCCGGCGATACGTTAGCCCTTATAGTCCCCTTCCTCCTCTACCACCGCCTGAGCGTTTTCCACATCGAGCGGCTGGCTGAGTCGGCCCCGTTGGTGAAAGGGGCAGCAGGGACTATCGGCCAACTGACGGGCGAGGGCTATCAGGTCTTCTGCATCACCACCACCTATGAGCAATACGCCCGGCGGTTGGCTCAGCGCCTGGGCCTAATGGCGGAGCGGCTGGCCTGCACCAGCTTCTCTCTGGAAGAGCTGGCCGGTCGGCTGACTCAGGAGGATATCGGGTCGGTGGCCCGCGTCGAGCTGGCCCTGCGCCAGCGGAGCGTGCAGGAGGACGACGATGCGCTCCTTCAGGCTCTTCTCGACGCCTTCTACTGGGAAGAGCTACCCGGCACGCGTCTCGGAGATGCAGTGGCAGCGGTCAAGCCCATCGGGGGGAAGCGAAAGGTCGGGGCTCTGGCTAAGTTCGCCATGTCCGCCCAACTGGAGATCTCCCGCTGGGTGGTAGTGGGCGATAGCATCACCGACAACGCCATGCTCACCACTGTTCGCGATGCTGGCGGCCTGGCCGCTGTCTTCAACGGCAACCAGTACGCCCTGGAGTGCGGGACGGTGGGGGTGGCCTCCATGGCTCTGACCGATCTCCTGCCTTTGCTGAGGGCCTGGGAGGACGGTGGTCTGGACGGAGCACGCGATTTCGTGTCGCGGTCGGCCAAGGGCGCTGGGGAGCCCGGCCCTCATTATCACTGGCTGGCCGGCGTCGACATCGCCGAAGCGCTGACGGTGCACGCTCGCTTCCGTCGCTTGGTGCGCGAGGCGGCGGCAGAGTTGGGGTAGGCCATGCCTGATTTCGACGTCATCGGCGTTGGCGCTCTGAATATGGACCGCATTTACTCTGTGCCCCGGGTTGTCACCGACGGCGCCCAACTGATCGGCGAGGTGGCGGTGGCTGCCGGCGGCTGCTCGGCCAACACCACCTATGCCCTGGCCAAGCTGGGCCTGCGCTGCGGCTTTCTGGGCGCCGTGGGCGACGACGCTGATAGTCAGGTCGTCCTCCGTTCCTTTGCTGAGGTAAAGGTGGACACCGGCCACATCGTGCGCAAGAAGGGGTTCGCCACCGGCTCGGTGCTCGCCTTCGCTGACGGAGACGGCAATCGGGCCATGTACGCCGAGCCGGGAGCGAACGCTTTCTTCCAGCCGGAGGACCTGGACGTAGCCTACCTGGCCAACGCCCGCCTCGTCCTTTTTTCCTCCTTTGGAGGAGCCATTCCCCTGGACGTGCAGAGAGTCGCCGTCGAAGCTCTGCCGCCGACCACTGTGATAGCTCTGTCCATTGATTCCCTGCTGGCCCAATACGGGCTGGATGACCTGGCGGAGTTGCTTAGCCGTTGTGCCATCGCCTTCGCCAACGTTCACGAGCTCAGGGAGCTGACGGGGCTGGAGCTTCCCGCCGCCGCTGAGGCCCTCCTTGACCGGGGCTGCCAGACGGTGGTGGTGACCTTCGGTCGCGGGACGACACGCCAGCACTGGATGGAGACGGAGGCGACTGCAGAGGAGCGCGGGGAGGAGCCTCCCATCATCTGCTGGCTGCTCAGCGGGGACGGTCGCTGGGCGCTGCCGGCGGGGCCCATCCACGAAGGCCCTATCGTCGATGCCACCGGCGCGGGCGACGCCTTCGCTGCCGGCTTCCTCTGGGGCTTCCTGATGTGGGAGTCTCTGCCTCACTGCGCCGCGCTGGGCCACGTGGCCGCCGGCTTCTGCCTGGCCAGCATGGGCTGTCGGGCTGGCCTGCCCACGCGCGAGGAGCTGCTGTCCCGCCATGCTCACTACTTCGGCTAGCGGGCGTCGCCGTTGTCGGTTGCGTTCAGGGGCTGCTATAATGGGGCCGGCTTGGGGGCTCTGGGCCAAGGAGGCAAGGCATGCGTTGCTCCAACTGCGGTAATCTCTGCTCCCTCAACGATAACTTCTGTCGAAAGTGTGGCGCTTCCTTGCGCAACGTGAAGGTGCCGGCCGCCCGCAACGGCTCCCAGCTTCCTGTCGCCTGGCGAAGCGCAATGCCAGTGGTAGCCCAAGGGGCGGCCATCCTCGCTGTGGGCGCTGCTGCCCAGATGCTGTTGCGGATGCTGGGCAGGCGGGCTGTTCAACTGCCTATCTCGCTGATAAAGCGACAGCCCGCCAAGAAGAAGACAAATCGCGTTCCGGCCAAAAGAGAAGAGGAGACTCAACCGGAAGCGTCCTACGCCGTTCAGGAGACGTTGCTTCTGAGAAGGACTACCCTGCGTCGATAGGGAGACGATTGGCTCTGCGAGGGATGCCGTGCGAGAGGGCGTAGCTGAGTGGCTGCGCCTTTGTAATGTCTCCGCCGCACTGCATTCGAGGCACAGAGGAAGCGGACATCATCCCCGAGCTGCGGCCGCATCCCCGGCATCATCGCCAACCCCCGCCTTTATCGAATGATCTAAGACTCTCGCTCGCTATCCTTATTGACTTTCCCCCATTGCTCTCTAAAATAGGGTTGCTCTGTTTACGGTAGTCGATTCAAGGGCAGCTCCACTATGGGAAGACGGAAGGCCTGGGCGCTTGTCTGGCTCCTGGCAGCGACCCTACCGGCGCTGCTCCTCCAGGCGCCCTCCGCTCGGGGTGACGAACTCCTCGTCAACGGGGGGTTTGAGGACGGCGTTGCCCCGTGGACGGCCAAAGGGGGGACGTTGCAGGCTGTGCAGGGCCTAGGGCGGGACAATTCCGCGGCTGGGGTCTTCGCTACTGACGGCAGCTACTACCACTACGTCAGGCAATGCGTCCCGGCCTGGGAAGGCAATGCGTACAGGTTCGAGGGCTATGCCGCGGCTGCCAGTGAAACGCCGAAAGTGTCCGCTTACCTTCTCGTATGGTGGTACGACGAAGCGGAATGCCAGGGGGACAAACTGGGCACCCATGACAACGCGGCGAAGGCTGTAATTCTGGAACCGGTTACCTCTTGGCAATCTCTGGCTCTTGAGTCTACCAGAGCACCCGCAACTAGCCGTTCAGCGCGGGTTGACATTGTGATTGAGCAAGGCAGCGCCACCATCTACCTGGACGACTTTAGCTTCACCGGCCCGCCTGCTCCTACTCCCACCCCCAGCCCCACACCCCCGCCGACGCAAACGCCGCCGCCGACCGTCAGCCCTTCGCCCACCGCTGTTCCCACAGCTACCCAAGTGCCCACTCCCAAGCCCTCGCCGGCGAGTCCATCTCCGACTGCCACCAGCCGGGCGGCGACGCCCTTGCCTGTGGCTGGGCTGGTGAACGGCGGCTTTGAAGAGGCAGACGGTGAGGGAAAACCCCTTGGCTGGCAGAAGTATGGTGGCGAGCTGTCCTGCAGCAGCGTCGCCAGGCGGGATGGGCAGTACGCTGCCGCCTTCACCAGTCGAACGACGTCCACCAAGTGGGCCTTCCAGACGGTGGCTGTGGAGGGGGGCGAGGCCTATGTTCTCAGCGGCTATGCTCTGAAGAACGATGCTAACGTCGGGGCCGCTTATCTGCGCCTCTCCTGGTATGCCAGCCCTGATGGGAGTGGCAAAGCCATCGACAGCGTCGATTCTACTATGCGTCTGACGGATGACTCCCTCAGCTTTCGTTTTCTCAGCACGGGTGCGGTGGTGGCCCCTGCTGGGGCCGCCACCGCCAAGGTGCGCCTGATGCTCGACCCTCTCTCGGAAGCAGAGGGAACGGTCTACTTCGACGATGTCTCCTTTGACGGGACGATAATGGTCCCTCAGCCCGAGGAGACACCACAGCCGTCTCTTCCCCTTGCTAGCAGCGAAAGCCCTACGGCCTCGCCGGTCGTGTCTGCTCTGGCGGTGGAAGAACCGAAGCCGTCTTCATCACCAGATGCATTGCCGCCGCGCCCGTCGCCCACGGTGCTGAGCGCCACGCCAAGCAGTCCCGAGGCGACGGCCTTCAGTCGAGATGGGTCTTCTCAGAGCAAGGAGGACTCCAAAGGGAGCCCCACCCGGCCGTCGGTCGTCCTGTACAGGGAGAGGAGGCCTGGCCAGTCTATCCAGGAAGGGGCGAGTGTCGCCGCGGGTGGCGATGAGGGCAATGGCCTCTCGTCCATCGCACTGGTCTTGGCCGTGGTGCCGCCAGCGGCTGCTGTCGCAGCAACGGCTTTCTTTGGCTGGCGACGATGGAAGAAAAGGGCTCGCCCTCCCTAGGGGTTTGGGGTAATCTATAGGTGTGACGGACGCAGGTCAGCGGGGGCCAACGGCCCAAGGCCGGATGGCAATGATAGGCAAAGAGGAGCGAAAGCTTCCCCGAACCATCGCCATCGATGGCCCCAGCGCCTCGGGCAAGAGCAGCGTGGGGTATCTGGTAGCCGAAAGGCTCGGCTATCTCTTCCTGGACACCGGCGCCACGTATCGTGCCCTGACCTGGCTGGCCCTTCAGCGGGGCGTTCAGTTGGAGGACGAGGAGAGCCTGGGTCGACTAGCTGCCCAGGTGCATATGAAGCTTGGCCCGCCGGCAGCCGCCTCCGGCGAGCGCTGCACTATCTGGGTTGATGGTGAGGATGTGACCGCTGTCCTGAGGCGGCCGGAGGTGGAGGCAGGGGTGTCTCTGGTCTCCCGCGTGCCCCGGGTACGGCGGGCCATGGTGGCCTTTCAGCGGCGTCTGGCCGGTCGGCGCAGGGTGGTAATGGCCGGCCGCGACATCGGCACGGTGGTTCTGCCCAATGCTGACCTGAAGGTCTATCTGGATGCCTCCCTGGAGGAGCGAGCGCGGCGGCGGCAGGAGCAAATGGCTACCCTGGGGAGAGCTTCCTCCCAGAGCGCCATTGGGGAGGAGATACTGAGGCGCGATGCCATCGATTCGAAGAGGGAGGCTTCGCCCCTGCGGGCGGCTGAGGACGCCATCGTCATCAACACTGACGGCCTTAGCCAGGAGCAGGTGGTAGAGAGGGTGGTGGCTCTGGCGGAGGGCAGGTCATGAGGACCGTAGCGACCGCTCTGTTCTATCGCTTCGCGAGATTGATGGTGGGCCTTGTCCTGCTTATCTGGACGCGCAAGCAGGTGGTGGGGCTGGAGAACGTCCCGAAGCAGGGCCCGGTCATCCTGGTCTCCAACCATGTGAGCATGCTCGACCCGGGGCTTCTGCCGGTCTTGGTGCCGAGGCGCATCGTCTATATGGGCAAGGCCGAGCTGTGGAAGACTCCCATCATCGGGCCCCTGTACGGACTGGCCGGGTTCATTCCGGTGCGGCGATTCGAGGCCGATCTGGCAGCCATGCGCAAGGCGGAGAAGGCGCTGCGCCAGAACCAGGTGCTGGGCATGTTCCCCGAGGGCACGCGCAGCGGCAGGCCCGGCCTAGGCAAGGGACAGCCAGGCACAGCGATCATAGCTCTGCGCACTGGTGCCCCCATTGTGCCGGTGGGGGTTGCGGGCACCGAAGGGGTGACCTTGCCTCGCCTTTTCTTTCGTTTGACACGGGTGCGCGTGGCCTTCGGCAAACCCTTTGAGCTGCCCAAGGGCCGTCGCATCAACGCCGAGCTGGTCGAACAGTGCACCGAACGGATCATGACGGAGATCGCCGTGCTCCTCCCTGAGGAGTATCGGGGCGTCTACGCTGGGCTGGTAGCCAGCCAATCGAAAGAGCAAGCCGAGGGTATTGGTCTGAACTAGAGAGCGGATGTAGCTGTGGAGATCCTGCTGGCAAAGGAGATGGGCTTCTGCTGGGGCGTGCGGCGGGCCATCGGCATGATGGAGAAGGCTGCCAGCGAGCACGGGCGGGTCATCAGCCTGGGGCCCATCGTCCATAATCCCCAGGTGGTGGCTGCCCTGGCCGAGAAGGGCGTTCAGGTGACCAGCAGCATCGACGGAGTGAGCGGAGTGCCG
>Ga0315297_10003246_pt1 | contig 10440 bp, 8 predicted proteins | sample YL17G15_0_MG_FD_203628 | JGI IMG/M metagenome (GOLD analysis project Ga0315297, IMG submission 203628) | Sediment microbial communities from Yellowstone Lake, YNP, Wyoming, USA - YL17G15_0 | ecosystem: Environmental > Aquatic > Freshwater > Lake > Sediment | place: USA: Wyoming | collected...
GTTTTGGTTGCTGTCGTTGTTATTGCTGTTTTGTTAATCCTCGGTCCAGTCATCGGCAACGTATTTAGCAAGATCAATTCGCAGTTGGTCACCGTGTAATGTATTTCGCATAGGAAACAATAGGTACCCTGAACCCAGGGTACCTTTGTTATTAATAATCGTGCGACCTTTGGATTATCAGATCGCTGAACTGGAATGGCAGCCCAATTTATTCCACCAAAATAACCTTACAGAATTAATGAAATTTTAATGTTCGCCGTGCAAATTGTAAAGTCGCTGTAATTAAAAAAACCTTTATCCCCATATGGAATCGTATATAATTCGATTATCTCTGAAATGGCTTTCAGGGAAATCCAAAACGGAAAGGAGGTGAAATACCATGTTATTCGCCCCGAAAGAAAGAGGCCAGGGCCTGGTCGAGTATGCACTGATCCTTGTTTTGGTTGCTGTCGTTGTTATTGCTGTTTTGTTAATCCTCGGTCCAGTCATCGGCAACGTATTTAGCAAGATCAACTCGCAATTGGTCACCGTGTAATATATTTCAACTTGAAAAAAAGGTACTCTGCAAATTAGAGTACCTTTTTTTCATTTACCAGGTTTGGTATTAATCGATCTTTTGTAAGGATAATCTTATGGAAGGGCACAATCCATTTCAATGCACTATAATTGCCTCACCCTTTCCCCAATGGAATTGGTAATTTTATTAGTCGCTTTTAAATGGAGGTCAGAAGATGAAGCTCGACTGCATCACCCTTCAACACCTTCGCATGCCGCTGGTATCCCCTTTTGAAACCTCATTCGGGGTAACCGCTGATCGCGAATGCATATTAATATCCATCCTTTTTGATGGGTTGACCGGGTATGGGGAATGTGTCGCCGACCGAGATCCGGGTTATTCATACGAAACGGTGGGCACTGCCTGGCATATTCTAAAAGATTTTATTTCACCGGTGATGCTTGGAAATAATGTTAGCACCGCTGAAGATTTCCAGGGTCTCATCGGGCAGATCCGCGGGCACCATTTGGCGAAAGCGGGAATGGAAATGGCACTTTGGGATCTGCGCGGCAAACTGGAGCACCACTCTCTGAAGAATATGTTGGGCGGAGTTAGGGATCGGGTGGCTGTCGGGGTCTCCGTGGGTTTGCAAGCGTCACCCGAAATTTTGGTAAAAACAGTTGAAAAATACCTTGTGGATGGATATCAACGAATAAAAATAAAAATCAAACCCGGGCGGGACGTGGGTGATACCGCGGCAGTCCGCAACGCTTTCCCGGAAATAAAACTCCAGGTGGACGCTAATTCAGCCTTCAGTCTTGAGACCTGGGAAACCTTAAAACCACTGGATGTCTTGGATCTTCTATTGATTGAACAGCCTCTCCATGAAGATGATATCTGGGATCACCGGGTATTACAAAAAGCATTACGGACCCCGATTTGTCTGGATGAAAGCATTATCACTCCCCGGCATGCACGTTATGCGTTGGAAATGGAAGCCTGTAAAATCATCAATATAAAAGCCGGGCGCGTTGGCGGCATCAGCCAGGCAGTCGCTATTCATGATCTGTGTCGTGACAAAGGGATCCCTGTATGGTGCGGGGGGATGCTGGAGACAGGGGTGGGACGGGCATCGAACCTGGCTTTGGCATCCCTTCCTGGGTTTATCTTGCCGGGGGATATTTCAGCTTCAAATCGATATTATGCCGAAGATATTATCGAAGAGAGTTTTTCTCTAAACTCGGGGAGCACTATAGACGTGCCGGATGGAGTCGGTTTGGGAGTCACCATGAACCAATGCGCGGTGAAGAAATTTTCCTTGGAGAAATTGCGCTTGAAAGCAGATTAAGAGGAATTAGGTGGGAAATAAAAAATTTGTGTGGCGTTTGATCGGTATTTCATTTGCTCTTTTTTATTCAGCCTGTGGAGCGATGAATCGAGGACCGGTATCAGGCGTTGATAATCCCACTTCGACTGCCATGTTTGGTACGGCTTCCGTAACCCCTTTCCAACCTGAAGGTAATATATCCACTCCATCTTCATCTTCAATAGTTATCATAGCCAGTCAACAAACCCAATCGCCCACTTTGCAAACTATTTGGATCTCCCCCGCAGCTCCAATATTATTACGCCAGAAAGTCATTGAATCCGGCTACCCCGTGACAGATGATTCGTCCAGTTCAACCTTTCAAGTTGAAGTATCGCCAATCACGGAAACTCGCTCAACTATCTGGTTATATGCGCTCGTGGCACCGTTTCCCACAATCACGGACGGCATTTTGTTTTCTGATTTGAAAGATGCCTGGGATGGTACCATCATGGGGTTGTTTAGCGGACGAAGACTGTGGATGGATGAATCAACCCTGGTTGCGTTCAGCACCCTGTGGGGTGCACCGGTAAGAGGGTTTGCGGCAGTCTCACCCGCAGACCAGTTACTAGACATTGCTTGGACCGAGCGCACCGCCTGGGCTATCGTCCCATTTGAAGAAATTACCCCGCGCTGGAAAGTCATCAGTGTAGATGGACAATCTCCCATCCATAATGATTTCAATATGGAATCCTATCCGCTCAAGATCAATTTCAGTATCCACCCGGATGGATTCACAACCATTGCCTCAAACCGGGATCCCATTAAATTGACCGTCCTGGCGATGACTGGTACCACGGCACTGGTACGTGCCACTGCCGACCGAATGGAACGCAAAGGGTTGCTTTATCCGGGTGAAGAGATCCGTTCAGTTTTGAGGGCAGCGGATATTACCCATGTCAGTAACGAAGTTTCATTTGTGACCGATTGTCCCACACCCAATCCATGGACCAGTAGCCTTCGATTTTGCAGCGATCCCCGCTATATTGCCCTGCTTGAAGCTGTGGGTACGGATGTCGTGGAATTAACCGGCAATCACCTGCTTGATTATGGCCCGGAACCTTTCCTGACCACTCTCGATTTGTATGACCAGCATGGTTGGAAATACTTTGGCGGTGGGAGGGATTTACATGCATCACTGCAACCCACTTTGATGGAAGACCATGGGAATCACATTGCTTTTATTGGGTGCAACCTTGTAGGCCCGGCAGATGATTGGGCAACGAACAGCCTTCCCGGTTCAGCACCCTGTAATTTTGAGGAGTTGGTGACAAATATTGGCAAACTGCGATCAGCGGGGTTCTTACCGATCATGACATTCCAGTATAACGAGTATTATCAGGCCAATCCCACGGATTATGAGCAGCGAGATTTTTTGCGGATGGCATCCGCGGGGGCGGTTATCGTGAGCGGCAGCCAGGCGCATGTCCCAGCGGCGATGGGGTTTTCAGGGGATTCTTTCATCCATTACGGACTGGGAAACTTGTTTTTCGACCAGATGTCCCATGAGATGCCTGACGGAAGCATCATCTATGACACTCGAAATGTATTTGTCGACCGTCATGTTATTTACGACGGGCGTTACATCAACACCGAATTATTATCTTACATAATCGAAGACTACTCCCGCCCTCGCCCAATGACGCAAACAGAACGGCGCATATTTTTGCAGAACATATTCAACGCCGCCGGGTGGTAGGTGAGTAAATCGCCGAGGTAGAAATGAAATTCCATGATATTTCGATAGTAATTTCCCCCCCGATTGCCGGTTTGGCCCGGTGATCCTCCTGTGGTATTGGAACAAGTCTCTTCGATGGAGGCCGGTGCGCATGATATTGGTTCCCGTCTGGAATGCAGAGTTCATTTATATTGCCTGCAGGTGAAATTGGTTGACTCAGGGGTCGCCCCGGCGCGGGTTGTTTTGACTGGATAAAAAAATACCTCCTGCAGGTACGCCTGCGGGAGGTATTAAGCTTAATATCTTCGTTGACCACCGCCGCTGCCGGGTCCGCGACGGCTCTTTCCACCGCCGGGTCCGCCCCTACCGTAACCGCCGCCGGGTCCACCCCGTCGATCACCATAGCCACCGCCGCCAAAACTGCGTTCTTCCTTCGGTCGGGCCAGGTTAACTTTCAAGGGGCGATTTGCTAGCGAATAGCTGTTGAACATCTGGATGGCTTTTTCAGCCTCGCTCTGGTTGCCCATTTCAATGAAAGCGAAGCCCTTTGATTGACCTGTGTCTCGATCCTTGATCAGAGCCACCGATGCAACTGTTCCTGCCTGGGCAAACAGTTCCCGAAGATCTTCCTCTTTCGTATCATAGGACAAGTTGCCAACATATATTTTAGTTTCCATCCGTATCTCGTCTCCTTCTGACTAGGGCAGCGGGTTAAGAAAAAGCCGCCAGTCTTGTACAGGTCTGGCGGTCAATCCACACACAAATCCTTCTGCAAGTCCGCATATTCTAACACAAATCCCTCTTAACTGACGGCGGGTGGCTATTGTCCGACCGGAAGAGTAAAACCCCCATCGACAACAATCACCTGTCCGCGGATCATAACGGCTGCAGGAGAACACAGAAAGCCCACCACTTGAGCCACCTCGTCGGGAGTCACCAGCCGGCCAGCTGGAGTGGCAGCGACGGCTTTTTTCAAGACGCTTTTATCGGCAAGTTGATCAAAATGCTTCAGCGCATCTGTCTCAACGATACCCGGGGAAACCGCATTGACGATGATGTTTTTTGCTGCCAGTTCTACGGCCAGGTAGCGGGTGAGGCTTTCTATGGCAGCCTTGCTGGCGCCCACTGCCACGTAATCCGGCAGGACCCGGCTGGACCCTGCACTGGTGATGGATACAATTTTCCCTCCCCCCTGCTTTTCCATCAATGGGACTGCACGTTGGGCTGCAAATAACAGCGAACGGGCGTTGATGTTCATCGTCCAATCCCAGCCTTTCGGCTTTTGCCCCATCGCCGGACGGTTGTACCCTGAAGCGGCATTATGAATATATATGTCAAGCACTCCAAAAGCCGCCTCGGTTTCATAGAATAGGCGCTTGATGTCCTCCAGTTCGCCCATATCCGCTTTAACCAGGAGAGCGCGTTGTCCAAGCGCCTCGATCTCATGAACCGTTTCTTCCGCGGGAGCGCGGTTGCGAAAGAAATTCACGACGATATTGGCGCCATTCCTGGCAAAGTACAAGGCAATGGCGCGACCAATCCCGCGCCCCGAACCTGTGATCAACGCAACCTTGTTCTTGAAAAGTGTCGATTCCGGCATGCGTTCTCCTTATTGTTCTGTTGCACGACCGAGTATAACATGGGGATTATTCGATTTTTCCTGGGATAGAAGTATTGGATTTATTGGTAATGAAGAAAGATAATTGTCAGGGATGTATACATACAAACGTACTTGCCGCTTCCCTGTGAAATTCGGTATGTCGCTACTGAAGACAGCTGCTGTTTCCAGTCGAAAGGTTCAATTTACCCCACGGATAAACTGATATTATGATACGATTCGGAAAACATCCCAACGAGGTTCTCATGGTTGACATTTCTGATTCCGAGATTCTGTCGCTTTCAAGGGAGCATGTATTCTGGACCTGGTCGGCACAAGCCAAGGTTGATCCCATCCCGGTGAAACGCGCCGAGGGAGTCTATTTCTGGGACACCTCCGGCAACCGCTACTTGGATTTCAACTCGATGACCATGTGCGTGAATATCGGTCATGGCAACCAGCGGGTGATCGAAGCCATGGTGGAACAGGCTCGTGAATTACCTTATGCCGCCCCGGGCATGGCAACCCGCATCCGGGCGCTTGCCAGCAAAATGGTCGCACAGGTATCCCCCGGCGGCGCATTGAAAAAGGTACTCTTCACCCTGGGCGGGGCGGATGCCAACGAGAATGCCATAAAACTGGCACGCGGCTACACAGGACGCTTCAAGATCCTTGCCCGATACCGTTCTTACCACGGTGCCACTGCCGGAGCCATGGCTCTCACCGGTGACCCGCGCCGGGTTGCCTGGGAACCGGGTCTTATGCCCGGCGTGGTGCACTTTCTTGACCCGTATCGCTACCGCTCCACATTCCACCGTACCAATGCGGATATATCGGAGCAGGAGTTTTGCCAGGATTACTTAAATCACCTTGAAGAGATCATCCGCTACGAAGGTCCCGGGACGATTGCTGCAGTGCTGATCGAATCGGTAACCGGGACGAATGGCATCATCATTCCTCCGGATGGTTATCTGCAGGGACTGCGCGCCTTATGTGACCGGTATGGGATCGTCATGATCGCAGATGAAGTGATGAGCGGTTTTGGACGCACCGGGAAATGGTTCGGGGTGGACCATTGGGGGGTTGTACCAGACATCATGACCATGGCAAAAGGACTCACCTCAGCCTATGCCCCTCTGGGTGCAGTGGCTATGAAACCCGAGATCGCCCGGGCGTTTGATGAACATGCGTTTGAAAGTGGGCTGACCTACACCTCCCACCCGGTGTCCCTTGCAGCCGCGGTGGCAAACATCCAGGTCATAAAAGATGAGCGGATCGTTGAACATGCCGCTGAAATGGGACCTGTGGTGCATAAATTGCTAGCGGACTTGGGGGAGAACCATCCCTCTGTGGGGGATGCGCGGAACATCGGATTATTCGGTGTCCTCGAGCTGGTTAAGAACCGCGAGACAAAGGAACCGATGGCTCCGTGGAACAGTTCTGCTCCTGAAATGGTTTCCTTCCGCAAGTATTGTGCAGATCACGGTCTCTACCTTAATACCCACTGGCACACTGTGTTGATCATTCCTCCATTGATCATCAGCGAAGATCAATTGAAGGAAGGCGTTGCCATTCTGGACAAGGCGTTGGAGATCACGGACAAGGCAACACAGTAAAAAAACGTCGGCGCATGTTGACCGGGGGGAGACTCCAAAAATGAAAATGTACTATAAAAGGGCGGGTATTTCCAATTATTAGAATTAATGTTTATTTTGGTTTGATCATCGCCTTCGGGCTGACGTACTTGTCGAATTCCTCTGCGCTTATAAAACCACCTCCAACTGCTTCTTCCCGCAGGGAGGTGCCATTCTTTAATGCCAATTTTGCGATCATGGCTGCCTTGTCGTAACCAATATGGGGTTCCAGCGAGGTGACCAGCATGAGAGATCTTTCAAGCAGCTCAGCGATCCGCTGGCGATTGGGCTTAATTCCCACAATGCAGTGATCGGTCAGACTCATGACCGCCTCCCCAAGCAGGCGGATGGACTGCAACACGTTGTAAGCGATGACAGGTTTAAATACATTGAGTTCCAGGTGCCCCTGGGAACCGGCAAATGTGACCGTGGTGTGGTTGCCCATCACCTGTGCGCAAACCATGCTCATGGCCTCGCATTGGGTTGGATTTACCTTCCCGGGCATGATGGAAGATCCGGGCTCATTCTCCGGCAGGGATATTTCGCCGAGCCCGGAACGTGGGCCGGAGGCAAGCAAGCGGATATCATTGGCGATCTTGTTGAGACCCACCGCAATGGTGTTCAATACCCCCGATATCTCCACCATGGCGTCATGGGAGGCCAATGCTTCGAACTTGTTGGGAGCCGAGGAGAAAGGCAGGTGCGTGAACTTTGCCACTTCCCGGGCAAAATTCCTGTCAAAACCGGCTTTGGCGTTTAAACCCGTACCAACCGCAGTACCGCCTTGCGCCAGCGGGTACAGCCGCTTAAGGCTGTCGTTTATCCTGTCGATCCCCAGGTTCACCTGGGCGGCGTAACCGGAAAATTCCTGTCCCAAGGTAAGCGGGGTGGCATCCTGTAAATGGGTCCGTCCGATCTTGATGATGTCATTCCAGGCTTCAGATTTTTCCGTTAGAACCTGGTAAAGATGCGTCAGTGCGGGAATGAGAACAACTTTCAATTGTTCCACCGTGGCGATGTGCATGGCTGTAGGGAAGGTATCGTTTGATGATTGGCTGAGATTGACATGATCGTTCGGATGGACAGGGATTTTGGACCCCATGGATCCGCCCCACCGCTGGATGGCCAGGTTGGAGATCACCTCGTTTGCGTTCATATTGGATTGCGTTCCGGAACCTGTCTGCCAGATGACCAGGGGGAAATTATCATCCAATTTGCCATCGATCACATCCAGCGCTGCATCCGCGATCGCTTTTCCGATTTTGATATCAATGGTATTCATGGAGATATTTGTTATGGCTGCACAGCGCTTGACGATTCCCAAAGCGCGGATTAAAGATCGGGGAAGGCGTTCCTCCCCGATAATAAAATTCTCGAGTGAACGCTGGGTCTGCGCACCCCAATATTTGTCCGCCGGCACGCTGATTTCCCCCAAGAAATCAGTTTCTATGCGTGTATTCATCACATTATTATTCATGCTTACCTCTGTTTCAATATCTCATACAATGTGGAGACGGTTTTCCAGTTGCGGGTCGTGGCTGATACCTTTAACTTCCGTTCAAAGAAATTATTGGATAATTTTGTCCTGCCATACCCATTTTGACATAAAAGATAGACTTCTCTCTCGATAATCAGAAATTCGTCATTGTTGTTTTTTCTGGTTTGTTTGGGATCTGAAGTGCTTAAGAGATTGCCAATCGTGGATTCTGGTGGGATTTGGAATAAGAAGGTAATGTACAGTTTTTCGAGGTTTCCATTTCTTTTGGTGATAAAAGGATTGCCTTCCTTGATTTTCATAAAATAATTTTTGTCGCGCAGCAGCACCTGCACACTTGATCCAAAGGATTGAGTAATTCCAGCTTCAATGATCCTGGCAAGGAGGAAAGGATCTTTTTCCGGGCTGTCGAATACCACGTTCCCGCTCTGGAGATAAAGAACCAAATTCTCCAAATTCAATGATTCGTAAAGCTGCTTAAGGTCATGCATGCGTATCTTATTTTGACCGTTAACATTAATACCCCTCAAAAGCAAAACATAAGTTTTCATTCATTACTCCAATTGGATGGCCTCACAGCAGGTCAAAAAAGATATTTTATCACTCACATCCAAATATTAATTAATATTTGATGAAAGTTGGAGGAAGAAGATGCTGGTTTCTGTATGTAAATGGCAAATGGACCATCGAAAACTTCGCCAATCCTTTTGCTGCTCATTTCATATCAAGTTTCAGTTCTATACCTACCGATGGGGTAAAATCAAGGCACATGAACCATTAAGGAGAGTTGCATGACAATTATTTTAGACGGTTCTTCACTGACTGTGGAAAAGCTCATTTCAATCGCCCGCTTCAGCGAAATAGTGGAACTGGCTCCCGAAGCCATGGAACGGATACAAATCTGCCGGGCAATGCTTGAAGAGAAGCTGGCAGCACACGAGACCATGTATGGCACCAATACCGGTATCGGTGAATTTTCAGAGAAGATCCTTTCCGACGAACAGGTGACTGAATTCCAAAAGTATCTCGTTTATAACCATGCCGCGGGGATCGGGGAACCGGTGCCTGTTGAGCAGGTACGCGCCGCTTTGGCAGGACGCATCAATGTCCATGCCCATGGGAATTCAGGCTGCCGTCCAGAAATCACCCTGACCCTGGTAGCGATGCTTAACAAAGGAGTCACACCGGTGGTGTGCAATAAAGGCTCCGTTGGTGCCAGCGGAGATCTGGCTCCAATGGCGCAAGCCATGCTCCTGCTGCTGGGGGAGGGAGAAGCCTTTTTTAAGGGGGAATTGCTTCCGGGTGGTGAAGCCATGGAACGGGCTGGGATTCCTGTCCCTGGTCTCCAGGCACGGGATGGGCTTGCAGCCATAAATGGTTCCAACCTTCTGACCGCCATGTCAGCCCTCCAAATATATGATATGGAACGCTTCCTCAAACAAGCGGAGATAGCCGCGGCGATGTCCATTGAGGCTCTGATGGGGAATCTCAGACCTTACAATACCAAGCTCCACGAGCTGCGGGGTTTCAAGGGCGCAATCGCTTCAGCCAAAAACCTGATGAAGGTGATCACCGGGTCCGACCTGACCACTGGAAAGGTAAAAACCAAGGTGCAGGACGCTTACTCGATGCGTTCAACACCACAAGTCATTGGAGCCGCTCGTGATGCAATCGCTTTTGCCCGGTCACAGGTGGAGATTGAATTAAATGGTGTGGGCGACAACCCCATATTTATCCCTGAGGATAAATTAACGTTGACGGGAGCGAATTTCCAGGGGTCGCCTGTAGCCCTCCCGATGGACATGGCTGGGATTGCCATCACCATGGTTTGCGTGATGGCTGAACGTCGCCTGAACCGGTTAACCAACCCCGCGCTTTCACAAGGATTGCCAGATTTCCTGACTCACAATCCGGGATTCTTCTCTGGTTTGATGCTCAGCCAATACACCGCCGACCATCTAATCGTGGAGCAGCGCATTCTTTCAACACCAGCTAGCAACCAGTCAATCCCCGCCGCCGCTGACCAGGAAGATTTTGTATCGATGGGCATGAACACCGCACTTAAAAATGCGCAGATCTTGGAAAATGCCTGGGGAATTCTGGGCATCGAATTTATGGGAGCCGCCCAAGCCCTGGATTTCAGGGAATTCACACCTGGTAAGGGAACCCAGAAG
>Ga0315297_10003248_pt1 | contig 10435 bp, 7 predicted proteins | sample YL17G15_0_MG_FD_203628 | JGI IMG/M metagenome (GOLD analysis project Ga0315297, IMG submission 203628) | Sediment microbial communities from Yellowstone Lake, YNP, Wyoming, USA - YL17G15_0 | ecosystem: Environmental > Aquatic > Freshwater > Lake > Sediment | place: USA: Wyoming | collected...
AGTCTGAAACGGTGGCAGGCGGAAGAGAACGAGAACGCTAGACAGAAACACAACAAGCTTCTGTTTGGCAGACTTGGAAGAGAGGCGGATGTTAGGACCGCTCGTGGCGCCCCGGACGTAAAGAGGGCCAACAGGGAGATTGCCAAACGGGACGCCGAGTTCGGTGACGTGAAACGGGTCAACGCGAAGATAGCGCGGGAGACGAGGAAACATTGATCGACCGACTGTACCCGCCGTCCTACTTCACGGGGAACGACTATGGGAGTGACCCGCGGCGGGACAGTATGTACCATCAGGAACGGGACCGCATTTATGGGTATAAGCGAAGCGGCCACATCCTGGACGTGGGGTGCGGTGTCGGTTCCTTCCTGGAGTGTTTCGACGACCGCTGGGACAAGTGGGCGATTGAACCAGCCTCGTATGCCGCAGAGGAAGCCAGGAGACGGGGAGAACGACTTGTCGAACCAGACTCTATAGAGGACGACTGTGGGTTCTGGGATGTTATCGTATTTCGGGGAACTATCCAACACGTACCCAGACCGTTCGAGTATCTGGAAAAGGCCCGCGGCTGGCTGGCGGACAACGGGTTGCTGGTTCTCTTGGCAACGCCCAACACCAACTCGCCGTACTACAGACGGTTCAAGACGCTGCCGCCCTTGGACCCACCGAGGAACTTCCTGTTGCCGTCCGACCTGATGCTGGTGAACGCATTGGAGAACATCGGTTTCGCAATTCAGGATGTTGTCTACCCATATCTTGAGACGCCCTACGCCCATCCAGTGAGAGACCATCTGCGGTGGCTGACTGGGAAACAGCCCTTCGCCTTCTGGCGCTCCATGATGGAGATTTATGCCATCAAATAGCATGGTCATCGTTGGCAACGGCCCCAGTGCAACGCCAGAGTTGCTGGAGTCGTTCAGTTGTCCATCCTTCGGGATGAACTTCGTTTCCAAAATCTACCCCAAGACCACGTGGAGGCCAACGCACTACGTATTTGGGAACGCCCCATTCGACGATCCCCAGTCCGGGTTCCCCTCGGTTATGGAGTCGGTAAACCTTGGAATACCGTGTTACGTCAGGGACGAGTGGATAAACGACATCAAGGGAGACAACGTAAGGTACTTCAAGGTGCATAGGTTGTTCGAACTGAACGGAGCGCTACAGGAGGCTGCCTATGGTTGGCCCACCTCTATTGACAACCTGGCCGGCAGCGGCACGGCAGTCTACTTGGCGGCAGAGATTGCCGTCCTGCTTGGGTTCAAGCACCTCATCTTCTTGGGCCTTGATGGGTATAAACCGTGGCAAGGGAAGGACCCAAATCATTTGGCGGAGGACTACTTCGACTACAAAAACGGCTTCGACCAGCTTGTGTCCGCATTCGTCAACGCAAGAAGCATTGGGGGATACATGAAACTGGTCGCCCATCTGAAGAACCTCGGGATAGCGTGTAGCTTTGTGGTTCCTCCGTCCAAGATAGGGCTGGAGGTCTAGTGCCCCTCGATACCAAAATGCCGCGGGCCGACTTGGAGTTGGCCGCTGCCCTTGCGAGACAAGACTCTCCCGAGGGGTATTCGGCGTTCTACTTTCTGGTTCAGGGAGTTCCCCCTCCCACGCATGCGCAGAACTGGATACGAGACATCTTCCAGGCGAAGGCGGACGGGAAGGGACTGGTTATCGAGGCGTTCCGCGGGTCCACCAAGACCACAACTCTGACGATCCTGTTTGTTGCCCACAGGATAGGACTTTCCCCGGACAAGAGCTGTCTGGTTATCCAGGTGAACGATACCTCGGCCAAGAAGAACGCCGGGAAGATTGCGGACATCATCGAGTTCAACGCCGCCTGGAAAGCCGTGTTCCCCAACGTCATTCCGGACAAGTTGAGGGGTTGGGGCGAGAGGGGCTACTTCGTAAGGGATACTACGGTTCCCGACGAGGAGTGGAGTCGAAGGTTAGGAATTGACCCCACATTCGTCGGCTGGGGCTACACCTCGGGTTCTATCGTAGGGATGCACCCGTCCAACGTCCTGGTAATAGACGACATTCACGCCGAGGAGAACACGTCTTCCCAAAGACAGTTGGAAGATGTCATGGACACCATCAAGGGAACCATCATGCCGACGCTGGTTCCCGGCGCCTTCCACGTGGTTGTAGGAACGCCCTGGGTCGAGGGAGACGCCATTGCGTACTTCAAGTCTCTTCCTCTACGGTTCACCCAGATCAGAACGCCCGTTCTGTCGGGAGAAACATCGGTGTGGCCCGAGGTCTTTAGCGCAGACGAGATTGAGGCCAGGAAGCAGGACTCTGGGGCGGTGGAGTTCGCCCGCATGTACCTTTTGGACCTGGAGGCCGCCAAGGGTCACAACCTCAAGCGGGAGTGGCTGGGGTACTTCCCGTTCGAGGACATCAAGGAGGACTGGCCCATATTCATGGGGGTGGACTACGCCTCCACGTCCGACAAACTGCTGCACAAGAAGCGAGACGACTGCGCCATCGTCTGGGCGAGACTGACGCCCCGCGGAAGTCTGGTGATCGTGGACGGATATGCGGAACAAATGTCCCAGGCGGAGAGTTACCAGCGCATGATTGCGCTGGTTTCGGCTTTCCCGACGTTGCAGCAGATTGGGGTAGAGAGTATTGGCAAGGGCGAGGAGTTCTACGAGATTCTTGTTCAGGCCCCGGTGTTCATGCCCCTCATCCCCATCCCGTCGCATTCTGGTCTCGCAAGGTCAAAGGGAGGACGGTTCGAGAAGGTATTGGCGCCGATGTTCCAGCGAAGAAGCATCCTGGTTTCCACAAAGATTACCCCATTCCTCAAGAAGTTCCTGGACCAGTGGGTGTCCTGGGACGGTTCCGGAAATGCGGGAGATGACACACTGGACGGCGTATACATGATGACCAAAGCGGCGGAGGGTTTCGTGGCCCTGCCGCAGATACAACCCTCGCCGCACTCGCCGTTGTTCGGAGAACGCCTGAAGAAGGTAAACCCCTGGGAAGCCTTCGGGAGCAAACATGTCTGACTTGAAAGAGCAAACCCTCGCCCAAATCGGGCAGATGATCGCCAATGACAAGAACCTGCGTAAGGCACAGGTCGAGTACGAACGCATGGCCCGCCTGGACTGGAAGCCCCCAGAGCCTCTAGGGTCGTTTGCGGGAGTTGTTGGCAGAACGACTACCGCCCCCTACGATGCCCTTCGGGGCGCGGCTACGGCGATGTCCAACCTGCGCCCGCAAATCAAAATCCACCCGGCTACGGTTCTGAAGTCTCTGGGGGAGACGAACGACCAGAGCGCCGCAGCCAAGGAGATGGCGAACAGGTGGGAGACAGTCTTTCGTTGGCATTTGGACCAACTGATGAAACGGTCCCCGACGTTCCTTGCAGACATCTTGTGGTCGTCCTGTCTCTACCACGAAATCAACGGGCAGTTGATACACCTCCCGACCCAGAAGAAAATTGGCGGCCTCGGGGGAATGCGTGGAGACGCGGCTTTCCGCGTGGGCGACTTCGCGTCGAAACTGGTTGACCCGAAGACTGTTCACGTCCGCTACTCGCCCTACGGGGTTGAGTCTGTCTTGGGGGTGAACCTCAGAAGCGCCCGCTATCTGGCGGAGTTCTGGGGCCACAAGACCCTCCAGTCAAAGATTGAAAGCAAGCCAGACTTTGCCAATGAGATGTTCCTTGAGTTTGACTTCGTGGACTACGACCAGCGGTGGGTCTATTGCGTCGAGGGGAACTCCGAGGACCGTTGGGAAGACGTGAAGTATGTCCTCTTCAAGTCCGCCCCCTGGCTTGGGAAGAAGGTTCCGTTTCTCCCGTGGGTGAACGTGGCTGGGGGAACAAGAATTGACGCCGCCCCCGAACACCAGAGACATCCCTTGCTTTACCCGGTCTATCAAACGGGTCTCTGGGTCAACGACAACATCATGGGCACTATTCTCCAGTCTGTAGCATTGGCGGAAGCTGCTGCCCCGAGAAATGTCGCCAAGGGACCAGGCGCAGAAGGCATCGAGATAGACTACGGCGAGATTGGTGGACGCGTCAACCTCACCCAGTTCCAGACCTACGAACGTGTTCAGCAACTTGGACTGGACCCGCAACTCCGAGAGGCTTACGACCGCGTCGAGGAAGCTATTCGAAGATGTACCATTGCCGAGGTTCTGGTTACGGGACAACCAATGGGTTCAGACCAGACCTTCTCGGGGTTCAATCTCCAGGTGATGCAAGCCCTTGCGTCTCTAGGCGGCTTCAAGAACTTAGCACAACTGTTCCTCTCTAGGTGGTTCGAGAACATGCTTCTGATAGCACACTACACGGGTTCCGAGATTAGAGGTTACGGGAAGGACCAGAAGGAATACATCATCGACGGCGAGGACATTGACCCCAACGCAATCTACATCGACGTGGAACTGTCGGCAGATGTTCCAGTGGACAAGGTGCAGCGAGTGACCGCCGCAATGAACCTGGCTAGTTCCGAGAACCTCCCGATGTCCCCCAATTCGCTCTTGGAGTTCCTTGGGGTGACAGACCCCGAGGGAGAAACCAGGGATTGGATGAGGCACCGCATTCGCATGGCCGAATTCGCCGGCAGACTACAGCGGATTGCGGCTAAGGCTTCTGGCCAGATCGAACAGATGGCCGCCCAGATGGCGCAGGGAATGATCCAGCAGCAGATGGAGCAAGCACAAGGACAGGGTAATCCCCCGAACGCAGCCAACCCCCCCGGCATGATGGGGGTAGAGGGGCAGGCGAATAATCCTGCCATTGGTGGAATGCCACCCGCTATGGCCTCTCCCGCTGGTAACACGTTTGAGAACCAGACAGGGATGACCCGTGGCGGTGGGGGGTTGGCCTAATGTTCACCGATAGAGACTACGACATCTGGTTCCTAGAGGCGCAGATACTCAACGAAGAGATTGAGCAGGAGTTCCGCAAAGAGAAGTTGGGCAATCGTGCCCAAAGGATGCAAAATGCCCAGGATAGAGGGACCGGGAGTAGTGCCCAGGGTGAGACCGCCGGTGGTGCCGCGGGTCCAATCCAACCGCCCGCGCTCTGAGCGATTGGACACAGAATCCTCTCCCGCGCCAACCCCCATTCGGGCGACGCCAGCATACCTGTCGGGATACTTGCCGCGGACTTTTCTGGAGCAACTTACCCCGGAGGGATTGGATATTCTGTCTCGGGAACTTGTCAATCGCACCTCCGGGATGAGTCGGACGCGCAGGAACAGAGTAGACCTAAATGTGTCCGGCGGCGAGTGGACTACCGGAATGAACGCCGTCCACGAGGCCATGCACGTCCTGAACCGCGAGTCGGGTGTTTCTTCCAATATGCGTGCGCCACGGGGATTCGGGACCCCCAATCAAGCAATGCAGTTCTATCTTTCGGCCGGCAACCCTGTCCCGTGGCAATTACAGGGACCAAGAACTCTAGGGCGCGGTCTTATGGCAGCACCGAGGTTCTGGTTCCGGGGCAACCGCAACGATGAGGTCTTGGCTACCGCGGCGCAGATATTTGCATCCCAAAATACTCCCATTGGTTATATGACAGGAATGGGCTACACCTCGCAACAGGTATCGGCCCTTGGGCGATACTTTACGTCGCAGGCGCTACGAGACCCAAGGCGTACTTATCAAGGAGGCCAATAATGGCCAGAATAGAAGAGGGTGGGGGAGGCGAGACCGCGGCCCAACGTGCGGCGCGGTTGCTCGCGCAACAACGGGCCGCGTTCAATGCCGAACACGGGATTGTGACAACACCCCATCCGACGGTAGGATCATCAGTTGTGTCGGCGGCGACTCATGGTGCTGGCACAGGCGGCATCACCACCGTCGTGCCAACGGTTGCGCCGATTGTCGTTCCACAGGTATATGAACCACATACTACCCGCCTTGGTCCGGTCACGGGAGAACACGAACCTTTCACGACACCTCTCAATGTCACGCCAACTGGACAGACGCCCCATCCGGCGGTAGGACCAGTTGTGCCAGCGTCATATCATGGTGCCGGAACAGGGATGCAGCCATTGCCCAACCCGACATCGCCCTATCTTCATGGCGGGTTCTACGGCGGTAGCGCGGATAATCTCCGCGGCGCCGAAGGGATGATGTATGCCACAATGATGGACTGGGGCGTCTCTCAGGGATACCTTCCTGGGCAGATTACATATCCCGAACTTAACGTGAACATCAGTCAAACCTCTGCCGACGCACTTGCCGCGGCTGGATACCAGGAGGTCGCGCCCTATGGGTACTTCCTTCCGGGGTCGGACATTGGAAACCAAATGGGCGTTACGGCCCCGCCAGGTACGGGTGGTGGCGGAGGTGGTGGTGGAGGTGGCGGCGGAGGTGGCGGTGGGTTCTATGGTGGATATGAACCATCGAGACTGATTATGTGGAGAATTGGATACTAATGGCCGAGAGACCGTCGCCCCCCGACGAGAGACCATCGAATCAAGAGTTCTCTCCCCGCTGGATTAGACCCAATTCCCTTATTGCCCGTTTTCCCGAGCAGTTTCCGGCGACATTGGCCGCCTCGCCGTGGGCCACTGATCGTGGCTCTGCGGCGGCAACAGCAGTGCGGAACACCGCGGGGACTACCCATCCGTACTCATTGCCGTGGGACTGGCGCACAGCAACCCGTGGCCAACAGGGGGAATCCCTTCCCCGACTAGCTATCGGTTGGGACCCTCTGGGAAATCCATATTATGGATCGGGACCAGTTGGTTGGTTTAGGGGCGCCCTCTCGCGTATCACTGCACCAGTCGAGGAACGAAGGAGTTGGCGAGAAGTTCCACTTCCTCCGGGTTTGGCTCGGGCCATTGGTCGTCCAGAGTTAGGGGGCACTCCTGGGCTTATGGGGGCGGCGGAGAGTGCCGCAGAGGACTTGGACATCATTGCCCAGAGAGCCGCAAACATTTCCTCAACTCCTGGGGCCGCACCAACCGGCATTGACCTCGTGGGGCGAGTGGCCAGAGAACTCATTAGTCTTACCCTACAGGGGTTTTTGAAACCAGCCGAGGCGACCGAGACGGTTCTTGGTCAAACCCGTGGCATTGAAGCCGCCGGAGAGGGTTCGCCCCTCCCTAGTATCACGGGGGCGATGGAACGATCAGCACAAGCCTTTGGCGGCGAGGAGGGACCAGAAAACATTCCCCGGCCGCTAAGACAGGCGGCCTCTTGGGTTGCAACGGCGGTTGCAACATTACTCTCGGCCATGCCCCCGTTTATGGGATACAACTCACTCCGAGTCATAACCTCCGGCAGAAGCAGGGCGGACATCCAGGTTGACCTTGGAAATAGTCTGGAGGCCTCTCGGATGCTGTACTCTCAATTCCTAGACCCCGGATTGCGGGCGGAATTTGTCCGCCAAGTGGATGCGGGATATGATGCGCAATTGGTCGCGATGGAGCTGGAGAACCCAATAGCGGAGGGTATCGGGCAACTTATCTTCGACCCCCTGAACGTCATCGGCCCGACCGCCGGGAGAAATGCCCTCCGCAGTAGATTCCTAAACCAGAGTGATGAGTTCCTCAGAATTGCAGACGGCGGAGTTGAGGAAGCATTTCGGGCGGCGGAAAACGTAGCGTCGGGTGCTCGAACCCCGGATACGATAAGGAGTTTGGCGCAGGCACACATGGCTGCCCTTGCCGCGAAAGAGACGGGGCAGGTTGCGGCGAACAGCAGGTTCGGATTATTTGCCCTCACTTCTTCTGGTAGGCGATTTACTATCGCCCGCCGCACGGGTGATCTATTGGGGTGGATTGCTCACACCATCAGGTCTAGGGGCGGCAACATAGACGAGACCCTTGAACTTCTACGGGGCATAGCTCTGGCCGCTGGCAAAAACGAGGACGAGGTGGCGGAGGGTCTCGCCATCATGTTGCGATTTGACGACCCAGCTCCGTTGTTCTCCGAGGCCGGGAATGAGTTGTCGGTTCTTCTTCGCGGGGTAATGACTGGCCCCGATGGTTTCAATCCCGCGGCATTCTCTCGCGCCGTTATGGAAACAAATACGGTAGAGGACATGGTTCGTCTGGCGAGCGAGAGAGTTGGAACCATCGTTGACCAGATGAATCCATCCGTGACCGACAGACTCGGCGCGGCGGCAAGGATTGCCGATCTGGAACGAGCCGGAACGGTAGTTCCCGCATACCTGCGCGGTTGGGCGCAGAGTGCCCAGGACCTTCCCGGATATATTGGTGCTCTCGCCAGATTTGATACCATTGCCCAGGGCAGACTTTACCGGCCATTCAACAACTTCTTCTCGTCAATCTATATGGGCATGTCGCCGGGGTACGCTTTCCGCAACACCATCCAGAATACTCTTCACACCCTTGTGGATTATGGTCTGGAACCATTCAGACATGGACCAAAAGCATGGGAGGAGATTGGCGCGAGGTACCTCGGGGGACAAGTAATCTCCGGTTCCAGAATGGGCTACGGTGCTGCCGAGGCGGCAAACATCAACCGAGGCCCAGACATCTTCAACTTTGCAAGAAGGTGGTCAGAGAGTTTTGAGAGAAGTGCATCTGCCCGCGTCGTCGGCGCATCCATCGAGCGTTCGATGCGCCAGATGCTTCGTCCTGGGCGCGCCCTCCCCGATGTTGCCCCCCTGATCCGGGCCGGTATGGAACCCGAGACGGCCCAATATCTAATGCGGCTTGTGACAAACAATTATGGGGATGTCCACACCGCGGTTGGGGCCTTGCGGGAAGCCGTAAAGGCAGGAAACATTGAGGCTTGGCGCACGTTGAACTGGATGAGTCCCAGAGAGATCGGGTTCATGCGGGACCTGAACCTCTATGACGACGTGGTTGAAATCCTCGGGACCGCAAGCACCAGAGAAGAACTCGTAGAACGCCTTGGCGCCCTTCAGGACGAGGTTTTGGAAACCGCCAGGGCCGCTGGTAGAGAAGTTCCCGCAATGGCGCGGGAGGACGAGGCCGCCGGCGCAGTAGCTGCACTTGAGGAAGCTCGCCACGCGGGGTACGGAACTGATGAGGCGAATGATGCCTTCCAGACGGCGCGGGTTGCCGAGAGAAACGCACGGCAGGCTTTTGACGCGGCGGGAGAAGAGGCCCTGGCGGGTGCTGTTCGTCGCGGGGAAAGAACCCCCGAGGAACTTCTTGCCCTGCGAAGACAATACGGGTTGACCGATTTGTATCAGGGCGCCTATGCGGAAGCAGACCGGGTTAGAAACTCTACGTGGTCGTGGACCAACCGTATCAGGAATATGGCGAACAATTCGGACTGGGCAACGGTGTGGCGCAGATTGCGGATTGGCGGGGAGCCGCCCGAGGGTCTGGACAGACGGGGATTGCTGAGTGGCCTGTGGGATTACTACCGCGTTCACCAGAATGAACTCTTTAGACAAACCCACGAACAATACATCACGCTTGCCGAAAGGTATATTGCCGACTTGGCCGATGGCGGCGAAACGAGATTGCTCGCCGGAGCACAGGAGGCGGCAGAGAGCGCGCGAGTATTCGACGGGGTTACGACCGTTGCCGCAGAAGTAGCGCGTCCAATGGGAGAGGGTATACCTTCCTTGCCGAGAGTTCTTGCAGAACAACAACGCGGCATCGAACGCATGTTCCAGAAACTTATCGACGGGGCTGACGCAAACTGGGGGCAACTCACTCCGACCGCCGGGGGACCGGAGGTAGAGACGGCACTGCGGGCATGGGAGGCCCAGGCGGCCAGAGGAGTAGCAGACGCGAGGCTTGCCGCCGGCAGGGTTGCTAACGCGGCGCGGGACTTCACCCTCCTGTTTTACCCAGAGAAGCGTTACATTGATTTGGCACTGGCCTATATCTATCCATATCAATTCTGGTACAACAGAACCTACGGTCATTGGTTGCAACGACTTGTATACGAACCGCATGTCATAGCCGCCTACGCCAAGTACCGGGAAACCTTGGCTGCCATCCACGCCGATATGCCGGAGTGGTGGCGCTATACGATCAACAGCAACGAACTTCTTGGATTGGACAGCGAGAATCCCCTGTTCTTCAATCTAGAGGCGACGCTCAATCCGCTAAACGGAATGACCGGGGTTGACTTCAACGACCCCTATAAGCGAACATCGTGGTTTGGTGCATTTCTGGACGACCTCGGGAAGTTCGGTCCCTCCACGTGGACGCCCTTCTCGATAGCAATGGCTATTGGCCTCTATGCGCAGGGCGAACAAGAGGCTGCCGCCCGCTGGGCCGGAAGACTCTTCCCGCAGACGGCAACCATTCAGTCGATGACCGCCCTCTTGGGTGGCGGAGCGGGCGTGGAGACAGACCCCTTCGTCCATATCTTCAGCGGTGGAATTGACCCCTATGAGAGACGCAGGGTTGGTCGCGCTCTTGGCGCTATGGTTGGCGAAGGATCGGTGGACGAAGCCGCGGCTATGGATGCCGCTTGGCAACAGTCGGGTCCTGTCTGGGACCAA
>Ga0315297_10003250_pt1 | contig 10427 bp, 8 predicted proteins | sample YL17G15_0_MG_FD_203628 | JGI IMG/M metagenome (GOLD analysis project Ga0315297, IMG submission 203628) | Sediment microbial communities from Yellowstone Lake, YNP, Wyoming, USA - YL17G15_0 | ecosystem: Environmental > Aquatic > Freshwater > Lake > Sediment | place: USA: Wyoming | collected...
CCATCGTCTAGCGGCCTAGGACACCGGCCTTTCAAGCCGGCGGCACGGATTCGAATTCCGTTGGGGGCACCACTTCCTTCCCCGCCTTCGGCGCCCGCCGCAGCGGCATACTCAGGCCCGCTTGCCCAGCAGGGCGAAGGCCGCCGCCTAGACACCCAGCGCCCCGACCTCGACGCGTCCGCGCGCGGTCGCCTCCAACACCGCTGACCGCCGACTGCGGTTCGCGAGCACCGGCGACGTCGCCCCCACAGGTGACGGGCTCCGGAGAGACCCTCCAGGCTCGACGCTCCCGCCTGCGGGGTCGCAAGGAGTATGCTCCGCTCGTCACTATCAGCCGCGGACCGATGACAGAACGTGGACGACTCGCCTCACAACGCTTCGGCGCAAAGCGCCTCCATTGAACCGCCCGACCTGCCCGACGGCTGGCGAAGTGCCGAGCTTGCGGTCTGGAAGGACCCAGACCAAGCCGCGCGCAGGCGCCTGCGCGCAGTGCAGGCGGCACTTGTGGGCCTCGTCCTGGCCTGCGTGATCGGCCTCCTGCTGTGGAACGCCGCCATCCACTACGCGCGCGGCGTCGACGCGCTCCAGTACCAGTCATACTCCAGGGCGGTGTACGAATTCTCCGCCGCCCGGATCCTCGTCTTCCCGTACCGCGACGCGGGGAGCCTGGAGGGCCAAGCCCGGCGCGCTCTTAGGGCCGAAGACGCCCGTTACGAGCAAGCAGAAGCTCGCCGGGCCGCGGTCATCGCCCAGCTCGAGAAGGCCGGCGCCCGGCTCGAGGCCCGCGACGCGGATGGCGTCCTCGCCACGCTGCAGGCGATCGGCGCTGGCGACCTGCAGGCCGCGCTCGCTGGGAATGGGACGGCTCGAGAGTCGGCCGATGCCCTGGCGGAGGACCTCGCCGCCGCCTCGCGCAGGGCGCTCGGCAACGCGGCGTGGGGCAGCGCCGGGCGTTTCGCTGCCGCCCTCCTCGTGCTCGAGCCGTCCAGCGAACTAGCCGTGGCTCTCGGAGCACGGGCGCGGACCGGCGAGGACCTCAGCGCCAAGCTCGACAAGGCGAAGGACGCCGCGCGGCGCGGCCAGTGGCGCGCGGCGCTGCGCACTGCACTTGCGGTGCTCGCCGTTCAGAAGGACTTCCCCGGCGCGGTGGCCGTGGTCGCCGACGCCCGGGATGCCCTCGCTCCCAAGCCCAAGCGCGCGGCGACACGGCCGGCGCCCGCCGCGACCACGGCAGCCTCACCGACGCGGGCCACCGGCGGGTCGGCGACCACGACGTCTCCCCAACCGCCACCGCCGTGACGGTCGGCTCGACGAATCTCCGTCTCCGCGGTGCCGGCATCCTCGCGGCCCTGGCGGTCTCGTTCGCCTTGCTCTGCGTCGGCACGGCCTCAGCGGACGCCGCGACGAAGCCGTGGTCGCCGGTAGCCCCGCCGTGGGGTTCATCGTGGGCCATCAACGACATCTACGCCTTCGGCGCCATACGCCTGGCCGCCGCGGGTGACGGCGGACACATCGGCATCACGCGCGACGGCGGTCGTTCCTGGAGCGTCGTCGTGCCCGGCGGTCTCGAGGCGACAGCGTTCACGGCGATCGCCGTCAGCACGTCCGGGCGCGGCGTCGTCGCCTCAGGCGGCCTCCTGCTCGTGACGGACGATGGGGGGAGAACCTGGCGGACGCCCTCCTACATCGGACCGGGCCCCGGAGCGGCGATCGACGACGTCGCGCTGCGCGGCTCCCTGGCTGTGGCGGTGGGCGACGGCGGACTCATCATGAGCAGCGGCGACGCGGGCGCCACGTGGCGCCAGCTCGCGTCGCCGACCCTCAGCCCTATCACCTGCGTCGCGATCGCCGGCGACGGCACCGCTGTCGCCGGCTCCGCGGCCGGCGACATCCTTGTCGGCGCCGCCGGCGCATGGGCGCTCGCCGGAGCCGTCGCGGGACCCGTGACCGCCGTGGCGGCATCCGCCGACCCGGTGTGGGGCGACGGCCGGCCCGACCTCTTTGCAGCCACCGGCAGCGACGTGCTCGGCAGCGACGACGCTCTCACGTTTGCGTCGTTGCCGGGCCTGCCAGGCTTGAGCTCGCAGTCGTGGCCGTCTCTGGCCTGGGCCGGCGTGCCCGAACGCTGCCTGCTCATCGCCGGTGCCCGGAACGCCGGCTTCTTCGAGCCGCTGAGCCAGCTCTGGCTGCCCGGCGCCACCGGGCTGGGTGGCACCGCCCGAGCCGTCGCCCCGGGCGGCCAGAGCGTCGCCTATCTTCTCGCCACCGACGGCCGCCTGGTCCGCACGATGAGCGCTGGTCGCGAGCCCGCTACCGTCCGGATCTCACGCGCACGCATCCTCGTCGGAGCAAGCACGCGGCTGACGGCCGCGGTGCGCGTCGGCGCGCCGGGCGTGGTGGTGCTGCGGAGCCGCCTTCCCGGCCGTCCCTGGCAGACGGCGCGCACGGCCCCGTGGACGTCCGCCGACTGGAACCGGAGCCTGTCGTTCGTCCTTCGTCCGTCGCTCACGCACGAGTACCGTCTGGAATTCAAGTATGGCGAGGCCACCGTAGAGCTGGCCCCGGCCGCCCAGGTGGTCGTCACGCCCAAGATCGGTACCGCGCGCTCGCGATTCGATCTTCGCGTCAGAGCCGTTTACCGGTTCGCCGGCTCGGTCGCCCCTGCGCTCCCCGGCGAGCGGGTGGGCCTGTTCACCGACCGCGGAGGGAGCTGGCGACCGGTCAGCCTTCAGGGTTCCGTGAGGCTACGGGGCGGGCGCACCTGGACGAGCCGCCGGTTCGGGACACCGAAGGCCGAGACGTATCACCTGCGGGCGCATCTGCCGCGCACACGCACCCACGGCGAGGCCTGGAGCCGAGTCGTGACCGTGTCGATCCGTTAGCGGAACGGCGGTGCCACCTGGCGGGTCAAGAAGGGCACCCCCGGGAAGGCTGGTTCCGGAGGGTTCGTCGACGCTGCCTGCCTCACCGTCTGCGCCGCGAGCGGCACGTTCTGCCGGGCCGGGCCGGCAGCTACGAGGCCCTGGACCGCACGGGTCTCGGGGGTCGCTGAGCGGCTCCACGGCGTCCACTTCACGAGTGCGGACAGCGGTTTCGTCGGCCTCGCCGTCAGCGAGAAGGGGGTCATCCTCTTCACGCAGGACGGCGGTGCGCAGTGGGTGCCGCAGGTCTCGGGCACTGATATCACGCTGAATGCCGCTGAGTGTTTGACACGCGGCGGGATCTATCCCCCCTGCAGACCGGTGCGGCGACGCCGGTGCAGGTCTGCTTCACTACGCCCGGCTCAGGTCCCGGCGGGGCCCTCCGCCGCAGAGACGCCGGCCTCTTGGTGCCGGAGCAGTGCCGCCGCCTGACGGCTGCGGCCGGCGAGATCGGCCAGCGTCATGTCCTGCACGCCGAGCGCCGCGAGCCCCGCAACGATGCCTACGACGAGCTGCAGAGCCTGCAGACCAAGCGCGTATGCCAGAGCCGGGCCGGCTGGGACGCCGTAAGTAGCCAGCGCGGCGACCGCGGCGACCTGGAAGGTGCCGACATTCCCCGGCGTCGCCGGGATGAGCCCGATCAGATTCGTGAGCACGATGACGAGGGCGGCCGCGCGAAGGCCGGCCGACCCCAGGTGAAACGCTTCGAGCATGGCGAACGCGGCGGCGAGCTGGGCGATCCAGGCGAGCACCTGCGTCACGGAGACGACGACCGCCGCCAGCGGGCGGCCCATGATGCGCTGGCTCTCGATGAGCTGCGGCAGCCAGCGGCCGAGGCGCCTGGCCCGCGGACCGCCGCGCGCGCACGCGTCTGCGACGCGGTCGCGCCGGCGGTTGAGAAAGATGCCTCCGATGACCGGCACGGCCATGAGCGCCGCGCTCACCGTCAGCATGTCGACGGCCCACGCCGGCGCGGACAGCGTCGCGAGAAAGAGGAGCGCCATGACGAGGAACGTGGCGATGGCGAACATCCTCTCGGTAAGCGTGACCCCAAGGGCCGTAGGGAACGGCATGTGCGCCCGCCTCCGATGGAGGAGCACGTACAGCACGTAGGGGGAGAGCACGGTGCCGACGCGCACGGGGATCAGCGCATTGGCCAGCAGGCCGATGCTCGTCGCCGAGAAGACCTCGCCGAAACGGACGCGCACGTCGCCGAGCGCATTGACGATCGCCCCAAGCGCAACGCTTCGCAACGCGAGCGACACCATCATGAGGACGAGGGCGATCCCGGCCCAGCGCCAGTCAGCGCCCGCAAAGGAGCGCCCCATGCGGGCCAGGTCGTCGCCCCCGAGCACCGCGGCCGCGAGGGCCAGGACGGCCGCCCCTCCTACCCACCAGCGGCGGCCGGGAGACAGGGCGGTTCTGCGGATGGAGCGGGCGAGCTTGCCCGCGTGCCGGCTGAAGGTCATATGGTCACCCGTGATGCGGGTCCGCCCGGCGCCCTCCCGGTCCGCCGCACGCGGCGGCGGACCCCAGAGCGTCGGGCCCTACCCGCGGAGTATGGGCGCAAGAAAAGTGTTCGACAACCCACTAATCACGTCGGACCCGCGCCGGCACCGAGTCAGGGCGCCAGCCCGCTGAGTACCGCCGTCGTCGCCAGCACCGCCGCGGCGACCACCAGCTCGCCCCGCGAGTTCAGCGTGAACGAGCGCCCGGCGGCGCCTCTCCCGAGAGCCGGCACGGCTCTGAAGTGGTTCAGGGCTCCCAAGGCGACGAGCACGGCCACGAGCCCGACCTTGACGAGCAGCGTGATCCCGTACGTCGTGTCGAACAGATTGCCCAGGGACCCGACCTCGACGATCCCGCGTGCGACACCGGTCGCCAGCACGACGCCGAGGGTCACCGTGGCGACCCGCGAGAACGCGCCCACAGCGGCGGCGCGATCGGTGTTCGTCATCCCGCGGATGCCGAGCAGGAGCCAGGCGAGACCACCCACCCAGACGCCGATGCCGGTCATGTGCACCCACTGCACGGCGACGTTGACGACTCTCCACGAGGACGACGCGTCCGCGTGTCCGGCGAGAACGTGGACGAGCATCGCCGCCGCAGCGGCGGCGCCGAGGAAGAGCAGGCTCCAGCGCGCCGGCCACAGGTCGACGCACGCGACGGCGCAGGCGCAGACGGCGAGGGCGACGCCGAGGGCCAGCAGGTACTTGCCCTCCGGCGTCTCGAAGAGCGGCAACAGTGAAGGCGCGCCGACCAGCGCGAGCTCGGCGCTGAGCATGGCGCAGAGACCGACGATGGCCATGGCGGCGGCGACCGACAGCAGAAGGCCGCCGCCGGCCGGCACGCGCCCGCCGAGCGTCAGCAGGCAGGTGGCCGCCGCGCCCACGAACAATGCCAGCCCGGCGTAGAGGAGCCAGCGGCCCACCGCCGACATCGTGGACGTCCACGGAGAGGTGTACAGCAGGTCCACCGTCCTGACGCTGCCGGGCGCGGGCGTCACGCCGACCCCGAAGGCGAAGGCGCCGCTGTCCACGTGTCCATCTGTAGCCGACACCGAGCGCCAGTTGACCGAGTAGACACCGGTACCCAGGGTGGAGGACAGCGTCACCTGCAGTTCGAGCGGCTTGCCCGGCACTGCCCCCACCGGCGACACGCCCGGCACGGTCCGCCCGTGCTCGTCCAGGATCCGCACCAGCGAGCGGTTTGGGTCGGGGTCCTCGCCGAAAGTGAGCACGATGGCCTGCGGCGACGATGAGACCGACGATCCCGCGGCAGGGTCGGAGCTTTCGAGGCCCGCGTGCGCGGACGCGGTCGGCACAGGCGCCGCCAGGCAAGCCAGCGCGGCCAGCGCGGCGACCACGAACAGGCGCCCGCAGGTGATGGTCTGGCCGGCCTTCACGGCGTCACAGGAGGTAGACGACGATGAACACCGCGACCCACACCGCATCGACGAAATGCCAGTAGTAGGTGCCTGAGTCCACCATCGCCGACGTGCCCGGAGACGCGGCGCCCGTGCCCCGGCGGCGCTCCCGCGTGGCGCGGATCAGCAAGTACAGCAGAAGCAGGATCCCACAGACGACGTGGAGGCCGTGGAACCCGGTCAGCGTGTAGAAGGCGGAGACCTCCAGGTTGGCCGTGAGGCCGAAGCCGAGGTGCGTGTACTCCCAGGCCTGACCGCCGAGGAAGACCGCGCCGAGGACGATGGTGAGGACGAGGAGAAGGAAGAAAGACCCGTGCTTCTGCTTGCGGTAGCCCACCTGCGCGTAGTGAGCCGTCACGCCGCTGAGCACCAGGACAGCGGTGTTGATGGCCGGGAGCGTGGCGTCGAAGCCGGTGTTCTGGCCCAGCGTATGGCCGTGGATGCGCAGGTGGATGGCGGCGGCGATGAGCGACGCGAAGAACACCGCCTCGGAGCCGATGAACGCCAGCATGCCCGCGCCGATGAACGAGAACCGGTGGCCGGGCGCCTCCGGGAGCTCGGGCTCGACCCAGCCGGCGCCCATCCACACGGCCAGCACGACGAGCAGGAACAGCACGCCGCCGGCGATGACGACCGGCGTGCTCAGCAGCCCGATGGCGATGACCAGGAGCGCCAGCGCCACCCAGAAGGGCGCCGCCGTGAACTGCTCCGGCTCCGGCGGCAACGTGTACACCTCCGGAGCCTCGCCGCTCTCGCCGGCGGCCAGCTCGGCCTGCTCGAGGTCGTAGAGCGGGCGCTCGCTGTACACCACCGGCAGGGACGTGAAGTTGCCCGGTGGAGGCGGCGAACTCGTCGCCCACTCGAGCGTCCAGGCGCGCCACGGGTTGTCGCCGGCGACCTCGCCCTTGCGGGCGCTGCGCAGGAAGTTGTAGACGAAGATGACCAGCGAGACGGCGATGACGTAACCGCCCAGCGAGGCGATGAGATTGAGCGTGTTCCAGCCGAGGTCGGGGGCGTAGGTGTACACGCGGCGCGGCATGCCCAGGAACCCGAGGATGTACATGGGCATGAACGTCACCACGAACCCCACGCTCAGAAGCCAGAAATGGACCTTGCCGAGGCGATCGTTCATCTTGCGGCCGAACATCTTGGGGAACCAGTAGTAGATGCCGGCGAACAGCGCGAACACGGTACCCGCGAAGAGGACGTTGTGGAAGTGCGCGACCACGTAGTACGTGTCGGTCACCTGCCAGTCGAACGGCACGACGGCGAGCGTGACCCCCGTGATGCCTCCGACGGTGAACAGGGCGATCAGCCCACAGGCGAAGAGCAGCGGGGTCTTGAAACGCAGAGACCCGCCCCACATGGTCGCCAGCCAGTTGAAGATCTTGACGCCGGTGGGGATGGCGATGAGCATACTGGTCCCTGCCATGATGGTGTTGAACAGCGTGGGCAAGCCGGTGGCGAACATGTGGTGCGCCCACACCAGGAAGCCCAGAAACGCGATGACCCCCAGCATGACGATCATGGAAGAGCGCCCGAAGAGCGGCTTGCGCGAAAAGACCGGTACCACCTCGCTCATCACGCCGAAGGCAGGCAGGACCAGGATGTACACCTCGGGGTGCCCGAAGAACCAGAAGAGGTGCTGCCAGATGATCGGGTCGCCGCCGCCGGCCGGGTCGAAAAAGCTCGTGCCGTACTGACGGTCGAGGTACAGCAGCGCGATGGCCGCCGTGAGGCTGGGGAAGGCGAAGAGGATGAGGAACGAGTTGATGAAGGTCGCCACTGTGAAGATGGGCATCTGCCACAGACCCATGCCCTTCGCCCTGAAGCGCAGGCACGTGACGATGAAGTTGATGGAGCCGAGGATCGACGAGCCGCCGAGCAGCACGAGTGAGACGATCCAGAACGTGACGCCGTCGTGCGGCGAGTAGGCCTTCGAGGTGAGCGGCGCATAGCTGAACCACCCGGTGTCCAGCGTGCCACCGAAGAGGAAGCTGCTCCAGAGAAGCAGCCCGCCGAACAGGAGCAGCCAGTAGCTCAGGGCGTTGGCCCGCGGGAAGGCCATGTCGCGAGCGCCGATCTGCAGCGGCACCAGGTAGTTGGCCACGCCGATGATCATGGGCATCCCAAACAGGAAGATCATGGTGGTGCCATGCATCGAGAAGACCTGGTTGTACTGCTCGGGCGTCAGGAGGTGCATCCCGGGCTTGATGAGCTGCGTGCGCATCGTCATGGCGTTCGCCACGGCCAAGACGAAGAAGACCAGCGACGTACAGATGTACAGCAGCCCGATGCGCTTGTGGTCGGTGGTCGTCAGCCAGGCGCCGATGCCGTGCCGTCTCTCGTTCACTTGAGCTCTTCCAGGTAGGCGACGAGCTGCTGCTGTTCGCGCAGCGGCAACGGGATGGTCGGCATGGTGCACTCGGGCTTGATAGCCTGCGGGTCCTGGAGCCAGGCTAGCAGGTTCTGCGGCGTATTGGGCAGGGTGTACGCGGCGATGCCGCTGCGGCTGCCGAAGTGCGTGAGATCGGGTCCGAAGGTGCCCTTCAGGGACGTGCCACGGATCGTGTGGCAGCTGCCGCAGGCGATCGTCTGGATGAGCTCGCCGCCGGCCACCGCCTCGGCGCCGGCAGGCTGGGCCGCCGGCTGCGCCTGGTCGTGGGCCCAGGCCGAGTACTCTTCAGGCGACACCACGACGAAGAGAAAGCGCATCTTGCCGTGCTGCGCGCCGCAGAACTCGGAGCACTCCCCCAGGTACTTGCCCTCCTTGAGCGGCACGAAGCGGATGTGGTTGACGTGCCCGGGGATCATGTCGACCTTGCCGCCCATCTGCGGCACCCAGAACGAGTGGATCACGTCGACCGATTCGACGTCGATCGACGTCGGCCGGCCGACCGCGACGTAGACCTCGTTGGCGGTCTTGAAGCCCTGGTCGGGGAAGTCGAACTCCCACCACCACCGGTGGCCGACGGTCGTGAACTGGGCTCCGGGGTCGGGCATCGCGAGCTGCCTGGTGGCCTGCACGGTGAGCACGAACAGCACTGTGACGATGATTGCCGGGATGAGCGTCCAGACGATCTCGATGCCGAGGTTGCCACGGGTCTTCGACACCTCCGCCTCGGGCCGCCGACGATACTTGATGATGACGAACGCGAGGAGCGCCCAGACGACGACGAGGACGACGGCGAGAATGGCGAAGATCTGGATGCTCAGCGTCTTGATCTCCTCCCCGGCGGAGCCTCCGGGGCGGAAGATGTCGGGCTGGCCGCCGGCGCAGCCGGCGGCCACGGCGACCAGCGCCAGGAGCGCGCCCAGCAGCAGCGCTCGCGCAACGCAGCGGCGTCGCGATCCGCTCCCTGAACGCCGAACAGTGACGCGTGACACGCGACCCCTCCCCCTGTGCGCCGACGAGGCCATCATCGCACGAATGCCTCGCGATGCGGGAGAATGGAGCGCATGGACTACGTGAAGGCGGCCCAGCCGCGGATCGTCGCGCTGTTCCTGGTCACCGTGCTCGCAGCGATGCTGCTCGCCGGAAGCCCGGGTGCGTGGCTCGTGATCGCCGTCCTCGCGGCCACGGCTCTCACCGTGGCCGGCGCGGCGATCCTCAACAACGTCATCGAGAGGGACGTCGACGCGCGCATGGAGCGCACGCGCCGGCGGCCGACGGCGAGCGGCCGCCTGCGGCCCCGGCGAGCGCGCGCCGCCGGGCTCGGTGCGGTGGCCGCCGGAGTGCTGGCCCTCTGGGCCACGGCCGGCGGCCTCGCCGCCGTCTTCGCCCTGCTCGGCGCCGCCTACTACGTGCTCGTCTACACGCTGCTGCTCAAGCCGCGCGCCGCCTTGAGCTCCGTGCCCGGCGCCCTCGCCGGCGTCTTCCCCGCGCTCATCGGCTGGGCGGCCACCGGGACGCCGTGGTCCGCCGACATCCTGTTTCTCTGCGCCGTGGTCTTCACGTGGTCGCCGCCCCACTTCTGGGCGTTGTCCCTGGCGCGCGAGGACGACTACCGCTCCTCGGGCATCCCCACGCCGGCCGCCCGTTACGGAGAGCGGACCACGCGCGTGCTGATCGTCGCCTTCTTCGCTGCTCTGACAGGCATCGTCACGGCGGCCGCCGTGACGGACCTGTACGGCATCCCCTACGTTGCGCTCGCGCTCGCCGCGAGCCTCGTCCTGTGGTCCTTCGTGGCTCGGCTCCTGGCCGCCCGGACGAGCGTCGCGGCATGGGCCCTGTTCAAGGTATCCGGCCCCTGCCTGGCAGCCATCGTCGCGGCCGCCGTTGTGGACCGGCTGCTCTAGCGCCCCGTCGCCAGCCAACGCTGCGACCTCCTGCGGAGGACGAGGTACGTGAACAGGGCCACGACGGGCGGAAGCAGGATGACGAGGACCTGGAGCGTGCGCTGGAAGACCAGGAGGTCGAGGCCGAAGACAGTGGCGAAGACGTCGTTGCCGCCGGCCACCAGGAGCACACTCAGGAAGGTCACGAACCCGGCGCCGATCGCGGCACGCCCGGGTCGCTGCGACGGCAGTGTGAGCACGTTGTAGAACCCGTGGTCGCGCAGCGCCATGCCGTCGAGCCA
>Ga0315297_10003253_pt1 | contig 10425 bp, 12 predicted proteins | sample YL17G15_0_MG_FD_203628 | JGI IMG/M metagenome (GOLD analysis project Ga0315297, IMG submission 203628) | Sediment microbial communities from Yellowstone Lake, YNP, Wyoming, USA - YL17G15_0 | ecosystem: Environmental > Aquatic > Freshwater > Lake > Sediment | place: USA: Wyoming | collected...
TCAGCCGTGTTTGAACCTAGCGATGTCTGCCAAAACAGTTCACGAATGCTTGGGCTCTAAGGGAGTCAACTCTAATTTCTCGCTCTCCATGATTAACCTCATGCGGTCCCCGCGATGCCGCGATTTGTAGTAATCAATTGGGCGACCATCAGCCAGATACACAGTACTTTCGATCATTAGCAAAGGACTGCCCACTTCTACCCATAGCATTTGGGCTTCCATTTCATCTGCACTGACCGCTTCAACATAGCTTTTGGCGCGATAGGTTTTATACCCGCCATGTTCGCGAAGGAATTTATAAAGTCCGGTATGTGTCAGGTCAGCCTCCAGCAGGCTCGGACATAGCTCATAGGGGACGTATGAGTTCACTACAACCATGGGAAGGTCCAGAATATAACGTACCCGCCGCATTTCAATGACGGTTGCGTCTGGAAGTAGCTGAAGCTCACGGGCTATGAATGGCGTGGGCTTTATCTGGTGCAATTCCAAGACTTGGGTATCAACTTTAACGCCACGCTCAGTCATATCATCAAAGAAACCAATCGGTCGATTGACTAGTCCCTCTATCATTTTAGGCTCAGCCACAAACGTTCCACACCCCTGCTCGCGATGCAGTAAACCCAGGTTCACCAATGCATCCAGAGACTTACGGACAGTAGTCCGACTCAGCGAGAAGTACTCACATAAATCTTCTTCCACAGGGATCTGCTCGCCAACCTTCCAGTTTCCGGATTCAATTTCCTGACGCAAGAGTTCAGAGAGCTGATAGTGATAGGGAACTGGCGTTTCCCTTTTGATTTTCGTGGAGTCAAGCGAATCGAGCATAATCATGGCGTGGTAATTACCTTTCTAATGATGATTCATTGGCCGCGAGCTCGTTGAACAGCTTGAGCAAAGCGCTGTGCATGCTCTGTCAGGCCAGTCCAATTTCCTTCCTTGATCAATTTCGGATCAGTCAGACTCGCGCCGACCGCTACGGCAGCAGCACCAGCAGCGATGAAGGCGGGAATATTATCCAGAGTCACGCCGCCAGTGGGTAGCAGGCGCACATACGGCAGCGGGCCGAGAATATCCTTGATATATTGTGGGCCGACCGTGGAAGCTGGGAAAACCTTGACAATGTCGGCGCCACACTCCCATGCGGCCAAAATTTCAGTGGGCGTAAAAGCACCGGGTACGATGATCTTATTGTATCGTCGTGCCATCTCAATCAGGGCGGGGTTAAAGTTAGGCGCCACCAGGAATTGCGCTCCAGCCAGCAAAGCTGCCCGCCCGGTTTCGGGATCCAGTACCGTCCCGGCGCCGAGTAAGATACGATCACCCCACTCGTGCGCTATCTGGTGGATGGCGTCCAGCGCGTTGGGGGTCCCCATCGTGAACTCAATCACTCGCACACCACCCGCTTCAATGGCCTGCGCGATGGGTACCAATTCAGTCGGCTCTTTTAGGCGGATGATCGCCACAAGCCCATGGTCCAGCAAAAACCGGAGTTGTTCTTCTTTGTTCATGATCACCTCTGTATCTTGGTTTGTACGTTTTCAACTTGCGCTTTTAGTTCAGCAGGGGTCACCCACGTGTAATCGCCCGGTACCGAGTGCTTGATGGCTGCCAGGGCATCACCATAGGCCACGGCCTTGCTAAGGTCGCCGGTGAGATATCCGTAAAGGAAGCCTGCGTCATATGAATCGCCACTGCCCATCCGGTCAATTAACTCCAAATCAATGGTTCGGCCGGTGTAGATCTTGCCATCTGCCAGTGCCAGGCTCCGCCAGATATTGCGAAGCACGCTTGGCGCTTCGCGCAGCGTAATCGCCACCACCGGCACCTTCCACCGGCCCGCAATTTCCCGGGCCACCTCTTCAGCGCTTCCCTCAAGGTCCAAGACCGCATTGGCTTCATCCAGGGTGGTAAACAGAATGGTTACATCCTTGAGCAAGCCAGAGATGGATTCTCGGGCAGCTTCCTTCGACCATAAGCGGGCGCGATAATTAATATCAAGGCTGACGACACACCCCGCGCTCTTGGCTTCAGCCACAGCCTCATAGGACGCCTCAGCACAGCTTTCACTAAGTGCAGGCGTTATGCCGCTGATGTGAAAGGCACGTGCCCCTTTCAAGATCGTTGCCCAATCCACCTCACCCGGCTTCAATTGACTGATTGCGGCGTTCGCCCTGTCGTAGTATACCTGGCTGGCCCGCGTAGAGGCACCCATTTCATAAAAGTACAGCCCCACGCGGCCTTCCTTCGCCCACAATATATTGGAAGTGTCTACGTTTTGTTCCCGCGCTCGGTTGGCAATCATCCGCCCCATCGGGTTGTCAACTAAGCGCGAGACCCAGGTGGTCCGCATGCCCAAACGCGCCAGCCCAGTGGCGGTATTCAATTCTGCACCGCTGATACTCACTTCAAATTCATGCGCCTGCTCCAGTCGCTGGAAATTCGGCGGTGTCAGTCGGATCATTGTCTCCCCGAATGTCACGATGTCATACATATCATTAAAGCTCCCTTCAAAACAGATCTCTGCCTGCCTTCCAAGCAGATGATTTGTTTAAGTGCTATCGTGTAGCCCGTACCCCAGCGCTGGACAAAGCGCGCTTTACTTCAGCCAGTACCGCTTTTTCATCGACCATAGTAATGTCACCTGGCGTTTCTTGCACCAACATCCCATGTGCCGCACCCCACTGCACCGCTGTATCCAAATCCCTGCCCTTTAGCAATGCAGCTAACACCCCTGAGGCAAACGAGTCGCCACCGCCCGTGCGATCTGCAATTGGAATGTCCCGGCGGATGGGTGCTACATGGAGCTTGTCTTCAGCCGTGTCGTAAAGCACTCCTCCCCAACTGACTAAGTCAGCATTGGTTGCTCCCCGCCACTGGGTGCCGATCAAGCTAAGATTCGGAAAATCGTTGGCCACCTTACGTACAGTCTGCTGATAGGCCTCTAGCCACTGCTCAAACGACGCATCCTCTGGCACCGGCGTGGAATAACCCAGCGCATCGGCCAGGTCGCTATCATTCCCTACCAGGAACCCCAGGTAGGGAGTAATCTTCTGATTGATCTCCCGGGCGTGCATCTTGTTCGGTTCAACCTTGGAACGGTAGTTCAGGTCGGCAGCCACAAAGGTGCCCATCTCATTTGCCTTGCACACCCCTTCCAATGTCAGGTCAGCGGAGGTCGGCGAAATAAGCGTGAAGATCCCGCCTGTGCTGAACAAGCGCACGCCTTCTTTACCAAATAACTCATCCCAATCCAGGTCACCTTCACGCAACTCACGCACCGCCGAATGAGCACGATAGTAGAGTGTATCTGAGGGGATAACACCTTTGCCGATATAGGTGAAATTGATCCCGTTCATCAGCGTGCCCTTGCCATCTGTTGAAAAGCGGGAGCCATCATTCTTGGTGTTGAACCAGATGATCTTACTGGTATCCACCCCGGCAGTCCGCAACTGATTACGTATATTCTTGCCGATATGATCATCCACCAAGGCTGTCAAAACCGCCGTGCGAAGAGCAAAGGTATATGCGAGGCCGCAAGCTACATTGGTCTCACCGCCCCCCTGATACACGCGCAGATCACGCGCCAACGCTGTGGGCACATCGTAGGGATCCAGGCGTAGCATTACCTCACCCAGTGCAACCCCATCGTATCGACAGGATTCGGCCGGCTTAATTTCGCGAAAACTTACTATCTTGGTCATGTCGGCATCCTCACGGGTTATTTCTTCCGCGCTTCGCGAATCCAACCGAGCACTTGTGATACCCGGGCTGAGATCGCAGCATAGTCACCCGCCTCAATTAATTCCTTGCGAATCAGGTTTCCGCCAATACCCACCACCGCCACACCAGCTATAAACCATGCTGTTATGCTTTCCTGCGAGGCATCGACACCGCCGGTAGGCATGATGCGCGTCCAGGGGCATGGGCCTAAAATGGATTTTACAAATTGCGGACCGCCCACGGAATCGCCCGGGAAAACCTTGACGATTTCCACGCCCAATTCTTCCGCCTCCGCAATCTCGGAAGCCGAGCCGCATCCAGGGCTGTAGGCGATTTTACGCCGATTACACAGACGCGCCACTTCAGGATTGAGGTTGGGTCCGACAATAAAGTTGGACCCGCTGGCAATATATAGGGCTGCGGTGGGTGCGTCAACGATCGAGCCCGCGCCTAGTATGACTGCTGGATTGGTTTTGGCCAGGTGCTGTGCCAGTTCATTGAATACCTGTGGTGCAAAATCACCGCGATTTGTAAACTCCACGGTGCGCGCTCCACCAGCCGCACAGGCCGCCACAACTTTCTTGGCCACCTCGACATCCCGGTGGTAAAACACTGGAATAAGTCCAGTCTCGACCATTGCGTTGAGTACTTCTAATCTGGAAAAACTTGCCATAGATATTCCTACTCCTTTAAATTATTATGTGTATCTTCCATGCTAACGCACTTATTAAATGCGCTGGTACTTTTCAAGTCCTTTGAGAAGCGACTTGGTCTCGCGAATCAGGAGTGTCTGCTCACGCTCGCGATTCTCAATATCCTGCGCCTCTTTGAGTACTGCATCCACCAGGCTGGCAGGTACCACGACCACACCATCCCGATCGCCTACCATTAAATCGCCAGGGTTGACGGTAACGCCCCCGACGTTTACCGGCTCATTTGCCGCTACGGTCTTGAAACGCCCGACGGTAGTCGCAGGGCATATGCTGCGCGCAAACACAGGAAAACCGAAATCACGCTCGATCTCTTCTGTGTCTCGCACACCGCCGTCCAGCACCGCCCCCTCCATTCCATTTACCACAGCGCCTGCTGTCATTAAGCCTCCCCAGACTGCAACATCCCGAAAGCCGTCAATGCCAATCACAATCACACTACCCGGTGCAGAGTGATCGATGAGCTCCAGAGCATGGCTGGGAGGCACTCTCTCGCTAGTCGGCTCTTCCCGCACAGTCACTGCTGGCCCTACGATTTTGACCTTCATAAAAGGCTTAATCTCGTGGTCCATATGGCCAGAGACCCCCAATCCCCATAGTGCATCAGCTACCGAAGCCGTCGTGATTTTGCGAAAGGCCTGGATAATTTCTGGCGAAAATGAACTTTGTTGAGTCATTTTTTATCCTTTATTCGCAAGTATCAGTCTTTCGGCATGGCTAGGTCATGCGCTGCCAGCAATTTGTCCAACAACTGGCTGTCTTCAACAGGTAGAGTCCATTCTCCAGCCGCCACCGTTTCTTCAATCTGAGATGGCTTACGTGCACCCACGATTGCAGATGTGACCTCTGGTCGTCGCAATACCCAGGCGATAGCCAATTGCGCAACAGTCAAGTCGTGCTTGGCAGCAATAGGACGTAATTGTTCTACCAGGTCCAGGTGTACTTTGAGCCGAGGGTCCTGAAAGTCCGGGTCATTCAGGCGGTGGTCATCGGTTGTCAAATGTCCCAGGCGATCCTGAAATATACCAGTGAGCAACCCTTTTTGAATGGGGCTGTAGACCACCACCCCAATCTGGTTGGCGGCACAATAGCCCAGGAGATCGCTTTCAATATCGCGTTTAAGCATGCTATAAGGCGGCTGGAGGGAGGCAATGCGATGGATCGGCTGAATCCGTTTCAGCTGCTCAACGCTGAAATTGCTTACTCCAATGTAGCGTACCTTGCCTTCTTTAACCATGTCAGCCATGGCACTCCAGCCTTCTTCAATATCCTCATCCGGGTTTGGCCAGTGAATCTGGTAAAGGTCGATCTCATCCACTCCGAGCCGGCGCAGGCTGGCATCAAGCTCGGCACGCACGCTCTTCTTCTTAAGCGCGGCTGTTACTTTTTTGGCTGAATCCCAAACCAGGCTGCATTTTGTTGCCAGGATAGGCCGATGAGGTAGTCTCTTCAGCGCCATGCCGACCACTTCTTCAGAGTGTCCCAAGCCATAGACCGCGGCGGTGTCAATCCAATTCACGCCAAGCTCCATCGCCCGTAAAATTGTAGCCACAGAGGCCTGATCGTCCTGTGGGCCCCAGCTCCACAACCAATCACCCCCACCAAGTGCCCAACTACCATAGCCAATGGTAGTTAAATATAGATCCGTCCAACCTAGTTTTCTGGTTTGCATATATGATCCTGTCCTTTAAGTAGCGCGCTGTGTGCGCACGAGGATTGTGTTGCGTAACTTACTGACCGCTTGTTCAAAATCGTTAAAACCGTCCTCAGCTTCTTGGGACCCGACCTGTGCGGCTTTCATTGCCTCTATCGCACGCCAGCAGCGCTCAATCATGGGCTTGGCCTCCGCCGTGCGAATAAACAGTGTCGTTTTAGCCTCTTCCAAATCCTTGATGAGAAGCTTCATCTCTTCTTGGTGAGGACCTGCCACCTCAATCTCCAGGTTAATCGCTGTTTCTAACACTTGCTCAAATAATGTCTGTTCTGCCACTCTTCACCTCGTTATGCTGATAACATCTGATAATCGGCTTCACTCTTGACGCCCAAGCCCAACTCAATAGCCCGGCGGATGATCGGCAATTCCCAAACCGGAGCCTGAATAAGGTTCTCCCGCGGGTATGACTGTAGTATCTTGACTCCCTCCACATCCAACGCAATCCGGTCACCCGACGCCAGAATAACATTCGGCTCCACAACATCTCCATTATCAGGGCCACCAGTCACAAATGATTTGCGACCATCCATGATAATCAGATCGGGGCCAACTGGTAAACTCAACTCGATCATCTTTAGATACATCGGTTCGTCGGTCTTTCCCTGGTCAAAGTCGGCATGCATATACTGCATTTCCACAGGATTCGTCAGGCCGACGGTAAGCTTGAGGCTCATCGTGAAAGTGGCCAGGAAATGGTGCTTCATGCAGGGGAGATAAACTATTTTGTCAAAACTCTTGAGTGACTGATGATAGGCCGCGGCCCTCCAATATCTGGCTTGTTCGTCCATTCGGACATCCATCCACGGTCCTGCGTCGAAATCGATCACCGGTAAATCCAATCTCTTGGCAGCCTCAAAGACGCCCATGGCCTTGAGTACCTTGTTCGTAGGCATCCAGGGCCAGCCTGAACGCTCGCCCAGTGTAAGGTTAGTTATACCCTCGCCGCGCAGCACCTCGACCACCGCGGTTAAGAAGCCCAGATCCGTGGATGCCGGATAAGGATCATCGCTGTTAAAATTGGCTTTCAGCAACACCCGGTCTTGAGGTAACAACGCGCGACGTACTCCCCCAATGGCATCTGTCGCTGCTTTCACGACAACATTGAGGTCACGCCCGGTAGTCACTGCTTTGGAAACGAGTGCAAGCCCGTTACGGGTATAGACATTCACCGGACGATGCCGCCAATCGTTAACTTCTTCCACCTTCCGCTCTAATTTAAGAAACTCTTCTTGACGCATTTTGCCTCCTGTTACTTGATATCACCGTGCTAGGAATCCTCCATCAACGGGTATTAGAACGCCATGCACGTAGTCAGACGCGGAGGATGACAGGAAAATCAACGTTCCTACCAGATCCTCCGGCAAACCCCAACGTCCCGCTGGGACGCGATCTAAAATGAGTTTATTACGAACCGGGTCTTCCATTAGCGGGATATTCATTTCTGTTGCCATATACCCCGGAGCAATGGCATTTACGTTAATTCCCCGGCCGGACCATTCATTCGCCAGAGCCTTGGTCATCTGGGCTACGCCTCCCTTGCTGGCAGCATAGCCCACCGTCAGGTAGCCCCCTCCAAAGCTTAACAGCGATGCAATATTAATAATTTTGCCGTACCCTTGTTTCAACATTTGCTGCCCGGCCAGCTGTGCGAGCAAAAAGACCGAATTTAGATTCACTTCCAGTACGATATCCCAATCAGTCTCACTCATCACTTCAGCTGGACTCCAGCGTGTGATACCTGCGTTGTTCAAAAGAATATCCAGACCACCGAGTGCCGTCACAGCCTTATTAAAACTGCGCTTGAGTTCGTCCCGGTGTGAAAGTTCGGCCTGAACACCCACAACCCGCGCTCCTTGGGCACCCATCTCTTTTGCAATCGTTTGAATATTGTCCGATACGTCAATCAGAGCCAGGTCCACACCTGCATCGTGTAATCCCTCAGCCATGCCTCGACCCAGCCCACGCGCCGCGCCAGTAACAATCGCTTTTTTTCCTTCAATAGAAAAACTGGTCTTCATTTCTTACTCTCCTTGTTCTGTAACCACCTGCATTGCCTTAGTTCAACGAGCAATCCAAGTGCACTTTGACCAGGTCCGGTTGACCGCGTGCTACCATCGCTAACGCCTGCGGCCCTTTCGAAAGTGGAAGGGTATGGGTATTAATGGGGAGAACCTGCAACTTCCCTTTCCGGATGAGCTCGACCGCTTCATCGAATACGGTGGGTCCTCCCAGAGAGCCTATGACGGTTAACTCCTTGGGCATGATTGTATTAAGGTCAATCGCTTGTAGCTCCTTTTCGAATACGCCGGTGATTACAACCCTACCGCGCGGTGCAGCAGTACGCAAGGCCAATGTTGCTCCTTCCGCCACACCCGTGGCCTCAATTACCACGTTAAACTCCTGACCGCTCGTAACGGTAGGCGCTGCGTCTGCCACCGCCTGCTCTGAGAGGTTGATAAGCGTATCCGCTCCCATCTTTTTCGCCAGTTCGAGCTTGAACGGCGAGCGGCTGGCGGCCACTACTCGATCAGCGCCGAAGAAACGCGCAGTCTGCACAGCCATCAGGCCCACTGTACCACAACCGATCACAGCAACCTGGTCACCCGGATGGATACCCGCACGCTGCGCGATCCACAGCCCAACGGTGCATGGCTCCACCAACGCGCCCTCCTGGAAGGAAAGGTCGTACAAGTGATGGGCATGGGCTGCCGGTACCGTCAGGAATTCCGCATAGGCGCCATCCCGGTTAAACACGCCTGTCTCTACCCGCTCCGGGCAAATATTGTGTAATCCTTGTCGACACAACGCACAATGGCCACAGCCAATTCCGCATTCACCCGTCACACGCTCTCCAGGTTCGAAACCCTGCACCCGGGTGCCGATTTGCACCACAACCCCAGCCCATTCATGCCCGACTGTAATGGGTATTGAGGCTCCCCCGTTGCGGTAGATGCCAAGCTCTTGTCGGTACACTTCCACATCGCTGTGACAGACCCCTACCCGCATGACCTGCACAAGCAATTCATCCGCTGTCGGTACGGGAACCGGTATGTCGGTATATACTGCCTGTTCATAACCAATAATGCGCACTGCCTTCATAGATCAATTCCTCGCAGCCTTGGTCAACCAATCGCTTCTTGATAAATCTGCCGAAGCTCAGCGATGAAATCATCAAGTGTATGTTGCTGATAGTGCAACCCAGCCTGAGACTCTACAGTATCGTACCAGGCGGGCCAGTTGGGAATGTCCATGAAGGTAGCACTTTCTGGAGGGATATCGAAGGCACCACAGATAGCATCAGAATAGCCCTGACCGGTCGTACGCCAGGCGCTTCCACCGGCGATTTGCAAGATATGATCCAATGCCGCGGTATTCCCCACGCAGTTGGCCACCGCCAGGGCAGCATCGTGCAGGTGGATGAACTCTATTTTCTGGTCCCGGGTAAAAAACCATGGACGAGGAATTTCAAGTAAAGCTGGAACGGAGATGCCCGAGATACGCAGCAGCACTGCTGGTCTTCCACTGGCCAGAACATCATGCTCGTTCTGGACTTTGGTTTGGCCGTAGAAGTCGATCGGGCGCTGGGGATAATCTAAACCGACTATCTCACTCTGGGCAACGCCATAGGTCGCCACCGAAGAAGCCAGGACCAGCTTGGTCCCGACCGGCATGACCGACAATAACGCCCGGGTGCCTTCAATATTAACTGCCCGCGCCAGATTCTGGTTCGTTTCGCTGGCTGGCGGTAAAATAGCCGCCAGATGAACGACCCAATCTACCCCGGTACAAGCGTGGGAGAGGGCGGCTTGATCACGCAGATCGCCGGTCGTGACCTCCAAGCCAGGTATCCCGGCTGCAAAATCATAGTCAATCTCGGGTAAATCGAAAATGCGAACACGAAGTCCACGCGTTGCCAACAAGAGGGCTACTTGCCGTCCTAAATTTCCGGCACCGCCTGTAATCGTCACAATGCTCATCGTCATCAGTCCCGAGGTGCGAGAATAGCCTTGCCCGTTGCCTTATCGAAGAACCGCATAAAGATCGGATCGAACTTGAGGAAGACCGGCTGATGGCGCTCAACTTTGAACGAGGTCGGCGTTACAGCATGGAAGCGTACATCGGTCATATCCACTGCCACGATGCTGTAGTCGCACAGATTTTCCGCCACAAAAACTTCACCGGCAGCATCATGGGGTGTGCTGCTTTCCATGCCCACGGCGACATCAAATGGGCGTATTCCCATCGTAAGATTACCCGGAAGCTTATCGCCTTGCGCCTGCA
>Ga0315297_10003259_pt1 | contig 10416 bp, 7 predicted proteins | sample YL17G15_0_MG_FD_203628 | JGI IMG/M metagenome (GOLD analysis project Ga0315297, IMG submission 203628) | Sediment microbial communities from Yellowstone Lake, YNP, Wyoming, USA - YL17G15_0 | ecosystem: Environmental > Aquatic > Freshwater > Lake > Sediment | place: USA: Wyoming | collected...
CTTTCTACAGCTTTGTCGTTTTGAGCCTCGCGGTCGGAATCGGACGTCTTCGCTACCCCCTTAACTTAGAAAAACCCTTCGTCTCAGTAATCGTCGCGGCGCGTAATGAGGAGCGTACGATCAAGAAACTTCTCGAGCACCTCATTCGTCAGGACTACTCTTCTCTGGAACTGGTGATAGTCAACGATCGATCGACGGACCGAACAGCCGAAATTATTAGAGAATTCCAGACAAGTCACCCCGCTATCAAGGTAGTAGATATCACGACAACGAGCCGGGAAATGCCGGCAAAAAAGCATGCATTGGAACAAGGCATAGCTGTCAGCAAAGGACAAATCCTCTGTTTCACAGACGCTGACTGCGCTCCACCTCCGCGATGGATCTCTTCTCTGGTTTCCGCCTTTGATCAGAACGTAGGTCTTGTTGCGGGTTATTCTCCTTATACCCTTGGACCCGAGGGACTCCAATGGACTCCATTTCTAAAAATCTTTCATAACTTCATCGAGTATGAAGAGTTCAAAGGAGCCACATGGGCGGCATCATCAATTGGGCTCAAGCGAGCCTGGTTGTGTACTGGCCGATCGCTTGCCTACCGTCGGGTGGTCTTCTCTGAGGTGGGGGGCTTCGAAAAGGTCAAGCACTCTATAAGCGGGGACGATGATCTTTTCCTGCAGCTCGTCCGTAGCACCACTCGATGGCAAATCCGCTATGTAACGAACCCTGAGAGTTTTGTGCCGACCGACCCGCCGCGCACTTTCCGGGATTTCATCCAGCAGAGAACTCGGCATTTTTCGGCTGGCAAGTTCTTCCCTGCGGAGATGAAGGTATTCTTCTTTGCTTTTCATGCATCGAATCTTCTGGTTTTCATTTCGTTCATTGAAGCACTTGCCTCGGGGCGTTCGTGGCATGCGTATGTGCCTTTCATCACCAAATGTGCTGTCGACTCAATACTTTTCTTCCGGGTGGCCCGTTTATTCCGAACTCTCGATTTTGCCCCGTCGTTCCTGCTCTACGAGTTTCTCTATACTCTATATAATTCTTTCATAGGTCCGATTGGTATCGTGGCGAAATTCACGTGGAAACCTGAGGACAACCGATGATGGATTCCTCAACGACTTCCCTGTTTCGTGGTAAGGTCGGGATTCTGCTGCGTGCCATTCTTGCAGTTGTCCTGCTCGTTCTGCTGTTTCAGTTCGTGGATATCCGTGGGGTCGCGGCAGCCTTCTCAAGAGCGAAAACTGGGTACCTCCTGGGAGCGCTTGCTCTTGTCGTTCTGAACCTTGGTTTACAAATGGCCAAATGGCGATACTTTGTGCGCCTTGTGAACCCCGAAAGCACGAATCTCGAGACCACGGCCTCGCTCCTCTTCGGGATTTCTCTGGGAGCCGTTACGCCTGGTCAGATTGGTGAATTTGGCGGTCGCGCCCTCCGTCACCGCTCGCTGGCCGCCGGCTCTGTCGTTGGACTCACGCTCGTCGACAAGCTCCAAATGATGTGCGTAATGGGGGTCGCCGGCTCGGTCTGTCTCGTTGTGCTGCTTCACCCCCCATTCCCGTTTGGCGTTCTCTCGGCAACTTTCTTGTGTTTGACGTTCACATTCCTCTTTTTCATCGCGGGCTCCTTGTTCACGCTCATCAGCCGTGCGATGCCAAGATTGCGGGAACACCAACTCTTCAAAGAATTCATTTCAGCTGTCGGAATCTTCAAGAAAAAGGATCTCTTGGTATCCCTCACGTTATCAGCGTCCTTCTACGGCGTCATCTATCTCCAAATGTTCTTCCTCCTGAACGCGTTCGATCATGTCAGCGCTGGAGATGCCTTCTTGGGATTTGGGGCGATGATGTTTGTGAAGTCTCTCCTTCCCATCTCCCTTGGAGACCTTGGGGTGCGTGAAGCCACTTCGGTTTACTTTTTTTCCCTCTGCGGGGTTGCCCATTCGACGTCACTCAGCGCATCGCTACTGCTTTTCACGATCAACATCCTGTTGCCCTCAGCGCTAGGACTACTCTTCATTCCGAAACTGCCGGCCAAATGATCGTCCTCACACTGTCAATACTCCTTGTTCTGACTTTTTCCTATTACTTGTCATTTTTGTGGAGAGTGTGGCGCGGATTGAAATTCACAGCTCGGCCAGGATCCTCGCGAACTCCATCTGTCAGTGTCATCATCGCCGCCCGCAATGAGGGACGGAACATCCAGCGCTGCCTCGACGCCTTGATCCATCAGGACTATGGATCTGACCACTATGAGATTATTGTGATCGATGATCATTCGAGCGATCACACACGCAACCTGGCTCTCGAGTATTCGATGACAATCACGCGGCCACGGATCAAAGTCCTTGCACTCGAGGAACACCAAGGAGAGGGTGGTAAACCGGCGGCAATCGCCCATGGCATCGAAACTTCGGACGGAGAGATCATTCTCTGCACCGACGCGGACTGCTTCGTTCCAAATAGCTGGATACGCTCAATGGCAGGATGTTTCGATCCTTCAGTGGTTTTCGTGGCCGGCCCGGTGAGAGAGCGAGCTGGTACGGATCTCTTTACCAGCTTGCAGAGCCTTGAGTTCCTAGGCCTTCTGACGACCGCAGCCGGCCTGATTGGTTCTGGCTCGCCCATCATCTGCAACGGCGCAAACATCGGTTACCGCAAGGAAGCATTTCAAAGAGTGCGGGGGTACGCTCGATTGAAGAGTTCATGTGACGATGAGACTCTCATGCAGCGAATGATCACCAAGAACATTGGTCGCGTTGTTTTCAACTCTGACCCCGATGCGATGGTCAGTACGGACGCGCCGCCATCGATAGCTGAGTTCTGGAGCCAACGGACGCGTTGGGCGGCCAAACGTGGCAGGTACGAGGACCTGCGCGTTCTTCTCCGGCTCGTTGCATTGTACGCTTTCTTTTTGACCGCCTTCCTGGCGGCAGTTGGGTCATTGATGTTCCCCGCTCTGCGCGCACTCGTCCTCGCAGTTGCGGTACTGAAAGGGCTCGCAGAGTTTGTAGTACTCCAAAGTGGTGCACGACTCTTCGCTTCGAGGCTCACACTCTCTCACTTTCTGATTGCAGAGGTTTTCCACGTTCCGTATATTGTTTTCGCGGCGGCCATCGGGCAGATGAAGTCGATTCGCTGGAAAGACAGGACACTCGATCAATGAGCCTCTTGAACAGATCCCTGGGGCCTCTGTTATTTCCCAATATTCTCTGGCGATCAAATGACGCGTCGGTACATCTCACTTTTGATGATGGCCCCCATCCAAGTGCAACTCCGCAAGTACTCGAGCTCCTGCAGAGATACGAAATCCGGGCAACTTTCTTCCTTGTTGGCACTCAGGTGATGAAGTATCCTGACCTTGCCCGTCAGATTATTCGGTCAGGCCACACGGTGGGAAGTCATTCGATGACGCATCGTTCGCTGTTTTTGCGGTCGCGATCGGCTCAGCAAACCGAGATCACTGCCGCAAAAACCATCATTAGAGAGAACGTCGGCATATCACCTCAAGCGTTCAGGCCACCCTACGGGCACTTTGATTTCTTCACAATTGATGCATCCGTCACCGCGCAGCAGAAGATTGTGATGTGGGACGTGGATTCTCGGGACTTCAGCCCCCGCAGCCCAGAACAAATCGCGAGCAGGGTCTGCCGTCATACGCGTCCAGGCTCGATCATCTTGTTCCACGACAACGACCTGACAGCTGATCGGAGCGCGTCATACCTCACGTTGATACTTGATGGCCTTTTTGGGCGCGGGTTCCATTTCGCACCAGTTCCACTATGATCACAGAGTATTTGCTTCCGCTTTTCCTTTTGTGCTATGTCGTCCAGCTCGCAGTCCTGACCCTTACATCGCGAAAACCACGCGACGAGAAGGACCCTGCGGCCACGCCTTTCGTTTCCGTTGTCATTGCCGCTCGGGACGAAGAACGCAACATCGTTGCCTGCCTTGAGTCGGCCTTGCAGCAGACCTACAAACCTGAATCGTTCGAGGTAATCGTTGTGAATGACCATTCGACCGACGGGACGGAGGCACTTTGTCAGCAAATCGCACAACGCTTTCCAAACTTTCGCCACATTTCTGCGAAGGAGAGTCCCACACTGCGCGGCAAGACTAATGCGCTCGACCAGGGGATTTCTCAAGCCCGCGGCGAGATCATCCTTATCACCGACGCAGATTGTACAGTTCCGGCCACGTGGGTGGAATCGACCGCTCGGCGCTACAAACCGTCGGTCGGCATCGTGGGGGGAATGACGATCCAGAAAGCGGAATCGTGGTTTGAGGGGATGCAGTCGCTTGATTGGGTCTACCTTCTCGGACTGGCAGCTGCGACAATCTCGCTTCGCATTCCGCTTAGCACGATTGGCAACAATCTCTCATTCAGGAAATCGGCGTATGACGGCGTGGGAGGCTATCGAAAGATACCATTCAGCGTCACAGAGGATTTTGTCCTGTTTCAGGCAATCGTCCAAACCGGCAAATGGGATTATTTGTGTCCAATCGACCCTAGCGTGCTGGTCACTAGTCAAGCCTGCCGGACCTGGCGAGAACTGTTTCATCAAAAACACCGCTGGGGCAAGGGTGGGCTTGGCATGAAATTAAGCGGCTTGCTCGTGGGGGTAATCGGTTTTGGCCTAAATGTCTTCCTCCTCCTCACCTTGTTGTCCTCAAGCTGTCTGTTGTTCTTGCCCGGTTTTGGGATAAAGATCGCAATCGACTACGTGTTCCTTCGTACTATTCTAAAGCGCCAGCTCCGCCTCGACCTCCTTAGATTCTTTGTACCATTCGAGCTCTATTTCATGATATATGTCTTGCTCCTTCCTTTTGTTGTGTTTTTCGGTGGCCCGGTGGTTTGGAAAGGAAGATCGTATTGATGGATTCGTTGCAGTCCCTTTGGTTCCTCCCATTTCTGCTCTATGCAGAGACGCACTACCGCTTCAAGTACTTCTTCAGCATTCTTCGCAAAAGCGAACCTGAGATTATTGCCGACGCACCCCATCGCCTCGAGCCGGGACCGCGGCTTCCTATTCTGATTATCATCAAGGATGCACATCTCTTTCCCTGCACGTTGGAGCAAGTTACAACTGAGCTGCGGAAAGATGGGGAGCCGCTTGCGCGTAAGGAACATCTGGCCACGCCTCTTACGTTAGGCGAGAAGTTCAAATCATCTGCGATTCCGCTGGATGTTTCGTCTTGGAGGGGCTGGATTGAGGTTGATGTCACGTTTTCAGTAAATGTAGGCGGTGTTACGAAGGAGTACCACAACGACAATCATCGATTCTCCTCCCGGGCCCCGCTGAGAGTCTTCCTCGCCAGCGACCCCCTCCCTCGGTTTGCCAACCTATACCTCGGAGATCCGCATGTCCACTCCACGTACACAGACGATCAGGTGGAGTTCGGCTCTCCACTTTCAGAGACTCGTGAGCTTGCACGTGCTATGGGCCTCTCGTTTTTCTGCGTTACTGATCACTCCTATGATCTCGACGACTGCCTGGACAGCTACCTTGAAAATGATCCTGGTGTCCCTAAATGGAAGATGCTCCAATCTGAGGTTGACATCCTGAATAGGACAAGCTCCGACTGTATCGTCGTCCGAGGGGAGGAAGTCTCGTGCTTGAACTCAGTCGGCAAGAATGTGCACCTCCTGATGTTCGGGCAGCGGGAATTCATTCATGGGTCAGGTGACGGTGCCGAATGGTGGTTCCGAACGAAGAGTGAATTCACGATCCCGCAAGCTCTCGCCCTCCGATCAGAAGGAGGCGCAACGTATGCGGCACATCCAATGGAATCGGTTCCGTTCCTGCAGCGGCTACTACTGGGAAGAGGAGAATGGTCAGACGAGGATCTCTGCCACGAAGGGCTCTCCGGCGTTCAGATTATGAATGGCAAGCTCGATGAAGGTTTTAGAAAGGGACTTCGTTCGTGGACACGCCATCTTCTCAACGGTGACAGGCTGCATGCACTCGCAGGGAACGATGCCCACGGGAACTTCAATCGTTTTCGCCAAATCGGCGTTCCTTTCTTAGCGCTGAGGGAGGCTGCAGTGCACGTTTTTGGGAAAATGCGGACCGGGCTTTTTGTTGACGGAGGCCTCACGGAGCAATCGGTCCAAGGTGCTTTGAGCCAGGGACGATCCATTCTGACCGATGGCCCAATCGCCCGACTTGCTATCACATCTCACTCAGATTCTCGGAGCCACGAATCGAATGCGAACGGACCGTGGGAAGCGGAAATAGAAATCCGCTCGACGGCCGAATTTGGGCGCATTGCCTCGGTACGGCTCATCGTTGGCAAGGTTGGAAATCCCACCGAGCAAATAGCATACGAGCAGGAGGGGGTGAACAGATTTGACTTTCAGATCCAGGTCGTGATCAAAGCAGTGAGCGCAGACTATGCCCGCGTCGAGGTTCATACCAGGGAGGAAAACTCATCGGATGGTTTGTCTCATTTCTGCTTCACCAACCCGGCGTGGTTCCGGAATGGATCGACCAAGATCTAGCACCAGGGAATTCCTCAAGAAACAGAAGGGGCTGTCCCAGAAGGGACGGCCCTTTTTGTTTACAGAAAGGTTGTGGGTGGAAAGGGCGAGGGAGCGAGTTGAGATCCGGAGACGGGCGTGATTAGGCGAAGCGTGCGGGCCTGCGAGGATCGTTTGCGAGGTTGTTGAGGTTGTGTGCTAGGCCGATGAGACCGTATTCTGCTCTGACTTTTTCTTTTCCTCTGAGGAGAAAGCGGTGAAAATCTCGGTTGTGCTTTGTTTGGGCAAAGACAGTCTCTGGTTCGGTCATTCTTCTTCGCCGGAGTTCGATGCCTAAGGGAGAGTTGAGGCGTTCTCAGACTTGCATCTTGAAGCGGAGCAAGTCGTGATTGATCTCGAAGCGCCGGTTGTAGGGCGAGGGGCAACAGTCATTGCGAAAGAGACAGCCAGAACAGTCTTCAGTTTGATAGATCCTTCCTACAGAGAGATACCGATTGGCTGATGTGCGTTGGCGAGTTCCGACGAACTTCATTGGCCGGTTGGCCGGACAGGTGAACTGGTCACGAACCGGGTCATAGGCAAAGCGCTCAGGATCGAAGCGGTTGTTGCGATAGGCCCGCTTTCGCTCTTTGTCGAAGGAGGTATATTTGACGAAGGCCTCGATGTTTTTTGCCTCGAGATATCGGTAGTTCTCCAACGAACCATACCCCGCATCGGCAATGTACCGCTTTGGCAATCGGCCCGTGACTCGCTCGAGTCCGTCCAGGTGATCCTTCAGGGTAGTCGTGTCAGTTGAGCGTTGATGGATACTCACGTGAAGCACATAACGGTTCTCGGTTGCCAGTTGTACGTTGTAACCAGGCTTCAGCTGCCCGTTGCGCATATGGTCATCCTTCATGCGCATGAAGGTGGCATCGGGGTCGGTCTTGGAAAAACTGTTGCGTCCGGCAAGGATCTTTTGTTGCTGCTCATAACGCTCAAGACGAACCAGACAGTCCTCCTGGAGCGTTTTCTGAGCCTTGGCCAACGCCCGTAGGGTTTTCTTGTCCTTCGGTTGCCGTTGTTTGCGTAGCTCCTCATTGAGCTTCTTCATCCGATCGCGGATCATCTCTGGTGTGAGGGTGGTGTCTTCTCCCACCTCTTCAAGGTCCCGCTCTCCATACTGCGCATCTTCATCCTGTTGGATCTTCTCGATGTGCTTCAGCAACTCCTTAATCTTCTTCTGCACCTTGGCCTTGTTCTTCTCCACGCCCTTCTTCCAAACGAAGGTATACTTGTTGGCGTTGGCCTCGATCTTCGTCCCGTCGACAAAACAGTCTTCCAAGCGGATCAGCCCAGCGTCTACCAGCATCTCCACCATCGCAGTATAGACCCGGTCTAAGGTCCGCTTCAACCGTGAGGATCGAAACCGATTGATAGTCCGGAAATCCGGCTGGTTCCCCCCGGCGAGCCACATACAGTGCGTGTTCTCTCGAATCGCCTTGGCGATCCGCCGTGAAGAATAAATCCTCTGCGTATAGCAATACACCGTCACCTTCAGCAACATCACCGGGTGATAGCTGCTCGCTCCTCCACCAGCATAGCTCTCCTCGAGTCGTCGCAAGTCCATCTCGTCGATAGCCTTACTCACGACTCGCACAAGGTGTCCTGCTGGTATCAAATCCTCTAAGCTGGGTGGTAGAAACGTCGGTTGGTGCTGTCGGTAGGCTTTGAAAACCGCTCGTTGGGACATATCGTCTCTCCTCGTTCAAGACGTTGACCCAAGGTAGTACTTCTCTCGATCAAATGGTACAAAAAAAGGAGGCTGACCCAAGACTTTTGGGACAGCCCCTTCTGTTTGGAGACACACCGCTGCTATTTGTCAGCGGTGACGCGCACTCGGGATGGCTAAGCGTTTGAGCTTGTACCGCAGGGTTTGTTCGGTCATCCCCAGGAAAGAGGCTGCTCGGGATTGATTGAAACCAAACCTCGCCAGTGCACGTTCGATTATGCCTTTTTCTATCACATCCAACGAGTTGTCGAGGACGAATTCCTGGCCGCTGATAACATTGTTGATCATCTTCACCACTTCGGTCTTCTCATCGGTCAATTCTGGCGGGAGGGCGAATTTTCCTCCGGACGAGAAGAGGATGGATTTGTCGATGACAGCTTTCAGTTCGCGAATATTCTCTTTCCACGGATGGCGAACCAGCACGTCGATGGCATTGATGTCGATTGCGACATCTTTGATGCCCAGGTCCCTGCTGATATCGTTCACAAAGTGTTTCACCAATACCGGGATATCTTCTGGGCGCTCACGCAGAGGTTGGATGTGCAGCGTCTCGAAGCCTCCGAGCTTCGCGGCGAAGTCCTCATAGATCTTGTGCGCGTTTGCGAGTTCGTCTGGCGAGTGTTTCATCGATACGACTACCCGCGTCTTTATTGCCCTCCCCTCACTTCCGCCCATTCTTTTCGTGACTCGAGTCTCGATGAAGTCCAATATCTTCATCTGATTCCTGAAGCTGGCGTCCTCAACTTCTTCGATCAGCAATGTGCCATTGTCTGCGAGTTCGAACAAGCCGCGCTTTGTAGTGGGGGGCATCCCGGGTACGCCCTTCTCGAAACCAAAAAGTACCGCTTCGAGCTCACGATCATCGATGACCGAAGCATTCACGGAAAGGAACGGATGCTGTTCACTTGCTTGGCCGAACTGTTCCGCGTGGATTTTTTTTGCGACGATCCCTTTGCCGACCCCCGGTTCGCCAACTATCAAAACGTCTCTTGTTCCCTTCGACAGCTTTGCGATTTGTTTCTTAAGCTGTTCGACTGATTTGCTTCTGCCGACGATTGTTTCTTCCATTGGTCCGGACCTATCGATTACGATGTCATCCAAAAAGTTTCAGTATGATTCTCTGAAGAACGTTAGGCTTCGTTTCTTGGCGTGCGCGGTGCAAAAAGCCTTCCATGAATCGCTTTCGGGTTAAGAAAATGGCGTACAACAAGATTATCAAAAGAGTCGCGCCAACGACTAATATGTTCAGCGTCAGAAACCAGTTCTCGCTCATAAAATTCGCCTTTGACGCTCGTAATAAACCGCAAACGAAGGCCGAAGAAAAACAGAAGCAAGGCCAAATTCGCCAGCGTCAAGTAGCCGCCCACCTGTTGCACATCTAGTAACGCTTCGTACTCGACAGACTTAATGTATGCGTAATGATGAAGAATTTCAAGTGAGCAATAAGGAAGGAAGAGGAAGATGATCTTCTCGAGATAAGCTCCTTGAGGTGGGTCGTTCTTGTATTGATAACCAAAGAACAGAAAGATGAATACGACACAAAGGACATTCATGTAGATATTGCTCAAATACAGCGGCCGATAGAACAACGTCGCCTCATTATTTCCCCGCATGTAAGGAAGGAGTTCATTGGTACGATGGACCTTTTCTTCAGAAAACAACGTTCCAATTCGTTCTCCATCCTTCCAGGCACCCAAATCAGTAATTGCTGCAATTTCCGAACTGGTCGGTTCTGCATTCCCTACTTCCTTGAGTGCGAATACCGACTTCTGAACCGCATTGTAATCGATCCAATCATCTGTGTGAGCAAGGTACTTCGGATTCTGCAAGACAGGATGGTAGTAATACGAGAAAGTTCCACCGACGATCAGCAAAGTAATGAGATATTTTCTATATGTCCGAAAGTCAGTGAATAGAGAGTCCACCACAACATACACAACTGAGAAAGACAGAAGAAAGAAGTGCGCAAGCATGTGATATTGGTAAACATAGAATTTAAGGACTGGCTCGTCTATGAGAAAAGAATACCCCATGAAGCTATAGATAAACGCTATCACTGCAAGAAAGAAGAATGCAGTAAAGTTCACGAATATTGGTTTGTTCGCCTTGACTGGTTCCTTGAATGATATCGCGAGACAAATCAATCCACCGAGAATAAAGAGAGCTTCGAT
>Ga0315297_10003260_pt1 | contig 10414 bp, 7 predicted proteins | sample YL17G15_0_MG_FD_203628 | JGI IMG/M metagenome (GOLD analysis project Ga0315297, IMG submission 203628) | Sediment microbial communities from Yellowstone Lake, YNP, Wyoming, USA - YL17G15_0 | ecosystem: Environmental > Aquatic > Freshwater > Lake > Sediment | place: USA: Wyoming | collected...
ACACGTTACGAAATCCGTTCTTAACAAGCAATTACTTTCATCCGCAGTCACATTAACTTCCGCTCATAAAGAGACTTATGACAGAACCATTTTTGCACCGCACGAGGAAAAAACAAAAAGCTAATAGAATCATCGCCGCCCGCAGCACCTGGCCACATGCGTTCTCAAGCGAAGAACTTGAAAGATGAGTTAAGATGCCCAGGGAGTTTGGTAAAGAGAAGGCTCCTGAGTTAAGTTTTCTTTCATTTGATCCAGTTCGCCTGCTGAAGCGCATACGGACCGATTTTCCAAAGACTGAATCAAAACGACTTTATGTTTACGTGCAGAGCCAACCTGCTCTGGCTTGTGTTCGGAGTGACGACAAATCGGCGGTCATACAGGTTCACTCCGTGTTAAACCACCCGGATACGCCCAAAGAAGTGATGGCGTTTATTTTTCGGCATGAACTCTTGCACTTGGAAATACCAGCGAGAGAAGTCGATGGGAAAAGAACTTCTCATCCTCCGGAATTTTGGAATGCTGAACGCGCACTGTGCCCGGAACGCACAATCGCATGGAACTGGTTGTATTTGGTTCTCTTCTCGTGCTTAAAATTTGACCCGAAACACGAATGCGCGTATGTGAAGTCTAATTGGAAACGACTGATGTCAGCGGATAGGCCAACCGTGAAGCAACTCGCCGAGGTAATGAATCTTGAAATTAGAACTTGGAAACCAGAAGAAGAACCAATACTATGACTTTACGCGAACCTTTGATATTTCTATGATGGCAGCTTCCCAAAGGCGTTTTTCAATCTGGTTACCATTTCCCGCCATAACTGGATTCTCTCATTGTTCGATAGGCTTCTTGGTCTGCTTCTTTTCCCGCTTTGCCATAAGATTTCCTCTTGCTGGCTGAGTTGTCTGATTCAAGGCTCTCACAAAACGTCGCTGGCCTCACCTGCTCGCTCAGCTTGCCAAAGTTGGCGCAATTCTAAGACTTCTCCCGTTGCCGGACAAGGACATTTGGCGTAGAAACTTGCCAATTGGCACAAAATCCTGTAGAATCAGGTGTGTCGAAAGAAAGGTGAATGAGATGGGGTGGAGTTGCGTCCAGCCCTCTGCTGGTGAGGGTTTGTGACTGTTTGTTCCCCCATATTTGCTTTGAAAAACGAAGAATGGGAAACACAAAGACATCGTCGCTTGAGGGGCTTATCAAAAGGCTGCGGCAGGTCAATGACAGGTTATGGCGTCTGCGCAATGAGGTTCAAGAACGCCTTGACGCGTGGTATGTTGACGGGGATAACAAGCATTCGGACATTTGCTACAAGCGATTCGTGAGAATCATCGGCCAGTTCTACGCTGTTCAAAACCTCATTTGTGCCGCTAAGTCTAAGTTTATTAAGCGTTGCTATCTTCGTGAGTCTATGGATGAACTGGCTTCTGAGCTGGAGCACTACCTCTCAATGGCTTTGCAGGCCAGACAGAAATACCAGCAGGACAGGAAGTCCTATGAGTTGCAGACTAAATTCGGGGGCGGCTCTAAAGATGAAGACGAACCTTTCGATGATGCGATTGAACACTTGCAGATTGATGATGAGAAGCTCGAAGGTTTCTCAATAGGAATACTCTGCCTTGAAAACCATTGGCTACGCCAGCAGAAGCGACCAGCGAAGCTGATTGTGCCGAATACGGAACCGACAGATACCGAAGGCAACATCATTGAGGCGCTCGCCGACGGCAACTTGCGTGGTCCAGAGCTCTCGAAAAAAGCGGGGTATGAGAACAACTCACATATGCGGCAGATTCTGTCTAATCTCGTCAAGCGGGGCATCCTAAGTAGGAACGACAAGGGTTACTTTAAGTCCTGACTGGCCAATCTCTGTGTCAGTGACAAACGTCAGGACTGACAACTTTCCACACCCGTCGTAGATTTACCTCTAAGATGACTAAATATCTATGAGTTAGTTCTTGGAGGTAACGAAATGTCTGACACGCAAACCCGACCAAATCAAACCTGTGTTCTCTGGAACGCAAAAACCTTTGGGCAACAGCTTAGTCTCAGCAAACGCCAAATCTTCCGGCTCAGCAGTTGCGGCAAAATCCCTGCGCCGGTCCGTATAGGCGGTGCGGTGAGATGGCGCGCCGATGAAATCTCCGCCTGGCTCGCAGCCGGAGCGCCGGACCGTAAGACGTGGGAATCCATCCGGGGCGCGAGAAATGGCAGTTGAAACGTCAGAGGCTGCCGCGCCCACGACAACCCCGAACATCACAAGAAACAATCTGGCTCAAGACTACAGCAATTGCCATGCGGAGTCAAGGCCAAATCCGCCTGATAGGGACCAAGCGATTGCTCAACGGCGGGCGCAGTATCCGAAGAAATATCGGCGGATATACGATAAGGCCATCGAGGGGCGGAGCTTGAGGGCTTGTGTGAATGCGCAGTGCCTGGACTGCTGCGCCGGGCAGAGCCGAGAAATCGCGCGTTGTACGGACTTGGCGTGTCCGTTATACGCCGTCAGGCCGTACAGGGACTCAGGAAGTGCCCGTGACGGGGGTCTTACACGAGCAGAATCGAGGAACTCGCGCCAAAGGATTCAGAGGGCCGAAGGAGCGAAGACGTGAGGAAGAAAATCGTCAATACATACGATTACCGCGACGAATCGGGCATACTGCTGTTTCAGGTGGTTCGATACGAACCGAAGGCGTTTCGGCAGCGCCGACCTGACGGCAAGGGCGGCTGGATTTGGAATCTTGACGGTGTGAGACGTGTGCCGTATCGCCTGCCGGAGCTACTAAGAAGCTCGATGCAGGATTGGGTGTTCATTGTCGAGGGTGAAAAGGATGTTGACCGGCTCTGTGAACTCGGATTCACCGCCACAACTAACCCCGGCGGAGCGTGCAAGTGGCTGGCGGAGTACAACAGATTCTTTGCCGGGCGTCTTGTGGTGGTCTTGCCTGACAATGATGACGCGGGCAAGAAGCACGGGGAGCAGGTAGTGTGCTCTCTGTACGGGACGGCGGCGCAAGTGCGGCTCATCAAGTTGCCGGGATTGCCCGAGAAGGGAGATGTATCTGATTGGCTCGACATCAAAGGTAACACCGCCGCCAAACTGCTGGAACTTATCGACCGCACGGAGAAGTACACTCCGTCCGCCCAACTCGGTTCATCGGATTCAGTGGACGACTCCATCCCATATTACGCGACGGATCGGGGCCTCTATTGGCGGAGACCTACCAGAGACGGAGAGACGTCTGTCCAGCTGACGAATTTTACTGCCAAAATCGTTGCAGACATCACGTACGACGATGGGGCCGAGCAGACCAGGACGTTCGAGGTCGAGACCACCCTGAATGGTATGACAGAACGCTTCACTGTGCCTGTATCGCGTTTCCCAGCGATGGCCTGGGCCGTGGAGCACCTCGGCGCCCGTGCACTCGTATATGCAGGCTTTGCCCAGAAGGACCATGCCCGAGCGGCGGTTCAGTCACTCAGCACGGATATTACTACTCGGCGCATCTATACGCACACGGGCTGGCGAGAAGTCGAGGGCCAGTGGGTATATCTTCATGCTGGCGGTGCCATTGGCGCCGCCGGAATTGTCGACGGGATCGAGACGTATCTAAATGATAATCTCAATCGTTATATACTGCCTGCTCCGCCAGAGGGCAAGACCTTGCAGGAGGCTATCAGGGCCAGTTTGCGGATTCTTGGCCTCGCTCCCGATACTGTTGTGATACCGTTGTGCTGCGCCATGTGGCGTGCCGTACTGGGACCATGTTCGTTCTCAATTCATTTGGTTGGGCATACCGGTACCGGCAAGACTGAACTCGAAGCGCTGATCCAACAACATTTCGGCTCCGAGATGACTGCGAGGCAATTACCAGCATCGTGGACCAGTACGGGCAACGCCTTAGAAGGATTGGCGTTCAGCGCCAAAGACACTGTACTCGTGGTGGACGATTTCGCCCCCACCGGCACACAATATGACCTACGGCAATATCATCAAAAGGCCGAGCGTCTTTTCCGATCACAGGGGAATCGATCATGTCGACAACGGATGAGATCAGATGCTACTCTACGGCCACCGAAACCGCCTCGCTGCCTGATACTCTCAACAGGGGAGGACGTGCCGGAGGGACAGTCGATACTGGCCCGAGCCCTGATAATAGAGATGGGTCCGAAAGATATGGACTGGAGAAAACTGACTCAGTGCCAGCATGATGCAAAGACCGGTCTATACGCGGCAGCCCTCTCAGCATTTGTCCAATGGATCGCTGGCAGATATAAGCAAATCCAAGAGGAGATGACCAAGAATTCTGCCGAATTTCGCCAGAAGGCCACCCAATCGAATCAACACAGGCGTACGCCTGAGATTGTGGGAGAATTGGCCTTGGGATTTCGGTACTTCCTGGATTTTGCTGAGAGTGCCGGCGCAATCACCGTGGCAGAATCGTCAGATCTGTGGGCGAGATGCTGGGATGCGCTCGGTAAAGCCGCGAACTCCCAACTCGTCCAGCAGGCCGCCAGTGATTCAGTCCTCCGGTTTTTGGAGCTTGTCTCCTCGGCGTTAGGATCTGGCCAAGCTCACCTTGCGGCCCCCGACGGATCGAAGCCGACCGGGCCGGCAGCTTGGGGGTGGCGAGAGAAGACCATTGGCACGGGCGCCGGCGAACGGACCGAATGGCAGCCTCAGGGCCATAGAATAGGCTGGGTTACTCAAGATGACGTCTATCTGGACCCCGACGCGAGTTACAAGGCAGCCCAAATGATGGCGGGCGGCGGCGAGGGTATATCTGTATCCGGTCGGACGCTAAGAAAGCGACTCCATGAGCGAGGGTTGATTATTGCCGATGACCGACGGGAGACACTGACCGTGCGGCGTGTGTTGGAGGGCAGAAAGCACAATGTACTCCACTTCAGCGCCGATACTTTCCAAGCTCATATACACGGGAAAGCCGACATTCCTGACATTTCCGACATCGATGTTGGTTTCGAGGAAGCAAATGAGGAGCCGATGTCGGTTTTGGTGTCGGGTTCTTCGCCTTCATCAGGTTCAAACCTGACGTCAGAATCTGACACAAATAGCCATATCGGCCCTGAAAACAGGGATGAATGGCAGGAATGTCAGGAATGTCGGGTTCTGGATGGTGATATGGAGCCATTCGAGTTTCAAACGCCGGATGACCTGTCAGATAATTGGCGGGATGAGTACGAGGAGCGGGCGGCCATCCTGGAATATGATGGCGGTTTGAATCGAGAAGGCGCCGAAGTCCAAGCCAGAAGGGAAATTTTCGAGAGAACAGAAGGTGCCAAAAAAATATGAGAAAAGCTCGGCTTTTTCCGAGAATATACTTGAAATAATTCAAGTGCTGTCATATATTTACAGTGTGAGGTATTTAGATTATGTTGTTGGCTATGATTGTTGAGACCGTCCGCAGGCATATCAATAGGTGCGGCAAAAGCCGCTACCGGGTCGCCCAGGATACCGGCGTAGATGAGGCTACGCTGTGCCGGATAGCTGCGGGCAAGGCATGTTCAACAGAAACCGCTGACGTTCTGCTCAAATACTTTGGGCTGACGTTTGCCAAGAAGGGCAAGACAAAGAGGTAATATCATGTTCAAAAACAGATTTGCCAAACGCTTTATGTGGATTTTGTCTTTGACGTTCGGTCCGGTCATATACTGCATTTTGCTCCTGGCCTTGCCCGGAAGACCGGGTATTGAGGCCCTCGAGCGAAACCTGATCGAACTTGTGGTTACTATTGTTGTCTATTGGGCCGCTGGTTTCGGCCTGGTCTGGGGCCTGTGTGCGATAATCCAGCTAATCGTCAAATCTTGTACTCCCTCGAAGCGAGTTCAAGCGTAAAAGGCAAGGTGATATTATGGCAAGCATATTTCGACAACAATACACGGTGAAGGATGCTGACGGCAAGACGATTCGTAAGCAGTCGAAGTTTTGGTACATCGACTACAAGGCTGGCAGAGACGGGCAGCGGAAGCGGGTCAAGGGCTTCAAGGACAAAACCGCCACCGCTCAATTGGCTGCAAAGCTGGAGCGGGAAGCGGAGCTGGCCGACGCCGGTATTGTCGATAGATTCAAAGAACATCGGCTAAGGCCGCTGAGCGAACACCTGAAAGACTTCAAGGCCAGCCTGGTCAACAAGGGCACGACGGCGAAGCATGCTGAGCTGGTCCATAACAGGGCAAAGGCCGTGATTGAAGGCTCTACGTTTGTGTATATCAGCGATGTGTCGGCCTCAAGGGTACAGGGCTACCTTGCCGAGCGCAGACGGGACGGCCTGGGCATACGCAGCAGCAATTTCTATTTGCAGGCGATCAAGCAGTTCTGTCGGTGGTTGGCCGCTGATAAGCGGGCAGCGGAAAGCCCGCTGGCATATCTCAGGGGCCAGAATCCCAATACGGACATACGCCACGCTCGCAGGGCACTGACTGCGGACGAGCTTGACAGACTTATCAAGAGCACGGCCACAGGAGAGAAGCACAGCGGCATGACAGCAAAAGAGCGAACGATGCTATACTCGCTCGCGGTGTGCTCAGGGTTTAGAGCGGGTGAGTTAGCATCCCTGACGCGGAGCTCGTTCAACGTGAGCGATTCTGAGCCGTCTGTGACGGTTTTGGCAGCATACAGCAAGCATCGCAGAGATGATGTTCAGCTTTTGCCCCTCGATGTAGCCAAGAGGCTTGCAGACTGGCAGGCGGAGATGAAGGCTAAGCCGGACGAGAAGGTCTTCGGCAGCTTCGATAAAAGCAAAGCGGCCAAGATGTTGCAGAGGGACCTCAAGCGAGCGGAAATTGAGTATCGGGACGATAGCGGGAAAGTCGTGGATTTTCACAGTTTGCGGCACACATACATCACCAACATCGTCAAAGGGGGCGCATCGCCCAAGGTGGCACAGAATCTCGCCCGACATAGCAGCATAGCCCTGACGATGGACACGTACACACACTTGAGCCTGTACGATGGACGAGCAGCCCTTGCCAGTCTGCCGGAATTGCCTGACGTGGATGCTCCTGATGCGCAAGGCAACAAAGCAGCGGCGCTGCGAACAGGAACCGATGACTTGCCGCTGGCCGATGGCGCTTACAAACCAGCTTACAAAAAACTTACAAAAAACGCTTACCCTGATAACAACTGGACGTCATCCTTTGGCAAGATAGATGCGTTAGCAAAAGACACAAGATATGAGCCAGGGGGCAGTGATAAGTCTTTATCAGTAGTCGAATTAGACACACAAACAAATCACTTGTCACCGAGTGACACAACGGAGCAGGAGGGATTCGAACCCCCGTTACCCGAAAGGGTAAAACGGTTTTCAAGACCGTCGCCTTAAACCGCTCGGCCACTGCTCCGAGTCTTTTATCTACAAAAAGTCACGAAAAACGAGTAACTCAAACTGACCGGATTATTGCCAAGAATCAACATAGACCATTATATAATAAATAGTGATGAAACACAAAACCATAATTGAAATAGCCATCCGTGGCCGCCTCAAAAAGAGCCTGAGCTTGTGACCTTCGTTTTGATCATTTGATAATTTGAATTTCGATATTGTCTCGGATTCTTGTCCGCCGTCGTTCTTGCGGAGTGTGCTTCGGATTTCGAGTTTTTCCCGTTCCCCTGTCCAAAGAAAAAAGGTGCGCCGACACATCCGCCGACGCACCTATATCTTTGCAGAGAATCGTAGGGTGGGCACTGCCCACCAACCACGTCTATTTGTTCCTCACCGCCGCCTGCGCCGCCGCCAGTCTTGCTATAGGCACTCTAAACGGCGAACAGGAGACGTAATCCATCCCGACTCGATGGCAGAAATCAATACTGTTCGGGTCGCCGCCATGCTCGCCGCAGATACCGACCTTGAGTTTCTTTCTGGTCTTTCTACCTAATTTTGTACCCATTTCGACTAACTTGCCGACCCCGGTCTGGTCGAGACTCTGGAACGGGTCGGCCGGGTAGATGCCCTTGCTGACATACTCGCCTAAGAACTTGCCCGCATCGTCGCGCGAGAAACCCATCGTCATCTGCGTCAGGTCGTTTGTCCCGAAGCTGAAGAAATGCGCCTCCGTGGCGATTTCGTCGGCGGTCAAAGCCGCCCGCGGGACCTCTATCATCGTGCCGATCATATAGTCGAGCCAGGCTTTTCTCTCCTTCAAGACTATCTTGATCTCGTCGATAATCTGCTCCTTAACGTACTTCAACTCGGAAAGCGCCCCCGCCAGAGGAATCATAATCTCCGGCAGAACGCTCTGTCCCGTCTTCTTTACATTCAGGGCCGCTTCGATAATCGCCCTTGTCTGCATACGGTAAATAGCCGGATACGTCACTGCCAGCCGGCACCCGCGATGCCCAAGCATCGGGTTGAACTCGTGGAGCTGATCGACCTTCGCCTTGACCACTGCCGGCTTGACGCCGAGCCGCCTGGCCATCTCCGCCTGGCTGGCCGCATCCTGCGGCAGGAACTCGTGCAGCGGCGGATCAAGCAGCCGGATAGTAACCGGAAGCCCCGCCATCGCCTTGAAAATACCCTCGAAGTCGCTTCGCTGATACGGCAGCAGCTTCTTCAACGCCCCCTCAAACTGCGACTTGGCCGTGGCGTATTCCTTCTCGACGGCCTTTTTCTCCTTGTCGTCCTGCGCCGCGTCCAGCTTCCGAAGCATCACGGCATAATCATCCGCCGCAAGTATCATTTGTCGCACCGGCCAAATCCGGTCGCCCTCGAAGAACATGTGCTCGGTCCTGCATAGGCCGATGCCCTCGGCGCCGAATTCCCTGGCGCGTTTGGCATCGTCGGGCGTATCGGCGTTCGTGCGGACGCCCAGCGTGCGAACACGGTCGCACATCCTCATAAACCTTGCGAAATCACCACTCATCGTCGGCGAGACGGTGGCCAATTGCCCGAGCATGACCTCGCCGGTTGTGCCGTCCATGCTAATCCAGTCGCCTTCCTTGATAGTCACTTTTCCGACGTCGATCTTCTTGGTCTGGTAGTTGATGTTCAGAGCGCCCACGCCCGCCACGCACGGCTTGCCCATCCCGCGGGCGACAACCGCGGCGTGGCTGGTCATTCCGCCGAACGCCGTCAGAATCCCTTGCGCCGCATCCATCCCGCCTATATCCTCCGGGCTGGTCTCTTTGCGAACGAGAATTACCTTCTTGCCCTTTTCCCTCAAGGCCTCGGCAACCTCGGCGGTAAACACGACCTGGCCGACCGCCGCGCCCGGCGAGGCCGGAAGCCCCTTTGCAACTACCTCGCGCTTGGCCTTGGGGTCAAAGTGCGGGTGAAGGAGCCGATCCAACTGCTCCGGCATCACTCGCATCACGGCCTCTTTCTTGGGAATAAGTCTCTCGATGACCATATCGACGGCCATCCTGACCGCCGCCTCTGCCGTCCGCTTGCCCCTCCGCGTCTGCAGGATATAAAGCACCCCCTCCTGAATCGTGAATTCCATATCCTGCATATCTTTGTAGTGGTTCTCCATCCGGGTCATCAGCTTTGTCAACTGCATGTAGGCATCCGGCATAACTTTTGCAAGTTTTTTCAACTCAATCGGCGTCCTTATGCCGGCCACAACGTCTTCGCCCTGGGCGTTCATCAGGAACTCGCCGTAGAATTCCTTCTCGCCCGTGCTCGGATTGCGGGTAAAGCAGACGCCCGTCCCGCAGTCGTCGCCCATATTGCCGAAGACCATCGCCTGAACATTCACAGCCGTGCCGAGGAGCCCGGTAATATTATTCAACTGACGATACTTCACCGCCCGCGGCGCCATCCACGACCCGAACACCGCATCGATGGCGTGCTTCAACTGCTTCTTGCCGTCCTGCGGGAACATCGCCCCGACGTGCTTCTTATAGACCTCTTTGTACTCATCGACGACCCCCTTCAACTGCTCGGCGTTCAGGTCGCTATCGAGCTCCACCCCGGCCTTCTTCTTCGCCGCATGAATCTTCTCCTCGAAAAACTCGTGGTCGCAGCCCATAACCACGTCGCCGAACATATCGATAAACCGGCGATAGATATCATAAGCAAACCGCGGGTTCCCCGTCTTCCTGATAATCCCCTCAATCACCTCATCATTCAGCCCCAGATTCAGCACGGTGTCCATCATCCCGGGCATTGATGAGGCGGCGCCGCTGCGGACGCTGACGAGCAGGGGCTGGTCCGGGTCGCCGAGGGTGGCGTTCATAGCCTTTTCGAGCTTTGCGAGGTGCTTATCGACTTCGTCGCCCAGACCGCCGGGCCATTTGCCGCCTGATTTGTAATACTCATCGCAAACCTTCGTGGCGATAGTAAAGCCGGGCGGAACGGGGACGCCTAAATTCGTCATCTCGGCAAGATTAGCGCCCTTGCCGCCAAGAAGCTCTTTCATCTTCGCGTTGCCCTCGGCCTTGCCGCCGCCGAAGAAATAGACTCTT
>Ga0315297_10003262_pt1 | contig 10413 bp, 5 predicted proteins | sample YL17G15_0_MG_FD_203628 | JGI IMG/M metagenome (GOLD analysis project Ga0315297, IMG submission 203628) | Sediment microbial communities from Yellowstone Lake, YNP, Wyoming, USA - YL17G15_0 | ecosystem: Environmental > Aquatic > Freshwater > Lake > Sediment | place: USA: Wyoming | collected...
TCCGGCACGGCCCGCGCCGAGCCGCTGGGTGGACACACCGAGCAGGAGTTCTGCCGCATTGCCCGGGCGCTTCGCATCTGGCTCGTTCCAGGATCCTTTTATGTGCGCGAGGGTGAATCGGTCTTTAATCTTTCGCCCGTCATCAATCCGGCGGGTGAAGTCGTCGCCCGCCATCGCAAGCTGTTTCCGTTCCTGCCCTACGAGGTGGGTGTTGCGTCCGGCAAGGACTTCATCGTTTTTGATGTGCCGGATGTCGGCCGCTTCGGCATCAGCAATTGCTACGACATGTGGTTCCCTGAAACCACGCGCATGCTCGCCGCCATGGGCGCCGAGGTGATCCTGCACCCCTCCATGACCAATACGATCGACCGCGATGTGGAACTCGCAATCGCGCGAGCCAATGCGGCCAGCAACCAGTGCTATTTCTTGGACATCAACGTTGCCGGCCGGCTCGGATTCGGCCGGTCGATCGTTTGCGGACCGGGCGGCGAGGTCGTGCACCAGGCAGGCCGCGGCCGCGAAGTTTTCCCGGTCGAGGTCGATCTTGACCTGGTACGCCGCGTGCGTCGGCGCGGCTGGCATGGCATTGGCCAGGTATTGAAGAGTTTCCGGGACCGAGCGGTCGATTTCCCGGCCTGTGGAGACCGTCACTTCGCATACGACGCATTGAACGCGCTCGGACCGCTGAAGCTGCCGGAGCGCGAATAGCCCCATGAAGATTCAACCAGCTTGGAGACTTCCAGTGATGACACAAAAGTATGCTTGCCAGAAATCGGCAATCGCCCTGGCCGTCTCGAGCATTCTCGCCGGCGGCTCGAATGCCGCACGGGCGCAGGATGCGCCGGCGGCCACACCGCTCGGGGAAATCATCGTTACCGCTACGCGGCGTGAGCAGTCCGTCCAGGACATCCCATTCAACATCTCCGCGGTGAGTGGTGAGTCGTTGGAAAAGGCCAACATCATCGACGCCGTGGAGGCACTCCGCACCATGGCCGGCGTCTCGGTGCAGGATCGCGGCTACCGCAACTCGGGCATGGGCAGCAGCATCACGATTCGCGGAATCAATGTCGATTCCGGTACTTGGGGTGACGTCCCGCTCGCCGCTGCGCCGACGGTCGCCACCTATGTCGACAACACCGCCCTCTACGCCAATTTCATCCTCAAGGACATCGAACGCGTGGAAGTCCTGCGTGGACCGCAGGGCACGCTCTACGGCTCAGGCTCGCTGGCTGGCAACGTGCGATACATCATGAAGAAGCCGGATCTGAGCGGCAGCTTCAGCGGCACGGCAAGCGTCTCCTTCGGGCAGACCGACGGCTCGAGCGGTTACAACCTGAATCCCGACATCATGATGAATATTCCCGTGAGCGACACGTTTGCGCTCCGCGTGAACGCGGGCATGATCGACAACGACGGCATCGTCGATTACCCGAATGTCTATGTGCTGGACACGAACGGCAAGCCGGTCGTCACCGACAACGACCCCCTGACCGACCCCACGGGCGAACTCCTGGGTGCAGCGCCGGTGTACAGGGGCGTCAAGGACGCCGATACGGTGGACATCAAGTACGGCCGCATATCGGCTTTGTTTGCTCCGACCGATACCTTCAGCGCGCAGCTTTCCTATCAGCGCCAGGAAGATGATATTGGCGGCCGGCGGCAGGTGACTCGCGGCACCGACGGGTTTGGCAACCAGTACGGCAAGTACGAATTCGGCGCCATCCAGCTCGAACCTGCGAGCCGCGAGGTCGAATTGGCGGCACTCGAGCTGGAAATGGATCTCGGTTTTGCGACCCTGACTTCCAGTACGTCGTACTACGACAACACGGGCACGAGTTTCAGCGACAACACCGGCGTTTATGCACATAACCGCTGGCTCCGCTTCTACGGCAGCTCGCCACGGCCGATGGCCAAGGCAGAACGTTTCTACGACGATTCTGCAGTGACTGAGGAGTTGCGCCTGGTCTCCAATGGCGACAACCACATCGACTGGGCCGTCGGTCTTTACTACACGGACCAGGACTCTAACCTCGGGCAGAACAGTTTCCTGGTCGGCTATATCCCGTACCTGAATGCATACCCCTATGCGTGCGCTCCGGGTAGCAGTGGCTGGTACTGCATCGCGCCTTATTCCACCGAGCAGGATTTCCTGTTCCGCCGCAGCCAGAAATACAAAGAGACGGCCCTGTACGGCGAAATGACAATCAACTTCACAGACGACCTGCACCTCACGCTCGGCGGCCGCTATTTCGACAACAAGGTGGACGTCGATGCACTCGTGGACGTGCCGATCTACGCCGTCTTTGCTCCGCCGGGCACCGCCGCGGAAAGCAACAGCGACAGCGATTTCCTGTTCAAGGCAAACATGGCGTGGGACGTGAGCGACGATTCGATGCTGTATGCGACCTTCTCGCAGGGCTATCGCCACGGCGGCTCAAACGCGGTTCCAACGACCGGCAAGTACGGGGAAAATCCCGCCTTCTTCACTTTTAGCGCGGATTCGATCGACAATTATGAGATCGGATATAAGGGCACGACAGGCAGGTTGAACTATGCGGTCGATGTGTATTACGCGGACTGGACAAATCCCCAGCTCAATACCTCGACTTCCAACTGGGGCTTCTTCGGGGTCATCAACGGGCAATCGGCAAAGACCCAGGGCTTCGAGGTCGAATTATCGGGCAACTTCACCGACAACCTGAGCTACAGCCTCGGCTATACCTACGCCGACGGCGAACTGACATCCGACGTGTACCAGCCTGCTGGAAACTTCTATGGAACCACGGGTCGCCCGGTGTTTCTTGATCTAGTAGCGAACGATGGTGACCGCTTGCCCGGCACCGCAAAAAATGTGTTCAATGTGTCGCTGCGCCACGATATGGCGCTGTCCAACGGCATCGAAGTGAACACCGTACTCACCGGCTACTACCAGTCCGACGTGCTCAACAGCCTTGGCGACGACAATTGCCTGACCGTGAACAATCCTGCCGGCGTGTGCAGAGACAGCCCGAGCCCCACCGGCGTATTTGGCGGAGCCCCAAATCCGTTCTACGCTCCGACTTCCATCTGGTCGAGGCACGTTGCGAATGTCGACAGTTTCCAGATCTGGAATCTGAGCGCGACTTTCAGCAAGGATTCCTGGGGCGCATCGGTGTACATGAAGAACCTGTTCAACGAAGAAGGCACGACCGGGGTATTCACGGCCACGGCAGCCGGCTCCAGCACCATCCCGGAGAACAACTACTTCGGCAACAATTCGCGGGAATACATCGCGTTGCCGCGCACATTCGGCCTCGAGTTCAGTTACCGATTCTGATCGGGCTGCGTGATGAGAAAGGCCGGGCACTGCCCGGCCTTTTTTCTTTGCTAGGATGGATGAATCCCAATACGCGCCGTCCTAACGATGTCGAGCCCAGCACCGCAGAGCAAGGAGCAGATCGCCGACGCGATCGTCCGCTGCATTGACGCGAAGGATCTGCGCAAGGCGCTCACGATCTGCCAGCAGCTGAACCGCCAGCATTCTGACTATGCCTATGGCTGGTATCTGGCCAGCTTCCTGATGCAGAAGGTGCGCCACTACGCAGATGCCATCCAGGCCATCGACCGGGCACTGCAGCTATCCTTTCTCGACAAGTACCAGCTGCACAAGATCCGTTGCCATTTCGAGGCCAGCGACCTCGCGGGCGCCGTTACGGCCGCCAGCGTCATCAAGGGCAAGTCCTTCGTCGATCCCCTCCTTCACAGCCAGCTGGGATCATTGCTCCATCTCCTCGGGGACAATGCCAATGCCCTCGTTCATTACACGAAGGCGATCGAACTGGACGCCGGCAATGCGGAGCACCATTTCAACCGGGCAGCCGTGCAGCGCTACTTTGGTGATGTCGCCGGGGCCGAGGTTGGCTTTGATGCGGCGATTGCGATCAAGCCGGATGAATTTGAGGCCTACAACGGGCGCGCGCACTTGCGCACGCAGACCCGGGAACGGAATCACATTGCGCAACTGCAGGAAGTCATCGCGCGCACGCGTTCGCCTGCGGGCCTGGTTCACCTGCACTACGCGCTCTCCAAGGAACTGGAAGACATCGGCGACTTCGAGGCCGCCTTCGCGAGCTTGAAACAGGGCGCGGACACCAAGCGACGGCACATGCAGTACAGCGTCGACACCGACTTGCAGATCATCGCGAAGATCTGTGAAGTCTACGGCCCCGGGTTGTTCGATGGACACATCCTTGGCTGCCAGAGTCCTGATCCAGTATTTGTTCTCGGTATGCCACGCACCGGAACCACGCTGGTCGAGCGCATATTGGGCAGCCATTCGGGCGTCTTCTCGGCGGGCGAGCTGAACAATTTCTCGCTGGAATTGATACGCCTCGTCGGGAAGGCCCTTGGTCCGAAGCGCCCGTCGCGGCTGGAATTCGTCGCCGCGACCGCTGGGCTTGATTTCAAGACCCTCGGCGAGGCATACGTCCAGAGCGCCCTGCCGTTGCGCGACGGCAGCCCGTACTTCATCGACAAGCTGCCCTTCAATTTTCTCTACGCGGGCCTGATTCACCTGGCGCTCCCGCGCGCGAAGATCATCAACCTGCAGCGCCATCCCATGGACACCTGCTACGCGGTCTACAAGCAGTTGTTCAGGGACGCGTATCCGTTTTCCTATGACCTGGACGAGCTGGGCCAGTACTACATTGCCTATCACCGCCTGATGCAGCACTGGAACGCCGTGATGCCCGGCGTGATCCACACGATGCAGTACGAAACGCTGGTGGCCGACATCGAGGGCGAGTCGCGCCGGCTGCTGGCGTATTGCGGCCTGCCCTGGGAAGACCAGTGTCTGCAATTCCACCAGAACACAAAGGCCTCGACGACGGCGAGTGCAGTGCAGGTGCGCCAGCCGGTCTACGCCACGTCGGTCGGCAAATGGCGCCATTACGCGCGGCAACTCGAGCCGCTGCGTGCGCGCCTTGAAGCCGCCGGCATCGACACGAACTGAAACACGATGCGGTCGCTGTCGGCACTGCTGTTGTTCACGCTTGCTTCGGTCGCGATCGCCACCGAGATCAGCGAGCCTCTTCCGCGCCGATATCTGGATTACGAAACGTTGATGAAACGCCGGAATCTGGATGCGCCCGTCGACATGAGTGCTTACGGTCGACCAGTCGACGCGCTCGCGCCAACCCAGGTCTTTACCGGCCGCTTGTCGTTTACTGCGAAACAACGCCGTAGCGGATCGCGGGTGCTTCGGGACACCGATGGATACATCGCGGCAGCGGGTCGCGTGATCCTGCGCCTGCCGAAATTCGATTTCGAGTTCGTCCAGTCGGGCGATGCGCTCATTCCGCTGCGACGCGGCACCCTGCCCGGCGACAACCAGTACTGGGAGTACCTGCTTGAGCCCGGACGCGTCTGGCAGGAGCCCGGAGATCGCGGCCTCACACGGGCCGCGATTCCGTTCGCGCTGCAGGAACGCAACGCAAACTGCATGCACCACGGCGTCCTGAGTTTTCTGTTCGGCTCGGACGGCGTCGTCTCGCAGGTCGCCTACCAGATCAGCAGCGAAACCTGCCTTTACTTCAAATTCGATCTCTGGGGGCTCGCCGATGCGCATTACACGCCGCATGAATCGCCGGAGGCCGCAAGCATCGTCCGCGCATATGAACAGGAGTTGCGGTCACGCCTGCCCGTCAAGCCGATCGCCGCGCTGGCCGGGGACTTTCCAGGCGCCGACGCGGGCGGATTCGGTGCAGCCGATGAGGTCGCGCCAGACGACATGACTGCCTACGGCTTCCTGATCGACGGTGTGCACTACGCGGGTGGCTGCAACACGCGTCACGGACCCTACCCCTTTTGCGACGTGCTCGACCTGCCCTCCTATTCGCTGGCCAAGTCGATCTTCGCGGGCGTCGCATTGATGCGGCTTGAACAGCAGTTCCCGGGAACCTCCGGGCAGCGGATCGCAGATTTCGTGCCGGAGTGCGCGCGGGCTGGAACCTGGAACGACGTGACATTCGAAAACGCTCTCGACATGACGACCGGCAACTACCTGTCGCCGGAGACCTGGATCGACGAGCGAGCCAAGCACATCATGGCGCTGTTCAACGAGGAAACGCATGCCGGAAAAATCCGTTACGGTTGCGGCCAATTTCCGCGCCAGGAACCGCCGGGCACGCAATGGGTTTACCACACCTCGGACACCTATGTGCTGGGCACGGCGCTCAGCGCTTTCATCAAGCGGCAACTGGGAGCCGAAAAGGACCTCTACGGCGACGTGGTCGTGCGTGAGTTGTGGCAACCGCTCGGCCTCAGCCCGGTGACGTCAATCACGCGCCGCACCTACGACGCGGTGGCGCAGCCATTCACCGGCTGGGGACTCGTGCTGCATCGCGACGATATCCTGCGCATCGGACATTGGCTGGCGACTGGTGAAGGTAAACTCGACGGCCGCCAGGTGCTGGAACCACGCATGCTCGCGGCAACATTGCAGCGCGTGCCCGAGTACCGTGGCTTTCAGTGGCTCGATCCGACATTTCGTTACCAGCACGGTTTTTATGGACATGATGTCAGCCGCGACATCGGCTGCGCGGAGCCTGTCTGGGTTCCATACATGGCAGGATATGGCGGTATCATCGTCGCGCTGTTTCCGAACGACACAATCTACTACCACTTCAGCGACGGCGATTCATTCAACTGGCGTCGCGCGGCCATCGCAGCCGACCGGATTCGCAGCTTCTGCACGCGCCGGGACGGCGCAGGGACCCAAGCATCATGAGCACTTCAGCCCGGACCGGATTGCCGCATGCAGCGCCGGACGGTCTGCTCGCCTGCGTGCTGCTGGCTTTTCTCGCGACGGCCGGCCTTTTCTACGTGAACATCATGCCGGCGCTCGTGGCCGGTCTCATCGATGGCCTCGGGTTCAGCAATCGTGAAGCCGGGTTTGTCGGCTCCGCCAATGTGTACGGCGCCGCCTGCGGGGCACTGGTTGCGGTATTTCTCGTGCGGCGCTTGCCCTGGCGGCGCGTCGAGCTTGTGGCATTGCTGCTGCTGCTGACACTCGACCTGATCTCGACCCAGGTGACGAGTGCGACGCCGCTGATCGCCCTTCGGTTTGTCCATGGTGTCGTGGGCGGCACTTCGGTCGGCGTTGGCCTCGGAGTCATGGCGAGAACCGCAATCCCGGATCGCGCCTTCGGCATGCTGCTCACGGTGCAATACGGAGCCGGCGGACTTGGCATCATGTTCCTGCCCGGCCTGGCGCATCAGTACGGGCCCAAGGTATTGTTTCTCGCGCTCGCAGCATTCACGACGGTGACGCTATTAATGCTGCCCTTCCTTGCCGCCTATCCGCCGCGCGAGCGCGTTGTGGTCGCTGCCGGCGAGCCAGGCCGCGTCCGGCGCGGGCCGCTGGTCCGGACACTCATTGCCGTGTTCCTGTTCCAGGCAGCCAACATGGGACTCAGCGCATTCATCATCCCGCTGGCACGCCACTACGGGCTCGCGGATCCCTTCATCAGCGGAACAATCGGCGTGGCGAACTGGATCGGGGCGCTCGGGTCCATCGCGGTGATCTGGATGGCCGGCCGGGTCGGCAGGACAGTGCCGATCGTGGGTGTGCTGATCCTGTCGATCGCGGGAACCGCTGCTTTCCTGCGGAGCGACATCGGGCTCGTGTTCATCATCGCCAACGTCATCACGGCGATTGGATGGTCCTTCCTCATCCCCTACTTCTTCGGCATGTGCGCCGACTTTGATCCCGCCGGCCAGTCAGCAACGCTTGCGGGTTTCTTTTCCAAGATGGGCCTGGCCTCCGGTCCTGCCGCGGCCGCGTTGCTGCTGGGTCAGGATAACTATGCTTTCCTGATCGAAGTCTCGGTGATCGGGCTCGTCCTGTGTGGGCTCGCTGTCATCATCCCGGCGCGGCTGCTGGATACCGGGCGCGGCAAGCCCGCGATCAACAGCCCATCCGCCTGATTCCGCGAGTGCCCGTGCCCCGCCAGATCGACGCCGCAAAAGCCTCGTTTGAACACGCGCTGAAGTTGCTGCGCTCCGGCGATGCGGCTGCGGCCGAACGCGCTTCACGCGCGGCACTGGAGCAGTACCCGGACGACGCCAACTTCCTCGCCGTGCTGGGTGCTGCACTCAATCGCCAGAATCGCGCCGCCGAGGCCGAAGCCGTGCTGCGCAAGGCGATCGACGCCGATCCCGGTTACGCAAAGGCACACGAAGCCCTGGCACATGCGCTGCTTGCGCAAAAGCGCCCTGCCGACGCGGTGCCGATCCTGCGCCAGGCGGTGTCGCTCAATCCCGCGCTCAAGTCCGCGCAGGTCACGCTCAGCCAGGCCTTGCTGGCGGCAGGCCAGGAGCAGGAAGCCAAGGACGCGTTCGATGAACTTCTGCAGAGCCATCCGCAAATGCAGCGTCTTGCGAAGGCCGCAGAGCATCATCGCGCCGGGCAGTTCGAGCAGGCGGAAGCGATCTATCGGGAGCTGCTGCGCCAGGATCCCAATGACGTCACGGTATCGCGCCTGTTCGGCGTGCTGGCACTCGATGCAGGCAATTACCGCAACGCGGCAGTGCTGCTGCGGCAGGCTGTCAAGCTCGCGCCCGATTTCCAAGCGGCGTGGATCGACTTGTGCCGCGCGCAGACCGAGCTTCACGAGCTCGATGACGCCATCGCCAGCGCCGAGCGCGCAATCCAGCTCGAGCCCGGGCGGGCCGGCGGGTACATTGCGCTCGGCAACGCCCTGGCGCGCACGAATCGCACGGATGACGCGATCGCCGCGTACCGGCGCGCAAGCGAGATTCGCCCCGACAACGCGGAGATTGCCCTGGGCCTCGGCAACGTGCTGAAGACGATCGGCCGGCAACAGGAGGCGATCGCTGCTTACCGGGCCGGTATCCGTCTGAAACCGGACTTCGCCGAGCTGTACTGGAGCTTGTCCAATCTCAAGACGTTCCGCTTTGCACCCGACGAGATAGAGGCGATGCAGCAGGCGCTGGAGTCTGGAACCTTGCCAGACAACGCGGTCGTGCATTTCTGCTTTGCACTCGGCAAGGCCTGCGAAGACCAGGGGGATTACCCGAGGGCATTCGCATACTTCCAGCGCGGCAATGCCTTGCGCCGCACGCAGGAGCACTACGATCCGGTCAACGCCGAGCAGGTCGGTGAACGGATACGCGAGGTCTTTTCAACCGCGCTCATGCGCGAGAATGACGGCGCGGGGTTTGCAGATGTCGCACCGATTTTCATCATTGGCCTGCCGCGCTCCGGCTCGACGCTGATCGAGCAGATCCTGGCGAGTCACAGCCAGGTCGAGGCCACGCATGAACTGCCCGAGGCGGGACGGCTGGTCCGGTTCATCGATCGTCAGCGGATCGGCGGCAAGACCTATCCCGAGGCGGTTCTCGGCTTCAGCCGCCAGGCCTTCGCTGAAGTCGGCCAGCGCTACGACGGCGAAACCCGGCGCTACCGCGCGGGAAAACCGCGCTTCATCGACAAGATGCCGAATAACTTTGCGTTGGTCGGCCTGCTGCAACTGGCAATGCCGAATGCCCGCTTCATCAATGCACGACGCGACCCGCGTGATACCTGTCTCAGTAGCTACAAGCAGTTGTTCGCGCGTGGACAGAGTTTTACCTACGACCTGATGGAACTCGGCGATTACTACATCGAATACCAGCGGATGATTGACCACTGGCATCGGGTGCTGCCAGGTCGCGTGCTCGACGTGCAGTACGAGGCTGTCGTGGCGGATCTCGAAGGCCAGACGCGTCGCATCCTCGAGTTCTGCGACTTGGCTTGGGAGGACGCCTGCCTGCGGTATTACGCGACCGAACGTGCCGTCCGCACCGCAAGTTCGGAGCAGGTGCGGCGGCCGATTTACGGCGATGCCGTCGGCGTCTGGCGCCATTACGAAACCGAGCTCAAACCCCTGCTCGAGGTGCTGGCCCCGCTCCTCGCCGGGCCGGCTTGAGCAGCCGGATTTCCCGCGCCGCGATTCATGGGTTATCCTCGGCACAGCTTTAAGCCACGAGACCTGGAAGGGGGCGTGATGTCGTCAGACAGGACAAGACCGGCCGTTCGTTCTGGCCGGCGCCTGACGATCGCGATTGCAGCCGTGCTCGCCGGCAGCCAGGCCTCCGAGGTGCTGGCTCAGTCGGCACTGGATGAGGTCATCGTGACGGCGCGCAAGCGCGAAGAAAACCTCCAGGACATTCCGGAGTCGATCCAGGCCCTCCCGGCAAAGACGATCAGCCGCGCCGGACTCCAGGAGCTCGAGGACTATTCACGTTTCCTGCCGAGCCTCTCCTACACAGCCCAGGCGCCCGGGGCCAACAAGATCATCTTCCGCGGCGTTGCGGACTCGGACCGCTCGTTCTACTCCGACACATCCGCCGCGATCTATCTCGATGAACAGC
>Ga0315297_10003266_pt1 | contig 10411 bp, 8 predicted proteins | sample YL17G15_0_MG_FD_203628 | JGI IMG/M metagenome (GOLD analysis project Ga0315297, IMG submission 203628) | Sediment microbial communities from Yellowstone Lake, YNP, Wyoming, USA - YL17G15_0 | ecosystem: Environmental > Aquatic > Freshwater > Lake > Sediment | place: USA: Wyoming | collected...
GCAACCTTGGCTTGTTCTTCAAGAGCTGCACGTACTACAAATGCCGGGACGAACATGATCCTCCCGGCAGGAATAACAACGAAGTTATACATTTCAATTCGAAGATCTTGATCATCAAAGTATGGCAGACTCAAACTCAACCCACGATTAAGTGATTGTTCAACAGCACGCTGTTTAATCTGCTCAATAATTTCGCGTGTAAGGTAGTTGGCCATTGCCCGACCTTGATTCACCAATTGCCCCAGCATTCCATAGCGCTTCTGTTCAAATTCATCTTCGGCAATGATATAGGGGGCAAGCGACCGGGCGGCAAAAAGAACGTTCAGGAATTGCTGCATCGACGAGATATGTGCTTCAGCTTCTTTGGAGGAATTAACTAAAATTTCACCCTTGTCGCCAAATGCAACCCATTGAGGCAAGTAAAAACGCCTCGCTGATGCCACATAAGGTACCTGGAAACTACCGCGGCCTATTTCAGCTTTCCCTTCCTCTACAATTGCATCCGACGACGCGGTTATTGCAGATTCGGGCTCATTCCCAGCGCCTGCAGGGATGGATGGAATATCATCTTCTTCTTTCTTATCGTACTTGACAATTCTCCCGGAAGGCAACATGTTGTGGACCATATGATTTGCAGCAGAAAAGCGGATCAAACCTGCTGCAATGGTGATGGATTGATCGCTGGACTGTTCCAGTTCAGTCAGGCGTTGACGCAAGGTGACATGAACATCTCGATTGGTGAGTTTGTTAATAACACCACCGACCCTTTGATCGCGTTCATATTTGGGGACCGCTAAAGGATCCTTCCCTTTTTCCGCAATTACCCGGTCAGGAAGTGTAAACCTGACACTCACTGCACGGGCAGAGTATGCCTCAGCAATTTGGCGTGCCTGGGCTTCAAGGAAACGCTGGACAATCGGCAATTGAAGATCAAAAATAGCATTCTGATGCTCGAATTCCGAACGTAATTGAGCAGCGGGACCGTTTCCATCCATTGAATCGGGATCAGGTTTCATTGGAATGTCCTATTTGATAATAAATAATTTAGGCATGGATATATTAATCCGAGGTTGGTGAATCCATATCATTCGTCGAAGGCTCGTTGATTACTAATTATAACCCGTGAATTTCAGGTCTCAGGAGCGAATGTATCAATAAGCAATTTTATATCCCCACCGGCCGGGTATAGAATTGGACATGTTGTTCCGTGCGCAACATACTCATGCACTTTGGTGCGCGCTTCTTCTGGGGTACCGGAAGCCGTAATTCTCAGAACCAGTTCATCAGGGACAAGGTGTTTTGCCTTTTGGATCTGCTCTTTGGTTGCCGGCCAACCCAAGGTCGTTTTGATCTCGGCAACTAATTCCTGGGATACTCCACTACTTTGGGCAATGTGTGGCTGTTGACCAAGATATTGCGCTAACAACATTTTACTCATGTCAATTGCCACATCGTGATCAGTGTCGACAGAGCATACAATGAGTTGAGGTCGATCCAAAAATTCAAGATTTCGTCCCGATTTCTTCGCACCTTTTTCTAAAAGGGTGAGAGCCAGATCATTGTGGGCCGGAGGGACACAATAATTTAATATTACACCATCAGCTATTTCACCGGTTAATTCCAGCATTTGGTCGCCGGTTGCACCAATTAGAATTGGGATTTTGCGGGGTTCCCTGCGGCCATATACAACGTCGAGTTCAATCTCATTAACGTGAATAAATTCTCCGTCGAAGGAAACACGTTCCATATTTAGGAGGCGTTTTAAAACCGTTACTGTTTCGCGCATCGCCGTGAGCGGTTTCCTGCGATCGATTCCGACGTTTTTAGCCAGTGGTTCCCACCAGGCTCCGATGCCACAAAGTATTCGATCTGGAGCCAGGTCATCCAGGGTGAGAAACGTGGAGGCCAAGAGCCCAATATTCCGGGTCCAGTTATTGATGACTGCAGACCCCACCTTTATATGATCGGTTACTGCCGCATAGGCAGCCATCGGAACAATGGCATCCCGTACCAGACGGGATTCGGCTTGCCAAACACATTCAAAGCCTTTCTTTTCAGCGTAGCGGACGAAATCAAGCCCCTCTCTCAATCCGTGAGAATCCTGGAGGTAGAGAGCGATGCGTTCCATAATATTAAATTCCTTTTCCAATAAATATTGTTAATCTGAACTCGAAAATGGTGGTGCGATCAGTAGTCCAATCAAAGGGGCGCTATAATTCTTGCAAGCGCTTCCACATCCGGGGGGCAATTTCACGGGAGTGAGCGGCAACCTCCTCTTCATCCAGAACCAATATTTTCTTTCCTTGCATAAGTATTTTTCCCCGGCATACGGTAGTATCAACCGTCGCATCCACCAACCCGAAGATCAGATGCCCAAGAAAATTGGTCTCATCGAGAGGAGTTGGGGGATGATAATCCATAATGGCGAGGTCAGCGGGGTGGTTTTCAGCAATCTCGCCCAATTCCAGACCAAACTGCCGCTCTGCGATAAGGGAGTTATTATCCAGGAGCAATTGAGGCGCCTCTAGGAATGCCACCCTTGGATCATGATTAGCAAGTCTATGTAAAAGGTATGCACACCTCATCTGAGCCAACATATCTGATCCAATGCCATCAGTCCCCAGACCCACAAGCACCCCCTTTTTCAGTAGTTTTAAGAGGGGGGTAACCCCGACAGCATTATTCATGTTAGACTCGGGGTTGTGAACCACGGGGGTATCAGTGGCAGTTAAAATATCCATCTCGGCATCGTCAATATGAACACAGTGGATGAAAAGTGACTTTTTTCCGGTAACACCCAATTTTTCAAGTCGTTTGATGGTCGGCAGATGGTATTTGGTCAAAGAGTCTGTTCGATCAGCAACATCCTCTGCCACGTGAATATGGCAACCAACGTCTGCTCCCTTGGCAATTTCAACGCATTGTTCGATGGTCGGGTTGGACAAGGTGAACGAAGCATGTAATCCCATCATGGAGACGATTTGACCGTCGCCCCTTCCCACTTTTTTGATAAAACGTTCATTTTCTTCGACGCCGCCTCCCTGAATGTTGCGGTCGGAGACTTCATAACAAAGTGACGCACGAATGCCCGCCTGACGAACAGCTTTCTCGATCAAGTCAAGGGATCCCTCCCGCATGGATGGTGAGGCATGGTGGTCGATCACTGTTGTTGTCCCGTTACGGATGCAGTCAACAAGCGGTATTTGAGCTGAAATCAGGATATCTTCTTCTTGTAATGCCCGGTCTACCTTCCACCAAAGACGTTCGAGTATCTCAACAAAGTTAGAGGCTGGTTCTCCGGGAATATACATTCCCCTCGCAAAAGTCGAATAAAAATGGTGATGCGTGCATATAAAACCAGGGAGAATGATTTTCCCGGTGCAATCGACCGATTCTGCATCCGGAAAACGACGCTGCATATCGAATGAATCGCCAATTGCGGTTACCAATTCACCCTCAGTAACAACTGTAGCATTCCAATGAATATGGTTATTGGCACCCAAAGTAACGACAATACCATTTTCAAAACGAATCGCCATTTTTTCGCCTCCTACCCTAATTTTCTTTCAAAGCAGATAGTTCTTCAATAGTTCGAGTGCGCATATAAATCGCGCCAGTAAAACATTTTTGAGCACAAATTGAACATCCGATGCAACGGCCAGGATCTGTTATCGGAAGACCTCGGGTATCCAAATCGATAGCGAGGTATGGACATCTGGCACAATTTCCACATGATACGCATAAGGATTGGTTGGCTTGCGAAATTTTTTTTATGGAAGTCAATTCCATGAAATCCGTGATTGGATGTGGTTGGGCGAGTCCGATTAATTCTTTCATTGACCGAATACCGCGTTCTTGCATGTGAAAAGATGTTCCGGATTCGAGATCTCGAATTATGCCGTAGCCGTGTTTCATGACTATTGTGCAAAACTGTACGGTCTTTACACCCAGCCCAAGAAAGTTCATCGCTGCTTTATAGTTCATTGGACCTCCGTTACCCGAAATCTCGATTCCCTCGGGGACGGCTTGTGCCAAAGTGAGATACGAAATGGGGGTTACACCTTCACCACTCATGCCGACAATTACCCCCTCATCCCACGGTTTTTCCTTCGAAAAGCGAAATGCAAGGGTGGGAAAGGAGTTAGCCAGGGTGATTCCCGCCTTCTTATTCGGGTACTTTTCAAGAACCTTTCGGATGGCTCTGATGATCGGGATGATGGAAGTTACTGCAGCAGATAGTTTAAATAACTTGGGGATATCAGGGTCACCGACACCCATGATCCAGTCAATTATTCGGGCTGTTAATGCTGCATTCTGAGAAACGATGGAGCCTTCGGTCCCGTCGCCTCCCTGCGGGCAGGACAGCGAATACTCAATTCCCATTGCACCGGAATTTTCAAGTTTTTTAGTATTCGACTGCCAACCGGCTGAGTCACTCTCATCGTGACCTGTAACAGGACCGCCAGTGGACGCCATGGTCAATCGGTCGGGCCAAACCTTGACAAGTTTTTCAATTTCCCGGCAAACCCGGTCGAGGGGATGACCAGAAACATTGTCAGAGTTTCCAAATGTCAGCGGGTTGAACATAAACATGTACTCGCCCGGGATGTGTATCGGAACATTGTCAAAAGCCGTTTTCATTACCCCGCCAGCCCATCCGGATTCGTAGGCCTTGGTCATCTGCTCATACCCATCAGTCGATGGGGAAGCGGAAATGAGATACGGGGAAATGATGCTCCTGTCAAAAAAACTTGTTGAAAGTGAAACTGGGATTCGATCGTATCCTGGTAGAAGATATATAGATTTGCTGGGATTATTAATATCAGGTCTCTTCGATTTTTTGAGAAAGGAATCGATCTCCAGCGCAGCGTTCTTCCCGGAGGCAACCGCTTGGACAACGGTGCTGGGTCCTGTGCGCAAATCCCCTGCATAAAATAGCCCCTCGATTTGTTCATAAGGAAGCGACGAACGCATACCAATGGAAATGATAACATTTCTGAAATCCGTACGGATGCTAGAAGATCCACGGATATCCCTAACCTCGCCCGGGTTAAAGGTTTTACCATCAGGGAGCTCAACCTTGATAGTCTCTAAACCGGTAATATTTTTTCCCTCGCTGAGAATCTTAGTAATCCTGGTACGGCAATTAATTTCAATGTCATACTCCACCAATTCAGTCCGTTCATTTGGTGTAAGTGGCATTTCAGAATATTTTTCAAGCATGAATAATTCCACATGCCTGGCACCAGCTTTTCGAGCAGTAATAGCGCAGTCGACAGCGGTAGATCCACCACCAATTATGGCAACGCGTCCATCGAAATGAAAATCAGAAGGACTGGCTAACAGTTCAACCATTTTGGTTGCCAAATCTTCATTTTCAATACCAAGTTCAATCGGTTTCCACAAGCCAGTCGTGATACACACCGCATCAAAATTCTTGGTTAATAGCGATTTTGGGTCTTCAATATTAATTCCAGTTTTCGTTATAATATTACCCAGCGAGATAATAAATTGAATATCTGTATCCAAAACTTGCTTTTCCAAACGGTGGTCGGGAATAAGGTTTGCCATACCTCCTAATTGCTCAGATGAATCGAATATTTCAACCAAATAGCCCATTTGAGAAAGGGAGGCTGCGGCGCCCAAACCTGCGGGTCCACCGCCGACAACGCCAACCTTTTTACCTTTCGGTTTTATTTTGGAGAATTTCGGGATACCTCCCAGGGCTTTGGCCATTTTAATAAGAGTCGCCTGAATGCGTGGAATGTTAATTGGTCCATCGAATTTAACGCGCGTGCAGGCTGCCATGCAAAATGTATTTGGACAGACCATCCCACAAACTCCACCCAAAGGATTGGCTCGCATTATTTCAGCAGCTGCACGGCGAATGTCTGACGAATTCCCGACACGGGCAGCCATAATAAAATCAGCGGGAGAACAATGTGCCGGGCAGGCTTCCCTGCAGGGCTTTTCCTCGCAAAACTCACAGCGCTGCAATTCAACTTTTAATTGCTCCCGGGTCATATAAAATGTGTTAAATTTTTCTATTTCCATGGAATGCCTCTTACTAAATTTGATGAATCAAATATTCCGGACACTGCATTTCAATGCCTCAATGATAGCGAAATTAATAATTATTTGCCGCGGCAGTTGAAATTTATGTTAATCGATAAAGCCAATGGATATGGGATTGGAAATATCATTCCAATCCGAGGCTTTTCAGACCACCCAAGGCTTCCAAATCCTCGGGAAGGTCTAAATCAAGACCAAAGTTGGTATTTTCAACAATTTCAAGCCTGGCTCCGGAATGCGTTGCGCGCTCGCTATGACAATGAAATGACCCTGGCCCATATCCATATTCAATCAACCCTGCCGGATCAATAAATAATGCATTCGTGCCATCCTGTCGTCTATCGGGGGAAATGACAACCACGGGTGGTTTTTTTCCATGCCTGAGCAAGCTCTTAATATCGGTCGGTTTGATGAGGGGAAGATCGGCAGGTAACACGAGCACGGCGTGTGCCCCTTGTGATTTGGCAATAATTGTGGCTCGCTTAATGGCAGTGTTAAATTGGGGTGCTCCATCCTCTAAAACAGTTCGTCCGCCCATGTCGCGGGTCAGCGCGAGTGCTGCGGGGTCTCGGCTTACAACCAATGTGTGCTCAATCTCTGGTATTTCCATAAGAGTATTTAGCACATGCTCAAGGAGGTATCGGTTGAGCCGGGTACGTTGATCTTCTGAAAGCATACCGGCGAGTCGCGATTTTCCGCGGCGTAAAGGTTTAACAGGGACAATCGCCCAGATCGTCATAATTTATGTATAAAGTTTAACATATCTTGGGCTAAACGTCGCCTCCCCTCCTTGTTTATCATTAGAATATCTGTCACCAGGGTTTCAACACGTATTTCGTTTGATTGACTGATATCCATATTATCAAGTACAAACCCGGATAACAGATTATCGTAATGCTGTGCGATCGCCAGCGCAGAAGGTATGATTCCCAGCTCAGTATACATTTTCGCGGCTGGTCCTTTTACCGCCCGACCAGCCAAAATTGGTGAGACTGCAATTATTTTTTTCGCAGATATGGCAGACCGAATACCTGTAAGTGCTAAAATCGGATCTATGCTGACCCATGGATTTGAAGGACAAATGATTATGGCGTCTGCGTGAGAAATCGCTTCGATGACGCCTGGGGCTGGTAATGCTTCGGTGATCCCATTAAAACGAAATCCTTTTACTTTCGGTGCACATTTCAAATGAACGAAATATTCCTGAAACGTCAGTTCTCCGAATTCAGAGGTATTAACCAATGTACCCACTGGTTGATCACTCATGGGAAATATTCGTTGCCTTACGCCCCAAGCCACGCAGAAATCGCGCGTGACCTGGCTCAAGTGCTGTCCTTCCCGCAGTCGACGGGTGCGTTCAATATGGGTTGCCAGGTCCCGATCGCCCAAGCGAAACCAATCCGATACATTCAATTGTTTTAGGTTCTCAAGAACATGGAAAGTATCATCAAGGCGTCCCCAACCGGTTTCCGGGTTTACAATACCTGCCAGAGTGTAGCAGACCGTATCTAAGTCCGGAGAAATATATAAGCCAATATGTTCGAAATCATCACCGGTATTGACTATGACGGTCAGGTCTTCAAATGGGAGGATTTGAGCCAGTCCATCAACCAGTTTCGCGCCCCCCACACCCCCAGCGAGTGCGACAATTTTCATCCGTGAGCATCGACTTTATCAACTTGGATTTTATACATCACCCGCTGCTCGCCTTCTTGGCGGAAAGGGTATTTGGGCACCCCCCTGTACTTAAATGCCAATTGATCGATATGTTCATCTGCGCCCTCAGTGGTGATGGAGATTACTTTTCCGCGCAGTTGCAGGTAACGATATGGGTTTGACGGGTCTTGAATGCACAGCGCTACTCTTGGGCGAGCGCGCATATTTTTATCTTTAATGCGACCCAGGGCTGAATTAATGAGAATATATTTCCCGGTTGTATTGAACCATATAGGCGTTAACTGAGGCGATCCATCTGGCATTTGAGTTGCCAGATAGAGAAACGCTTTTTTCTCGTTTGTCAGCAGATCAAGATGAGATTTTGGAATAAGCTGCATTTTTTTTCCTTTAATTATAGGTTTACAACAGTTTCAAACGCTAATTATGCAGGAAAAGACTGCGGATTCGAATTTATCCATGAGGGGCATATCTGCTACATGTTACCATCACTTGGACAGGAACTTTTAACAAGATCCAATTAAGTAGATATATTTATCGGAATAGATCGGTCTCTTTTGGGCGGATTAATTCTTTTATTGAACTTTCGCGTAAAGGATAGGGAAACCCACGCACATGGACGGCTGGGATCCCTTCGGCAGCCTCACCCATAACAAGAGATGCAGCTGCAGCCAATTCATCGGCAGCCGCAACAAAGGTGATCTTTAATCGATAGCCAAACAAATCCTGCCATCCGCGTTCGTCAACAATTCCGGGAATACCAGAAATGCCGATCGCGGTCCCTATTGTACCCAAACGCCAGGCGCGTCCATGGGAGTCGATTATCATCACCCCGATGCGATTTCCAGAAGCGACCTTGATCTTACGGCGGATTTCGAGTGCAGAATGATCGGGATTTTCTGGCAGGAGCAGAACCCAGTCTTCTGGATTCCCATCTCTGCCTTGAACGTTGGAATGATCAATTCCTGCATTTGCGCAAACAAAACCCAGGCGATGTTCGACGATAATAGTTCCCTGGCGGATACGGAGGATTTCATTACTTTCCCTTAAGATCAACTCGACAAGGCGAGGGTCTTTTCCGCTCCGGTTTGCCAAGTCGATGGCTTCTTTTGAGGGAGTTATTCCCCCCAAATTCACCAACCGTCCTTCCGACTTGCTGACGATCTTTTGAGTTATCACCAGAATATCGCCATCTTCAAGAGAGATCCGCACGGATTGAAGTGAAACAAGAAGTTTTTCCGCTATATTGTCGCCTTCGGAAATAATTGGGATTCGCGGGAGGGGAGTGAAAGTTAATGTCATATTTCCTTAGCTGGATGTTGGATTCCCGTGATTCGAATTCCGACATTGGTATTTTTATATAGCTTGTTAATTCCAATTAATATACTGGTTAAACCTTCCACAACTGCTGAATTCGCCAAGGGACCGGCATCCCAGCCAACTAGGCCTGCCATAGTCACAAGTTTAAGGGTTTCCAACCTCGCTTCCCTGCTGGTCCCTGTAACTAACACTTCGCATTCAATCGGTCTATCATTAAGAAGATGATCATAAGATATATTCTGGAAAGCAGATGTCACTTGAACATCCGGTCCCAATAACTGATGGGCTGCTTGAGCAGCACTGCCTTCAGGTGGCATTTGAACTTTGGTTTCTTTAGACTGGACAAGGGGGACGACTACATTTATTAGAATTTTGCCCTTCAATGCATCCTTACACGATTCCAGTGTTTCATATTGCGCTGCATACGGAACGGTAAGTACGGCAATGGTCGCACGCTGGGAGGCGAGCAGATTGGTTGTACCTCCTATGTCAGCGCTACCGCCCAACATTGAGGTAAGGTCTTGCGCTGCTTTTTGAGCTTTTTCGGGAGAACGGGAACCGATTAATATATGATAACCGGCTTTTGCCCATCTGTAAGCCAGACCTTTCCCCTCTTTTCCTGTCCCACCAAGGATGGCGATGGTATGTTGGATGAACGGTTTATCCATACCTTTGGCTCAATAAGATATGGAGGCTGCGAAAATTTTGCATTAAAGACCCACTCCAAATTGAACTGGCTCAGGTACATTGTAGCCTCGGGCAGCCATTTCCGCAAATATCAGGAAGGCAGCTTCCCTAAGTGCGGAGTCCCCCCCATACATGGCTTGATAAAGTGCACCAAATACTCCTTCGGCGGGAACCATGCGCAAATATGCAAGCGATGCCAGGCGTTCTTCTTCTGTCCCTGATTTGAGCGCTAATAATAATAAATCAACGGGTATCTTCTCCGGAGATACACCTACCCCCTGTTTTCCTGCAAAGGCGATTATCCAGGGGGACTCTGTTGGAGGAGGAAGTCTTTGAGGAATATGCGGGTCAGGCTTCCTTCGATTTTCGTTTACTTCCGCTGCAGCGGTTCGAACAGCCCATTGATCATCATCCGTTTCAAAATGAGCAAGCAATTCTTCAGCCCAGAGTTCTGGAATACGACCTAATCCATATGCCGCAGAACGTCTGACCAGCAGATCATCTTTCATCCCCGCACCTTCCTTTAGCATTGCGTGTCCCTCACCGGGATGATTGGCCAATGCCTCAGCTGCGGTGCGTCTAATATTTTCATCACCATGCAAAAGTACTGAGCCAACCATATCCATTGCTGCGGTCGTACCAATATTTACCAGCGCCA
>Ga0315297_10003267_pt1 | contig 10410 bp, 9 predicted proteins | sample YL17G15_0_MG_FD_203628 | JGI IMG/M metagenome (GOLD analysis project Ga0315297, IMG submission 203628) | Sediment microbial communities from Yellowstone Lake, YNP, Wyoming, USA - YL17G15_0 | ecosystem: Environmental > Aquatic > Freshwater > Lake > Sediment | place: USA: Wyoming | collected...
AGCGCGTGATCGAGCTCGAGCACCTCCTCGACCAGGTAGGGGCGCAGGGTTTCCCGCGTCTGCGCGCGATCCCAGGCGCAGCGCGCGCGCAGGTCGCGCACGAGGTCCAGTACCCGCTCCAGCGGCGGCCTGTCTTGCATGGGTTCTCCGTCCCGGTAGTTTACGCGCCGACATGACCATACTTGAGCCGACTCCGCAGCGCGCATGGGTGGACGTGGATCTCACGGCACTGGTGAGAAACGCGCGCACCATCGGCCATCGGTCACGCGCCCGACTGCTGCCGATGGTCAAAGCTAACGGCTACGGACTGGGGGCCGTGCCGGTGAGCCGGGCGCTCGAGGTGCTCGATCCGTGGGGCTTCGGCGTGGCGACGGCCATCGAGGGTGCGGAGCTGCGGGCGGCGGGGATCACGCGCCCGATCGTGGTATTCTCGCCCGTGGTGCCGGCGGGATTCGCCGAGTGCATTGCGCATGACTTGCGGCCCTCCCTGGGGGACGTTGCGTCCCTCGCGGCGTGGATCCCGAGCGGCAAGCCCTTCCACCTCGAAATCGATACCGGCATGGCGCGCGCCGGGCTGCGCTGGAGTGACGGCAACGCCCTCGCGGACGCGGCGCGGCTGCTCGCGGGCGCCAGTGCCTGGGAGGGCGTCTTCACCCACTTCCATTCGCCGGATACGGATCCCTCCGCGACGGCGGTGCAGTGGGCGCGGTTCGAAATGGTCCTCGGTGCGCTGCCCTCGCGCCCTCCCCTCGTGCATGCGGCCAACAGTGCCGCCGCGCTGGCCGGCACCCGCTATGCGGCGGACCTCGTGCGGCCAGGCATCTTCCTTTACGGCGGCGCCGCGGGCGGCATGGCACCCGAACCAGTGGCGCGGCTGTGCGCGCGGGTGGTGGCGACGCGTCATCTGCAGGCCGGGGATTCCGTGAGCTACGGCGCCAGCTGGATCGCTCCCGGTCCGGTCGCGGCGGCGACGCTCGGCATCGGCTACGCGGACGGGGTGCCACGCACCCTGTCCAACCATGGCGCGGTCGAAGTGTGCGGGCGGCGCTGCCCGATCCTGGGGCGGGTGACGATGGACATGACGATCATTGAGTCGGACGCCGCGATCGGCGAGATCGCGACGGTGTTTGGGGGCCTCGTGACGCTGGACCAGCAGGCGGTGGCGGCGGGCACGATCAGCTACGAGCTGCTCACGTCGCTCGCGGCCCGGGTGGAGCGCCGCTACCTCCAGGCGGGGCTGTGAGCGGCGCGCGCCGAGCGGCCATCATCGTGCTCGACGGGCTCGGTTGCGGGCCGGCCCCCGACACGGCGGCGTACGGTGACAGTGGCAGCGATACGCTGGGGAATGTGGCGCGGGCCGTGGGCGGGCTGACGCTGCCCAACCTCGAGCGATTCGGGCTGGGCCGGTGTGCGTTGATCCAGGGGGTGTCCAGGGATGCTGCTCCGACGGCGGCGCACGGTGTCGCCGAGCCGGTGAGCCCGGGGAAAGACAGCACCTCGGGTCACTGGGAGCTCTGCGGGCTGGTGCTGTCCAAACCGTTCGCCACGTATCCCCATGGATTTCCGGCGGAGTTGCTGGCGGAGTTCTCGCGCCGCACCGGGCGGGGCGTGATCGGCAATCGCGCGGCCTCCGGCACGCGCATCCTCGATGAGTTGGGCATGGAGCATCAACGCACCGGCTCGTGGATCGTGTACACGTCGTCCGATAGCGTCTTCCAGGTGGCGGCGCACGAGGAGACGGTGCCGCTCGTCGAGCTGTATCGCGCGTGCGGGATCGCGCGGGAGCTGATGACCGGCGCGCACGCGGTGGCGCGGGTCATCGCCCGGCCGTTCACGGGCGCGCCGGGTCACTGGACGCGCACGGCGAGGCGGAAGGACTTCAGCCTCGCGCCACCGGGGCCGACGCTGCTGGACCGTCTGGCGGATGCCCAGGCTCCGGTGGTCGGCGTGGGGAAGGTGGACGACCTTTTCGCGGGGCGGGGCATCAGCAGCCGGCATACCGCCACGAACGCAGAGGCGTACCGGCTCATCGGCGATGCCCTGACCGGCATGGAGCGCGGCTTCCTGTTCGCCAACGTGATCGAATTCGACCAGACCTGGGGCCACCGGAACGACGTGCCCGGGTTCCACCGGGGGCTGCTCGATCTGGATGCCGCCCTGCCGGGCATGCTCGGCTCCGGCAGGGCGGACGACCTGATTATCTTCACCGCGGACCACGGCAACGATCCGACGACACCCTCCACCGATCACTCGCGCGAGGTGGTGCCGCTGCTGGTCTGGGGCCCGAAGGTGCAGCCGGTCGCACTGGGCGTGCGGCGCAGCTTCGCCGATGTGGGACAGACGGTGGCGGAGTTCCTCGGTGTGGCGACGCTGCCCGCCGGCGATTCATTTCTTCATGAGGTCTGGCGTGACTGAAACGCTGGTCGCGGCGGCGCGCCGCGCGCAGCAGCAGGCTTATGCCCCGTACTCGAGATACCAGGTGGGTGCCGCGCTCGAGGCGGAGGATGGGCAGATCTACACGGGCTGCAACATCGAGAACGCGTCCTTCGGGCTCACGATCTGCGCGGAGCGCGCGGCGGTGGCGTCGGCGGTGACGGCTGGGGCGCGGCGTTTCCGGCGTATCGCCGTCGTGGTGGCGACCGAGCCGCCGGCCATGCCGTGCGGTGCCTGCCGGCAGGTACTGGCCGAGTTCGGACTGGACCTGGTGGGCGAATCGGTGGGCCGGAGCACGCGGGTCACTTGGACACTGCGCCACCTCCTGCCCGACGCCTTCGGCCCCGGCAACCTGGCATGACGGCCCCGGTGCGGTCCCGGCAGCGCTGGGTCGTGCCCGCCTTCCTCGTGACGGTCGCGGTGCTGTCAGGCGCCTGCTCCGAGCGGCTCCTCACTCCGGTCAACTGTCCCGAGCTCTGTCCCGGCGGCCAGATCGTCGTGTACGACACGGTGCTCACGCCGATCGTGGGCAGTGATACTTCGTTCGCCGGCTATGTCGCGGCGAACCAGGCGACCGGGTTCCTCGTCAGTAACAACCTGCCCGCGGCGGACGCCCGGGGCTTCGTGCGGTTCCTCGAGCGCACCGACTCGATCTTCGTCCAGGACACGGCCCGTACCTACACCATCGACTCGGCGAAGGTCAATCTCACGATCGATGCGCGAGATTCGCTCCAGGCAGGGGTGGCCCTGCTGCTGTACAAGCTGCCACCCACGGTGGACTCGACCGCGACCTTTGCCGACCTGACGGCGGCGTTCACGCCCGAGGCGTTCCTGGACACGGTGGTGGTGCCGGACACGCTGCTCACCGGGAGGGTGACGGCGCTCTTCAGCGGGGCAACGCTCGCCCGCATCGCGCTGACGCCAGCGGATTCCGGCGTGTTGCGCGTGGGCGTGGCGCTCGCCGCCCCCGCGGCGACCGGCGTCCGGCTCCTGTCGGTGCGTGCGGGCACCGGCGCGCCCTCCTTCCAGACGTACGTGCACGCGAACGTCGCCGACACCGCGCTGCAGCGACAGACGATCACCCGCGTTCCCAGCTACAACAGCTACGTCACCGCGGTACCGTTCCCGCAGCCGACACCGACCACGCTCCTCGTGGGCGGTGCACCCTCCGTGCGCGCGCTCATCCGGTTTCCGTGGCCGCTGGTCCTCAAGGACACGGCGGAGATCATCCGCGCCACCCTGGAGCTCGTGCCGGTGCAGCCGATCGAGGGGCTGCCCAATGTCAATTCCACCGTGGTGGTGCAGGGGATCCTGGTCGACCTGGGGGCCAAGTCGCCCCTGACTCCCCAGGTGCAGTCAGCCAACACCTTCCAGGTGCCCACCAGCGCGGTGCTGTCGTTCGAGGTGCGTTCGCTCGTGCGGCTGTGGCAGGGCAACGCCGGGCGGCCCCCGGCGCTGTTCGTGTGGCTGTCGCCGGAAGCCTCGTCGTTCTCGGTGCCGGTGTTCGGCTCCACCGCCGACCCGGTGCGCCAACCCCGCCTGCGTGTCGAGTACGTGCGGCCATACCAGTTCGCGCTGCCGTGAGCGGGGGGCGGCTGGCCTGGCTCGCGCTTGGGCTCCTCGCGCTCCCGGCAACGCTGGCGGCACAGGCATCCATCTTCGGCGTTCGCGGCCCCGGCTTCCCGGGGCGGCCCTACTCGGCGGCCGCCATCGGCACCGGCGGGAGCATCGGCCTGTTCGATCCGCAATCGCAACTGAGCCCGGCCTCGCTGGCCACCCTGCGGACCGGCACGGCCACGTTCACGCTGCTGGCTGACTACCGTTCGGTGGAGACGCCGGCCGGCACCGCGACCACGCGCGGCTACCGGTTCCCGAACACCTACATCACGGCGCCGATACGCCGGGGGCAGTATGCGTTCGGTGTCGGCGCCACCACGTACGTGAACCGCGACTTCACGCTGGCGGTGCGCGATTCCATCGTGCTCCGTGACAGCGTGCGCGCGTACACCGACACGACGCGCTCGCGCGGCGGCCTGAGCGACCTGCAGCTTGCCTTCGCGATCCGGACCATCCCCGGGACGACGGTGGGGCTGGCGGCGCACCTGATCACCGGCACCAACCGGCTGGTGGCGCGGCGCGCGTTCGATGACACGAGCTATGCCACGGTGCTGCAATCGGCGCAAACCTCCACGACCGGCTTTGGCCTCGCGATCGGCGCCACCCGCGAGGTGAGCAGCAAGCTGACGCTCTCCGCCCTCATCCGGAAAGACTTTACCGCCCGGGTCAATATCGACTCGGCGCTTTATGGCGGTGCCACGACCATTGGCGCCGATTACGGGCTTCCGTGGACCTTCGCCGGGGGGGGCCTGTTCTCGTTGACGCCGTTCTTTCAGGTGGCCGCGCAAGGGGTGTATCGCACCTGGTCGGCCGCCAACCAATCGTTGGTGAGCCTGGGGGCGCCGGGCGCGAAGAACAGCCTGGAACTGAGCCTGGGGAGTGAGCTGACATCACGGGCGCGCCGGGCGACGCAGTTCCCGCTGCGCGTCGGCGTGCGCTATGGCACCCTGCCGTTCCTCATCGGTGACGGCCCGGCCTTCCAGCCCAGCGAGTTCGCGGTGTCGGTGGGAACAGGGGCGCGCTTCGCCCGGCAGCGCGGTGCGATCGAGATGAGCCTCGAGCGGGTGTGGCGGAATGCCAGTGGCAGCAACATCTCCGAGCCGGCGTGGCTGCTGTACACCGGGCTCAACATCCGACCGTAGTGGCGTACCCCGCCGCTCCGCGGCGGGCTATCTTGCAGCGTGACCAAGCGCGTCTATATCGAGACCTACGGCTGCCAGATGAACGTGGCCGACACCGAGCTCATGCTCGGCGTGCTGGCGCGGGACGGGTACGAGCAGGTCGACACGCCCGACGATGCCGACGTGATGCTGGTCAACACCTGCGCGGTGCGGGACAACGCGGAGCAGCGGGTGGCGGGCCGGGTGGGCGAATTGCAGCGGTTCAAGCGGCCGGGTGACGTGCTGGGCGTGGTCGGCTGCATGGCTCAGCGCCTCGGGCCGGCCCTGCTGGAGCAGGCGCCCCGCGTGGACCTGGTGGTGGGGCCCGACGGCTACCGGAACCTTTCCCTGCTGCTGGCGCAGGCCGCCGCGGGCCACCGGGTGATGGACACCGAGTTCAGGACCTGGGAGCACTACGAGGACGTGCCGCCGGCCCGCGACGCGTCGCCGACCCGGTTCGTCACGGTGCAGCGGGGCTGCGATTACAAGTGCACGTTCTGCATTGTTCCGTACACGCGTGGGGCGGAGCGGAGCCGCATGCTGGAGGACGTGGTGGCGGAGGTGCGCCAGCTGGCCGACGCCGGCACGTCGGAGGTGACGCTGCTGGGCCAGACGGTGAACAGCTACCACGACGGCACACACGACTTCGCCGACCTGCTGCGGGCCGTCGGCGCGGTCGACGGCATCCGGCGGCTGCGCTTCACCAGTCCCTACCCGACCGACTTCACGCCGCCGGTGATCGCGGCGATGGCCGAGGTGGACGCGGTGTGCGAGCATGTGCACCTGCCGGCGCAGAGCGGATCGAACGCGGTGCTGCGGCGGATGCTGCGGCGCTACACCCGCGAGCGGTACCTCGCGGTGGTGAGCGAGCTGCGGTCGGCGATCCCGGGCCTCACGATCAGCACCGACTTCATCGTCGGTTTTCCGGGCGAGACGGAGGCGCAGTTCGCCGAAACGCTGTCGCTGGTGGGTGACGCCGACTTCGACGAGGCGTATACCTTCAAGTATTCGGTGCGCGAGGGGACACCGGCGGTGCGCCTCGCGGATCACGTGGACGACGCGGTGGCATCGGAGCGGCTCGACCGGCTGATCGGCGCGGTGCGGTCGCAGGCGCGGCGGCATAAGCTGGCGCGCCTCGGCTCGACCCACGAGGTGCTGGTGGAGCGCCCGGCACGCCGGGGCGAGCTCATGCTGGCGCGGACGCGCGGCAACCTCCCGGTGCTCGTGGACCTGCTGCCCAAGAGCATCGGGGAGTATCACATGGTGCAACTCACCGGGACCACCGGTGCCACATTCACCGGGACGGTGCGTCGTCCCCAGCTGGCGGTGCTATGATCCGGAATCTTGTCGAGGAGCATGTGCAGGCGGCGTACGATACGTTGCGGGGGAATTTCCCCGCTTTCTGCGGCTGCGAGTACTGCCGGGACGACATCTTCGTGTACACGCTCAACCGGGTGCCGCCGCGCTACGTGGCGTCGCTGGAGGGGCAGATCGTCACCGAGGTGAACCTGGAAAAGCAGCAGAAACGGGCGGAGATCGACGTTGTGGTCATGGAAGCGTTCCGGAAGGTGTCGATGGCGCCGCGCTGTCCCAAGTCGAAGAAGGCGGGCAAGGGGTGATCCCTCCGCCGGTGGTACTGGTGGTGTTCTGCTTCGGGGCCGGTCTTGCGACCGGCCTCTCGCGTTTCTGGGCTCTGGCCGGCGGCCTGATGGTCACCGGCGTCGTGGCCGCAATGGTGCGGCGGGACGTCGCAGTGTTCGTCGCGACGGCCGCCATCGGGCTCGCGGCCGGCGTGGTGGCGCGTCATGGCGAGGACGCGAGGTGTGCCGCGTGGCTGCCGCCGGGGCGGATGGGGCTGGAGGTGCTGTTGCTCGAGCCGGTGACCCCGGATGGTGGCATCGCATCAGTGGACCCGTTGCGCGCCGGATGCCGGGGCGCGGTCACGGCGCGATTTCCGCGGGGCGACCCGCTGGACGCGGGACGGACGCTTTCGGTCGAGGGGGAGTGGACGCGGGGGACGCGGCGGCTGATCGAGCCGGACGGCGTGCTCGGCGTGGCGCGTATCACTCCGACCGGCCGGGTGGGTCGCGTCGAGTTCAGCGTGCGGAACGCGCTGGCGCGGGCGTCGGCGAGGCTGTACGGGTCGCGCGCCCCGCTGGTGGATGCGCTGGTGGTGGGCCGGCGGAGCGGCATGGACCGCGAGCTCAAGACCGCGTTCGCGTCGTCGGGGCTGGTGCACCTGCTGTCGATCTCGGGATTTCACATCGGACTGATCGCCGCCTGGGTGGTGCTGGTCCTTCGTCAGTTCAGGGTGTCGCGGGTGGCGGCGCTCGCGGTGGCGGCGTTCACCGCGACGGTGTACGTGGCGTTCCTCGGATGGCCGGCGCCGGCGGTGCGCGCGGTGGCGATGGCGTGGGTGCTGGTCTGGCTGCGATGGCGGCAGCGCGCGGTCCAGCCCGATGCGCTGCTGGCGGCCACCGGGCTCGTGGTGCTGCTGCTCGATCCGTTCGCGGTGTTCGACCTGGGCGGGTGGTTGTCGGTGCTGTCACTGTGGGGCGCGGTGCGCTTCGCGCGCTGGGCGGAGCAGGCCGGCGGGGACCACTGGCTGTGGCAGTCCGCCGCGTCGTCCGCGGGTGCCACCGTGGCGACGGCACCGGTGACGGCGTGGCTGCTGGGCGCGGTGGCGCCGGTAGGCATCGCGCTCAACTTCATCGCGATCCCGGTGGCGGCGGTGGCGGTGCCGGGCGTGCTCGCGAGCCTGCTGGTGGCGCCGTTTGGCCTGGTGAGCGGCCCGCTGGCCTCGGGGAGTGGCGTCGCGCTGCACCTGCTGGAGCTGATCGCGGCGTGGGGCGCGCGGATTCCGCTGGGACACTTCGTGATGAATGCGGAGCCGGGGAGTGCGGTGCCATGGCTCCTGCTGCTGGTGCTGCTCTGCTGGGCCACACCGCGCCGGGGGAGCGGTGCCATCGCGTCGGGCCGCCTGATGCTCGCCGGTGCCGCGGGTGTGTGGCTCGCGCTGGTGCCGGACCTGACGCTGCCGCACTCTGGCGCGGGCCGCCTGACGCTGCATTTTGTGGACGTGGGCCAGGGGGATGCGGCGGTCCTGCGCACGCCCCGCGGCCATTTCGTGGTGATTGACGCGGGACCCATGGACGAGCGGTTCGACGCGGGCGCCAGCCGGGTGGTCCCGCTGCTTCAGCGCGAGGGTGCGGACGCGATCGACGTTCTGATCGCCTCGCACGCGCACCTCGATCACGTCGGCGGCCTGGGCGCCGTGCTGTCGGCGGTGCCGGTGGGGACGGTGGTAGAACCGGCGGCCCCGGGTGCCGATTCGACTTATCGTGAGATGCTGGGGCTCGTCGCCGCGTCGGGCGCGGCGTGGGACCCGGCGCGGCGGGGCGAGCGTTTCACGGTGGACAGCGTGGAGTTCACGGTGCTGCACCCCGACACCGCGTGGAGCGGGTGGGGGCTCGACCTCAACGACGATTCGGTCGTGCTGCTGGTGCGTTACGGGGCGTTCCGCGCCATCTTCATGGGCGACGCCGGCGAGGCGCCGGAGGCGGTGCTGCGCGGCCGGGTGGGACACGTGGACGTGCTCAAGGTGGGTCACCACGGCAGCAGGAGCGCGAGCGGGGCGGCGTGGCTCGCGGAATTGTCGCCCACGGTGGCGGTGCTGTCGGTGGGGAGCCACAACCGGTACGGTCATCCGGCGCCGGACGCGCTGCAGCGTCTGGGCGCGCAACATGCTACGATCTGGAGGACCGATCTGGAGGGCACGGTCACCGTCATCACCGACGGCCGCCACGTGGAGGTCCGCGGGCGGTCGCGACGGCTCGGATTCGACGTGGCAGGGTCGCCCGCCAACATCAGCCTGGAGTCGCCGGCATCATGCGCACCGCGGTCACCACCATCGAGCGATTCATCATGGACCAGGAGCGGGACTTCCCCGATGCCACGGGAGAGCTCTCGAGCCTGCTCTACGACTTCGCGCTGGCCACCAAGCTGATCGCGGCCTCCATCCGCCGGGCAGGTCTTGTGGACGTGCTGGGCTCGGCGCAAAATCGAAACGTGCAGGGCGAGGACCAGCAGAAGCTCGACGTCCTCGCCAATGAAGCGATCAAGGAATCCCTCAAGTTCACCGGCCGGGTCTGCGTGATGGGGTCGGAAGAAGACGAGGAGATGATCCCGATTCCGGCGCAGCACCGCCCCGGCAAGTACGTCGTCCTCTTCGATCCCCTCGACGGCTCCTCCAACATCGACGTCAACGCGGCGGTGGGGACGATCTTCAGCGTCTACCGGCGCGTGAGCGACCATGGCAGCGGCACGGTGGCGGACATCCTGCAGCCGGGGGTCCAGCAGGTGGCGGCGGGTTACGTGATGTACGGCTCGAGCACGATGCTGGTGTACACCACGGGCCAGGGCGTGCACGGTTTCACGCTCGACCCGACGATCGGCGAGTTCCTGCTGTCGCATCCGCGCATCGTGACGCCCGCGGTGGGGAAGTACTACAGCGTGAACGAGAGCAATTTCGCGCGGTGGGACAAGGGGGTGCAGACGGCGGTGCGCGGGTTCCACGGGGACCTGCCGGAGTACATCGAGGGGAAGAACAGCCGGTACATCGGGTCGCTGGTGGCCGACTTCCACCGCAACCTGATCGCCGGCGGCATCTTCATGTATCCCGCCGACAAGAAGAATCCGAACGGCAAGCTGCGGCTGCTGTACGAGTGCGCCCCGATGGCGTTCATCGCGGAGCAGGCGGGCGGCGCCGCCACGGACGGCGAGCACCGGATCCTGGAGCGGGTGCCGGCGTCGCTGCATGAGCGGAGCCCGCTCGTGATCGGCTCGCGTGATGACGTGCGGTTCGTGGCCGATACCATCGGGCGGGTGCGCGACTCCTCGCTGCTCGCTGTGGGGAGGCCGGATCGAAGGAGTTAGGAGTCAGGAGTTGAGAGCTATCTCCTGACTCCCGACTCTCGACTATGCCCGTCCTTCGCCCACTATCACGACTGCGGCGACTGTGCCTCGCGCTGCCCGAGGCGCATGAGGTCGAGGCGTGGGGCGAACCGACCATTTTCGCGTGAAGTACAAGCCCCCCGCCATGTTCGCGAGCGCCGGGAGCCATCATGGCGGTGGTCGTGACTCGGTGTGGTGCAAGGCGGCGCCGGGCAACCAGGAACTGATGATCCGGTCGGCGCCGGAT
>Ga0315297_10003268_pt1 | contig 10408 bp, 14 predicted proteins | sample YL17G15_0_MG_FD_203628 | JGI IMG/M metagenome (GOLD analysis project Ga0315297, IMG submission 203628) | Sediment microbial communities from Yellowstone Lake, YNP, Wyoming, USA - YL17G15_0 | ecosystem: Environmental > Aquatic > Freshwater > Lake > Sediment | place: USA: Wyoming | collected...
GACGATCAAGGGAGACATTCCGCCGGAGATGTGGAATCGGATTGGGACCAAGATCATTCCGAAGGTCAAGCAGGCATCCGGGTTGAAGGTCGCTCTTGAGATCACCCTAGACATGAAGCGCAATGAGGCGCTGGCGCTGAAGAAAGAGCTGGATCAGTTGCTTGTCGAGATGGGGCTGAGCGGGAGAGTGACGCTGCTCATCGATTAATCATCCATGACGGCCTCTTGGGCACCCGGCGTGTCCTTGTGCGGACCGCCCTCTACCCGCATCATGATCCGAACCTTTGGCGCTAGTGGAATCACGTCAGACCGCCTCAGCGTTCACTTCCCTTCGAGCCTTCTCCTGATGGTCGCCTCGCTCGTCCTGTAGATTTTTGCGACCTGCCTGAGCGAGAAACCAGCCTCTCGGAGCGCGTTCACGCGCTCCAGGGGGATCTTCTTCCTGCGGGGATACCAAGGTACTCCCGTTGTCTTGATGTAATCACGCATCTCCTCCTTGCTGATCTCCACGACGTCCCGTCCGTCTTCTTCCTGCGCCGGTCTTCCTGAACGCTCATGGCGGCCGTAGAGGTCCACGACCGGAAATCGCTCGGATTCCTCATCGGTCACGCCGACGGGCAGTTCATAGGGGGCAGGATGACCGATTGCGTGTCCGTGAACGCCTGCTACCCCGTGCAGACCGCCATCAGGGGCAGGACGGGAGTCGGCTTCGACAACCTCGCCGCCCGCAAGCGAGCGGAGGACACCGTGAGGGCGGGCGGGTTCGACATCATCGGAGGGTTCCACGCCCGTCCTAACGGTTCCCCGAAGACCTCCCGTGGAGACGTTGACTACATCCTGGAGGAGTCGGACAGCGTATACTCAAAAACAGGCTTTACTCGATGGTTAGTTATTATCGTTGGCGTTAAAAGAATCAAGCACCCGAGCCGGTCCGGACCCCTCAGGAAGCTGTACGCGAGGGGCAAGACCCCGGGCCCGGGGTTCTACCCGCACAACGTCATACCAACCATCTCAGGCGACCTCCTGACCGGGCCTGATCAGGCGTTCCGGACCGAGGCAGCCGGGTACTGGTTCAAGGACGGCAAAGTCGAGAAAGAGCTGCGGGTGTATTCAAGATACTGAAACCTTCTCAAGAATTGGACCGGGACCTCACCCGGTTCCCAAAGGTCAATCTACAACATTGTGCTTCCGGTGATGGTGGCTGGAGGACAAGCGAGTTGAACGATTCACTTGAAGGGAAAACCAGGGTTGAGGATCTGCTTCCCTCAGATTGGCAGGCAGTGCCGCCTGATTCCACCCGACTTCCGGAAGGTTGCTGCGTCGTGATATGTGATGCCAGCTTCAAGGAGGGGGTTGCTGGCATCAGTGTTTCAATCCGGGTAAATGGAAATGAGTATGATCCAGTTGAATACTACGCGAAATCCAAGGGGCCTGTCCACGCAGAACTCAAGGCAATCGAAAAGGCACTGACTCGCCTAAAAGGCTTAGCGTCGTCTCGTTCACTCCATTCATTGATTGTGTATTCAGACTGCAAGTACGCCTGCAATTTCCTTGAAAGCCGATGGACCCCAAAACGTGGATACATACGAGATACCGTTGCAGCGATTGCGACATGCCTGTGTGAGCTGGATAATGGAGACATGGAATTCACTCTCTGTCATACACGAACGAAACACATTGGACGTTGCGACCGCCGGGCCAAGCGGAAACGAGAAGTGGAGCTCTCAAAAAGGAAGGAACGAGTCGTCGAGAGAATCAATCATGTCGAAACGATGATCGTCCGAGGACGCGAGGTTATTGTATCTGAATACAACGGTAGATACTATGCAATGCCCAAGAGCAACGGGTTCCCCCAGGGTGTATCGTGAACCTATCTCCGGTTTCGTGCTCATGTTCATGGTGGAAAAACCACTGGGGTAACAAAGACTTGACCGTGATTAACGCTCGCGCTCTACCGTGCAAACACATGTGCGCGCTTGCATCACATCTCAGAATTGACATCTATGAGATATTCGAGCATCAGATTGGAAGGCTCGATTGAACCCGCACGGAGCAACTATCAAAGAGGGCTGCACACATATGAATCAGACATCGGAGTTCGACGAAGTTTCACCCTTGCAGACGAATCTTTACGTTCAACCAGCCTAGTTAGGGCGAAAGTAGGCTGGAGGTGCCAGCGAATCCACGCATCAGTAGGTGTGATGTGTAAAAGGAATCTCACAAAATCACTATACGTAGTATTCCATTCCGAAACTGATTAGAGACCCTACGTGTCAGCGCCGGTTGAAAAGTTACCAGTTCCGCCGGTCTAATGTTGACCAGTTCTATTTAGCCTTGCCGACCTCCTTCGCAGGCGGGGGATAGGACACGCCAGCCCTCTTCCGCGCCTGCAGCCTGTAGCTCTCTCCCTTGATGTTCACCGTCAGACTGTGGTGGAGTATGCGGTCGAGGACCCTGTGGCGGCCATGATGAACGCCAGCTCGCCGACCGGCAGCCCGTTCCGTTTCGGGGCTGCCTGGTTGACGATATCCATCAACCAGATCCGCTCCGCGATCGCATGGAGCGCATTCACAGCGCCGTACTCGACCGATGCTCCCCCCTCGCCTGAACCATTCTTCCTAGGAGAGGTTTCCACAATGCATCCCGGAAAGACAGTGGATCAGGACGCTGTCAACCTATCGGCGGGAATGCTCGCTCAACGAAGTGTAAGAGATGGGTCCCAGGCATCGTGCTCAACAACCGCAGTAACTTCACAGATCTTCTTCCTGACAGCGTCCATGAGTTCCGGATGCGCACTTGCAGAGACGCTGTAAATGTCTGCAATCAGCTCGCGGTTGGCGACATTCTTGATTCTCGCTGTGATTTCTTGGGTTTTGTCCTTAGACTTGCTCCTTTCGCTGCACCGAACTCCAACGAGCAGATACGTCTTGTCGAGATGATAGTGGGAACCGTGTATCTGCACTCCATCAGCGAATAGAATATTGCACAAATTCCCAATAATCTTCTTAGGTCTGGCCCCCTCCTCTTCGATCTCACACAAGAGAACGACCCTCTTGCTCTCTCTCCCTGAAACGACGCGGCCGTTACTCTCGACCACGGCAATGTCAATGTAGGACAGAGCATTGGCTCGAGAGGAGCTCTCTCCAAGGTGGGCAATGATTCTCTCCGAATCGCTCCCTCCATGGTCAAAATGTACCCGCAGTCTCCCATTTGTCCTGGATTCAATCTCGTCTCTAAGCTCCTTGCCAAGGTTGCCAGTGAACTGACCGTTCCTTTCCTTGGAAGCGTTCATGCTGAATTCGAACCCCTAGTTCTCGAAGGTAGATGCTTTCACGTAGATATGATTGTAATCGGATGGAACACCGCTCGATACGTCGACGCACATCATCCTATTCAGCACCCTGGATGAGCAATATTGAGGAGCGCCTTGCTTATGAGTTCACAGATATGGTATCGCCATCGTTCCGACCGTTTCGGCAATCCTCCATAGCCCTTGCCCGCCCTCATTCCAGCCGACACCGATGACGCAGACACCGATGAGGAAGCTCGCCAGGGGAGACATCGTCGAGATCGAGTGGTACGACACCCACTCCACCGAGAGGCTCACGCACGACGAGATAGAGGACCTCGAGGACCCATCCCCGACCCTCGCCTACGGCCTCGTGCTCAGGAACGGCCCCCGGTACATCACAATCGCCTCGGAGATATGCATGGACCCGTTCTCCGACGGGAGCTGGGTCGAGCAGATACCCCATGGCGCGATAAGGAAGGCAAGAAAGCTCGGAAGAAGGAGCCTGGACATAGAGATCCTCGGAATGGAGGCGTGTTAGTGATCCGTGAGTTCAAGCTGTGCACGAAGGTGGACATCGATGAGATGGACCGCAAGGTGAGGGAGCTGAGGGAGGTTCTCGAGGAGCTCGCCGGGGGAGGTATCCCCGGCCCGGGCTACACCGTCGCCGACCTCGAGCGCCTCTGCGGATCGCTCGTCAGAGGGCAGAGGAACGACATACCGAGGCTAACGCCCGGCTCTTGGTGCGTCGCCCCGAACATCGAGGGCATGGACTCGGACGCCAGGGTGGAGTTCGTGTTCTTCCCGACTTATCTCGCAGTGGCCATCATCACCAGGGCGCTCAGGGGGTGCCCAGGACTCGAGGAGAGTATCCCGGGATACGAGAAGGCCCTCAGGGGCGGCCTCGCGTTCTCGGCCCTGAGGGGGCTGATGGGACACGGGTGCGACGCCCGTGCTGAGATGATGGACGCCGTCACGATCCTGGAGATGGGGCAGGTGGACAGGTATCTCGATGAGAAGCCTGACGCGTGCCCCGGGCTGGCGAAGCTGCTGGCGGAGGCGAGGGGGGGCGGCCGTGAGTGATAGCACATCAGGCGGGGAGGCAGCTGTGGGTGACAGGGGGAGGGAGCTGAGGGAGAATAGGAGATGAAGTTCGAGCTTATCGGAGACGGAAAGGTGTTCGGAACATTCGAGCTGGACGGCCCACCCTCCTCTTGTCGTCGTCGACGTACTTCGGCTTCCAGACCCAGGGTTCGGGTTCTTCCCAGACGACCTTCTTGGCGATCTTGAAATACCTCGCAGGTTCTCCTGCCAGCACCATGCCTATCTTTCCCCAGTCCCTCTTCGAGAGACAGAAACCACCCACTAATGCAGCCCATCCTGAATGAGCTTTTGCTCATTCAGCCACATAATATGGGCGCCGGACGTTAAGAATTATGTGTCACAGCACAGGATTGGGCAAATACTATAGTCTGCAGAACCCTTTCGTTCTAGGGGTAAAATGACTGCGGGCAGCGATGAACCCACCAGTGAGGGCAACCACGGGACTGTCGGCGGTTGGCTGATGGGCTCAAGACCAAATATCCATGAAGATCCGTGGAGTTCGCTGAATCTCACAAGGAAGACACTTCGAGCCAGTAGGTACGTTTTTCTTGCCGTAGTCCTCTTCGAGGGGTTGACATGGCCCGTATTCGCAGGGTTCATGTTCATCGGTCTGCTCGTTCTCGCAGGAGTGCTAATCGAGGTAACGATTCTAGTGGAAGTGCGTGTCGTGAAGCGCCAGCTCAAGGATCGTGCCGCAACCCAGCTTTGACACTTCGCCGAGCCAGATGACTCGGCGATAGGTTGAAAACGTCCCGACCCGATGCCTTCCCGGGATGCACATGGGAACCTCTCCTAAGAAGAATGGGTCAGGAGAGGGGGGAGTGACAGTTGAGTACGGCACCGTGAAGGCGCTGCACGCTCTCGCCGAGCGTGTCGGCCTGATCGACATCGTCAACAAGGCAGCCCCGAAACGGAACGGGCTGCCGGTCGGCGAGCTGGCGTTCATCATGGCTGCTAATCGCTTACTGGATCCGCGTCCCAAGTACACTATCGCCGAGTGGTATCAGAGGACTTACATGCCTGAGATCATCGGCATCGACCTTCCTCCGGACAGCGCGTATCAGACGCTCACGCGCTGCCTGGACTATCTCACCGACGATGTCCAGATTGAGATTGAGATGGCCCTCGCCGGGAAGGTCATGGAGTCGTTCCATCTCAAGTCCAAGAGTCTCATCTACGACGTCACCTCCACCTTCGCCGAGGGCGAGGGCGGAGCAGAAATCCTGCAGTATGGCTACTCGAGGGACCACCGCCCAGACTGCCGCCAGGTGAACTATTCGCTGTGCGTGACGATGGAGCCGACGGTGCCTCTGTTTCACCAGACGTTCCCTGGCAACACCGTCGATTCGAAGACCGTCAAGGAGACGATGGTCCGGTTCAAGGACAAGCTGGGTCTGGGCTACTATGAGACGGTAACGCATACTATTGACCCCGCGGTTCAGGCACTGCTCCTCGTGATTGCCATCATCGGCCTGATTGCATTGGCCTATGGTTTCGTATCCAAGAAGTGATTTCCGACAGATACGCCATCAACCAGAGGAGGACCGTGCCCGCGGAATGAACCCGCCAAATTACCCGCGCCAGAACCCCCTGATTTATGACATGCTAGAAGAGGCTACCCGCCCATGTGCCCGTTGCACAACTGGCCCATGGCGGGAGAGCCATGAACTACATAGGCGAAGAAGAGTCAGACGTCGCGTCATGAAATCGGCTCAGGGTGTAGCTTATTAAACGCGCAAACGTATCTAGCTAGTCGGAGCGAAATGAGCATAGGTCGCGCGCTTGCGCGTTCGGCGTCAAGGCAAATCGTGAAGGAAATCAATCGGAGCGCCACCTATCACCGCGTGCAGAGAGAAGCCGCAGCCAGGCCCGAGTCGACTCGGGTGGAGACGCCCTTCGGACAGTTCTGGATGTCACCAATCGAGTCCAAGCTCTACGAAGCCATGTGTCGTGAGGGATTGTCTCCAATACCTCAGTTCCGCATCGAGGGGTACATCGCAGATTTCGCTTTCCCTGACGTCGGAATCGTCGTCGAGGCGGATGGTGTCGTTTACCATAGCGGGGAACGCCGTGAGCACGACCGAAAGCGGGACTGGATCATGAGACGCGAAGGCTGGACCGTGAAGCGGTTCAATGGGACAACCATCCATCACGAGGTATCAAACTGCGCTCACGTCATAAAACAGGAGGTCGTGAGGCGCCGAGTGGAGGCAGCATCCCGGGCAAGACTGGAGGAGCTCAAGCGGCTGGAGCGACGGGCAGCCCTCCTTCGCCCGGTCCGTAGGGTCATCCATGTCCTGAAACGAAGCAAGAGGAGGGAAGGAAAGAAGGAAGGAGTCTAGACCGGTGCAAGAACCATCCGATTGAGAAGAACCATTCTTCTTGGTTCACACGTGGGTCCCCAGGGGAAAAGACAAATGCAATAGGAAGGCGATGTTACCAGATGACGCGGTGGCATTCATGGAGAGTAGTCAAAGGCGAATAACTGTTGAACTCAATGTTGAAGAGATTGCGCAAATAGAAGAGGTTTTGAAACGGCATAGAAGAACGCCTTTGGTGATTGGGCTACAGGAGAAGATGCGCAACGCTAGGCGCCCACTTGAGGAGAAAGGTAAGGCAGAATAGAGGCAATTGAGCCAGTGGCTGGAGCGGAGATCCAGCAAGTCCTCCAAGTTCACATCCGATAGGCTGCACACTAGCATGAGACCCAACCCAGAATCTGCTCAGGAATTACACACAGCGGTTCATGCCACAGCTCCGAAAATGATAATACAAGACAACTCGATATCAGGGGCAGAGCGCAGAGGGTTGAAGGGGTCGGAAGAGAACTGAGTATAGAGAATGCGTACTTTCAGACATCTAGCATATACCCCTTTGAAGAGATACACTGTGTATGACAACGGTGCTTGAATGCAGCTAGACAGAATGAAGTTCCTGGTTGCTCTTCTTCACGCGAAGGGTGCGAGTGGGCGAGAGGACGAGCCGGTAAATGGTACTACAAGATTAGTCAAAATCATATTCCTCGCCCAGCGAGAGACGAAACTAGGCAGATTCTATGATTTCACACCATATGACTATGGCCCATATGCTTCCGAAATACCGGATGATGTGGAGGCTTTGAGGAGTGCTGGCCTGGTAGATCGGTTTGAGAAGAGGCTACTGCTAAGCTACGAGGAGAGTGATTTCTACTTCTTCCAGCGCAACAGCTTCGAGGCGCCAGTTGCAGACCATGATCCGCAGATGATCTTGCATATCTACCAACTCTCCCCGAAGGGCAAGGTGGCGGCCAGCAAGTTGTGGGAAGGACTTGATGTCGAAACCCGACGGCTAATAACAGAAATCAAGCGGAAATACAACTCGCTTCCTTTGACTGACCTCCTTCGGTTAGTGTACGAACACTACCCAGAGGGAGCTGCAGCCTCCAAGATCGCGGACAAAATACTCACCTCTCGCATCGGGACGCGACCTCATCTGTCCGCCGTGGTAAGGAATGAATGAATGTTCGCGAAACTTCGCCTGAATGCGTTTCTCGTTGACACTTTCGCTTGGAGAGAGTATTTTGTCGGAGGGAAGAAAGGCAGGCAGGCGGCCGAAGTGATTGACCTTGCCCTCGATTTCGCGCCGAAGTATACTCACACGCTTTGCCTGGCAGAGTTGGTCAGAGTATACCATAACTCAGGTGATGACTTCGAGAAAGACCTACCCGTGATCCTCGATCGAAGCCATCTACTCGATCAAGTTCCAAGGGATGTTGCTCTTCGATCGGGACGACTCCGAAATCAATTGATAAAACTAACCAAAGTAAAGAAGGATGGGAAACACAAATCAAATGGGATTTGCACTGTCGACTGTGTATTGCTCGCGATGGCAATTGAAAAAGGGGTTCGTCTGATATCAGGAGGAAGCGATTTTGAGGTCATTTCTCATCCGGACCGATTCAAGATTACATCGTCCAATTTGGACTACTCAGAGGAAGGGAAAACTATTCAGCTTCCCGATTACATCTACTTACTGGAGGGCTCATGAAATGTCACCTCTGGGTGAGCGAAGACTTTACAGACCGATTTGCGAATACTTCTCCCACTATGGCGACCATTTTGAGGAGGTACCTCTCGGCAAGAAGCGTATCGATCTTGTATTCCGGAGCAGGAACGGATACCTGACGTCTGTGGAGGTGAAGATTGAGAAGTGGCGAGATGCCTTCTCTCAGGCGCTGGTCAATCAACTTGTTTCTGACTATTCATACGTAGCCCTTCCGACGGAAGTTTGTCAACGCGTCGATGAGAGTCTTTTCGCTGACAATGGTGTAGGGTTGTTGTCTGTTGGCAAGTCAGCCCGCACAAAGATCTGCGCGACGCGCGCCGCATTTAAGGACCGAGAGATGTTCAAACATGTGAAAGACTACCTGGAAGTGACGCCAAAATGAGCACTTCGGACGCTCCAGGTCCCATTCTGTATAGATTCGGCATGCCTCAAGAGGCTTCGATCCTCGAGACTTTGAAGGACTACTACGACGGCGTTGTTGTGAGCGGTCACATAGCTGCATATGTGAGGGCTAGCGTCACAAGCTTCCTAGAATTCGCTGGGAAACCCTTTTTTGTTGACCCTGTCACCTATTTGTTGGCAGGAGACGACGCTTGCATTAAAAGGGATGATGGCAAACTGAAGAAATCAATTGAGAAGCTGTCTGGGGAGTATGGACAGATCGTAAGGAGAACAATCCAGGAAGAGAAGAGGACTCTGAAGCCAGCAGACTTCATTCGAGATGGCAAATGGAATCAAGGATTCATTGGCGAATTCGTGAGCAACGTTCTGAGGTTCCAACGAGAATTGATGGCAACCAAGACGCAGAGTAGCATACAGGACTTACTAGAAATGGCAGGGGACAGGGATGTAAGAGACGATGCGCCCAAGAAACCTTCCTTCTTGGTGGCTCCTTATTTTTGCGTCGATTCCCTCGACTCCATTTGGTACAGAATCTCCTTGAAGTTAGCCAAAGAAGCGCGCGTTGAGGCTGGCGAAACGCCAGTGTTCGGGGTTGTGTGCATCGATGGAGACATACTCGGGAGCAAGGAGGGAATCCGTCGCATTGTCTCGGACTGGGAGGATATGGATGGCATTCTTGTTTGGATAAGCAGATTCAAGGACTCGCACCCTAGAAAAGGAGATTCGTTGGACGGCTACGTCAGACTCTTAAGGGGACTTCTCGAATCCGGAAGACCTGTCTACGTACTCCATGGAGGCTTTCCATCGTTTCTCATGCTCAAGAATGGGTTGAAGGGGGTGTGCAGTGGCGTCTGTTATAGCGAGTACAAGAATGCAGTAGCCACTAGAGCGGGTGGTCCTGCGGGTACTCGATACTACGTGCCATTCGCGAAGGTCAAGATTCAGCTGCAAGATGCAAGAAGGATGTATGCTTCGCATGCTTCGTCACTGTGCAGCTGCGAGCTGTGCAACTCGGTACGGAAGGAGATTACCGGAGCAGACCGTGGAGCAACCGTTTCTGCCTACTTCCGAAAAATGGAAATTGGTGGGAACCTGAGAGAGCACTACGCGGTGTCAAGATTCTCAGAGGTCAGAGAGATCAAGAATTCGAGCTTGGCTGAAACATTGGGACGTTGGAGATCAGAATGGAAGAAGGCGGAGCCGTTGGGCCCAGAGAACTATGATCTAGACAGCAGGATAGTGGATAGATGGTCGAAAGCTCTTGGATTGTGACCGAACGACGCCTGACGAGACTACACCGCAATCCGAACATGGTTCGCCGAGTTTGGAAGTATCGGTGCTGACAAGCTAATTTGGGAGATTAATGAAAAGGAGTTTAGCTCGGTGCAATAATCCACTGATTGAGGAAAAGCCACACCTCTGGGTTCACATGGCGAGGACTCTGAACTTGCATTTCACGAGGGAAAGAAGAGGAAAGGTTTTTGTCTCGGTACTAAAACCCCCCGATTGAAGAATAGCCAGTCGTTCGGGTTCACACACTGCCCATCTTGAACTTTCAGAGTTGAAATC
>Ga0315297_10003272_pt1 | contig 10405 bp, 9 predicted proteins | sample YL17G15_0_MG_FD_203628 | JGI IMG/M metagenome (GOLD analysis project Ga0315297, IMG submission 203628) | Sediment microbial communities from Yellowstone Lake, YNP, Wyoming, USA - YL17G15_0 | ecosystem: Environmental > Aquatic > Freshwater > Lake > Sediment | place: USA: Wyoming | collected...
TCGCCAGCCCGAAGTCCAGCACCTTCACCCGCCCGTCCTCGGTCAGCTTGATGTTGGCGGGCTTGAGGTCGCGATGGACGATCCCTTTTTCGTGCGCCGCGTCCAGCGCGTCGGCGATCTGCGCCGCGATTGCCAGCGCCTCAGGGATCGACACCGGCTTCCCGGCGATACGGGCCTCGAGCGTCGGGCCCTCGATCAATTCGAGGACGAGGGCCGTCACGCCCCCCTGCCCTGAGTGTGCCGAAGGGTCCGCTTCTTCGATCCCGTAGATCGCCGCGATGTGCGGATGATTGAGCGCAGCCAGCACCTGCGCTTCGCGCGTGAACCGCGCCCGGCGCTCCGGATCGGCCGCGAACGCGGCCGGCAGTATCTTCAGCGCGACGTCGCGCCGCAGCTTCGGATCGCGCGCCCGATACACCTCGCCCATGCCGCCCGCGCCGATGAGCGAGACGATCTCGTACGGGCCGAGGCGGGTGCCCGCGGCCAGCGTCATGAGAGACCCACCCGCGTCGCCCGTTGCGGTTGGTCAGGGCGATCGTACGCGGTCCGACGGGTCGACCGATCTCCGCCAACCGGCGAGACGCCGTCGTATGCGCCGGGGCGAGCGCTCAGGGTGATGGGCATGTGGTTGATGCTACGGGCAGATCATACACCGCCTGCTGATCGCGATAGGGAAGAGAGCGGCCGACGAACGGCTCACGCTGAAAGTCGTGAAGCGGACTCGAGAGTCCGGAGAACAGTCCCATCAGCCCCTCGATGATACCGCCGGGGTGATCCCTCAGCGTGTGTCCGCCCGCTTCCAGACCAGTGTCCGAACGACTCGCTGCCCCGAGGCGCCATCGGTGGGAAACCACAGGCGTAGCTCAGTCGCGGACACCTGGACCTGGCGCGTCAACGACTTCCCCACATCGCCTGGCAACAGGGCTCCGACCAGATGGTGCGTGACGCTGTGCGACTCCACGTCCAGCGTGTAGGTTCCGAAATACGCGTCGTAACCATCGACAGAACCGCTGTTACTCGTGCCTGATTGGGCCGGCCCTGCAGCAGTGCCGGACCGCGACGGGCGCGATCGCCGCATGAGCTGAACGGCAACGTTGCCTGCCCGGTCGTAGACCAGAAGGCCGACGGGGTCTGACCCCAGAGCGGGCTCTGGGACGACGCGTCCGTCTGCCGCGCGGTCTTCGCGCGACACGAGCATCCAGGAGCCGATCAGCAACTCGCGCGGCGAATCCAACGCGCGTGCCGAAGGCTGATTCCCGAGTACCTGTAGTGCCATCGCCAGGATCACACCGGTCATGCGTCTCCTCCTTCGAGCGTGGCAGGAGTCTTAGAGACATCGCTCACTGCGCCCTCGCTTCCTGGACCTTTCGATTGACCTCCGAGAACCAGTTCACCACGAGGTCGAGGTGCGACGACATCCCGGGATTCGGGTTCTCGGCAACAAAGAACCGCTTGCCGTCGCGGGTGCCTGGCTGGAGCCTCACTTGACGCCCTCCACGACGAAGAGTTGGGAGGTCATCCGGGAGTACCCGTACGCATACCATCTGGCGTCGTCCGCCAGCGCGGCCCCCGTGCCCGAGAGGACACCGGTCCTGTCGGGGGGAGCGACCTCGCGAATCAAGTCGCGGCGACCGGAGGCGAGGTCCAGCCGCTCGAACCGGAAAGGAATCTCCGCAGAGCGAGACACGTAGAGGAAGCGGCCGTCCGCGCTCCATCGGATGACCTGATCGTCCGCGGTCAGCCCGGGCACCGGCCGGGCTGTTCCACCCCCTATAGGCTGCATGAGCCAGGAACCAGCCGGTGTCGAGTACAAGATCAGCAGGCAATCCGGAGAAATCGATCCACGCGCCGTGCCTTCAGGCGTAACCGGTCGCGGCAGGCCGCCCGAGAGGTCCTGCTCGTAGCACCGCATCGCCTTACCGGCCTCGTTGCCCACGGCGAGGATGCGCTTGCCGTCCGGGAACCAACTGGCTCCCTGGTACGTTTCGAGGCTGCCCTTCGAGAGGTGCTGGGTTTCCCCAGGACCCGTCGGGTAGACGACAAGCTGCGGCGGCGAGAAGATGATGGCGAGCGCCCACTTGCCATCGGGTGAAACGCCTGTGAGCTCGCCCTCGCCGAGGACCGTGACCGCTCCGCCGTCTGTCTTCCGTAGGCAGACCTGGTAGTTCGGGCCGGCGGCCGTAGACCATTCGGTGAACAGCAGCACGCGCCCGTCGCGCGAAAGAATCGGGCCCGCGGAGCCATCGAGCCACGAGAGCTCGCGCTCCGAGCCGGCGCCGGGAGCCAAGGCGGAGACCTGGTAGAGCGTGTCGTCACGAGTCACGAGCCACCGCCCGGTACGGGAAACGTCGTGCATCGTCAACCCCCCGGCGCTGCTCAAGGCGATCCGCCGACGTCCGGACAGGTCGACACCGTAGAGCGTGTAGCCCCCGTCTCCCCAAGAGGCGTTGAAGAGGACCTCGTCGCCTGATCGAGACCAGGACAGGCCCTCTTCCGCGTCATACTCGCCCGAAAGAACCGTGCGCTTTCCCGCGATATCAACAAGGATGAGGGACCCGCGGTTGTCCCACTGCTTGGGGTGCTCGAAGAGCGCGATCCGGTCGCCCCGGGGCGAGACACGAAGGTCGCTCAGGTAGCCCGCGGTCTCGTAGAGCACCTTCCCGATCGGAAACTCCAGCCGGTCCTTGCCTCCAACGGCCCGAATGATAGCCACCGCGGATCCGTCGGGCGACCAGTCGGCCTGACGAACACCATCGGCCATCTCTCGCGGGGCGCTCCCGAGCGAGAGCCGCGCGAGCGTGCCGGTGAAGAGTCGCGATGTGACGTAGCGGGCGTTTGTGAGGACGGCCAACTCCCCCTTGGACGAAATCGACAGGAGATGCGTCCGTGGGAGCCCCACCGACTGTGGTTCCGGAAAGTCGGGACGGATTACGAACAGTTCGGGGACGTTTCCTTCGCGCGCCGAGCTGTAGACGATGGTCTCGCCATCCGGCGCGAAGGCGGCCTGGAAGATGGCCTGCCGACGGTAGTTCTTCGCGAGGAACTTGAGTCCTTTCGCGTCCGCTGCCGCAGGTGGCTGCGCCTTCTGCCCCATTCGATACGATGCGACGGTCGCCACCCCCAGGAAGGCCACGGCGGCCGTGAGCGCGAGCCACGGACGCCACCTCCTGCGCGTGACGGCGATCGCTGGCGCGGTCGTGACACCGGACCCCGAGAGCGCCTGCAGCGCGAAGGCGATGTCGCGTGCGGATTGGAAGCGCTCCGCCGGCTTCTTCTCCAGGCAGTGCTGCACGATGCGCGAGAGCGCGGACGAGGTGCCGGAATCACCTGGCGCGATGTCCGGCGGGTCCTCCTTCAGGATTGCCGCCATGCTCTCCGCCGCCGCGTCGCGCACGAACGCGCGCCGCCCCGCCAGCATCTCGTACAGCACCGCTCCGAACGCGAAGATGTCCGAGCGGTGATCCACCGCTTCGCCCCGCACCTGCTCCGGTGACATGTACCCGACCGTCCCCATCACCGTGCCGGCGCCGGTGTGCCCGGCCGTCAGCCGCGTGCTCGCGTCCGGGCTACTGACCGGCCCTGTCACCTTCGCGAGGCCGAAGTCGAGCACCTTCGCGCGCCCCTCGTCGCTCACGAACACGTTCTCCGGCTTCAGGTCGCGGTGGACGATCCCTTTATCGTGGGCCGCCGCCAGCCCCTCGGCGATCTGCGCGGCGAGATCGACGGCTTTGCGGGCAGGCAGCGCCCCGTGCGCGAGCCGCGCGCGCAGCGTCTCGCCTTCGAGCAGCTCCATCACCGCGTAGGGCGTGCCCCCCTCGACGCCGAAGTCGTGAATGGCGAGGATGTTCGGATGCGAGAGCGCCGCGACGGCCTGCGCCTCGCGCTCGAACCGCGCGAGGGCGGCGGGGTCCGTAGCGAGCGCTTCCGGCAGAATCTTGATCGCCACCTCGCGGTTCAGCTTCGGATCGCGCGCCCGGTAGACTTCGCCCATGCCCCCCGCGCCGATCGGGGCGAGGATCTCATACGGGCCGAGGCGGGTACCGGTAGCCAATGGCATCAGGGAATCCGTGTATTGTATCGCCTTCCCGCCCTACTCCACGTCAGCGTTCGAACGACTCGATCCCTGCTTCAGTCCCTCGACCAGATAGAGGTCCGTCAGGAACCGGTCCATGGAATAGACGATCGTCCGGCTGTCCGGGGTAACGAAACACCTGGGACGCGACAGGAATCCCGCGATGTCGCGTGGCACGATCGCCTTCCACGGTTCGATCGCTCCGCTGGCGACATCAACCCGCACGACCTGCACGGCGCCCTCGGACGACGCGGGCTCTTCGAGTTCAAGGGAGTGGGCCCGGGGCTAGTGACGCAGCGCCCGTTGACTACCGCATGGGGTTTTCAACCCGAACGCCCTGAATCGTCTGGCCCGGGTTCAAGTCCTCGCTGTAGACGATCGCGCAACCGCTTGATGCCGCCGCAGCGACGATGAGGGCGTCCCAGAACGAAATCGTGTTGAGGACCGAACAATCAATGGCGCGCTCAATGAGATCGGGCGACGTCTGCACGATCTCGAAGATCGTGAACGTCTGCAGCACACGCTTTGCGGCGAGCGGAGCCACGCCCAGCTTGCGCGTGACGGTCACGTAGAACTCCTGAAGCACCTGCGTGGAGATCACCCCGGTGCCAGATTGGGCGAGCGCGGCGATCACCTCCCGGCTGCGACGCCGCTTCACCGGCGAGTCCTGGTCCTGCGCGTAGACCAGGATGTTCGTGTCGAGAAATACCTTACCGGCGGGCATGGAGGTCGTCACGTGTCCATCGCTTCCCGCGCGAATGCCCAGCGGCGTCGTCCATCAGGCGAAACATCTCGGCGGCGGTCGCTTTCCGGTCGGTGTGCACCGTCCTGGCCAACAGATCGCGCACCAGCGCATTCAGCGTCGTCTGATGCCGCTCGGCGTAGGCCCGACCCGCCACCAGTGTCTCCTCATCAAGCGCGAGGGTGATGTTCTTCATCCACACATAATAAGTGGACACATACTACGCGTCAAGCACGGGTGGCAACGTGCCCTGCGCGACCACGGTGATGCCGGACGCGATGGCCCCGGGGCACTATCCTTTCGGCCGTCTGCTGCTGGCGCAAGCCCTCAGCGCCGGTACCGGCGCGAGCCACGGCTTGTCGGGGCCGGCACGAGCTGGTTGCCCAGATACAGCACCACGCCAGATCGGAAAACTGCCCACCAAGCTGATCGCGTCGCGCCCTGAGCGCGGCCGTGTCTGACGCGGCCACCGTGGCGCTCGCCTTGACCTCGATGGCGGCGACAGATCCATTCGGCTTCTCCAGCGCCACGTCCGCCTCAGAGCCTGTCGCGGTCCGGAAGTGGTCGATCGCGGTTCGCGGGTCAGTCCACGACACCTGCTTGCCCTACCTGCCCTGCTTGCCCTGCCTGCCCTGAGCGAAGCCGAAGGGAGCGAAGCCGAAGGGCGCGAAGCCGAAGGGCACCGAGCGCGCCGACGACCTCATCCGGACCGAGACGTGCGCAGGCTGTTGGGGGCATGACGGAGTGTGCGTGTCATCATATCGCCGATTCCGCCAATTCGCACGTCAGCAACGGCGCGCCTCTCAAGACTCTGAAAGCCCGTCTACGGGCCGAGCAAAGCCAGTGGCACAACGGCGAAGCCGTCCTGGCGAGGGGCCGGGAGCCGCGCCACGGCATGGCAGCGTTCCGGTCTCTCGCCCATCGACCGAGCCTGCCTGCTGGAACACGTGAGAGTCCTTTCCGCCCATCTGCTGACCCACGTTGAAAATGGATGTGGTGTTGGGGCGTGGCGTGGACTTCCTGGCCGATGACCCTATAGACGCGCCCGGCAGATTGTTAAATGGGTCGCGTCACGCCGATGTCGGGACAGGCACGCGCTGGTAGGAGAACTCCTCCATTCCGGCCGTTTGTTGGGCGTGCTCGATGGTGAGGCTCACGATGTGCCCGTCAGCGTCGAAGTCAAGGTAGATGTTTTCGTCGAGTTCGCGCGTTTCGACAGACGGGCCTGCCGTGAACTCGACCAGCGCGGTATCGGTGTCGGCAAAGTACTTGACACGCACGGCTCACTCCTTGAAATCGCGATCGAAGAACGCGTTATGCACGGTCTCGCCATCTTCGAGCACAATGACCCGCAGCGCACGATCGCCCATTTCGGGGATCCGCGCCCATCGCCGGATCCGTCCGTCAGCTCGCGGTTCTTCCCGCAGGGGATGCTGGATGGCCCGCACGATCCACTCGTCCTCGATGACGGCCCTGTCCGAACGACCACGAGTATAAAGGAAGTATTGAGTGGCCTTCATGGGTATACCCACGTTGTTCGAGACACGAGCGTCTCGGCGAAGCCAGCCAGGCATGTATATATCGAGGAACCTCCCGAACTGATCCCGCGCCTGGCCTGGGTCGCTCTGCCGCACGGCGCCGACGGTCCCGGGCGGCCAGAAGCATGGCCGGTTCTCTTCCAGTGCTCACACGGCAGCTCACGCCAGATTCAGCCGCGCGCGCTTCTCCGCCAGGCGCGAGGCGTAGAGGACCAGCCCGATCTGCGCGTAGTTCTCCGCGGCTTCGGCGTAGAGTGTGGCGGCGCGGGTGTGATCGTCGCCGGCATTGCGCATCATCAGCATGTCGGCGTAGAACTCGCGGGTGGTGCCTTGGTGAAGGACGACCGGAATTGAGTCGCACAGCACCAGGGCTTCTTTGAAGTGGGCCTCGGCGGCGTCCCAGGCGCCGGCACAGGCCGCCGCGATGCCGGCCGCCACGCGGGGCAACGCGCCAGACATCGTCAAGGTGATCTCAGACGCCGCGAACGCCTCGGTCACCGGCCTCAGCCTCGCCACCGCGTCGCGATCGCCCAGCACGTACAGCCCTTCCACGACATTCATCAGATTGATCCAATGGCCATACCCATTCGCCTCGCCGACGGTGGGCAGAGGGATCTCGGTGTCGCGCAGATACCGGCGCGCGGTGTCCGGCGCGACCCAACTCAGGTACCGGAACACCCACCCGCGGCTGTGATGTTTGTATCGACTCGGCGGCTCGAACGCTGCGACGCGCCGCACGATCTCGAGCGCCTCTGCGGTCTGGCCCTGAAGGAACAGGATCTCGCCCAGTCTCAATTCCGTGAGAAACCCCCATGCGAGATGGTGCTCCCGCACGAACTCGCGGATCTTCCTGGACTCCGTCGCCGCGCCGGCGAGGTCGCCGGACAGGTGCCGCAACACGACGCGCGAAGACCACACCGCCCACTGTGCGCTCCGGTGGCCAATTCGCTCGGCGCAAGGCTCGAGGTCATCGATGAGCGCGGAGGCCTCTTCCAGGCGGCCACGGCAGAGTTCCGCGAATACCGAAACGTAGCCATTGTCGACCGCTTCCCACGGCCGGCCGAGCGCCGTCATCGCCTTCCGGGCGTGACGCTGGAATTCGCCGGCGCGGGCCATGCGCATGGCGCAGAAGTTGACGACGGAAGAACAGTACGCCCCGTGCGCCCGCAGGTACGGGTCGGCCACCGGCCCGCAGACGGCATCGGCCTCTGCCAGTGTCTCGAGCGCCTCGGCGACGTCGCCGCGATTACCCAACATGACTGCCTGCAGATACAGCAGGGGCGCCCTCATCGAAGCCGGCGCGGTCTGCAGCATCGCCGCCGCCCGCTCCGTCTCGGCCAGCGCCGCGCCGAACTCCGTCAGCCAGCCCAATCGGCCACATGCCCGCCACATGCTCGCCGCATAGCGCTCATAGCGCGTGAGTTCGTGCCACAGCACTGCCGCTGCCCTGGCGGCGTCGATCGCCTCACGCACCCGGTCCAGGCTGTCGAGCGCGAACCCACGGCGGTCCAACAAGTCCGCTGTGCGCTCCGAACGATCGCCCTCCCAGAGGCTGCGCGCGTTGTCGATGTAGCCAAGCGCTTCCTCGTGGCCCGCGGCGGCGCTCGCCTGCTCGGCCGCCTGCACCAGATAGTCCGTCGTCTTCTCGACATCAGCGCCCGCGCCGGCCTGATAGAAGTGATGGGCCAGCATGGACACGTGCTTCGTGAGGCTGCTCGCATACAGCGTTTCGATGGCGAGCGCGATGCGGCCGTGCAGCCGCTGACGACGAGGCATCGAGAGCGCGTCGGCCAGCGTCTGCCGGATCAGCTCGTGCCCGAACATGTAGTGGGTATCGCGACCACCGCTCGATGGGGTCACGAGGTGCGCGCGCTCGGCTTCCTCGATGGCGTCGAGTACGCCGTCCGGCCCCGCGCCGCCGGGACCAGACTCCAGGTGTTCGAGGAGCGCGAGGCTGAATGTCCGCCCGATGACGGCCGCCGTCGTCAGGATGCGGCGCGCCGCCCCGCTCAGCCGCTCGAGACGCCGACCGATGACCAGCCGCACGCCTTCCGGCACGTGCAGGGTGTCGACGTGCAGGTCCGTGCGCCAGCCCCCGTCGCTCGTGAACAGGCGCCCTTCTTCGGCCAGGTGCTGGAACACCTCCTCGACGAAGAACGGGTTGCCCTCGGTTTCGTGGAACACCACGCGCGCAAACGACGCCGGCGCGGGACGGCCGCTCATCGCCTCGAGCAGGGCATCCACGCCCGAAGCCGGCAGGCGCCGAAGCGCCAGGCGTGCGGCCAGGCGCTGGCGAAGCAGCGTTTCGAGCACCTTGGCAAAGGGCCGCGTCACCTCGAGTTCCACATCCCGATACGTACCGATGAGGAGGAGCGGCATCGAGGCGACCGACTGCGCCAGATGGAGCAACAGCTGCAGCGTGGGCTCGTCCGCCCAGTGCAGGTCTTCGAGCACCACCACGAGCGGCGCCAGTCTCGTGGCGCGCTCGACGAACGCGCGGTACGCGTTGAAGAAATACCGGCGCTGCTGCTCGGCCGGCAGCTCGATCGGCTGGGGAATGTCGGTGAACATCCGCCGCAATTCCGGCATCAGCCGCGTTACTTCCGGCGCGTCGTCACCGAGCAGCCGACGGAGCGCGGCGGGCGGCACGACGCGCGCGGTGTATTCGAGGGTTTCGACAAAGGGGATGTACGGCGGTGACCCCTGCATCTCGTAGCAGTGCCCCACGCGGCCGGTGGCGCCGCGGCGGCCCGCTTCGGCCAGCAGTTCCTCGGTGAGGCGCGTCTTGCCGATGCCGGGCTCGCCGCCGATCAGCACGACGCCGCCGTGCCCCGCGAGCGCGGCGTCGAGGTGACGGACCAGTTCCGCGCGCTCGGCGTCGCGGCCGACCATCGGCCAGCGCTGTTTCTTTGACGTGCCGTCCTGGGCGGTTGCCGTCGAGCGGCCGCCGGTGTCCGAGTCGGTGCGTGGCAGCCCGATGGATTGCAGATCGGATCGGACCTCGCCGACCGACTGATAGCGCGCATCGGGGGACTTCATGAGCATCCGCAGCAGGATGGACCGGAGCGACGGATGCATCTCGCCGACCGCCGCCGCCGCGTGAACGAGCGGCGGATCGTTGAGGACGGCCGTCATCGTGCCGGCCATCGTGCCGCGCCTGAACGGATGCACGCCGGTCACGGCTTCGATAAGCACCACGCCCAGCGAGAAGATGTCGGAGCGGTGATCCACCGCGTCGCCCGCAATCTGTTCCGGCGACATGTAGGCCGGCGTCCCTACGCGCACGCCCTGCTCGGTGATGGGCGCGCCGGCGCCGAGGCGGGTTTCCGCCGACGCGTCGGGCACGAGCTTGGCGAGGCCGAAGTCCATGACCTTCGCGTGATGCTGCGAGGTCAGCATGATATTGGCGGGCTTCAAGTCGCGATGCACGATCTGGCGCGCGTGCGCGGCCTCGAGGGCCTCGGTCAGCTCAATCGCCAGCGCCATGACGTCGCCGGAGGGCAGCGGCCCCCGCTCGAGCGACGCGTGCAGCGTCTCGCCCGCGACGTACTCCATGACGATGAACAGGCGGCCCCGCCCTGAGCGGACCGCCACACCGTCCGCCCCTGGTGTCGAAGGGCCGTCGGCGTCGCCGATTTCGAAGACTTTGCAGATAAAGGGGTGGTCGAGCCCGGCCGCGGCCAACGCTTCTCGGCGAAACCGCTCGCGCGCAACCGGATCTGCCGACAGCGCCGCCGGCAGCACCTTGATGGCCACATCGCGTTCGAGCGTGGTGTCGCGCGCGAGAAACACCTCGCCCATGCCGCCTTCGCCAAGCTTGTCCAGGACTCGATACCGACCGAGTGTGTCACCGAGCATCATCGAATCCTCTCCGGGCTTGGGCGCGGGTGACCATAGGAAACAGTGCGGAGAGGATCAACGCGGTTACGCTTCACGGCGCCCACAGCACCGGTACCGGCACGAGCCACAGCTTGTCGCCGGCCGGCACGAGTTGGTTGCCCAGATACAGCACCACGCCAGATCGGAACTGCCCACCAAGCTGATCGCGTAGCG
>Ga0315297_10003273_pt1 | contig 10404 bp, 12 predicted proteins | sample YL17G15_0_MG_FD_203628 | JGI IMG/M metagenome (GOLD analysis project Ga0315297, IMG submission 203628) | Sediment microbial communities from Yellowstone Lake, YNP, Wyoming, USA - YL17G15_0 | ecosystem: Environmental > Aquatic > Freshwater > Lake > Sediment | place: USA: Wyoming | collected...
CGGCTTCCCTGCTGGCGGAGATCGGCGACGGATTTCTGCTGACGGCGGATCTGGCCGAGATCGATCAGGTGGAGGCGATGGCGGAGAGGCTGAGACAGGAGACGGACCGGATCGATGTTCTGGTGAACAACGCCGGGGTGGCCATCGATGCCGACATGCAGCGGATGCGGATCGAGCAATTCGATGCACAGCGCGCGACGCTGCGGGGCGCCTGGTACCTCACGAAGCGCGTCATTCGCCATTTCATGCTCCGCGCCGGGAGCGGCCGGATCATCAACATCTCGAGCGTCATCGGACACACGGGGAACAGCGGCCAGATCCCCTATGCCATGGAGAAGGCGGCGCTGGACGCCCTGACGAAGTCGCTCGCGCAGGAGCTTCAAGGGCGCAACATCCTGGTCAGTTCCGTCGCCCCCGGATTCATCGCGACGGAGATGACGGCCCGGCTGCCTGAGGAGATTCAGGCGGGGATACTGGCGCGGATTCCCCTGGGCCGCATGGGGCGACCCGAGGAGATTGCGGAGGTGGTCGGTTTTCTGGCCACGGCCGGTTCTTACATCACCGGCACGGTGATCCATGTCAATGGGGGCTTGTATGGAGGCTGATCGCATCCTGAGAAAGAAAATACTGGAGATGGTTCCCCATCGGCATCCCTTCCGGTTCATCGAAGACATCTTAGAGCTGGACGAGGATCACATCGTGGGCGCCTACCGGTTCCGCAGCGACGAATATTTCTACCGCGGCCATTTCCCGGGAATGCCCATCACCCCGGGGGTCATCCTCATCGAAACGATGGCCCAGACGGGCGTCGTGGCCTTCGGCCTCTACCTGTCCTCGATCCATGGGAAGGGAAGCAAGGAAATCGGGAACCCCGTGACCCTGTTCACGCTGGCGGAAAATGTGGAGTTTACCGGCGTGGTCCGTCCCGGTGAACCGGTCTTGATCACGGGAAGGAAGATCTATTTCCGCGGGAACCAGATCAAGGTCGCAATCTCTATGGCGCGGCCGAACGGCGAGGAAGTCTGCTCCGGCATCCTGGCGGGGAAGGGGGTCCCGCGGGCGGAGTTTGATGAAAAGCATGAACTGCACTCCGAGCCGATCGTTCCGGGCAAAATCATGGAGGAGACGAAACCATGAAGCGAAGGGTGGTAATCACGGGAATGGGGGTGGTCGCGCCGAACGGCCACGGTCTTACGGCGTTCGAACAGGCCCTCCGGGCAGGAATCTCGGGGATCCGGCATATCCCGGAGTTGGCGGAATTGAATTTCGCCTGCCAGGTGGGGGGAGTGCCGCAGGATTTTGAAGCCGTCCGCAGCAGCTATTTCGATCACGAGAAGCTCCAGTCGCTCAACGACAACATAGGCTACGCCTCCGTGGCGGCCATGGACGCATGGAGAGATGCGGGATTCGCCGTGCCCGAGGCCGAAGACGACCGGGTGGACTGGGAGACGGGGGTCATCGCCGGCTCCGGCATCGGCGGAATGGATACGATCGTCCAGACGCTGGTCCCGATGGTAAACGAGGGGAATGTCCGGCGCATGGGGAGCCGGATCGTAGAGCAGGTCATGAACAGCGGCACAAGCGCCCGTATCGCCGGCCTGCTCGCCCTGGGCAACCAGGTGACCTCCAATTCCTCGGCCTGCAGCACGGGAAACGAAGCAGTCATCGAGGCGGCGGCGAGGATCCGGAACGGACTCGCCACCCGGATGCTGGCCGGCGGATCGGAGGGGGCATCGCCCTACATCTGGGCCGGTTTCGATGCCATGCGGGTGATGTGCCGGAAGTTTAACGACCGGCCGGAAGAGGCCTCCCGGCCGATGAGTGCGACCGCCAGCGGCTTTGTCCCCGGTGCGGGAGGAGCTCTGCTCCTCCTGGAGGAGCTGGAATCGGCCCTGAAGAGGGGGGCGCGGATCTACGCCGAGGTGCTCGGGGGAATGGTCAACTGCGGCGGCCACCGGATGGGGGGATCGATCACCGCTCCGAATTCGGAGGGGGTGAAGCGGTGCATCCGCGGGGCCGTGGCCGATGCGGGGATCGATCCCCGCCAGATCGGCGCGATCAACGGCCACCTGACGGCGACTTATGCCGATCCCGTGGAGGTGAAGAACTGGTCAACGGCCCTGGAGAGGGGGCCGGAGGACTTCCCTTGGATCAATGCGACCAAGTCGATGATCGGCCATTGCTTAGGGGCGGCGGGGGCGATCGAATGTGTGGCCGCCGTCCTGCAGCTCTACAGGGGCTTCATCCATCCCTCGCTCAACTGCGAGGATCTCCATCCCGAGATTGCCCTCTATGAAAGGAGCATTCCGCGGAAAGCCGTCGCGTGCCCCGATCTGAAGATCGTGGCCAAGGCCGGCTTCGGCTTCGGAGACGTGAACAGTTGCCTGATTTTCCGGAAATGGGAACCCTGAATCCGGGTTCATTTCTCCCTTGCCGGAAGAGAACAGGATGAGAGGGGAAGACGGCTGAGGAGCCGTCCACTGGTGGGACGATATGACAATTAACATTTTGAAGGAGGAAATAATATCATGACCGATGAACAGATCATGGAAAAAGTGATTGACATCCTGAGGGGGTACGTGAAGGATCAGTCCCTTCTGGAGAAGGCGACCATGGAGACCAACATTCTCAAGGACCTGAAGGTCAATTCGGCGCGGCTCGTGGACATCATCATCAAATGCGAGGACGTGTTCGGGACCTCGATCGACGACGACGATGCCGACCGGATCGCGACCATCGGGGATGCCGTGGCCCTGGTCCGGCAGAAGGCGGCGTAACGGGGATCATGGAGAGGTTCGAAAGGTTTCTCCGGTTGCAGTATCGCCTGGGACGGCTGGCCGTGGTCGTCACTGCACCGCTTCTTTTCCTGGCCGTCCGGCTCATGGGCTGGCGGATCCGGGATCTGAAGCGGGCCCGGGGCGAGATCGCCCGGTGGCAGCGGGACCACGAGGGACCCTGGATCGTCTGCGCGAACCACCTGACGATGATCGATTCGGCCCTGATCAGCTACGGGATGGCCTCGCTTTGGGGTCATATTCTCCGTTTCCGGCGGGTTCCCTGGAATCTTCCGGAGCGGAACAACTTTCAGCGGAATTTTCTCCTCGCCCTCCTGTGCTACCTGGCCAAGTGCCTGCCCGTCCAACGGGGCGGGAGCCGGGAGGAGCTCCATGAGCTCCTTGCAAAGTGCTGCCGCGTTTTGGAGTGGAGGCAGAGCCTGATGATCTTCCCTGAAGGGGGACGGTCGCGGACGGGGCGGGTGAACCGGGAAGGCTTTTCCTACGGCGTGGGCCGCTTCCTCAGCGAATGCGGCCGCTGCCGGGTCCTTCTCGTCTATCTGCGGGGCGACGGCCAGTCAGACTATAGTACGATCCCCCGCTTCGGCGAGCGTTTCACGATGATTGCGGAGGTCTTCGATCTCGGCAGGCCGGCCGGCGAGGGGCTCCGCCTCCAGCGGGAATATGCGAAGCGGATCGTCGAACGCCTGGCCGGTATGGAGGGAGACTACTTTGCCGCCCGTGGGTAACGACGTCGTCGATCTTAAAGAGACGGGAAACCGGGGAAGGAGCCGGGACGAACGCTTCCTTGACCGCGTCTTCACACCGGAAGAACGGTCTCTGTTAGCCGGGGCGGCGTGCCCCGATGCGCTCCTTTGGGCGCTCTGGGCGGCTAAGGAGGCGGCCTACAAGGCCGTCAGCCAAGACGATCCCGGCGTCTGTTCGATCCCCCGGCGCTACCCCGTCGCCCTTGATGGCGAAAATTTATGCAAGCCGATAGATGTTGCGGGATTCGCCGGCCGCCTTGCCGGCCGGGTGCTTACCCCCCGGGGCGAGGTGGCGCTCCGTGTCATTGTGACGGATGACTATGTTCACGCCCTGACGGCAGGATCGGAGGCCGGTCTGGCAGGGATCATCCGGCGTGTGGATCGCATGGGTGTCGCGGAGAATGCAGGAGGCGTTCACCAGGTGGAACATGTGCGCGATCGCGAAAGCACCGGTGATCCGTCAGCGTTTGTCCGGGCGCAGCTCCTCCTCGAGATCGCCCGCCGTCTGCGCTTCCCTGTCGACGATCTTGAAATCCGGAAAGACTCCGAGGGGCCCGGCGCCCCCCGCGTGTTCCTCCGGGATCGGCCGCTCGCCGCGGAGATCAGCCTCAGCCATGACGGCCGCTTTACCGCCTTCGCCCTCTGCCTGTCTTGTTCGTAAACCGGAGACCGCCGTCCGACCTGATTTTTCCGGGCGCCCGGGGCCGAAGGCGGGGAAGGGGTTCCCATGAACAAATCTTGACAGAAAGAATCGTTTCCATTATAGGGTACGCAATGTGAAACTTCCGTTTTCGATTGCTGCCGGCCGTGCCGGTACTTTCTTATTCAAGGAGTCAGACCATGAAGGTTGTCGCATTCAACGGCAGCGCACGCGCGGAGGGCAACACGGCCATTTTGCTGAACCTGGTTCTTGATGAAATCAGAAACGAAGGCATCGAGACGGAGCTCGTCTCCTTTGCGGGAAAAACCATCCCCGGCTGCCGGGCCTGCTACAAGTGTTTCGAGAAAGCCGACGGTCACTGTGTGGTCAATGGCGACATAGTCAATGAATGCATAGACAAAATGCATGCAGCCGACGGCATCCTCCTCGGTTCGCCAACCTATTTCTCCGACATCACCTCCGGGATGAAGGCCCTGATCGAGCGCTCGGGTATGGTGTCGCTCGCGAACAAGGGCCTGCTGAAGCGGAAGGTCGGCGCGGGGGTGGTGGCCGTGAGACGGGCCGGCGCCATACACGCCTTCAGCTCCCTCAACTTCTTCTTTCTGATCGGCCAGATGATCGTGGTGGGGTCGAACTACTGGAACATCGGCATCGGCCGGGAACCGGGCGACGTGGAGAAGGATGCGGAGGGGGTTCGGACGATGAGGACCCTGGGGCAGAACATGGCCTGGCTCATGAAGAAGATCAGCGGCTGATTTAAGGTACGGGCGACGAAACGGCCTCCTTCGCTGCCGCTCCTCCGGGAAAGATGCCGGAGGGGGGCGTTTGTTGCTTGCGGGGGAGGGATGCCATCGCCGCGACGGGAAGGGGATGCAGATACCGCAGGGGGGATAGCGGGGACGCCTGGCGGATGTCTCCGGGGGATTGATAAGAGGGAGGAGCTATGGATGCGATCAGAGAAGAGGAACTGAAGGAGATCCGGCTTTTCAAGTCGGTGGATCTGGATTCGATCAAAGGGCTCATTGACGCCTGCACGGTTCGATTTCTGGAACGGGGGGAGGTGCTCATCAATCGGGGAGAGATGAACCGCACCGTTTATTTTCTTCTTGACGGCCATGTGAGCATCCATCTGGATTCGCTCCAGAGCAAGCCGGCGGCGATCCTCGGTCCGGGGGAAAGCGTCGCCGAGATGTCCGTGATCGACCGCCAGCCGACTTCGGCCTTTGTCGTGGCCACGGAAGCGACCCGCCTGTTGGTGATGGACGAGGAGATCCTCTGGTCGCTGATTCACTCTTCCCATGCCGCCGCCTGCAACCTCATCAGCAATCTCACCGCCCGCCTCCGGCATGCCGATGCCATCATCGCCGAGATTTCGGAAACGGGAGATTTCCAGGGATGCAGCACGATCGATGCCCTGACCGGCGTTCACAACCGCTTCTGGTTGGAGCAGGTTATCGAACGCCAAGTTCAGCGGTGCACCACGGATGGACGGCCCATATGCGCCATCATAGTCGATATCGATTACTTCAAGACCTTCAACGAGCGTTACGGACACACCCACGGCGATCACGTTCTCTACTCGGTGGCCCATACGATCAGCGATAATCTCCGTCCGGCCGAAATCATCGCCCGCTACGGGGGCGACGAGTTCGCCGTCCTCCTGCCCATGGTGGAAATCGAAATGGCGCGGCGGATCGCCGAGCGGCTCCACCAGGGGGTGATGGGCGCGGTGCCTGTCATGCCGGATGGGAGCACCATTCCCCATCCGACCATTTCCATCGGTGTCGCGGCGCTGCAGCCGGGACAGACGGGAAAGCACCTTCTTGCCGAGGCGGGCAGGGCCCTCTCCCGCGCCAAGAACAGCGGCGGGAACTGCATCTCCGAGTAGCGGAATTTCAGAGACGCACTACGAAATTCACTCTCCCTGAACCAGTGGAAGATATAGCTGTCGATCCGGTCGGTTTTAAGGCGCTTCAGGCTCCCCTGGACGGCCGCCATTATGTGACGGCGGGTAAACCGCCAAGCCGTAGAGGAGGTCTATCTCCTCGGCCCATCGTTCGCTTTCCGGGGTTTCCAGGATCAACGGGATCTCCTCGAACCGGGCGTCGTTCATGATGAGCCGGAAGGGTTCCAGCCCGATCTTCCCCCTGCCGATGGGCGCATGGCGGTCCACATGGCTCCCCAGCTCTGCTTTGGAGTCGTTAAGGTGGAGCCCCTTCAGGTGGCAGAAGCCTACGATCCGGCCGAAGTCGGCCAGGGTTGCGGCATAGGTCTCCGGCGTGCGCAGGTCATAGCCGGCGGCGAAGGCGTGGGCGGTGTCGAGGCAGACTCCCACGCGGTTCTTCTCCGTGACTTTTTCGATGATCCGGGCGAGCTGATCGAAGCGGAAACCGAGATTGCTCCCCTGTCCCGCCGTGTTCTCGATGACGGCGGTGATCCCTTCGGTCTCGGCGAGGGCGATGTGGACCGATTCCGCGATCCGCGTGAGGCATTCCTCTTGCGTAGAAAGGGTGAGGTGGCTCCCGGGGTGAAAATTGAGAAGGGTGAGACCGAGCGCTTCGCAGCGGCGCATCTCCTCGACGAAGGCTGCCCGGGACTTCTCGAGCCTCCTGCTTTCCGGATGGCCGAGGTTGATCAGGTAGCTGTCATGGGCGAGGATCTGCGCCGGGGAGTACCCTGCCTCCCGGCAGTTGGTCCGGAAGGCCGCGACCTCCTCCGCCGGCAGACGCTTCGCCTGCCATTGCCGCTGGTTCCGCGTGAAGAGCGCAAATGCCCTGGCGCCGATTGACGCAGCGTTTCCGGGCGCCTTGTCGACGCCGCCCTCCGCGCTGACATGGGCGCCCACATATTTCACCGGTTGCTTCTCCTTTTTGCTGTCATCTTTGCCCCGCAGATTACACGATTTCAGGGAATTTTCCAGTCGAAGGTTAAGAATTTCGTAAAGATTTCTTTGCGTAAAATGGGGTAAAATATGTATAATACTGCCCGCCGGATATTCTCGGAGGGTTCCGAAAAAGGGAGATCGGCATTTTGTTGGTGATCTGAGACCGAAAATCTTTTAAGGAGGTAGAGGGAAGATGGCAAAATCATTCAAGGGATCCAGGACGGAGAAGAATCTGCTGGCCGCTTTTGCCGGGGAGTCCCAGGCGCGGAACCGGTACACCTATTTCGCCAGCGCCGCCCGGAAGGAGGGGTACGAGCAGATCGCGAACATCTTCGCCGAGACTGCGGAAAACGAGAAGGAGCACGCCAAGGTGTTCTTCAACCACCTCCAGGGGGGCGAGGCGGTGATTACCGCCGGCTATCCCGCCGGCGTGATCGGGAAGACGAAGGACAATCTCGAGGCCGCGGCGGCCGGTGAAAAGATGGAGTGGACGACCCTCTACGCGGACTTCGCCAAGACAGCCAAGGGGGAAGGGTTCCCCGAGGTGGCCCGCTCCTTCGACCAGATAGCCAAGGTGGAGAAGTTCCACGAGAGCCGCTACCGGAAACTGATCGAGAACATCGCGAAGAAGAAGGTCTTCAGTAAGGACAAGGCGGTGAAGTGGCACTGCATCAACTGCGGCTACATCTTCGAGGGAACGAAGCCCCCGAAGATCTGCCCGGCCTGCCAGCATCCGCAGTCCTATTACGAGGTCCTGGCCGAGAATTATTAATCTCTCCCGGATCAGGCCGCGGCTCCCGGGCAGCCGCGGCCTTTTTTTATGGCGGCGGGGCACTCCGCCAAGAGGCACCGCGCCGGCCTTCGTTGCAGGGCGTACACTGTTTTCGATCTCAATCACGATGGCCTCGTAAAACGTCGTAAATCTTTACTCCTACGAAAGCAGGAGTGCAGAACTACTTGAATACACTGGATTCCGTGTCAAGAACGGAATGACAAAACAGTGCTTAATCGACTTTATACGAGAGCGTCAATCATGACGCTCTCGTATAAAGTCGTCACACCGGTGAAAACCGGTGTCCAGTGTTTTTGTAACGCGTTGAAATCTCTGGCTTCCGGTTTTCACCGGAATGACGATTCTTGGGCATTTTCGACTTTTTACGAGGTCGTCAATCATGAAAGGCCAAAGGAGGGGGAAAAATGAAAATCGAGGTCATTCGTTCTGCTTTTGCTTGGTGTGCGGTCATCAATCTGGGGCTGCTGCTGTTGTGGTTCCTGGTTTTCGCTCTGGCTCATGACCGGGTCTATCGGCTTCACAGCCGATGGTTTCATATACCGGTCGATCGGTTTGATGCGATGCACTGTGCGGGGATGGCGCTGTTCAAAATCGGCCTATTCCTGTTCAATCTGGCGCCCTATTTTGCCCTGCGCATCATCGGCTGAGTGTGCGGCTTTCAACGAAGTGAACGGCGTGGGGGCAGGGGAGAGGAGGGGGAATGGAATTCAAGGAAATCATCTACGATAAGAGAGACGGGATCGCCACGATCACGATCAACCGGCCGGAGAAGTACAACGCGTGTACGCCGGTGACGATCTACGAGCTCTCGCAGGCTTTCACCGATGCGTGGGTCGACACGGGCGTGGGGGTGGTCGTGCTCACAGGCGCAGGGGACAAGGCGTTTTGCACCGGCGGTGACCAGACGATCCGCGACAAAGGCGGCTACGGCGGAACTGTCGCCGCCCTGCCGCTCGAGGTGGGCTGGCAGCAGGTGTCGCTGCTGATCCGCACGATTCCCAAACCGGTCATTGCCCGGGTCAATGGATTCGCGATCGGCGGGGGGCACGTGTTCCAAGTGGTGTGCGACCTCTCCATCGCCTCCGAGACTGCCCAGTTCGGCCAGGCGGGACCCCGGGTGGGGAGCTTCGACCCCGGCTACGGCACGGGGGATCTCGCGCGTGCCGTGGGGATGAAGAAGGCCAAAGAGATCTGGTACCTGTGCCGGCGTTACACCGCGAGGCAGGCGCTGGAGATGGGCCTCGTCAACGCGGTCGTGCCCCCGGACAAACTCGACGAAGAGGTCGAGAAATGGTGCCGGGAGCTGCTGGAGAAGAGCCCCACCGCTCTGAAGATGCTCAAGTACGCGTTCCACGGCGAGACGGACGGTGTGGTGGGGATCTCCAACCTGGGAGTCGGCGGTCTCAGCATGTACTACGAGACGGACGAGTCGCTGGAAGGCAAGACCGCCTTCGTGGAGAAGAGAACGCCGGACTTCTCCAGATTCCGGGGAAGGTGAGGCGCTCAGGACCAAGGAACCCACGAATGGAGGCGGATCCATTCGGGCCCTTCAAGGCGTCCGACGCCTCGGGCCTCGGCGTGGTCCACCTGTGCATCAAGAGCCTGCAGGAGCAACCTGGGGCTGCGCTCTTTAGCATCGCGTTATTTTTTCATCTCGGCCCCCCGTTAGACCAGTATTATAAATATCAGAAACATGATATAATCAGAACATGAAAGTGATTCGCGCTCAAGCAACATTGAAAAAAGTTTCCAAAGAGGATGACAGCTTTGTCCGCGCATCTGAGGCAGAACGTGTCTCATTCATATGGGAGTTGACGGCGGAACTATGGTCACTCAAAGGGGCTGAGTATGTTGAACGAAGATTACCGAGAAATGTTACAATTCTTACTCGGCAATGATGTTCGCTTTCTCGTTGTCGGCGCCTATGCCTTGGGCGCTTACGGCTACCCGCGTGCCACCGGCGACTTCGATATATGGGTCGATAATTCCCCGGACAATTCCAGGAAAATATATGCCTCTCTGGCTCAATTCGGCGCGCCCCTTTCGGATATTTCAGAAACAACCTTTACCGAAGAAGGGATCATATTTCAGATCGGCATAGCACCCCGCCGCATTGATCTCATCACACATATCGACGGCGTTGACTTCAAGGAAGCGTATGAAACAAAAAAAGTCATCGAGGTCGATAATCTGAGAATCCCCTTCATATCCAGAGATAATCTGATAAAAAACAAACGTTCAACCGGCCGCGAAAAAGATAAATTGGACGCTGAGTATCTCTCCAGAAATCAGGAAGTCTAACGTAATTGCCCAGCGCCTCGCATATAACTTATAGGAGAGTCATCGATGAGAAAAACGGTTTACATTTGTGTTGCAAATTTGGCACAATAAAGCCATGAAAACTTCAGCAGTCCATGCCCGCATTGAACCCCGGCTTCGACAGTGGTAGGCAAACGATTTGGCGATAACTGAGTCATTGCGGTCATTTGGGAAGCTCCCGTTTTTTAGTCGTGTGCCTACGTTTT
>Ga0315297_10003274_pt1 | contig 10403 bp, 12 predicted proteins | sample YL17G15_0_MG_FD_203628 | JGI IMG/M metagenome (GOLD analysis project Ga0315297, IMG submission 203628) | Sediment microbial communities from Yellowstone Lake, YNP, Wyoming, USA - YL17G15_0 | ecosystem: Environmental > Aquatic > Freshwater > Lake > Sediment | place: USA: Wyoming | collected...
GCTTTTCATATTTTACGGACATATCAACACAATTCGTTCTATTCCCTGAAATTATGTCAGGTCCTCGCATGTCGCAATTTTCTATAGTTTTAAACCGCTCTCAACCCAAAAAGTGCACAATTACTGCACAGTCAAAAAGGCCGGAGGTTCGAATCCTCTCAGGCACGCCATTCAATTTCCCCCTGTTGCCCCGAGAAAATCAATGAGTCACGGCTCCGGCAATACACCGATTCTGAAAGGGCAAGGCGGGATTGATTTTAGACATCAGAGAAGAGGAGACCCCGGAGGATCCCCCCTTCTCTCGATCGTTTAGGTGATTCTTTACTTCTTGCAGCCGGCTTGGGATTCGCAGCCTTCGGTGCGGCATCCCTTGGCGGCCTGCCCGCTCTTTTCCATCTTGGCCATCTTGTGGCCGTTGCATCCGCCGCCGCAACCGCCCCCGTGGCCCATTCCGGCGCCGTGGCCCATTCCGGCCCCGCAGCTCATGCCCCCACACTTCTGTTCTAGGGCTTTCTTCTGCTCATCCGTTAGCAGACTGCCGACTGCGTTCTTGTGCGCCAGGCATTTCTTCTGGATGTCCGCGCCCGCCTTGGCCAGCTCGTCAATCTTGGCTTCAAGTTTTTTCTGGTCTGCCTTTTCGAGCATCAGTTGACGAAGCTCGAGACGTTTGGTCTTCAGATCTGCCTGGAGAAGCACAAGGGACTTCTGGTGTTCGAGCTTGAGCTTAGCCATCTTGGCCATCTGGTCGGGAGTCAGGTTGGGGATGGCGCACCCTTTTTCCGAAGCACTCTGGCCGGCCGTCTGGGCCAGCAAGGGGACCGTAAGGACAAGCGCAAGCCCTACCAGCAGTGTCACCGTTGATCTGGTCAATTTCATATCTTATTCCTCCTGAATAGAGATTACCGTTTTAATTCCTTGGGACAGCCCGCACGGCCGGCGGCCGAGGAGTCGCGATCCGCGCCTTCCTCACGAGGGCAGACATGGTCCTCGAAGAGCCGGAAGAATGTTGCTTTCTGCTCGTCCGTCAGGACTTCCTTTTCTTTCAGAAGATTGAGAACGGCCTTTTTCTGGATCTCCGCCTGGAGCCGACTGATGTCTTCGATGAGCTTGTCGAGCGTTGCACCGTTCGGCGACTCTTTTTTCAGTTCTTCGACCATCGCCCGTCTTTTTTCCTGCATCTGCGCCTGAATGTCCTTAATTTCGGCATCGAAGGAAAACCGGATGCCCTTGATACATTTCTTCTGTTCGCCGTTCAGGCACAGCCGTTTCGAAAAGGGTTCCGCCAAGGCTTGGCCCGCGGCCGGCTGCACTCCCGGCGCTCCGAACCAGCGATGGTAGGCGAATGTCAACACCGCCGAAACGTTGATGACAACGAGCAGGATGAGCCCTAATTTCCACAGCTTCTTTGTCATTCGAGGTCTTCTTTCGTCGAATTTTGACGATTGACGTAAAAGTCGGCCACTGAGCCCCCTGGGATATTTTTGAAGCTGTCGACAAGCCGGTCGGCGAAAGGTTCTTTAAGAGCAGGGAGGGTTTTTCCCGCCTTCCCCATTTCATACCCGGCTAATATCCCGCCCAAAAAAACCGTCGCCGCCGCCACGGGCCGGAGGACTCTCCAGGCAATGGTGAGAACGCCTCGCTGGCCTGGCCGGAGTTCTTCCTCGGCCTCGATTCTTTCGATAAGTCGGGGGAAGAAAGACGGGGAAGGCTGAGCATCCGCAAGCGGAGCCGGGTTTTCCCATGCCATGGAGAATTGTTGGACGAGCGAGCCGCACTCTGGGCAGGAATCCAGATGGTCCTGGACACCCGGAAACGTCGCCCCGGTGGTGTCCTTTTCAGCGATGGAGACCAAATGACTCCGGATGAAGGCGCACGCCCTGCTCTTGCCTGACTTGTCTTTTTTCATCTCTATACCTTTAGACACGGGATTAGGATCAAAACTTGCGGCCCCGACAGACATCCGGAAACAGGGGAGCAAGCTTCTCCTGAAGGTTGAGTTTGGCCCGGTGAAGGCGGGATTCCACGGAGGCCACGGAAATACCCATGATCTCGGCGATCTCTTTATAGGAGCGGCCTTCGAATTTGTGGAGTATGAGCATGGCCTTCTGTTTCTCGGGCAGAGAAGCGACTGCTTTCCGGATGAGCTCTCGCGTCTCGTTCAATGACCAGGCGGCCGCGGGGTCGTCCCCGTCGGGCGCCACGAAGCCCCGCCCGCTCCCGTCCTCGTTCTCGAGCCCCCGGGGAAGTTCTCCCCATCGCCCGAATTTCCTGTTATCACGGTTGAAGTTCCGGCAGCGGTTGACGGCGATCCGATATATCCAGGTAGAAATGCGGCAATCGTGCCGGAATGTTCCGGAGGATTTATATACCTGAAAAAAAACGTCTTGGGCGACGTCCTCGGCATTCTGAGGGTGGCTGAGCAAGCGGGAGCATAGGCCGAGGACTCTGCTCTGAAAGCGATCGACGAGGATCTTGAAAGCTCCGAGGTCTTTGGCCGCGATCCTCCGCAGCAGTTCCCCATCTTCCATTGATTCCGTGACTTGGATTTCGGCACTCCTCTAGATCAGGCACAAAAATACCGCCCTAATATTCTATTAGACACCGCGGCCGCATAAAACTTGCGTCACGGATTGTCTTCCCCCAGGCAGGAACCTGTTTCACAGCCGGACTCGTCGGCAGCCTCCATCTGGAACGTGGTATGCTGGATTTTGAATCCGGTCGATACGGCATCATGGGCTTTTCGAAGGATGTCCTGGGCATCTCGGTTCTTCTGAACCTTGAGATGGGCGCTTAGAGAGACGAATCCCGAGGTGATGGTCCAGACATGGAGATCGTGGACCTCCACCACTCCCGGTATTTCAGTCAGCGCTTTGTTCACACTGGAAATATCTAGGTGAGCGGGCGCTCCTTCCATAAAGATATGAAATGATTCTTTGATGAGCCGGCCTGAGCTCCACAGGATCAGAACGCATACGGCCACGCTTATGACGGGGTCCCAAATCCAAGAGCCCGTCAATCTTATGAGGAGCGCCGCGGCCAGGACACCGACGCTTCCCAGGGCATCGGCCATCACATGCAGGAAGGCTCCCTTGACGTTCAGGTTCCTGTTCCTGCTCCGGAACAAGATGGCCCCGACGGCGATATTCGATAAAAGGCCGAGGGCGGCAATAACGATCATCAGGCCGCTATTGATTTCCGGGGGAGCCTTCAATCTTTTAAAGGCTTCATATCCTATGAGTCCCGAGACTACCCAAAGCGCGATGCCGTTCAGGAATGCCGCAAATATCTCAAAACGGCGCCAGCCGAACGTATTGGCGAATGTCCTAGGACGGGAAGACAGCCAGAAGGCAAAAAGGCTGAGGGTCAAGGCCGCGGCATCCGTGAACATGTGCCCGGCGTCCGCGAGAAGCGCCAGGCTTCCGCTTATGAAGCCTCCCGTCACCTCGACAAGCATAAAGAAGGTCGTTATCGCCAGGGCACGCGTCAGGATTCTTTTGTTTTCCATCGTGGATTATCTTAGCCTATGTCCAAGAGCCGTGCCAAGCGGCCCTGCTCTTTCCTACCGACGATCCAGCAAATATTCCCTTGTGCTCTGGAAGTCAAACGCCTTTCCTCGATTCTACAGGGCAACACCGCTCTCTATTTGGGGTCGGACCGAACGACATCGTTCAAAATAAATAAGATACATCGTTTTTTGTTTAAATAATCGGCCTTACATCGCCATTTTGGGGGGGTTCATCGCAATAGGTTCATCGCAATAATGGATACCTGGAGGGGTTGAAGAGAAGGGGGCATCTGTTTTAAGTTCCTCTGGAAAGGCTAATTCCAAAAAGAGGAGGAACCCCGATGCCCCACGCCGCATTGTACAGTTATTTGGGCCTTGGCGGCTATAAGAGATCGGTGACAGATATCTCAATTACCGGAATTCTAATTCAGGAAACAAGATGTCTGTCACTGATTTCATGGAGCCCGGAATTAGGGAGCCATAGGCGGTCGTAGGTTGTAGATACATGGCAACACCTAGCATAGCCCAGAGTGTCACCAATCATTCTGAACGAGATCAGGGGAGGGGACTGGAGCCTCCGACCTCCCGACCTTTGCGGGCGGACTCCTCGGCCCGGACAGTATCACCCATTCGGGCATAGATATTGGACAGGAGAAAATAGGCCGCGGCCAGATGCCGCCGCTGGGGCTTGAGGGCGATCCCTTTCTCGACGAGGCTGACGGCTTCCTCGAGCTTCTGGCCGCGCTTGAGGTAGACCTCGGCCAGGATGAAGCAATTCAGGGCGGATTCCGGGGCGAGCTTCAGCCCTTTCTCCATGAACTCGCTCTCCAGGTCGGTCTTGCCCTGGGATTTGTAGATCATGGCCAGGTCGAGGTAGGTCGTGAAGATCGTGGGGCTGACTTCGATCTCTCTCTTGTATTCCTCCTCGGCTTCGTCGACCCGGCCGCTCTTATGCAGGACTTGGGCCAGGGCAAAATGGGACCCGATGAGCTTCGGGTCGAGGCGGATCGCCTCCCGGGCGCGCGATTCGGCCTGGGCCAGGTCGTTCTTCATGAAGTAAACCCTGGCCAGGGCGCTATTGGCCGAGGCCGATTGGGGATTGAGGGCCAGGCATTTCTTGAAGGCGGGGATGGCCTGGTCAGGCTTGCCTTCCCGGACGTAGAGTTTGCCCAAGTTGAAAAAAAGGTTGGAATCCTCGATGCCCCTGCGGACCTGGTCCAGGATGAAGCTTTCGGCATGCCCCGGTTGGTTCATCCTTGTGTAGCAGTGGGCGATGTTGATGATGCTGATCACATCGTCGGGCTTCTTGGCCACGGCGATCTTGAATTGGTCGATGGCTTCGGCATACCGCTTTTGACCATAGTAGATGTTGCCCAGGATGAAATAGGCTACGACGACCTCCGGATCCTGGCTGATGATCCTGGTGACGATGGAGACCGCCTCGTCGCCTCGCCCGTTCTGTCCCAATTCCTGGGCATGGGACAGGTCGTTGAAGACATCGACCTTGTCCTTGGGGTTGGCCAGCTTCTGGCCCGGGCCCGTGGACGCGGAGGCGAATGTGCCGATGTAGCCCAGGGCGGCGAGCTTTTCGCGGGTTTCCTCATTCAATTTGCCCATGGTCGGCCGGGGGGCGTTGCGGCTGTACTCGCCCTCCAGGCGGGCTTCCTCCGCCAGAAGGGACCGCGCGACGTCCGGCTTGGATGAAACGATATTGTTGAGCTCCTGCGGGTCCTCCTTGAGGTCGTAGAGCTCGAGGGCGGGGGCGACGATGAGATGGTACCGGTCGTCCTGGACGCTCCGGAGCTCGGACCAGCCGAAGTGGAAGCGGGGATAATAGGTCTCGGCATACGCCGGAGAGGCCAGGCCGGGGGAGGCCTTGAAGAATTCCCCGACCAGGCTTCGCCCCTGGACCTCGGCCGGCGCGGGCAATCCGCACATGTCCAGGACCGAGGGCATGACGTCGGCCAGGCTGGCCAGCCGGGGCGAGACCCGGCCCTGGATCCGGGGGAAGGGCGCGACAAAGATCAGGGGGACCTGGAGCACTTCCTGATAAACGAAGAACCCGTGCGTGTCTTCCTTGTGCTGGCCCAGGGCTTCCCCGTGATCGCCGACGATGACGATGAAGGTCCTCTCGGCCAGCTTGTTCGTCTCCAGGAAGTCCCGGAGCCGGCCGAGCTGAGAATCAACAAAGGCGATCTCGCCCAAGTAAGGATCGTCGGCGTATTCGATATCGTACGGAGAGGGCGGTTCGTAAGGGGTGTGAGGGTCGTAAAGATGGATCCAGGCGAAGAACTTCTCCGATTTCTTCTGGTCCAGCCAGGGGAGGGCTTGATCCAGGACTTCATTGGCCGGGCGCCGGATCTCACCCTCGGCGATCCGCTCGAGCTTTCGCGTGTCGAACCGGTCGTAATACAGGTCGAAACCCTGGTTCAGGCCCCAGCGCGAATCAAGGACGTAAGCCGCCAGGAAGGCGGCCGTCTGGTAGCCGTTCTTCTTGAATATCTCGGCCATGGTCTCGAGCGCGGCGGGGACGATGAACCCGCCGTTATCGCGGACGCCATGAAAGGGAGGGAAGGTCCCGGTCATGATGGTCGTGTGCGACGGAAGGGTCAGGGGTGTCTGGGCGATGCACCGCTCGAAGCGCAGGCCCTGCGCGGCGAATCCGTCGAGCACGGGCGTCTTGACCCTGTTGCAGCCGTAGACCCCGATCCTGTCCGCCCGGGTCGTGTCCAGGGTGATGACGATGACGTTGAAATCACGGCCCTGGCGAAGGGCCTTGAAGCCGGCGGGCCGGGAGGGAAAGACGAGGAAGATGAGGGCCAGGGCGAGGACAAGCAGGCTCCCGGCAATGATGATCCACCGCTCTTTTTTCATTGAATAAATGATTAGCACAGGGGGTGGAATGAAGTCAATCGGCCTTAAATTGCCATTTTGAGGGGGCAAAATGCGCAATTATACTTTTTCCGGGAAAGGATTGACTCGCTGGTGAATGAATAACCTTATATGTGGGAGTCAATATTATGAAAAAGTGGTAAAGAGATTTGAAGAGCGGGATTAAAATTTATAAAATCAGTAGATTGACAATTGCGAAAGAAATGCATAAAGATTATCGCAGGTACTCACCACAAGGAGAAAAAATGCTTCAAATACTCGTTTGGGCAATTTGTGTGCTTATCATTGGAGTCGGCTATTGTGCTATGCACTTGGCAAAATTGAACGCAGAAGAAGAAAAGAAAAAGGGTGCCGGCCAAGGCGCTTTTTTAATTTTATTTACGCTGGCGCTGCTTATGTTTGCACTCTCAGTAAGTCAAGGAATAGACATATCAAATATTCTTAATAGATAAATAAAACCTCATTTGGCAAAAAAAAGGGCCGTCGTTCGTAAGAAGTCTATTCGACCGGCCACGTGCAGGCTCTGCCGGTCGGCCAAGGCCAAATTCTTGTTGTCCGTCAATCAGCCCAAATTGGGGATCCTGAGCATCGTCAAGTGCCCCGACTGCGGTTTAATCTACGTCCATCCGCAGCCTTCCCGCGCCCAGCTCGATAAAATTTACAGCGAGGATTATTTCCTGCCCTCTTCAGAACAATTCGGCTATGCTTCCTATTTTTCGGGCAATGCCGCCGCGGCTTACGAAAAGGGGAAGGCTTTGGCCGCCCAGCTGGCCGCCCGGCGCGGCTCCGGCCGGGCCTTGGAAATCGGATGCGCCACCGGACATTTCCTCCAGGGATTCAAAGAAAATTCCGGCTGGGATGTCCAGGGTGTAGAAATCTCCCGATGGGCGGCCGATTATGCCCGGACTCACTTTCATTTAAAGGTATTTAACGGAACGCTCCAGGAAGCCGCTTATCCCAAGGAGAGTTGGGATGTGATCTGTCTGTCGGATGTGCTGGAGCACGTGCTCGACCCGATCGGTTTTCTTGAGGAAGCCCGGCGAATTCTCAAGAAAGACGGGAAAATATATGCCGGCGTCCCTCGGGCCGGGAGCGAGCTGCTGCCGTTCCTTCGCGCCTGGGAAAAAGGATCAATCAAAATCATGCGCCCCGCCCACCTCTTCTTTTTTACGCCCGGCTCAATAAAAAAACTGTTCCAAAAAGCCGGACTCGAAATAACCGCGCTCCATTATGCGGCTCTGCGCTCGGGACTGCGCGATCGGGGGATGATGTCCAACCGGCTGACTTTTTATAGAGGCCCAGGCCTGTGGCCAAAAGCGGCTTATTCGGGCTTGAGGAAAATTCTTTATGGGGTGTGTGACCGGCTGTCGTTCGGGCATGAACTCGAAATCATTGCCCGAAGACGTCGATAGGCCGATTCGGTTCAGAAGCGCATGATGTAGCCGAGGCTGTAGCGGGGAACCTGGCTGTTCCGGCCCAGGATACGAAGCCAGCGGAAGTCCAGCCTCAGCCCGGAGCGGCGGCCGAGCATGACCTTGATCCCGACGCCGAGCCCAACGTTCCATCGCGTGTAGGAATGGGATTCAATTATCTTCTCGACGTCCCACTCCCAGCTCTCGGATTCATACAGGACGCCGGCGGTCAGCGAGGCGTAAGGGGTCACGGTCCGGAGGGTCGGGTCCGGCTGGAGCAGAAGCGCGGCGTTGAAACTCATGGACGTGCTGGTAATGGCCAGGCCGGGAGTGGTGGAAAGGTCGGCCGGCATTCGATAGTAAAATATCTCCGCTTCGGCTTGAATGAAGGAATTCAGGAGCTGGCCGTAGGAAAGCCCGGCGGCAAAACAGTTGTGGTAGTCGCCCCCGCCCAGTCCGACGCTGAACGTCAGGTCTTGGGGCTGGGCCGAAGCCGGCGCAAGGACAAACAGCAAGGCCGGCCCCAGGACGAGCAGGATTAACTTTTGTCTTTTCATCGCCATCGCCCGTGCGCGGCAAGTCCTTCATCATACTTGTTTCCGGGAAAAATGCAAGGCGGGCTTGGCCAAGGGCCCGGTCCTTTTTCGCGGTGCTGCAAAAAAGAACAAAAAGACTATTGACAGCTCAAAATATCTTAAATATACTAATATTAATTTGTTAAACTGGCTGGAGAGGGATCCTTCTTAGCCCCGCTTCCTTTCAATTCTCCATACCTTGGCACCCCCCCAGCCAGCCTTTATTCTTTTCATGGCGGGGGGAACAAAAAATCCGCCGACCCTAGATATTCCACCCATATCCACTGAGAGAACCGGGACTCCGGCCGGGCCGGGGCCGGGCGCCTTTATCGCCGTCCCATAAACACCGGCCCCGAGTGGAGCGTAATAGATAATGAAGGCCCCGATGAGTGATCATTCGCCGACCGCTTCCGTCCGGGACGGAGGGACGCCGGATTTCGAGCAAATAGCCGTGCAGTTTGCCGCCCCGGCCATGGCCTTAGCCATGAACGTCCTGGGCAACCGCCAGGACGCGGAGGATGCCTGCCAGGAAGCGTTTATCCAGGCCTTTCGCCACCTGGAACGATACGACGGCCGGTCCGGCTTTCAAAACTGGCTTTATACCATTCTTTACCGGAGGTGTATCGACGTGATCAGAAAGCGGAAAAGGACGTCCCGCCTGTACCAGAGAGCCAAGCTGGAGCAGTCGCGGCAGGCCGAGGATCCGATCGGCGGCCCAGCCGCGGGACGGCCGGTGGGCGAGGGAATCCTTAAGGCCTTGAACCCCCAGGAGCGAACGGCCTTGTCGCTCTGGGCCAACGAGGGATATTCGGCCGAGGAGATTTCCCGGGTGATCCACACCTCGGCCGGCACGGTCCGCGTCCATCTGTTTCATGCCCGGAAAAAGCTCAAGGCCATCCTGGAGAGGAACCATGAGGCACTGCAAAATTCTTAATTTTCTTTTTGAGGCGGTCCCGGTGAAGCCCTGGCAGGATTTTCTGCTGAGGCGCCATATGGAGCGATGTCCCGTCTGCGGCGCGCATTTGGCCGGACGCGAGGAGGCGCGGCGGGTTCTGGCCCGGGAGGAGGATTTTCGCGGAGCGGCGAATCTCTGGCCTGGGATCAAGTCCGGACTTGCCGACCCGGCCGCGGCGCCGCGTTCCGCCGGCCGGCCGAGGATGGTTCTGGTCACATCCGCCGCGGCTGCGTCCGCCCTTCTCCTGGCGGCCGTCCTGTCCGTTTGGCTCTTCCGGGGCTTCCGAGCGGAGCGGCCGATGCCGACTCCTCCGGCCGAAGATAGATTCGAGATGAATTATGTCCGCATCGGCGGCCAGCCGGCGGATTCCTATATCTATCAGCCGCGCGATTCGGGAATGACCCTGATCTGGGCGGAGAAAAAAATTAAAGGAGGTTTATCATGAAAACATTGAAGAGCGGTTTCGTTTATCTTCTCCTGTTCTGGTTGACGGGCTCAGCGATCCTGCTGGCCGCCCCGGATATCAAGCTGCGCTTCCTGGAAGGACGCCGGGAAGGGGCGGCGCCCGGTCCCACAGCCGTCACTTCGTCCTATGAAAAGATCGGGATGCGGGCCACGGCCCCTGCGAACTATTCGGTGGAGGCCGAGATCGCCAAGATTAAAAAAGTCTACAACCTGAAAGACGTCAAGCTCATCACCGAGGCGGACCTTCAATGGCCGGTCAAGGGGGACCGGATCTTCCACATGATCCGGTTCGAGGACAAAGAGTTCCTGTTCCTGGTGACGCCCAAGGGCGCGGACAATGCCTCTCAATTCCGGGTCGAAGTCTATGAGCAGCAGGAGAAGGGCAAGGCCAGCCTTCTGGATTCCGAATTTCGTCTTCCGGCCGATGAAACCGTTGTCCTGGGTTTCGAGGGGGCGGAGAACGCGGCCTATTTTTTGTATTTGACCTGGCCGAGCCAGGGAGTTGAAGGGGGAGTCGAGGGCGGAGTCCAAGGAGGAGTTTCGGGCGGAGTGGCCGGCGGCGTCCAAGGCGGAGTCGAAGGCGGCCTGAAAGGCGCTGT
>Ga0315297_10003277_pt1 | contig 10394 bp, 5 predicted proteins | sample YL17G15_0_MG_FD_203628 | JGI IMG/M metagenome (GOLD analysis project Ga0315297, IMG submission 203628) | Sediment microbial communities from Yellowstone Lake, YNP, Wyoming, USA - YL17G15_0 | ecosystem: Environmental > Aquatic > Freshwater > Lake > Sediment | place: USA: Wyoming | collected...
TGGAAGAACTTCGACTTCGGATAGATGTTGTACATGCCGAAGACGGCCAACCGACGCAGCCCCGTCCGGAAGACAAAGCCCGCGTCGGCCCGGAAGCCCTCCGAGATGTCCTGGTAGCCGAGGTCGAGGTAGACCTTGCGGTTGCCGAAGTTGTAGGTGAGCGAGAGCGCGTGGTCGGCGTTCGTCGTCTCGGCGCCCGGCTCCCGGGTCAGCGAGCCGAAGAGGTGGAACGAGGCTGTGGCGACCGGACTCAGCCGGAAGCGGCCGTCGACGCCCCCGACGCGGTTGAAGCCCGAGCCGTTCTCACGGCCGGTATAGAAAGCGCCCAGGAACGCGTCGTCCTTGAGCGAGTGCTTGTAGCGGGCGATCATGAAATCCGGAGTGCGGTGGCCGATTTCCGGGTCGTCCGGGTCGCCAGGAATCTTGTCCTGGGCATAGATCATGGCCACGGTATCGCGCGGCGCGATCTTGCCGGTTAGCTTGAAGCCGAAGGTCGGGTCGACGATATTCCGCGTGTAGACGAGGGCCATCAACGGGGCTTCCTCCATGGCCCCGCCGAATTGCCAGAGGTCGTTCCCCTCGAGGAAGAAGGGCCGTTTTTCCTCGTAATACAAGGAGTAACGGAGGTTGAAGTCCACCTGACCGGCGTCGGCTTCGACCTGGCTGAAATCGGGGTTGACCGTCCCATCGAGGGTCAGGTCTGAGGTGATGCCCAGCTTCCCGGTCAGGCTGACGTCGTCGATGTCCAGATCCTTGTTCCTGACAAGTGCGCCCTGGGTGCCTTCGCTCGCCTCCTGGGTCCGTCCGAAGGTGAAGGCGGGCAAGAGTTCGACGACGCGCTTGTACTTGAGGCCCGAGACCTGGAAGGGCTGGGCCTGGCTAAGGATGGACCCTTTCGCCGGATCGATGGGAGGGAAGGCCACCTGCTCGGAGGTTCGGGTGAAAAAGCGGATGAACAGGATGCGCATGGTCTGGACGTCCCGGTTCGGGAAGCGGATGCTCTGGAGAGGAATGCGGGCCTCGACCGTCCAGCCCTGGTCGTCGATCCGGCCCTTGCTGTACCAGACCGCGTCGAAGCTTATTTCGATGTTCCCGTTGACGGTCAGCATGCCGTCGCCCTGGATGCCGAGCGGGTTGAGCATGAAGACAAAGGCGCTCTGGTTGTCGTTGAAGGTGTCGAGGTTGATGAAGACGATGTCGTCCTGGAAGACGTTGTCGCGCTTGCTGACGGCGGCCTTGACCTTGGACGGCTCGCTGTCGTAGCAGCGGAATGCAAAATAGAAGTTCTCCGCGTCGTAGGCAACGTAGGCTTCGGTTTTTTGGCTGGCGTCCTTGCCGTAATCGGGCTTGAAGGTCTTGAAGCCGTCGTATTTAAGGGCCGTCGACCACGCGGCGTCGTCGAGGACGCCGTCGATGACCGGTGGAGTGGCGGTTTTCGTTAGGACGGGTGTTTCAGCCTGGACGGCAGGGCGCGCGGCGGACAAAGTTTCGGCCCGGAGAACCGCCGGGAAGATCGCAAATATGGCAACGGTCAACAGGGGCAGGAAGGTTTTCTTCAATTCGGTCTCCATTTCCAGCTAAGATAGTATTCGCGCGTCTATCATTGTTACGAAACGAGCCCTCAAAAGGTTCGCTTTTCAGGAAGAGACTAGCCGGGAGGCCGTCTAAAGTGTCGGGAGGAGCGAAACGATGAAAAATTCGAAGATCCTGGCGGCTTTTGCCGCATTAGCCCTGCTCGGCGTCTTTTCCGCCTGCAAAACCAAGGTCGCGGAAGACGTCCCGGGCGACTTCGCCTTCCGCGGCCGGGCCATCCATCCCGCCGCGGTCAGCGCCCTCTACCGGTCCGCGAACGGCCAGATCAACCTGGCCGATTTCAAGACGAACCTGGAGGCCGGCCAATGGGAGGACCAGCCCGGTTGGTGGATCACGGATTTCGAGGAAGACGCGGCCAACCAGAGATCGCCCTTCTTCGCCTACGCCGCCTTTGCCGGGCCCGCGGGCGGGGGGGCCGAGATCTACATCTTATCCATCACGTTTAACGCCGGCGAGACGGACGACATCGACAACCTCCTCCTTCTCCAGAAGAACGGAAGCTGGCTCGGCCTGATCGGGACCTGGAAAGAGGGCAGCGCCTGCGACGGAGGCATACTAAATCAGCGCATGGACGGCGAAAACTTCCTCTACTCCCGCGAACTCACGCCTGGCGGCCTCCTCGACCTGGCACTCGACGTCAAGCTCGACCTCAACGCCAACGAGGACCTCGAGGCCACTAGCGAGAGCTGTTACGCCGCCGCCAACTATGTCTACAGCCTCACCCAGAACCGCGAGGACCTCGTTTCGGTCCGGCTCTACGACGAGCCCAAAACGGACGAAAAAGGGTTGACCGGCAGGCTCCGCTACCAGTCCTGTTTCAACCGGATATTCAATGCCTACCTGGCCGAAGGCAAAACGGCGCTCACGCCCAAGGAGGTCGACGAGTTCGCCCGGCGGTTCCGGGACGAATGCATCAAGCCGGCCGCGCCCGCGCCGCCGGCGCTCGTCGATAAGTAGGGCGCTCGCCCTTTCCCCTAGCTGGATTATTCAAAAGAACGCCGATCTGTCATCAAGTTCCTGGAGAATAGGGCCGTTAGTTAGCGGGTTTCTGTAAGTCCCCCCTAAGAAAATCCGGCGTTCTTAGGAATAGTCCGGGCTAGGGCATCCTGTCGGAAAGAAGGTCCGCGGCCGAGGCGTTCTCGGCCACCTGATCCGGGGACTTGGCCCCGGGGATGACCGCCGCCACGACCGGGTCGCGCAGGCACCAGGCCAGGGCCCAGCGGACCCGCGAAACACCGAGCGGAAGTTCCTCGTCGGCGATCCGGTCCGCTTCGTGGACTCGGCGCGCGATCTCCTCCTTGCCCAGCGTCGAACGGTAATCTCCGGCGTCGAACTTGTCCCACGCCTCGTATTTCCCGCTGAGCAGGCCGCTCCCGAGGGGGACGCGGGCCAGGATGCCCAACCCGTATCGCCGGGCAAAGGGGAAGACTTCGGACTCCGCCCGCGGGTCTAGCCGGTTGTAGACGACCTGGAGGACGCCGTAGCCGCGCCCGAACGCCTCCCGGACCTGGGTTTCGCTGCCCGCTCCGCGGATGGAGACGCCGAGGTTGCGGACCATGCCCGACCGCCGAGCCTCGTCGAGGACGGCTTGGAGGCCGTCGTCGAGGAAGGCCTCGTCGCTCCCGGAATGGAATTGGTAGAGGTCGATCCTGTCGGTCCGCAGGGCTTTGAGGGAAGCAATGAGCTGATCCCTGACCTCCTCCGGCCGGAAGCGGTCGGTCCTGTCCATGAAGCCGTTGAAGCCGTGGCCGAACTTGGTCGCGACGATCCAGCGGTCGCGCTCATGCCGCGAGAGGTAGTCGCCGACGAGGCGCTCGGCCAGGTGGTCGCCGTAGCACTCGGCCGTGTCGATGACGTTGATGCCGGCTTCGGCGGCCCGATCGAGGATGGCATCGACCTCAGCCTGGCCGAAGTCCTTTCCCCATTCGCCGCCGAGCTGCCAGGTGCCGAGACCGACTATGGAGACTCGTAAGCCCGTTCGCCCGAGAGTACGGTATTTCATTTAGCCCCGCACCATATTAGTCGCGCGGATGCCGCCCGTCAAGAAACCAAAGAGGGCGAACGAAGAAGGAACGAAGAAGGGGACTGTCCCCTCTTTAGGGGGCTGTCCCCTTTCAGCCGTCCCCTTCCAGGGGCCGGAGCCTCGGGGAAATATCTGCCGCCACACGCAACCTTTCGCCAGGCCGAGCGGTTTGGATACCTGTGGATGCTAAAAAATCAGCAGATCCCCTTGACAAGCCTGATCCCAAGTGCTAATATTTTAGCATGCTAAATATTTAGCAGGTCATCGGCAGGGACAAACGGAGGCACGGCATGAAGACGGAAAGAAACCTGAGCCGGCGGGAACGTCAGATCATGGACATCGTCTATGAAATGAAGGAGGTCTCGGCCCTCCAGGTGCTCGAGCGCCTGCCCTCCCCTCCCGGCTATTCGGCCGTCCGGGCCCTGCTCCGCGTCCTCGAACAGAAGGGCCACTTGGCCCATCGGCAGGACGGCCCCCGCTACATCTACTCGCCTCTCCTGCCGAGGGAGAAGGCCCGGCGAAGCGCCCTCAGCCATCTCATGCAGACTTTTTTCGACGGCTCGACCGAGGACGTCGTGGCCGCCCTGCTCGACATCTCCGAGGACAGCCTTTCGGAGGCCGATTACGGTCGGTTGACGGAACTCATCGAAAAGGCCCGCAAGGAGGGCCGCTGACATGGGCGGATTCACCGCTGCCGGAACGCTCGGCCTCATGGCCGAATATTTCCTCAAGACGACGGCCGTCCTGACGCTGGCCTTCCTGGCCGCCGGGGCTTCGAGGCGCCGGCCGGCCGCATTCCGGCATTTCGTGCTGTCTTTCTCCCTCATCGGGTTGCTCCTCCTTCCCCTCCTCTCGCTCGCCCCGGTCGGGTGGCGGACGTCGCTCCTTCCGGCGCGGCAGGCAGGCACGGGAGCCGGAACGGTCACTCTGGCCCCGCCCGGAGTAACCGGAGCGCGGACCATGATCCGGGGCATCCAAGGTCCGCCGCCCGGGGCGTTCCGGCGTCCCGAACTTTCCGACGCATCGACCGCGGACGGAACGGCCAGAGCCGTGACTTCCCGTCATCCCGACGCCGTCGCTGACCCGCGGGATCAGGAACGGACTCTGAGCCCGAATACCGTTCATTCCATTCTTGCTGTCCTCTGGGCGGCTGGACTTATCGTTCTCTTCCTAAGACTGGCCGTCGGCCTGGCCGGGGCGGTCAAGCTGACCGCGCAGGGAACGGCGCTCGGCGACCCCGCCTGGCGGGTCCTCCTCGAACGCTTCAAGGCCCTCGTCTCGCTCCGGCGCGATATCCGTCTCAAGAGCCACCCCGAGGTCCTCGTGCCCCTGACCTGGGGCTGGAGGAAGCCCGTCGTGCTCATGCCGGCCGGGGCGGACGCCTGGACCGAGGAACAACGCTCCTCGGCCCTTTTTCACGAGCTCTCCCACGTCAAGCGGGCGGACTTCCTGGTCATGCTCCTCGTCCGGACGAGCCTGGCCGCCTTCTGGTTCAATCCGCTCTGCTGGGTCGTCTACCGCGAGCTCCGCAAGGAGCAGGAGATCGCCTGTGACGAACTGGTCCTTCGCGCGGGGATCAGGCCGTCGACATACGCCGCCAGCCTCCTCGCCTTCCGGCGCTCCGCCGGGTTCCGCTGGAACCCCTCGGCGGCCCTGCTCGGAATGCTGGGGAGGTCGTCGTTCCACGAGCGCCTGGCGGCCATCCTCAAACAAAAGCTGACATTCAAGGAGGTCAAGATGAAAACGAAGATCATGCTGGCAGCGGCGGTCGTTCTGGCCGTCGCCTTCGTCGGGACGGCCCGTCCGGCCGTCGGTGTCGAGAAGACGGCGGAGAAGGCGGCCGTCGTCGAAACGGCGGTGCCCGCCGCGCTCGCCGTGGACATCGCCCTGCCCGCGGCCGAGGCCCAGGAAACGAAGACCGTCGTCCAAGAGAAAGAAAAGGCCAAGACGGCGGAGAAGGCCAAAGCGGCGGAAAAAGCCGAAAAAGAAAAAGCCGTTATCGAGAAGAAGATCGTCGTCACGACCAAGGGCGGCGCGAAGACGCCGATCGTGATCACGATAACCGAGGGCGACCAGGTCAAGACACTGACCCTGGACAAGCCGCTGACCATCACCAGCGGCGAGGGCGGCCACGTGCTCGTGCTGAGCTCGGACGGCAAGGACGTCCAGGTCCTGAAGGGAGAGCCGCTGCGCCTGGAGATCAAGGGCGGCGAGCTCGAGTTCATCAAGGAAGGCAAGGTCCTGAAGGTCGGCGAAGGCGGCGCCTACACGATCGTCAAAGAAGGCGACAAGGAAGGCAGCCCAGCGCTCAGCTGGACGGTCAAAGAACCCGGCAAGGAAGGCCAGGAAGGCGCCGTTTGGGCAGTAGCCGGAGCTAAGCCGCACATGTACTCGTTCGTCAGGGACGAGGAACTGCTCGAAAAGGTCCGTAAGATCCGGGAGCAGGTCGAGGCGGTCAAGGCCAAAAAATTAGATATCGACGCGCTCCAGAAGTCGCTGGAAAAGCTCGAAATGGAGCTCCAGGCGAACGAAGAGAAACTCCAGCACCTCGAGGGCAAGCTCGATCATATGTCCGGTGAGATCGCCGTCATCAAAGAGATCCGCGGCGACGAAGCCAAGGGCGACCTCGCCGTCTGGGTCGCCGAAGGGGACAAGGATGAGGATGAGGACCTGCCCGAAAAGGCGAAGGCCATCATCGGGATCAACGAAAAGGAAGACGGATCAATCAACCTGATGTTCACCGGCCAGAATGGCGAGGCCGGCAAGGCGGCATTCGAACGGGCCATCGTAGCACTAAAGAAGGAACTACCCGACGGCTATAAGCTCACCGGGCAGGAATACAATCCCGACAACGGAACGATGACCTTCATAATCTCGGCACCCAAGGGCAAGAAGACCGACGAGACGCTCGTCCGCAAGCTCGTCGACGGCCTCAAAGAGGCAATCAAAACCAAGAAGTAAGTTGCCGGATTAAGGGGACACGTCCTAAAGGGCCCGGTAAAGGCCCTTTAGGGCGTGTCCCCTTTCTTATTTCCGCCTATTTTTTCACCCGCACAGGAAAGGCCGGCCGCTTCGGTTTCGCCGGGGGGCTGGCCTTCAATTCCTCCATTGCGACCTGAATGGCCCGATCGAGCTGAGGGTCGCGGCCGGCGATGACGTCGCGCGGCGTTTGCTCGACCTCGATGTCGGGCGGGACGCCGACGTTCTCGACGATGAAGCCGTCCTCGGTCCAGATGGCCAGGTTGGGCGCCGTTACCGAGCCGCCGTCCATCAGCACGGGGAAACCCAGAATGCCGACGAGGCCGCCCCAGGTCGCCGTGCCGACGAGCTTGCCCATGCCGAACTTCCGCCACATGTAAGGCAGGAGGTCGCCGCCCGAGCCGGCGGTCTCGTTGATGATCATGACCTTGGGGCCCTGGATCGAAGCGCTGGGCGTCTTAAGGTCCGCACCGTAGCGCATGGCCCAGTAGGCGGAGACGGGCTTTCTCAGCCAGTCGAGATAATAGTCGGCGACGGAGCCACCGCCGTTGAAGCGCTCGTCAACGATGATGGCCTCCTTGTCGGCCTGCGGGAAGAAGTAGCGCTTGAAGTAGACGTGGCCAAGGGTGGTCGTATTGGGGACATAGACGTAGGCGACCCGGCCGTTCGTCGCTTCGTGGACCTTGCGGATGTTGCCCTCGACCCAGTCGCGGTTGCGAAGCGCCCCCTCCTCAGCGATGGGCACGACCTTGATCGTCCGCGAGCCCGTCCCATCGGGGTTGGAGCCGACCGTGATCTCGACGATCTTGCCCGCCGTCGACTCGAAGCGGGCGAAGAGGTTGTCGGGGGGGACGAGGTCCCGGCCCTCGACGGCCAGGAGGTACTCCCCCGTCTTGACTTCGGCGCCGGGCTCGGCGAGCGGGGCGCGAAGTTCGGGCGTCCAGTTGAGCCCACCGTAAACTTTTTTGAAACGGTAGCGCCCGTTCTCGACGGCGTAGTCCGCACCGAGCAGTCCACCCGAGACGCGAGCCGGCTGGCCGATGAAATCGCCGCCACCGACACGGTGGTGGCCGACGGCGAGCTCCGAGCACATCCACTGGATGACCCGGTTGAGGTCGCTCCGGCAGGCGAGGTGGGGCAGGAAGGCGGCGTATTTCGCCTTCATGGCCTTCCAGTCTGCGCCGTGGAAATTCGGGTCGTAGAAAAAGTCGCGGTTGATGCGCCAGGCCTCGTCGAAGATCTCGGGCCACTCGGCCGCCGGGACGACGCGGACTTCGACGGCCTCGACATTCAGCTTGCCCTTGCCCGGCTCGGGCTTGCCGGCGGTCGGCAGTATGCTCCACGCGCCGCTCGAGGCGACGAGCATCTTTTTGCGATCCGCCGTCAGCCGGAAACCGAAATTGGCCGGCCCGACGGCCTCGTCCTTGCGGGTCGCTAGGTCGTAGACGCGGATGGAGGAGTCGCCCGGGCCGCCCGAGGTCGACGTCGGCGGCGGGTCCTCCTTGCGGTAGAAGATCTTGCCGTTTTCGCCCGCCTGGAGGTTGCTGTAGACTCCGGCCGGAATGGACACGGCCACGATCCTGTTATCGAGTCCATCGAAGTCGATGCGGAAGGCCTCCGGGGCCTTGGCCGGCTCGCCGGCCTTGGGTTTGTCAGCAGCCGCGGCCGCCTTGCCGGCCGGCTTTTCCGCATCCGGCTTCTCATCCTTGGACTTTTCCTCGTCGCTCTCCCGGGCCAGCGGATTGGGCAGGTCCTTGCGCAGGACGGCCAGGTAGAGGGCCGAGGTCCGCCGGGCGTCCTCGTTCGACATGTCGAACCACTGATTCACGGGGCCAGCATCGGTCGAGGCCAGGAACCAGAGGAACTTGCCCTCGGCGTCGAAAGTCGGCTCGTCGACGTCGCTCAGACCGTCCGTGACGGGGAAGGACTTGTCCTGGTCGAGCGAGTAGACGTGGACGCGGCGGAAGAAGGTCGGCGTGCCGAGGGTGTAGGCGAGCCACTTGGAGTCGGGGCTCCAGGACGTACCCATGGCCGACTGGCCGCCGGGAATGTAGAGGTATTCCGCTGCGATCTTCTTCGTTGCCCCCGACTTGACGTCGATCCAGTATAGGGTGAGGGAGTTATCGGCGAAGGCGATCCGCTGGCTGTCGGGAGACCAGTTCGGCGAACCGTAGAAGCCCGCGCCGCCGAGCTTGAATTTTCTGACCTCGCCCTTGCCGTCCTGGGCCCGGACGTGAAGCTCGTATTCCCCGGACGCGTCGGAAAAGTAGGCGATCGACTTGCCGTCCGGCGACCAGGCCGGCGTGCGTTCGTGGACTCCCGGCGTCTGGGTCAGGTTGCGCGGGTCGCCCTTCTCGGCCGGGACGGTGACGATCTCGCCCCGGAACTCGAAGACGGCCCGGGCGCCGGTCGGCGACACCCCGTCGGCGTAGATCCACTGCGAGCCCTTGGCATAGCGCTCCCGAAGCTCGGAAAGGTCGGTGGCGACACCGATCATCAGTCTGCGGCTCCGGCCCTGGGCGAGGTCAAAGAGGTGGAGCGAGCCGGCTTGTTCGAAGACGACCCGCCCGGCCCCGGCCGAAGCGGAGAGGACCGGGAAATCCTTGAACTGGGTCAGTTGTTTGACTTCCTTGGATGCGATGTCGAAGGAAAAAAGGTTGAACTCGCCGTTCCGGTCGGAGCGGAAGACAACATTATTCCCGGCCCACATCGGGTCGACGTCGTTCGAGCGCCCCTCGGGCTGGGGCACCTTCTCAATACCGTAGTCCGCGGCGTTGAAGATCCAGATCCGCGAGAACCTGCCGCCGCGATAGTTTTTCCACTGCGTGAAAGCCTCGGGAAAGGGGTTGTAGGCGATGAACCGGCCGTCCGGCGAGAATTCGGCGTTCGAAGCGTAGGGGACTTTCAGCATCCCGGCCTCGCCGCCCTTGACGGGCACGGTGAAGAGCTGGGAATAGGCCCGGTTGGACGAGAAGCGAGACGAAACGAAGAGGATGGATTTGCCGTCGGGCGTGAAGCCCTGGACGAGGTCGGCGGCCGGATGCCAGGTCAGACGCCTCGGCACTCCCCCGCCGGCCGGGACGACGTAGACGTCGGTGTTGCCGTCGTACTGGCCGCTGAAGGCGACGAGCGTCCCGTCGGGCGAAAAGGCGGGCAGCATTTCGATGCCGACGCCCGAGGTCAACCGCCGGACGTTCCGGCCCTCGAGGTCGGCCGTCCAGAGGTCGTTGGCATAGACGAAGGCGACGCGGTCGGCCGAGACGGCCGGCTGGGTCAGGAGCTTCGTATCGACGGTGTCGACGGCTGCGAGCCGGCCCGCTCCGGACATCAGGACAAGGATGAACGCTAACGCGATAATGCTTTTTCTCACGGCGGCCTCCTCACGGAAAAACATATAGAAAAAACTATACGTCCGCGCGGGCCAATAGGTCAAGGATATTTCGGGGGCCGAGGGGGCACGGGAGGCAGAGAGGGACAGTCCCTCTTAAGAATCGCCGTATCATTTAGAGGGGACCGGTTTGGACGCCACCCGGGCAGTGATGGGGGCCATGCATAGCCCCCGTAGCGGAGGGGGACCCATCGGCTTGCCGATGGGGGAACCGCCGGGACTGGTTCCCGGGGGGCCGGGGGAGATGCATGGCCCCCATCGCTGACAAAACGGGCGGCGTCCAGCGACTACGACGATATCTGCGCGGCCGACGCACGTTGACGGTCTCGGCGCGATTCCGGTATGATGTCCGAAACATCATGGCGACAAGACCGCGCGACTTCTACGAGATCCAGAAACGCCAGCGGCAGA
>Ga0315297_10003279_pt1 | contig 10393 bp, 10 predicted proteins | sample YL17G15_0_MG_FD_203628 | JGI IMG/M metagenome (GOLD analysis project Ga0315297, IMG submission 203628) | Sediment microbial communities from Yellowstone Lake, YNP, Wyoming, USA - YL17G15_0 | ecosystem: Environmental > Aquatic > Freshwater > Lake > Sediment | place: USA: Wyoming | collected...
GGACCCGGGTCCTTGTGCTTCGCGGCCACGGTGACGATGAAGCCGCGGAGCGTGCCGAAGAGCGACTCCTCGACCTCACGGAAGATGAAGCAGTTCTGCATCAGCTGCCCATCGAGCAGGTAGCCCTTGATGAGGTCCTGGGTCATAGAGGCGGTGGTGTTGTGCGTAACGATGCCATCGCCAGACAGGAAGATCTCACCGCCAACAGACACAGCCACCGTACGCGCCGCCCCATCACATGTACAGCTCTCCACCCTGTCCCAGTGAAGTACAGACTCGACGAGAGGTCGCAGCGCCGGCACGTCATCAGCCATCGACCGCGCCACCCAACGCGATACCGCAGGCTTGTCAGGAGGCATAAGCCACGACATGTAACGCCCGGCGGCCCTCATCGTGCCAGCGACGAGCGGCCGGAGCAATTCTGCAGGCAGCACGTCAGCCGCTTCGTGCACGCGCGTACGCGGCTCCTCCAGGTACGCCAGCGCTCGATCCGGGGACAACGTGCCGCGGTAGACCATGAGAGATCCCACCTGCTGCAGGAACGCGCGCTTGTCCTCTCGTCCCGCAACAGCTACCTGCCATTGCACTACGGAGCGCCCCTCACGCGCGCTCTCGTACTTTCGGCTCGTCGCCCAGATCCCTAGACGCCAGAGCAGCTGCAGCACGTCGCGGGCAAGCTGGGCGGAGATCGTCGTGTAGACGATCCTGATATCGTCCCCTCGGCAATCCTGCTGATTGACGCAGCCGTCCGTCGACCACAAACCAGCGAGCAACAGGCGAATCTGCCGAGCGGGCGCGTTCAGCCCAACCGGCGGCACGTGCTTGGTCGCGGCTTTGTCGTTGAGCCGCAGTTCCTCCTTCAGCAACTTCCACAATGGCGTGTGGTGGTGCACTCGTAGGTTCGCGGCGCTGCGACCCTCCGTGTGAGACACTCCGTAGGTACTACGGGTCTGATCAAGCAAGCCACTGACATGGGCCAGAACGGCCTCGTCGCTGGTCGAGAACGACACCGCGTCACCGCAGAAGGAGCCATCGCCCAAGAAATACCCGAGCAGCTCAATCTCTTGATCGGAGATTGTCTCCACACCGCGGATGCCAATCGGAGCGCAGGCCACAAAGTCTCCGGCACGGATGTCCTTGGTTTTCGTCCAGCCTCGGGCGGTCCACACTGGGTGCTCCTCGGTCAGGCGCACTTCTCGCCCCGATCGCAGACGCAGGGAGTAGAACTCGCGCACCCCATTATCGGAGAACGCCGCGTCGCGCGTTCCGCTGTGCGCGTGCCCCTCCAGGTCATACGCAGCTGCGAGGGGCACTCCACTCTGTCCGATGAGATCGCCGGCGCGTACACGGCCGTGCTCAAGCCATAGCATCTCGTCCTCGTGCACGCACTTCCAGTCCACCACGTACATGTTGTCCGTCGGTCCGTTGCCCGGCACGGGCTCGTGCGGCTGCCGGATGTGGACCAGCATGTCGTGGCGACAGGTGAAGGGGATCCTCCAGGTCTTGCCGTTGATCTTCACCGGCTCCGAGAAGGCGACTGCGTTGTGCTCGATGGCGCGCGGGCACCAGGTGCGCGACTCCTCCTCGACGAACTCGGGGTTGGTGAGCTGCGCGAGGACGACCTTGCGAACCTCCTCGGCGAACTCGGCGGCGCCGGCGAGCCGCACCGCCTCGATCGGCTTCAACGTCTCGTTGATGTTGCCGCCTGAGCCGTAGTGGCGGGCCAGGCACTCGTGGAACAGCGTGCCGTAGGCCAGGGCCGGGCCGTTGCGCCGCTTGCGCAGACCGAGGACGAGCGCGCGGTAGGCCCGCAGCCAGCAGCGGGTCTCCTCGAGGGTGTGCCACGAGATGCCGCCGGACGACGGCCCGGTGTCGGGCGGGTTCAGGCCCGCGGCGCGCTCCTCGGCATGCAGCTTGGAGAGGGCCTCGTCGACGACGGCGCCGATGTCGACGTCCTCGACGGCTACCAGGTCCGCGGCTGCGATGGGGATGAGGCGCTTGGATGGGATGAGCGGTTGGGGTTGGGGCTGGGGTTGGGGCTGTGCACCGAAGGCCTGCGCCGCCTCGGCGGGCGTGCTGACGATCTGCCCGTGCTGAAGTGGGCCGAGCTCAGCGGCGATGGGCACGACGGTCTGGGGTTGGGGCTGGGTCTGGGTCTGGGGCTGCGCGGCTTGTCGCTGCTGCGCCCAGAGGGCAGGGAGGTCGAACTCTTTGTAGGCACAGCCCGCACATGCGGAGTTCATGTCGGCCATCGGCGTACCCGCGGGCTTCATCGGGCACGCCGCACCGAGAATGAATATGCCGCTCGGCGCTCGCCGGAAGGGCATCTCGTAGTTGCACAGTCCCCTGAACGAACCTGAATCTGCGGACATGATCATGGCTCCGAATTAGTTTGGCGCCATGGTGCCAGATCAGCCCTGCCCTGTCAACAGAAATGTGCTTAATGATCTGGATCCGCACGGATCCACTGACGAATCACCTACTTGAAGATGCTGCACAGGCAGGCAACAGCAAAGAAGGTGAGGATGATCCACATGATGGGGCCAGTATCGAAGAACGGCGCGAGGGGCTGCTCCGGGTCGACCGAGCGACCATTGCGGTAGCCTCGGCTCCGACCCCCACCAGACCCACGACCAGACCTGCGCGGCGGGTGGATGATCTGCATCGGATCGGAGGGCTCATCGGCGGGCACGGCCGCGTCGGCGCGCTCGAGCACCTCGCGGACCTCGCGCTCGTAGCGCCCACCCGGCAGGACGTAGATGGCGAAGTCGGTCTTCCCGCTGGCGAGCCGCGCCCCGCGGCCCACACGCTGCCGCAGGCCTATCGGAGCGCGCGTCCAGGCCTCGACGGCGATCCAGCGCAAGGCAGGAATATCGATGCCCGCTGACCATGCGTCGGTGCAGACGGCCATCGGCAGCAGGCCCTCACGCAGGGCCTTCGCGATGGCGGCGCGGCGCTCCTCCGAGATGTCCGAGGTCACGAAGGGCACCTCGAGCGACAGCGCCCGGGTGAGCTCCTCTGCCAAGGCTTCGGCCGAGGCCTTCGTGTGCACGAAGATCAGCCCCGGAGACATCTGGGATAGACAGCCGCCGGCGTCCCGGACGGCCCGGGCCATGTCTGGCAGAACCCTTTCAAGGACGAATGTTACGATGCTGGCGATGTCCACAGAACGCCTCCTGCGAGCAACTTGAAGAAGTCGCCGAGATCTCTCAGCAATGAATTGTCTCGTAATCCGATGATATGAAACCAAAACCTTATGTAATAACAGGCTGTAGTCATTGCTGTATAATACGAAATCGCTCTTACGATCTAAAAATAAGACCTGGCTTAAAGAGTACCTAGTACCGAGTACCTAGTACAGAGTACCCAGCACCGAGTACCGACCTAGTATATCTTGCCCTCGGCCAGATGCCCATCAGCCACCACGTCCGCTGGGGACATCCGCATGACCACGGGGCCCAGCAGGCCGACGACCAGAGGGTTGCGGTCGTCCATCCGCTCGAGCGCCGTGCCCGACAGGCCGACACGCAGCTGCGCCTGCGAGCGGAGGATCAGCTCCACGGCCGTGCGCCGACCCGCCGTGTGCACCTCATCGATGAGGAGCACGTCGTAGGCCAGGACGTCATCGATCACCTCCTGCGGCATGCGGCGCAGCCGGTCGTAGGTCGTGCAGAGCACGGGGCACGGCGCGTCCGGCAGCTGCATGTTGCAGCAGCACATCAGGGGACGGAGCATGCGCTTGAGATCGGCTTCGGTCTGCAGGGCGATCCCCGGGGAGTGCACGAGCACCAGCGCGCCGCGGAAGCCGAGCATCGCCGCCGTGGCGACCAGCGTCTCCATGATGCGCGTCTTGCCCGCGCCGGGGGCAAGCTCCAGGACGGATCGCCCGAGCGGCGCCATCCACGCGCGCCGCACGGCTTCAGCCTGGTAGGCGCGCAGCAGCGCAGCGCGCCCGGTGCACAGATCGCGCAGCGCGATGTCGAGCTCCGCACCGGCGCTCCCCGACAGCAGCCAAGGCAGAGGACGCGAGAGCCGCCCGAGCGTGGGTGCGATGGCGAGCAGCGCGCCCTGGAGCACCCACAGGCCCCCGCCGGACTCGGGCAGCCACACAGCGGAGTCGCCGTCAGCTCTACCATCAGGCCCGAGTTGACTGGCCCACTGGTCGAGTATACGTTGGAGGCAGGCGATCTCACCGGGTGAGCCGCGCAGGCGGCACCAGGCAGAGCGCGTGTCCAGGTTCAGGTCGAGCATGACGAAGACCTCAGCAGGTAACAACGGCGCCGGGCAGCTGAAGCTGTCCGCGCCGGAAGATCTCCGGAGCGCACTGGCGCCCCAGATCGATCAGGCCCAGCAGCAGGTGGCCCGCGAGAAAGACGCCTTCCGCAAGGGCATGAGAGAGAAGAGAGACAAGAAGGACACCAAGCGGCTCGCCGACCCGGACCAGAACCTCGTGCTGGCCGGGCGCCCCAGACCCCCCGTCCCCGCGATCCTCCCCGGCTCCGAGACAGCCGAGGCCGTCGATGCCGTGCTGGCCTACGACGACGGTGATCTCAAGACGCGCCGCAAGACCCTTGGCCGCCACGCCAAGGCAAGGCTGATCAATCCGCAGAGCGTGCGGGGCACCAACGGCAAGCTCAAGGGCAACACCAAGAAGCTCGATGAGACTCTCGGCGAGACCGAGTGGCTCACCGTCTACGACCACTTCCGGGTCACGGCCATGCCTGACCGCCTGGCCACGGCGACAGGGCTCAGCAAGGAGGCCGTCGAGTACCTGCTCGAGATCGGCGTCAAGCGGCTCAACCTCCCGGCCATCCGCGTGCACGCCACGCGAACCGATGTCATGCACAGCTTGGTGCAGACCAGCAACCCCCAGCTGGAAGACCGACGGCACGTCGACGAGGACCCCCCGCCCAACCTCGAGGCTTCCATCACGAGCAGGGCCGTAAGGGAATCGGCCGCGGCCCAGCAGTGCCTGGACTCGGCCATCGATGCCAACGAGATCTTCGCCAGCTTCGTGAGCAAGATCCTCGAGGCTGTCCGGGCGGGCAACATCGAGGTCGGCGAGAAGATCCACATGGGCCACCTCGAGTCGCTGACCAAGGCCCTCAGCGCCAACACGGCAGCCCTCGAGCGGGCCGTGAAGCTGAGTCGCTTGGTCCGTGGTGAGACCACCGACCTGGTCGGCGCCCAGATCAACCTCTTGTTGCAGGCATGCTCGACAGATGAGCTCGAGGAGGCCGAGCGCACGGGCAGCCTCCCAAGGCGCCTCATCAACCGCTTCGCCGGCGACAGCCAAGTGCGCCAGGTCATCGACGTGGTTGCCGAGAAGGATTCCCCAGATGGGCGGTGATACACCCGTCGACCCGACCGGCTTCGACCCCGACGAGACCACGCCGGCGGCGCGCCTGCCCACGGCAGCCCAGGACCCCACGAAGTCCGACGACCTCGCGTCTGTCCGCGAGCGCAAGCGCCTCGCCAACATCACGAGGATGTCGGCCAGGCTCCACCGCATGGTGCGCGATGCGCAGGACTCCCCTCTCGGGCTCCTGAAGCTCCTCGTCACCGACGACGCGGGCGGCGCGCCCATCATCAAGGAGTTCCACCAGCAGTGGGCGTTCGACGTTCTGTCCTCCAAGTCCGTCCTCCATGAGGCATCCCGTGGCACGACCAAGTCGGTGAGCCACTCGGCCTTCATGCTGTGGTTCCTCGGCAAGAAGCCAGAGCTCCGCTGCAAGATCCTCTCCGACAACGACGGCAACGCCAAGCGCAGGCTCCGCTACATCCGGGAGCTCATCCTCAAGTCGGACCTGCTGCCCCTGGTGTTCAAGAACCTGCGCATCGATGGGGACCAGCCCAACAACGACCACATGCTCAGTGTCGTCCGCCCCAGCCTGGCGGCCGACCCGAGCGTCGAGAGCTACGGTGTGCTGTCCTCCGGCGTCGGCTCCCGTACCGACCTGCTGTGGCTCGATGATGTCTGCCTGGCCGCCGGAACACTGGTCTACACAGAACGCGGGGTGATCCCTATCGAGGACGTGGTCGTCGGAGACTGGGTGCTCAATCATACCGGGACGTGGTCCCGGGTCGGCGAGACGCACAGCCGTGAAGCCCCAACCATCGGGCTCAAGCTGACGCAGATAGGCGATGGCCTGCAGGCGACCCCGAATCACCCGGTGCTCGCGTGCCTGCAGACACCAGCGTATGTCGGCGACTTCGCCGAGCCGTGCTTCGTGACGACAGCGGGGCTCTCCAGGCCCCCACCAAACTCCAAGTGGTGGGTGGCCGAACCCGTCCCGAAGCCGCAAGAGCTCCGCCTCGAGAACCTGTGGGAGGCTGTCGAGCTCGAAGCCGGCACGCGCGGGCAGCACAGAGAGCCCACACGAGCATGCCCAACGCTCGACCCGGAGTTCTGGTGGATGGTCGGTTTGTGGGTGGCAGAAGGCTCCCTCAGTAGCGCGAAGGCCGGAACGGGCCGAAGCTGGACCGTCGCCTTCGCCCACCACGCGCGCGAGACGGAGTTCGTTGAACGCATCCGGCGCGTGTGCGCGAGAATCAATCGGCGCGTCAACGTGAAGGTGCATACCGGCACCAACGCGATGCGGTCCACGGTCTCCGACAAAGCGCTCTTCCGCTTCATGGAGCAATTCGGCCGCGGCGCGGCTAACAAGCAGATCCCAAGCTGGGTACTCGACCTCCCCGAAGCGCACCTCAAGCAGTTCGCTGCGGGCCTGTGGTGCGGCGACGGCAGCCGAGGTCCCCGCTGCATCTTCCGATACGCCACGGTGTCGAAGCAGCTGGCTGCCATGTACCACCTCGTGCTGCTGCGCCTTGGCGTCCCGTCGTCCGTTCCGGCAGGGCGCAACAACGCGAGGGCGTTCCCTGGCGCGCTCCCGCTGTACGAGATGAGCATTGGCAGCGCCTTCGGTCCGAACGTCCTCGGCGAGCCAACGCCCCAGAGCACCCACGCAAAAGTGAAGTTCGCGCATGGCTGTTTGCTCCGCGGTGTAATAGTCGATGAGCTCGAGGTTCGATCCACGGTGCACAATCTGACCATGGACATCGGAGAGCACAGTTACGTGTCTCCGGGCATGGCCTCGCACAACTGCAGCTACCGCAACGTGCTCGCCCAGCCGAAGCTGCGCCTCACCGTGAAGGAGAAGATCCTCTCGGAGTGGATGCCGACCATGACGAGGGAAGCGTCCATCTGGTCGACCTTCACCCCGTGGTCCGTCGACGACTTCAACGCCGACATGAAGAAGGACAACGAGCGCTGGCGCTACTTGCTCGTTCGACACGGCTCGAGAGACGACCCCTGCATCAGCGTCTTCCCCGAGCTCTGGCCCGAGGCGCGCCTCCGCCAGGAGCTGCGCACGCTGGGCAGACTCAACTACGCCAGAGCCTACCTCTGTCAGGCGCTGAGCTCCGACACGCGGCTCGTCGTGCCCGAGCACCTGGTGCCCTACACGGCCAACATCCTGACCCCACAGGTCCTCGCTCGTGTGGTGGTTGCCATCATCGTCGACCCGGCGTCCGGCGACGCCAAGTCGAAGGACCCCGACTACACCGGGGTGACCGTTCTCCTCATCGACAACGGACCACCGTTCCGCGTCTTCGTGCCCGAGGCCTTCCACTTCCGGGCCAGCACCCGGCTTCAGGCCGCCATCGTCTCTGCCCTGTGCACCCACTGGGGCGCGAGCTACCTGCTCATCGAGAAGCAGGGCCTGAGCTCTCTCCACGAGTGGGTCTACGCGCCACCCGAGGGCAACCCCGCCCCGCCGGCTGCGCTGTGCATCCCCTACACGACGACGCAGAACAAGGCGCTCAAGCTCCAGGCCGTCACGCCGCTGCTCGATCAGGCCCTGGTGAGCAACCCGGTGGTCTACTTCCACCCGAAGGTCATCGAGGTCAACCCAACACCGACCGTGCTGCATGAGGCCTTCCGGTACTTGCTCGGAGTCCCGGCCATACAGGCCGCACCCGAGGTGGAGATCAACCGCCCGCTCTACGACGAGGCGGTGAACTTCGGCGTGACCTCCCACGATGACGTCATAGATCCGCTGAGCCAGGGGCTGCTCTGGGTCAACACCCAGATCAAGCCGCGGGAGTACGACGAGGGCGGGCTCGAGGTCGTGAGTCTCAGTATCTAGCGAGGAGTGCAACCGGCGCTGACGATGATCGCTGCGGCCAGCAGCGCGACGCCGGCGAGCAGCAGCCAGCCTAGCACGACGCACCATCCTTCTCATCGAACAGCACCGAGCCTCCCCGGGACTTCACCGAGTCGGGCCGGGCTTCGGGCATGCACTGCATCGTCGGCCAGCGCTCGAGGTCCACCGTCTCCACGCCGCAGCGGGCGCAGCGGCCGAGCACCATGAGGTGGCCCCGGCGAAACCGGATCGAGCCGATGGCCGAGATCTGCTCCAGGGTCTTGTGCTTGGGCTTAGACATGCCGGCCATCCTTCACTGCCCCTCCCCCCTCCACCAGCCCCCCGCCGGCCGTGCCTGCCAGAATAGACTGAAATGAGTCACTTGTCAAGTGTTGTTGCATGCGGTCCTCCAGAGCCTGTACAGCGCCGGCCAGCGTCGGCGCCGATACGGATTCGAGCACGGACTCACCATCGACCGTGCCCTTCACCTCGAAGATCCAGCGATCCATTCCTTTGATGTACGTGGGCATGCGGACGCAGCCGTTGGCCCAGGCGATCCAGTGGTTGAACAGCGTCCAGAACTGCGACGTCGGGACGAACGAGGCTATTAAGGTCATCATGCCTCCGAGCCCCCTGGGCCCCACACGACGTGCTCCTTGATGTGCCCGCAGGTGAGCTGCGGCAGCACGAGGATGTGCGAGTCGGGCGGGCGGTGCTCGCAGAAGTAGACATCCTCGCCGAGCACGTTGTCGCAGAGCGACGACGGTGGCAGGGCGAACCACGGCCGGCTCATGCGCTCGAGCAGGGGAACTGGGATCAGCGTGCAGGCCATCCCGATGCCGTCGACCGAAGCGACCTCCGCGTCGGGCAAGAACTCCGGGGCGAAGCGCAGCTTGTTGGGGACGATGTCGGCCGGGTTGAGGCCCGAGTCGACCTTGGCTCCGGCTCGAAGACCGAAGCCTTCCTTGATCACGTAGCAGCTGGGTGTGCCTCGCTGCGTGAAGCACAGGGCGCCGACGATCGTGTCGGGCTTCGAGGCGCTCAGCAGCAGATCGAGGGTCGCCGTCTTCAGGATCATGTCGGAGTCGACGAACCACACGTGTGTGAGGCCCTCAGCCACGGCGTGCTGGCACAGGTCGTTGCGCTGCTTGGGCAGCAGCGCGCCCTTTGCGACCTTGCGCTCGAAGATCTTCCCGTAGAGGCAACCATCCGCGGCGATGCGCATGAACGACTCGAGCGCGTCGCCGGGGATGGTGCGGTGGAACGGGATGGCGAGCAGAACCTTGACGGTCATCGGGGTAGCCCCTTTCGGTACGACTCGAGCGCGAGCTCGATATCGTGCGTGATCTCGATCTTCGCGCCGTCGCAGATGCGTCTGGCCAGTGGCGCGGCGGCCTCCGAGCCCTCTCCGACAATCTCGTACTCGTTGCCATGAAAGAAGAAGCGGTCGCCGGTGCGCATCTCGTATTTCCACTCAGTCATCTGGTGTCTCCTTCGATGAACGCGCGAAGTCGTCGGATGAGACGAAGCTGCATCTTTGTGCTCTCGGTGCAGAGCCTGCACCAGGTCACCACGTAGGGGTGTGCCTCAATCTCTTCCGCCTCTTTTCGGTTCCGGATCGTGAAGGCTAGCCGACGTCTGGCATCGTTCTCCAGCCAGCGCGCGACGGCGAAGAGCAGGCGCATGAACGACTCCTTTCTATGCGTCGTCGCGGACTGAGGCTGTCCTGAGCCCGCGAGAGAGCAGCTGCGCGGCCGCAGGCGCCGCGCACTGCGCCAGCGCCTGCACGCCGATGGTCGACAGACGGACGACCCGCCTGATGGTCCACCCGCCGGGCAGCAGGGCCCCCGACATCGAGTCCAGGGCGGACTTGAACCAGGTCACCCACGGCCCGGACAGTACCACGGTCTCCTCGATCTCGGTCACCTGGTCCACGTCGATGCCCGCTTGCCGTGCCTCGTGGAGCTCGGCTTCGGTCAGGATGGCCCTGTTGCCGTCGGCCGCGGGGTCACCGAAGACCACGGTCAAGCCTCCACCAGGCGCGGTGAACTCGACGGAGCCGGCTGCCCCCTGTGGCAGCAGGGTCTGCGCCGATGCGCGCAGCTGTTCCTTCGCCTGGCGGACATCGGCCTCGAGCGCGGCCAGTGTCTGGATCTTGGCCTTCAGCTGCAGCACCCAGGCTGCCAGCTGATCAACGACGACGTGCGGCTTCTTGGTCATTTGACTTTGATCTCCCAGTGGTAGTCACA
>Ga0315297_10003281_pt1 | contig 10391 bp, 9 predicted proteins | sample YL17G15_0_MG_FD_203628 | JGI IMG/M metagenome (GOLD analysis project Ga0315297, IMG submission 203628) | Sediment microbial communities from Yellowstone Lake, YNP, Wyoming, USA - YL17G15_0 | ecosystem: Environmental > Aquatic > Freshwater > Lake > Sediment | place: USA: Wyoming | collected...
TGAGCCTGGTGCGGGCGGACGGCGCGCTCGACCTGTACCACGGCGGACTGCGCGCCCGCGCTGCGGACGGCCGGACGATCTTCGATCACGTCGACTACGACCGCTACTGGGAGCAGATCTCCGAGGACGTGAAGGCGTGGTCGTACATGAAATTTCCGTTCTTCCGGGCACTCGGACCGGACGACGGCTGGTACCGTGTCGGGCCGCTCACGCGCGTCACGTGCTGTGATTTCATCCCGACGCCGCTCGCTGATCGCGAGCGCCGCGAGTTCCTCGCCTTCGACGCGGGCCGCGCCGCGCTTGCCACGCTCGGCTTCCATTGGGCCCGCATGATCGAGATGCTGCACGCTGCCGAGGCGATCAAGGACCTGCTGCACGACGATGACCTGCTCGGCAGCGACCTGATGGCCGGAGGGAAGCGTGAGGCGCGTGGCGTGGGCGTCATCGAGGCGCCGCGCGGCACGCTCATCCATCATTACCGCGTGGACGAGAACGATCAGGTCGTGCGCGCGAACCTGATCGTCTCCACCACCCACAACAACCAGGCGATGAACCTCGCCATCCGCGAGGTGGCGCGCCAGTACCTCGACGGCCGCAAGCTCACCGAGGGCCTGCTGAACCACATCGAAGTGGCGGTGCGCGCCTTCGATCCGTGCCTGTCCTGCGCGACGCACGCGATGGGCAAGATGCCGCTGTCCGTACAGTTGCTCGACGCCGAGGGTGCGCAGGTCGATCAACTGGTGCGCGGGTGAGCGGGACGCCGGCACCTGTCCTCGTGCTGGCGGTCGGCAATCCGAGCCGCGGCGACGATGCGCTCGGGCCGGCGCTGGCGGAGCGCCTGGAGGCGGCGGCGCTGCCCGGGGTCGAGGTGATCACCGATTTCCAGCTGCAGGTCGAGCACGCGCTCGACCTCGTCGGCCGCGAGCTCGTGATCTTCGTCGACGCGGGTGTCGGGACGGCGGCGCCTTTCGAGTGGCGACCGATCACGCCCGCGCCGGACTTCCTGCACACGTCTCACGCCCTGTCGCCCGAGGCAGTCCTGGCGACCTACGTGCGCGTGCGCAACGAGCAGCCCCCCGCCTGCCGGGCGCTTTGCGTGCGCGGTGAGACATTCGAACTCGGCGGGTCATTGTCCGCGGCTGCCGGCGAGTATCTGGAGGCGGCGTGGAGGGCGCTCGAGCACGCCTGCCGCAGTCATTGACAGGCTCGACGGCCCGCGAATAAGGTCCATGCGGGTTAGCGTCGGGCGCCGACAGGAGCAGAGCCAGGATGAAGAACCGGCCGTTTCACCACCGCGTCGGTTTCGCCATCGCCGGGATCCTGGCCGCCCTGCGCACGGAACACAGTTTCCGCACACAGGTGTTCGCGGCGGTCGCGGTGCTTGGCGTGCTCGCCTGGCTGCGGCCTGCGCCACTCTGGTGGGCGATCATCGTGCTGACGATCGTGGCCGTGCTGGGAACCGAACTGCTCAACACCGCCGTCGAGCACCTGGCCGACCACCTGCACCCCGAGGCACATCCGCGGATCAAGGCCGTCAAGGATTGTGCCGCCGCCGCGGTGTTCATCGTCAGCCTCGGGGCTGTGTGCGTGGCGGTTGCCTTCGTCCTGGACGTCCTGCTGCAGTGATCCGAGCTGCGTCTCGCCCTCTTTTAATGCAGAGGGACGAGAAACGTCAGCATCAGGCCGTGATCTACCGGGACCAGCATGGCGGAGGAACTCGACGGCGTGCTGTCGCGACGCTGCATGGTAAAGCGCGCCGTCGACAGGCCGAGCGCGGCACCGGCCAGGACGTCCGTCGTCCAGTGTGCATTGTGCTCGACGCGACCGTACGCCGTTGCGCCGGCGACGCCGTAACCCACGATGCGGCGCAGCCAGCGATACCTGTCGTCGCCTGATTCCGCAAATACCGTGCCGATGGCGAACGCCGCGGTCGCGTGCAGCGACGGAAAGGAATCGCCGCCGCTGAACCATTGGTCCGGGTCGGCCGTTTCATTGGGCCGCTGGCGGCCGACTGCATACTTGAGTATCTCGGTGCTGGCCGCGCTCAGCACGGTCGCCTCCAGCATCGACCCCAGTTCACGGTAGCCACCCGCGTCGTCGAGCACGCCCGCGAATATCCATGTCCCGGCGACCAGTATCGCCGCGGGCAGCGCGTCGCTCGCTGAGTTGGAGTCCTTGCCGCTGAGCGCGTCACTGGAGTTGCTCACGAAATGCTCGCGGATGTCGTCGTCGTACTGGTGCGCAATGCCGAGCACGACCAGGGTGCCGCCGAACTCCAGCCAGGCGCGCTGGTCCCAGCGCAGCGGCGCGGTGAAATAGAGCTTGGCATCTTCCAGCGCCTCCCGGGGCTGGACCGCCTGGGCGGCACAGGTCGCGGAGAACCCCATGCAGGCGATCTGTGCGGTCGCCAGCAGGCAAGCGGCGTGCCGGATCCGTTGCGGCCGCCGAGTTCGTTCGTGGCTCAGGGCCTGGATCAATGGACGCTCCCGCAATCGCGCCCGACGACATGTCGAACGACAGCGACTCCCGTGTGGATGCCGGCAGTCCGGGGGTCGCAGTCAGGTTAGCAGCCCGAGGCGCAGGTCGACAGGGACCAGGATCCGGCTTCCGCCTTGCATTCGTCCGGCCTGCCCGCATGCAGGCACCGGCGCGTGCGCCGAACCTCGCCGCCCGAGAGCGAAGTAATCTTTTCAGATCAATCAGTTAGAGATGTCTGGGCGCGAATATCCCCCGGCAGGTAAACTGCCGGGTCATGTGCCGTGTTGCCACCCCCCCTCCCGAGTCCCTGGTAACTCCCTGATGCAAAACGTTTCCACGACGCGCGACGAGTACGCCCCGATCAACTGGGTGACTACCATCCTGTTCACGGTCACGCCGCTCGCGGCCCTGATCGGAGTGCCCTGGTACGGGTTGGCGCAGGGCTACAGCGTCGCCTCGGGCGTACTGTTCGTCCTCGTGCTCTGGGCCTGCGGGATCTCGATCACCGCGGGTTACCACCGTCTCTGGTCGCATCGCGCCTACAGCGCCCATTGGCTGGTGCGGGGGTTCTTCGCGATCTTCGGCGCCATGGCGCTGCAGAACAGCATCCTCATCTGGGGATCGCAGCACCGCACGCATCACCGCTTCGTGGACGACGTGGACAAGGACCCGTACAGCGCCAAGCGCGGCTTCTGGTTCTCGCACATGGGTTGGATCCTGCGCAATTACCCGAGCGGCGAGAACGACTTCTCGAACGCGCGCGACCTCGAGCGCGACCCGATCGTCATGTTCCAGCACCGCTACTACCTGCCGCTCACGCTAATCATGAACGTGGCGTTCCCGCTCGCGCTCGGCTGGGCCGTGGGCGACGTCTGGGGCGTGTTCCTGCTGGCCGGGTTGCTGCGCCTGGTGGTCAATCACCATTTCACGTGGTTCATCAACTCGCTGGCGCATATGTGGGGCTCGCAGCCCTACACGGACGAGAACACTGCCCGCGACAACCCGGTGCTCGCCCTGCTGACCTACGGCGAGGGGTATCACAATTTTCACCACATTTTCCAGAACGACTACCGCAACGGCATCAAGTGGTGGCATTGGGATCCGACGAAGTGGCTCATCGCCTCGCTGTCCGCCCTGAAGCTCGCGACCGGACTGAAGCGCGTGCCCGACCTGTGGATCCAGCGCGCGCAGCTGGCGATGCAGTTCAAGCGTATGGAAGCCGCCCTCGAGAAGAGCCGTGCACGCGGCTATGCCGACGAGCAGATCGAGCGGCTCAAGGCCCGCGTGGCCGAGGAATACGCCGCTTTCCGCAGGTCGCTGGAGGAGTGGGCGAGGGTGCGTGACGAGTGGGTCGCGAACCGCAAGCAGCACCTGCTGCAGAAGTGGGAAGAGACCAGCTTCCGCTTGCGCCTGCGCGAGATCGAATACGGCCTGCGCATGCAGCGCCGCCGCCTGCGCGTGATGACCGAGGCGTACGCCTGAACAGGTGCCGGGTTTAAACGTTCAAACGTTCAAACCCGGCACCGCTTCAGTCACGGAAATTGGTGAACTGCAGCGGCAGGTCGTAGCCGCCTTTCTTCACCAGCGCGATTGCTTCCTGCAGGTCGTCCCGGCTCTTGCCGGTGATGCGCACCTGCTTGTCCTGGATCGCGGCCTGCACCTTCAGCTTCGAGTCCTTGATCTGCCGCTGGATCTTCTTGCCCAGCTCGCTATCGATCCCCTGCCGCAACGTCGCCACCTGCTTCGCCGTCTGGCCGGTAATGACCGGCTCGTCCACCTTCAGGCACGCCACGTCGATGCCGCGCTTGGAGAGCTTCAGCTTGAGGATCTCAATCATTTGTTTTAGTTGAAAATCGGCCGGCGCGCTAAGCGTAACAACCGCTTCTTTCAACTCAAACTTGGCATTCGTTCCCTTGAAATCGAAGCGCTGGCCGACCTCGCGGCTGGCCTGGTCGACGGCGTTGGTCAGCTCGTGGGAGTCGAATTCGGAGACGATGTCGAAGGACGGCATGCCGGTAGGCTACAGCCCCTTGCGCAGTCCCCACAAGGTGGCCCCGTTTATCCCCAGGCACAGCGCGAGGGCCAGGCTGTATGCGGCGATCGCGCCCAGTCGATCGAGTGTCAATGCGGCCATCAGGAAGAACGACCCGAACGCGTACATCCCGATCAGGAATCCGCGCTGCAACCGCAGGGCGCTGTCGATGCCGAGCTGGTGGTGAGCGAACGCCGTGAGCAGGGTGACGACGATCGGGAAGGGGGTGAAGAGACCGCTCAGCTGCGGGCCGAGCCAGCCGGCGATCCCGGTCTGCAGCAGCACGAATGCTGCGGAGATGCCAAGGCGTAGCGGCATGTCCCACGCAGGCGCGATGAACTGGCGGGACTTCGCTGCCGTCGAACCCATCGTCGCCAGGCAGAACGCCGCGCCCCCATACACGCCGGCCAGACCGATCCACGGTGACGGGTTTGCGTGCCGCAGTATCAGGGCTGCCAGCGCGTAAGCCCCTGCCGCTGCAAGGACCGCCACGCTCCAGCCGAACCGTGCGGTCCGCTGATAGGCAAAGCAGAATGCGCAGGATCCCCACATCCCGAGCAACGTCGTGCCGGCAGCTTGCGCCGCAAACGCAGTGCCCTGCTCGATGCAGATGAATATGGAGATCGGACCCGCCAGCATCGGCAACCCAGTCAGCCATCCAGACACGCCGGGCCCCCAGCGCCTGCCGGCGGCGCTGGTGAGATACATGATCGCGGGCGTCAGGACGATCTTGGCGAGAAGCAGGCTCATGGGCCGTTGGTTGCCGGCTCCTGCACGGCTGTTGTCCGCGGCCTCACATCGAGCACGGCATCGGGGTTGCGCGCGGCGACGAAGCGTTGATGAGCCGCCGGCAGCGACCAGAATTCACCTTCGAGTTCGCCCCTGGCATTGACCCTGGCGTGATAGAGATGGCCGACGGCGCCGTCGAACCTGGACAGCCGCAATTCATCACCGTGGACTTCGCCCGCCAGGGAGCTGTGTTCACCGTCTTTCATCTTGAAAGTGCCGGTCACCCGCTCGAACTTCTGCTGCAGGTCCGCCACGCCGGGCGTCGTCCGCCCCCGGTCGTCAGTGAGCGTGACGGCCCAACGACCCGCAACATCCACGTTGTCGGTGAGCGGTTCCGCGTAGAACCGCCAGGTCTGCCCGAGCGTGGCCTTGAATGGCAGCGACTGCCTGGCGCCACCCAGCCCGGCGAGCGCGATCTCGCCGCGCAGCTCGCCACCTGATATGGCCGCGGACAGCTGATTCCCGGGGCCCGGCATCACGGCCGAGAGCCGGCCCGGCTCGGTCTTCATGATGGTCACCGGCACGCGTTCCTCGCCGTTGACGAGGTAAAGCACCAAGCCCTGCTCTTCCTTGGCGACATCGAGCCCGAAAGGCAGTTCGCCACCCGACACCTCGAGCGTCGCGCGATAGCTGCCCGGTTGCAGGTCGCGGCTGGGTTTCGTGCAGGCACCGAGCGCAAGAAAAGCGGCCACGCTGGCGAGCACGACGGCAAGGTACGCGGATCGGGCGCGAAGCTCGGTCATCCGGGGCGGGTCCTGTGGCAGCGGGCGCCTAGACCTTGAGCGCGGTGCGCACTTTGTCCACGAGATCTTCGCCGCCGTGCTCCCGCATGTGCTCGATGACGATCGGCCCGAACTTCCTCGCGGTGTCGAGATCGATGCCGAGTTCCGTGAACGAAGCGGCGAGCCCCGCCCAGCGGCCGGGGCTGCTGCGTCCGCCGAGGAGCGAGCCCAGCCCGCCCGCGAGCGAGCTGAGCGTGCTCGGCGGCGGCGCGTTCATGAGCAGCTTGTCGGCGCCCGGCACGTCCGCGATGAACTCCTCGAAGTCGGCCCGGTCCAGGTTCTGCTGGCCGGCGCGCAGCAGCGCAATCAGCCCGCCCTTGGCCTGGGTTCTGGTGACGCCGAGGTCCTTCGAGAGTTTCTTGATCAGGTTATCCATCGCGCACCACTCATGCCGAACGAGCACGGATTCTACGTCATGGGCACCCACACGAGCGCCATGTCCTCGACCGCGATGTCCGTCTTCCTCGGCTTCACCGCGGCCGTCTCGATCCGGATCGTCGCGGGATCGAACTCGGATTCGAGGCGGCTGATCTCGGCTTCGAGTTCGGCATTGAGTGCCGCCTGCTGCTCGCGCAGCGCCGCAGCGTCTGCCTCGGCATTCGCGACGTCCGTCCGCTCCTTGCTCACGCGCCCGACACTGCGCGCGGCGGAAGACGCCTGTCGCATGGCGCTCGAGCGGCGGCCGCCGAACAAAGCACCCAGCAGGCTGCCGCCGACTGACAGCGCCGTGGACATGGTCTGGCTGCTCGCCTGCGACTTCTCGCGCTCGATTTTCTGTTCCGCGCGGCGCTGCCTGTCGTCGAGGGCGTCGAGCTTCGCCGCGTATTTCCTGCGCAACGCATCGACGGCTGCGTCGCGCTTTTCGCGCAAGGCGTGCGCGAGGTGCGCGCGGAACTCGCTCTCCGTGCCGCCGGGCGCGGCGGCCATCTTGAGGTCGGGGCAACGGAACGTGTGCAGTGCTGCGCAACGGTAGACCTGGTCTTCGAGCGCCGCGGACCAGGCGCGATGATTACGCGGTGACAATGCGGATGCCGGTGCTGCGGCGAAACACGCGTCCACTACCGGACCCTCCGCAAAACGGGGACCGGGCGCCGGGACGACCTCCGCCTGGGCCCAATCCGGGCCATCGGCGCCGAAAGGCGCGAGGTAATACCACGACTCCCACGCGTCCATGCCGGCCTTCGCATCCACGAAGTGCGCGCGTGCCTTTGCGCCCAGACGCGGTTGATACGTCACGTCCTTGCTTGCCGGAGGAGCGGCAATGAAACGCTCGGTGACGCCCGCCTGCAGCACGGGGCGTGCCGCTGCCGTTGCGGCAGCGGATTTGCCCGCGCTCGGTGCGGATGCAGCGGTGGTTGCAGTGGCGGCTGCCGCCGCGCGCGCAGGCGTGATCCGCTTGATTTCGTTCAGCGTCAGCGGCCCGCGCAGGTAGGAAAGCGCCCAACGAGTGCGCAGCAGTACCGGCGCGTCGTCGTGCACGTTGCGCATCAGGAACGTGCGCTGGGTGAGGCTCGACATCAGTGCCTCGAGCCCGGCCTTGTCCATGCCGCCGGCGGCCTCGGTGCCGAGCAGGCCTTCGATCACGCGCGCCTTGTCGCGTTCGGTCTGCAGGCGCCCGATGAACCACGTGCCGGCGTTGCCGAGGCCCTTGTAGTCGAGATCCACCGGGTTCTGCGTCGCGAGCACGACGCCGAGGCCGAAGGCCCGCGCTTGCTTCATGAGCGTGAGCAGCGGCAGCTTCGACGGCGGCATCGCGCTCGGCGGGAAGTAGCCGAACACCTCGTCCATGTAAAAGAGCGCGCGCAGGCTGCTGGTGCCGGACTGGCGGCGCATCCACGCGACGAGCTCGCTGGCGATCAGCGTGACGACGAACATGCGCTCGGCGTCGTTCAGGTGCGCGATCGAGATGATGGCGATGCGCGGCTGGCCGGCATCCGTGTAGAGCAGCTTCTGGATGTCGAGCGCGTCGCCCTCCAGCCACGCCTCGAAGCCGGGTGCGGCGAGCAGCCCGTTGATGCGCAACGCGAGCTCCATGCGCTCCTTCGCGGGGTAGAAGCTCTCGAGGTCGAAGACGCCGATCTTCTCGAACGGCGGTTTCTGCACGGTCTGGATGACCGCTGCGAGGTCCGGACTCTCGCCCTTGCGCCACGCCGCGTCGAGGGTGGCCGACAGCAGGATGTACTCACGGCTCTTGATCGGGTCGGCATCGATGCCGAGCAGGCCGAGCAGGCCCGCGACGGCAGATCCGATCCGTTCCTTCAGCGCGGTGGCGTCGCTCGCAACTGCCGGATCCGGTGCCGCGAATGAGCGCAGGATCGACAGCGGACGGCCCGCTTGCGAACCGGGTGTGTAGATCGCGACTTCGGCCGCCTCGCGCAGCCGCGTGATGCGGGCGCCGTCTTCGTTCCAGTCCGCAAGCCCCTTGCGCCAGGTCTCGGCCGTCGCGGCGGCGAACTCGTCCACCGACTGGCCCTTGCGCGAGGCTTCCCCGGCGTCCACCCAGGGCTTGAAGTCCTCGGGGCGCAGCTGCGGAAACGTGAGCATCAGGTTGCCGATGTCGCCCTTCGGGTCGATGGCGATCGCCGGGATGCCGTCCAGCGCCGCTTCCTCGAGCAGCGACAGGCACAGGCCCGTCTTGCCGCTGCCGGTCATGCCGATGCAGACCGCGTGGGTGGTCAGGTCGCGCGAGTCGTAGAGCAGGTCGTCGCCGAGCTGTTGCGATTTCGGGTCGAATTCGCGGCCGAGATAGAAGACGCCGAGGCGTTCGTACGTTGGGAGGGTCATGGCGGGCGACGATGGGGTGGCGGCTGATGGGTGAATAGTGACGAGCGACCCGCGGATAGGGAAGGGGGCGGTGGGGGCGTGCTGCCGGCCCGCACCCCGGCCACGGGTCAGCCCGCGCACTGGAGAAGCCGTGAAATCGACCTCGCTCCCGCTCGCCGTTTGTCTGCTCGCGCTCACCGCCTGTTCGGCCACCATGAACAAGGACGAGTGCCGCACCGTGGACTGGCGCACTGTGTAACCGTTTTGTCACCTCCGGGCGACTGACGGCGTAACCTCAACTCCCTAGGATGGCGGAACGAATACCGCCAAACCGGGATTGTCATGTCCATCGCGCTCGACCAGGTGACCAAGCGGTACCAAGCCGTGCCGGTCGTCAACGACGTCTCCCTGAAGGTGGAACAGGGCGAGTTTCTCGTCCTGCTGGGCCCGAGCGGCAGCGGCAAGAGCACGCTCCTGCGCGCGATCGCCGGGCTCACCGAGATCGACCACGGCCGCGTTTTCCTGCACGGCCGCGACGTCACGCACGTATCGGCCCGCGACCGCCACGTCGGATTCGTGTTCCAGCACTACGCGCTGTTCCGCCACATGTCCATCGGCGACAACATCGAGTTCGCGCTGCGCGTGCGCAAGGTGAAGGCCGCGGAACGTCGCGCCCGTCGCAAGGAACTGCTGAAGCTGGTGGCGCTCGAGGGCATGGACGACCGCCTGCCGACCCAGCTCTCCGGTGGCCAGCAACAGCGCATCGCCGTGGCTCGTGCGCTCGCCCACCGGCCGCAGGTGCTGCTGATGGACGAGCCGTTCGGCGCGCTCGACGCGAAGATCCGCGAAGAGCTGCGCCGCACGATTCGCCAGATCCAGCGCGAGCTCGGCATGACGACCATCCTCGTCACCCATGACCAGGAAGAGGCCTTTGCGCTGGCGGATCGCATCGGCGTGATGCACCAGGGCCGGCTCCTCGAGTGCGGTCGACCGGACGATCTGTATACGCGGCCGCAGACGCGCTTCGTCTCGACTTTCCTCGGCGCGGCCAATCTGCTGCTCGGCTACCGCATGCCGAATGGCGTGCGTTTCAGTTCGCAAGTGACGACCGGTGAAGCCGTTCCGCGCGAGGTGGTCGCGGTCCTGCGCCCCGAGGAAGTCGAACTCAGTTCGGGCCAGGCGCAGGTCCGGTCGAATTTCGTCGGCCATGGCGAGGTGGAGGAGGTGCTCTTCTCGGGCGCCGTCGAGCGCCTGCGGGTGCGCATGTCCGGGGACGGCCCGGTGCCCGCGGCGCCCGGCCGCGAAGGCCAGCCCGAGGCCGGCTCACTGCTCGAGGTTTCGCGTACGTTGCCGGAGCAGCGCGATTTTCCGGTAGCCGCCGGACAGCGCGTGGCGGTCGGCGCGCGCCGCGTGCACGTGCTGCCGACGCCGATCTCGAGCTTTACCGCGGTGGCCGACACGGAATCCGCTGCAAGAGTGCTTCACGACTCGCCGCTGCTCTCTGCGCTTGGAGCCCGCATGCAGACGCGCGTCGCCACCCGGATTGG
>Ga0315297_10003284_pt1 | contig 10391 bp, 10 predicted proteins | sample YL17G15_0_MG_FD_203628 | JGI IMG/M metagenome (GOLD analysis project Ga0315297, IMG submission 203628) | Sediment microbial communities from Yellowstone Lake, YNP, Wyoming, USA - YL17G15_0 | ecosystem: Environmental > Aquatic > Freshwater > Lake > Sediment | place: USA: Wyoming | collected...
CCGCCATCAACGGCGCGCCGTAGAGGCTCGGATCGTAGAGCTTCTCGCTTTGCCCATGCCCGCGATTGTCATAGGCGACGACGCGGCGTCCGGCCTCGGTCAGCGTGCGCACCCAGCCTGCATCGCACCAATTGGCCGCGATGTTGGAGGCGAAGCCGTGGATGAGGAGGATGGGCTCCCCTTCTCCCTCGTCGATATAGGCGATCCTGACGCCATCTGAATCGAAGCTCTGCATTCTTGAGCTACCGCTTTGCCCCAAGGGTCACTATGCTCGCCGCCATTTCCCAACGCGAGACCGAAGAACGACTTCCATGGCTCAAACGCTCGTGCCGCATTTCGTCAACGACCAGGGCGTCGACCGGATCAGGATCGGCGTCAAGGAATTCCAGTGCCTGGGGGCGACGCCTCCTCACGACCACCCGCATGTCTATCTCGACATGGGTCACGAGGCGCAGATCGTGTGCCCGTATTGCTCGACGCTGTTCATCCACGGCCACGACCTCGCGGCGACCGAGAGCGACCCGCCTGCGTGCATCTACGTCGCTACCGCCCCGCCTGGCGCACCGGCGGCCTGAGGCCGGCCACCTGATGCCCAAGCAGGGAGAGCGCGTGCTCATTGCCGGCGGCGGCATCGGCGGACTGGCGGCAGCCATCGCGCTCGGCCGGCGCGGGATCGAGAGCGAGGTGCTGGAGCGCTCGCGTTTCACCGAGGAGACGGGGGCCGGCATCCAGCTCGGTCCCAATGCCACGCGGGCGCTGAAGGCGCTCGGCGTGCTGGAGGCCATCGAGCCGCATGCCTTCAGGCCCGAGGCGATCTGGATTTATGACGGGCTCTCCGGCCGCAGGCTGGCCTCAGTGCCGCTCGGCCGGCACGCCGAGGACCGCTACGGCGCCCCTTACCTCACGCTGCACCGTGCCGACCTCCATGCCGGGCTTCGCGCGGCCGCCGAGAGCCTAGGGCCTGTCACACTGAGGCCTGGCTTCGACGTGACGGCGATCGATGCGCAAGGCGCCGATGTTTTGGCGCGAGGCGTCGATGGAAGCGAGGCCAAGGGCGCCAGCCTGATCGGCGCCGACGGGCTGTGGTCGACGCTGCGCCCTCTCATCATGCCCGAGGTCAGCCTGCGCTTCACAGGCGCTACCGCCTGGCGCGCGCGTCTGCCGCGCGAAAACCTTCCCGCGCCGTTCGATGCTGCCGTGGTCGGGCTCTGGCTCGGGCCGCGCTCACACCTCGTGCACTACCCCGTGCGCGGCGGCGATGACCTCAATGTCGTCGCCGTCACCGAAGGCGGCGCCGAGCGCCAAGGCTGGAACCAGTCAGGCAGCGCCGAGACTTTGCTTTCAAGTTTCACACGCTGGACTAAGGATTCGAAATCATTGCTGGAACGGGCGGCAGGCTGGCGCAGCTGGTCGCTCTATCGCCTCACCCCGTTGCGCCGCTTCAGCGTAGGCCGCATCGCGCTTCTCGGCGACGCGGCGCACCCGGTCTTGCCGTATCTGGCGCAAGGCGCCGCTCTGGCCATCGAGGATGCCGTCACGCTCGCTGCCTGCATCGACGCTTGGCAAGGCGACCCGCCTCAAGCCTTTCGCCGCTACGAGGCGCTACGCCGGCCGCGCGCGGCGCGCGTCCAGCGCCAGTCGCGGCGCTTTGGCCGCATCTACCATCTGAGCGGCGGCTTGCGGCTTGCCCGCAATCTCGTGCTCGAACGCCGGAGCGAGGCGGCGGCCTTGCAGCGCTTCGACTGGCTCTACCGCCACGAAGACCAGCGCCCCTAAGCCTCAGGCGGCAGCCTTTCGCCGAATGAGGATGGCGGCGCCGGCAAACGCCGACAGCAACGAGCCGGCGAGCACCGCGAGCTTGGTCATGGCCTCGTGTTCAGCATCGGCAAAGGCGAGCAAGCCGATGAAAAGACTCATGGTGAAGCCGATGCCGCACAGCAGCGCCACACCGTAGATCTCGCGCCATGAAGCGCCCGCCGGCAGATCCGCCAGCCCCGTTCGGCTCGCGATGAACACCGAAATCATGATGCCAATCTGCTTGCCGAAAAACAGACCTGCGGCGATTCCGAGCGACAGCGGCGCGAGCAGCGTGTCAAGGCTCGCCCCGGCAAGCGAGACCCCGGCATTGGCGAAGCCGAACACCGGAAGCACGAGGAACGCCACCCAAGGTCCGAGCGCGTCCTCGAGATGGTGCAGCGGCGAGCCCGCACCATTGTCCCGATTTTCATCCGCCGACGAACCGACGGGGATGGTCATGGCGAGCACGACGCCCGCGAGCGTGGCATGGATGCCGGAGAACAGCATGCACCCCCATAGTAAGACGCCGAGCAGGAGGTATGGGGCAAGCCTCATGATCCCGAACCAGTTGAGCGCGAACAGCGCCGCTGTGAGGAGCGCGGCAACGCCAAGGGCTGAGGTCGACAGATCGGCGGCGTAGAAGAGCGCGATGATGAGGATGGCGCCGAGGTCATCCATGATTGCAAGCGACGTCAGAAACACCTTGAGCGAATTTGGAATTCTCGATCCAAATAGTGAGAGCACGCCGAGGGCGAAGGCGATATCGGTGGCGGTCGGAATCGCCCAGCCCCGCCACGTGTCCGGCGTGCGCCAGTTGATCGCGAAGAAGATCACCGCCGGGACGATCATCCCCCCTAAAGCGGCCATGAAAGGAAGCGCGCGGCGCGGCCAGCTGTCGAGCTCGCCGGCCAGGATCTCGCGTTTGATCTCGAGCCCGACCAGCAGAAAGAACAGCGCCATCAGCCCGTCATTGATCCAATGCAGGACGTGAAGGCCGCCGACTTTCGTGTGCAGCAGCTCAGTATAATTGCCGGCGAACGCCGAATTGGCGACAACCAACCCAAGCGCCGCACTCGCCATTAGCACGACGCCGCCCGAAGCCTCAGACTCGACGAAACGTTGGAAGGTCGTACGGGCTCGCAGAATAACCATGAAGCGTGCGGGGGTGACTGCGGACCCTTCCTATACAGTCGCCGCGCCCAAGGCAAATGAGCCTAGGGAAACCCTATTGCCGAAGCTTCTTCGCCTCTTCGAGATGTTGCTTGATCGCCGGCAGCGTGTTTGCCGCGAATTGCTTCAACGCGGCGTTCTCCCCGCCCTCGGCATAAGCATCGAAGAGGTCGGCGGCCTTTTTGTGAGCCTTGATCTGCTGCCCGGCATAGACCTTGTCGAAATCCTCCGGCTTCGCGTCGTTCAGCTTGTCGATCATCTTCCGGAGCTTTTTGTTAGGCTCGGTGGGCAGCGCCACATTGAGCTTCTCGGATTGCACGATGCCCTTCAGCTCCTCGCTCGTCTTGCTATGCGCCTCGACCATGTGCTGGCCGAATTTCTTCACCGCCTCCGACTGTCCCTTCTCGCTTGCGATCTTGCCGGCTTCGACCTCGTACAGATCGCTCAGTGCGGCTTTCTCCACGAAATCGGGCGTGCTTGGCGCACCGCAAGAAACCAGCGCAAGCGTCGCCAGACTGGCGAGCGCGGCCAACAGATAAGTCTTCATTGCTTCTGCTCCGGGTTATAGGCAACTCCGCGGCGCGTCGGGCCGCAACATCAAGATAATAGGCCGAAACCGGAAGCAAGTTCCGGGCTTAAGCGAACTAACCGGTCTTCACCCTCACCTCAATGGCCGGTGACATCGCCTCTGCGGCTCGCCTCGTAGAGGAACCAGACGCGCCGTTCGGCCTGGTCGATCCACACCTCGATCATGCTCGTGGTCGCCACGTCGTTCTCCTCGTCGCAAAGCTCGTGCGTCTCGCGCATGCTGGCGATCAGCGCCTGATTGTCGGAACGAAGCTCGGCCAGCATGTCGAGCGGATCGACGAAATCGGCGTCGTTGTCGGGAATACGCTGGAGCCGCGCGATGTTGCCGATCGAATGCAGCGTCGTGCCGCCGACCTTGCGCACCCGCTCGGCGATATCGTCGGTGATGGCGAAGATCTGGTCGGCCTGCTCGTCGAACAGAAGGTGATAATCGCGGAAATGCGGTCCGCTCACATGCCAATGGAAATTCTTGGTCTTGAGGTAGAGGACGAACACATCGGCAAGCAGGGCATTGAGGGCGCCGCTGATGTCGCGGCGGGCATTGTCGCCGAGATCGGTCGGCGTCACGAGCGGCGCTTTGCGGCGCTCCTTCACATCCTTGTTCATGGGGGTCTCCTTGGCGGGGGCTCTGGTAGCAACGTGCTTATATAGGAACGGGTTGCCTGCCGGTTTATTGACGGCGGTCAATTGTCGCTGACGCGTTTCATCCTATAGCGCCCGAAGACCTGGAAATTCAGTCTTTTTCCGTTATCCTGGGGCCAATGCGAAGGAGTTCGAGCATGTTCATCGCGATGAATCGGTTCAAGGTGAGGAAGGGTTCGGAGCACGATTTCGAGCAGGTCTGGCTGACGCGTGACAGCCATCTCAAGGCCGTGCCCGGCTTCATTGCCTTTCATCTCCTGAAGGGCCCAGAGCGCGACGACCACGTGCTCTATGCCTCGCACACGCTGTGGGCCTCGGAAGCCGCATTCTCGGATTGGACACGGTCCGAGGCGTTTCGCAAGGCGCATGGCGGCACCGGCGCGAACAAGCCGCTTTATCTCGACCATCCCGAATTCGAGGGCTTCGCCGTCCTGCAAGAGCTGACGGCCAAAGGCGCCGCGGCCGCCGAATAGGCCCTGTTGGCGTCAGTTGACGCGAGACACCTCGACCAGATTGTCCGAGAAGCTCGGCGCGCGGCCGAGCCCGCAATGTGCGTCCGAGGAGATCGAATTCACCGATCCGTCCGAGCGGTTGAGGCTCCGCCAATAGCCGAGCGTCGCCACGACGATGCCGGGATTGACGTCGTCGGTGACTTTGGCCACGCCCTCGAAATCGCCGCGGTCGTTATAGACCCGCACCGGATCGCCTTCCCGAATATTCCGCTTGCTTGCATCCGCGGGCGAGATCAGCACGAACTGCTCGCCCTGACCTTTGATCTTGTGCTTCTCGTTGGCGTAGCAGGAATTCAAAAAGCCGTGGCTCTTCGGCGAGATGATGTTGAGCGCGTAGAGCTTGGCACGCTCCGGATTGGTCTCCGGAGCTTCGCGGTTTGGAACGTAGCCTGGCAGAGGATCGACGGCCGAGCCATCCTGGTCGCCCTCATACATGGCGCGGAACGGGCCGGCGACGAAATTCTTGGCATCGTGCAGCAGGAACTCGACCTTGCCTGAGGGTGTCGGAAATTTGCCGTCTCTGTGCGGCGTGCGCGTGTCCGCCGCGCCGACGTCGATCTTGTAGTAACCGTGCGTCTTGAAATACTCCATGTCGATGCCCCCCATCTTGGGGTCGGCCCAGTTGATGTACCGGGCGGCAAGCTCGCTGTCGGTCATTTTGAAGACGGGATCGTCGAACCCCATCTCCTTGGCCAGCAGCCGCCACATGTCGCTGGTTGGCTTGCACTCGCCGGGCGGGTCGATCGCCTTCTGATTATAGGTGAAATAGAAATGCCCCCAGGACCACATCATGTCCTCGGCCTCGCCGGCCATGGCGGCGGGGAGCACGATGTCGGCATATTTCGCCGTGTCGGTGAGAAAGTGCTCAGCGACGACGGTGAACAAATCCTCGCGTTGCAAGCCAGCAACGATCTTGTTGGTCTCGGGCGCCTGGCTGACCGGGTTGGTGCAGAAGACAAAGAGGCTCTTCAGCGGTGGATCCAGCTTCATCTCGCCGGTCAGCGCCGCGCCGAGCTTGAGATTGTTGATCGCCCGCGTGCCGGGCTTGATCCAATCGCCGCGCGACACCTTCATCCAATCGACGGGGAACTCCCAGAGCGGCATTTGCAACAGACCGCCGCCGACATGCTTCCAGGATCCGACCAGAGCCGGCAGCGAGCATACCGCGCGGATCGCCTGCCCGCCGCCGGCGTGGCGCTCGAGCGCGACCCCCAAGCGGATCACCGAGGGCTGTGAGGTGGCGAACTCCTTGGCGAATTTCCGGATGTCCGCAGCTTTGACGCCGGTGATCGTCTCGACGTAGTCCGGCGTGAACTCCGCCGCGCGCGCCTTGAGTTGCTCGAAGCCGTAAGTGTGCTGGTCGACATAATCCTGATCGACCAGCCCTTGGCTGATGATTGCGTTGATAAAGCCCATCGCCAACGCGCCGTCCGTACCCGGCCGCGGGCAGAGATGCCAGTCGCCGGCCTTGGCCGTGCGCGACCTGTAGCTGTCGATGACCACCACCTTGGCGCCGCGCTTTTGCGCCTCGAGCACGAACGGCCAATGATGCAGATTGGTCGAGATCGAGTTGCACGCCCAGATGACGATGAACTTGGAATGCACGAAGCTTTCCGGGTCGACGCCGCCGGTCGGGCCGACGGTCAGCAGCCAGGCCGTGGAAGAGCCCGACGCGCAGAAGGTCTTTTCGTTCACCGTGGTGCCGAGGCGATTGAAGAACGGATCGCCCGAGTTGATGCCTTGTACCAGGCCCATATTGCCGAGATAGGAATAGGGCATGATCGCCTGGCTGCCGTAGGTGGCGATGATCTCGCGCCAGCGCCTGCCGATCTCGGCGATTGCCTCATCCCAAGAGATGCGCTCGAATTGCTTCGAGCCCTTCGGGCCGGTGCGGCGGAGCGGATATTTCAGCCGGTCGGGATTGGCGTGATGATCGTGGAAGTCTTTCAGCTTCACGCAGAGCGTGCCGCGCGTCATGGGGTGGTCCTTGTTGCCCCGGACCTCGATCAGCTTCCCGTCCTCGACCTCGTAGATCATGGCGCAAGTGTCGGGGCAGTCATGCGGACAGCCGCCGAAGAACGTCGTGCGTTGAGGCTGCTCGTTCATGGATCGGACCCCTCCCAGGCTTGCTCGCCCCCTTGAGGAGGCTGATTTAGATCAGCCTACGAAGCGGGAGCCGCCTTGTCGATTGGGTTTTCCGATCCGGCTGTGAGCAGGAAGACGGGCCGGTCTACTGCTGGGCGAGACGCATCCAAACATATAGCCAATAGACGATGCCGAGCAGATAGAGCGCAAGCTCGGGCCTTGTCAGCCGCCGGTTGCGCCAGGCGAGAATTGCCAGGCCCGAACCAATCGCGCTCAAAAACAGGATGCCGGGGGCGCAACGTGGCCTGACCTCAAAAAACGCGCCGAGCTCCGTTGCCCGAAAGAAGGCGCTCGTAACCAAACCCATTCCCGCCGCATAGAGGATGAGCGTGAACCCGAGCCAATAGACCGCAAATTCGAGACCGCCGATCGCGTTGCGCCGCACCGTGCGACGAAACCCGCAAGGCCGTAAAGCAGCGCGACCGTCCCCCACTCCAAGCCGCCCTGCTCCGGAGGCATGAAAACATACCCCGGCAAGATCCATCCCAACAGGAGTAAGGCGGTCGCCGCAATCGGGATGCGCCAGTTGGCGTTCGACGGCAGCCCGGCGATGAAGCGCACCGCGCCGCGCGAGTGAGCTCGGGGGATCGTCTCGCCGCGCGGCCTCGCATCGATCTTCTCTGCTTGGACTGTGCGAGACTCCTCGCGCCGCTCCCGCCGCAAACGCTCCGCCTCGTCCTTGGCGCGCGCCTTCTCCGCTCGAAGCGCGTGTTCCGCTTGGTCGCGCCGCGCCGTTTCGGTCTCGGCCAGCACCTTCTCGAGGGCCTTGATGAGGCTCTGCGTTTCGGCGCGAAAGCGCTCATGCGTCAGCCGAACGGCGTTACATCTGGCGAATGGCTTCAAGCCCTCAGGCAGCTCCGTCGACCGGGGCATCTTCGCATCGTTCACCAGGACCGGAATGACGCGCTTCTTCTGCGAAAGCGCCGACTCGATTTCGACGCGGACGAAGTCCTCCGGATTGTCGAGCCGGCGCTGACCCGACTCGTCGATCGCGGCGAGCCAGTTCGGGCCGACGACCGCGATCAGCACGTCGCAGCTCGCGACCTGCTCGTTCAGCACCTGCACGAAATCGAGCCCCGGCGCGATGTTGTCGACATCCATGAATAGCCGCTCGGGCGGAAAGACTTGCTCGAGGCGGCCGTAAAGCGCCTGGGTGAAGCCCGGATCGTCGCCGCGGCGATAATTGATGAAGATGTTGCCGGCCATCCCCTACCCAAGCAGCGTGAGCCCTGGGCTAGGTTAGCGCAAAGCGGCGGCCGGCGTCACCTTGGCGAGTCAAATAGGGAATGGTGCGGACGGAGGGAGTCGAACCCTCACGGGGGTTTCCCCCCTCAGGATTTTAAGTCCTGTGTGTCTACCAGTTCCACCACGTCCGCTCGGAGGCCACTCTAGCCCGGGAACGTGGAGCGTTCCCTAAGCCGGGAAGAGCACCTTGGGCTCTGGCGCATCCTCGGCGGCCTCGCCTTCCTTTGCCGCCTCTTCGGTCGCCGATGCAACCCTTTCGGCTAAAGGCTTGGGCGGCGGCGCCGGCGCATCGGCCAAGGTCCTCGCGAAAGACATCGCGGGTTTAATATCCAATGGCGGGAGAAGTTCAGTTTCAACAGCGCCGGCCTTGTCGACAGGGCCGCCCTCGAGGCTCGCTCGTAGCAACAAAAAGAGCGCCAAGCCGTTCAGCACATGCCAAGCGAAATGGGTGCCGACCTTTTGCCCTGCAATGACGGCTTGGTCGCAGAGCGCCATGTCGAGCGAGCGGAGCGTGACCGACACGGCAAGGATCGCGGCGGCCCACAACAGATAAGGCGCCGCCCGATGCCCCCGCTCCTCGGCGAGCAATCCGACGACGATCAGCGCGACCAGCGCGGGCAGGTAGAAGATGCTGCCGTTCAGGCATGGCTTCACCCCTTGCAGCTCGGGCCCAGGGATGCCGATCGCCCCCTCCCAGCATTGCACCTGCATGGTCAGCGCCATGAGGGCGGTGAAGCCGATCACGAGCAGCACCATGAAGCCGGCCGGAACGCCGAGGAAGCGGTTCAGCGCGAAGCCGAGATAGACGAGCATGAAGATGCCGATCGGGACCACGTCGAGAAGCTCGGTGCCTTCCGTCGCGAACAGATGGAAGGCGAGGCTGCCAAGCCCAATCAGCAGCACGAGGCCTACAAGCAAAAAGTGATCGGCGCTGCGCCCCTCGCGGGGACGCAGCAAGAGGAGCACGAGACCAGCCAGCGCCGCGAGCAGAAACGCTCCGTTGCTCGCGGCATTGAGGGGCTCTGCCAGCAGCGCCTCGCTCGTGCCGCGCTCGCAATAGCGGAAGACATGCTCGCCGAATGTCATGGTCCCTGTCCTTTCGACCCGTTACTCCAGGAAAGAGGCCTCCCTCGCCTGCGGTTCCACCGCCGGACATTCAGGGCCGCATTTTTTTTGCAGTGTCCCATCTTCCGGGGCTACGCGCTCATGTTTAGCGCGAAAGCTGGGGCCCGATTAGGGCTGTCATGAAAATGCTGTGGACGAGGACTAGCGCCGCGCCCGGCGTCGCGACTCAATCGGCAGCAGGGTGAGAGCGCCGTGAGGCGGCTCTTATTCCGGCGGTGAGCCGTCATCCTGTGCGGGGGCTTCTTCGTCCTGCGGGACCACGTCCTCTTCTCCGGGACCCTCCTCGACGTCGGTGCCCTCGTCGGTCGGAAGGCCGAGGCTCGTCTTGCAGGAATCCTCGTAGCTTTCATTGGCGTTCATCAGATCCTCGAGCGTCGGATAGCTCTCGGCATCGGCATCGCTGATATCGTCCTTATGCACCTTCGTCAGCATGTCGACATCGGTCTGGCTCAGCTTGTTCTTGGCGAACTCGCCCACGACGCACTCGCAAAAGGCCTTCGGCGTGACCTTGCCGTCCTCGAATCCCGGCTCGTCGGTGATGTTCTGGTCGGCGCTGCAAGCGGCAAGGAAGTTCGCGGTATTGAGCGCGGCCGCTGCCAGTGCGTCATCCTGTGCCGCGCACAGCCAGAGAGCGGCAAAGGCGCCGAGCGCGATGACGCGCATGAAGAAGACCTTGTGCATGCCTGCCCCTCCCATCGCCATGATCCTTATGGGCTTGCTTCAGCAATCGCCGCCAAGGGTAAGGAATGACTCGACATTTAGGCAACAGTTGGAGTGAGCGAAAAGCGCGCCTTGCCGCCGCAGTCACAATTACCCCTTGGGCGGCGGAACGACACGAATATGCAATTCCTTCAATTGCTTAGGCGAAACCTCCGACGGCGCCCCCATGAGCAGGTCTTCCGCCTGCTGGTTCATCGGGAACATGACAACCTGACGCAAATTCTCCTCCCCGCAAAGCAGCATGACGATCCGGTCGACGCCGGGCGCGATGCCGCCATGGGGGGGAGCGCCATATTGCAGGGCCCGCAGCATGCCGCCGAAGCGCTTCTCCAGCTCCTCTTTCGGGTAGCCGGCGATGGCGAAGGCCTTCTCCATGATCTCGGGCTTGTGGTTCCTGATCGCGCCTGAGGATAGCTCCACGCCGTTGCAGACCACATCGTATTGGTA
>Ga0315297_10003287_pt1 | contig 10389 bp, 7 predicted proteins | sample YL17G15_0_MG_FD_203628 | JGI IMG/M metagenome (GOLD analysis project Ga0315297, IMG submission 203628) | Sediment microbial communities from Yellowstone Lake, YNP, Wyoming, USA - YL17G15_0 | ecosystem: Environmental > Aquatic > Freshwater > Lake > Sediment | place: USA: Wyoming | collected...
CCTGGGGAACCAGTCCCGTCGGTTCCCCCCTCGGCCAAGCCGAGGGGACCCCCCTCCGCTATGGGGGCCTTGGGGCCAACCCTGCCGTCGCGTCCTTGGATTCTTTCAGCTATCCGCGAGCAAAGATGCGGGCAAACACGCTATTTGTTAATCGAACAGAACGACAAGATCGGGATAGGGCTGAGCGACCATGGAGGAAGGCTCGGGGAAGAAGCTCGCTCCCTGGCGGAAATCTTAACGCCTGCTTCGTTCGGTTTTTTCGGCGGCGAGTACCTCGCCCGAATTTCTAATGCTATCAACATGATTATTGCTGACATCACGGGGATGTGCTTGCCTGTGGAATTACGCTCGGGTATTCTCGCCGGCCGCAAAACGCGGCTTCCCGAAAAAACCGAACCGCAGCGGCGAGATTTCCTTACGGTCGCTACGCCTTCTTCTCCCTCGCCCTTGTAGCGATTACGAAACGGCGTGAAAAACCCGAGTTGGGAGCGAAGCCGTGTCCAGATCTTGTCAACAGGACCCGCTACGAGGTGAGCATTCGCCCGCATCGAGAGAGCAAAGCCGTTCCCGGGTCTACTCTCGCTGGAAGATTCAGTAGGACCAGTCGGGCCAGTTGTTCTGGCCTTTGGCCGTGAGCTGGCGGAGGCCGGCCCCGTCGTAGTCGATCGTAAAGATCTGCAGCCCTCCCCGCATGTTCGAAGTGAAGATGATGTGCCGGCCGTCGGGCGACCAGCTCGGCGATTCGTTCCGGGCGTTGCTTTCGGTCAGTTTCGAAATCTGCTGGGTCCGAAGATCGAGGACGTAGAGGTCGAAGACGTTCTCGACGCGGGCGACATAGACGATCCGGTTGCCGGCGGGCGACCAGGCCGGCGAATCGTGATGGGTCGAACCGCCGAAGCTCACCCGGATGACGTTCGATCCTTCGGCGTCCATGGTGTAGATCTGGGGCGTTCCGCCTCGGTCCGAGACGAAGGCCAGCTGCCGTCCCGTCGGAGACCAGGTGGGCGCGGTGTCGATGCCCGGATTGAAGGTCAGGCGCTTGATGCGGAAGGCGCCGCGCTTCAGGGCCTCGTCGTCGATGTCGGCGACATAGATCTCGGCGTTGCCGTCCATCGTCGACATGAAGGCCAGCTTTTTCCCGTCCGGCGACCAGCACGGCGAAAAATTGCCCCCGCGGGTCGACACCGCGATCCGCCGTCCCTCATAGATCTGGCTGATATAGAGTCCTGCCGTATAATTTAGGTAGAAGGTATGGGCGATCATTTTTCCGTCGGGCGACCAGGAGGGGCTTTTGTCTTCCACCTTGGTGAACGTAAGGCGCTCCTGGTTGGCCCCGTCGTAATCCATCATATAAAGCTCAAGATTGCCGTCGCGGTTGGAGACGAAGGCGATCTTGGATTCGAAGACCGGCTTCTCGCCGTAGGCCTTCATGATCTCGTCGGCCATCCGGTGGGCCAGGAAACGGAGGTCCGCTTTCTTGGCCTGGTAGCGTTTGGGGATGAGGATCGGCCGCTGGGACTTGACGTCGTAGAGGTTCCGGACGAACGCGGTCTCCCCGCCTTCGGCCTCGGCGACCTCGCCGGTGAAGAGAAGATTGGCCTGGACCGACTCCCAGTCCTTGAACTGGATGGCCTTCGGGTCGAGCGTCTGGATGTAGTCGTAATAGCTCTTCGGCAGGAGCTGGAAGATGCGGCTGTATTTCAGATCGTCGGTGAGGACCTGATGAATCTCGGCGGCGGCGGTCTGGAACGGCGGCGAGGCGGCGGTGAACTTCGGGAGGGCGAAACTGATCGCCGGCATCCCGTCCCTGATGACCATCTTGAATTCCTGCTGGGGCGCGAGGAGCGCGGCCGCGGCCAGGATCATCGAGACGCCTGTCCAGATCTTTTTGAGTCTCATTTGGAATGCTCGAATCGGAGATAGATGCCCAGATACTCGTCTTCGTATCCGGGGGGAAGAGGTCCGAACTTGGCCGACTGCATGACCGCCCGCACGGCCGACTGGTCGAGCGTCTTCAGGCCGCTCGATTCCTTGATCTCGACGGTCGAGATCGATCCGTCCTTATAGATCCGGAAATAGACATCGACATGGAAGCTGCCGCTGACGCCGGGGTCGACGAGGGACGTGAACCAGTTCGACTGGATCTTGTACTGGATCTCGTTGAGATAATACCTGTAGGGAAAATTGGAGATGCCGAGATCGCCGGGGAATCCGCCGCCGGCTCCCCCGCCTTCGCCCGATCCGCCGAGGCCGATGGTCAGGCCCGAGCCTCCGCCCGCCGCCTGCTGGCCGGCGCCGGCCGGCGTTTCCTTGACGGCCGGCTTGGTCGCGGCGTCGGGCTTGGTGATCGCGGCCTTCTTCTCCGGCTTTTTGGCCGGTTCCTTTTTCGGCTTTTCGACCGGGTAGCGCATCTGGGATTTGGGCTCGTCCGCCTGCAACTTCTGGAGGGTGGTCAGGTCCCGCAGGCTGTCCTTCTTGAGTTCGGTCGGGCCCAGTTCCGTCTTCGGGGCGGCCGTCACGGCACCGCCGCCTCCCGGCATGTTCAGAGTGATATAGTGGATCATGTCCTTCCGGGCCGGCTTGGGAAGGCTGGGATTGATGATGATCACGAGGAGAAGGAGGGAATGGGCGGCCGCGGACAGAATCATGGCTCTTTTGAAAGGCCGGCCGTCTGTCCCTGTTCGGGCGGTCATCGGTCCTTATCTTTGATCTCGATCGGCTCGGTGATCAGGGCGACGGTTTCAACGCCGATCTTCGTGGCGATGTCCATGATCTCGACGACGAAACCGTAGAGAAGTTCCCGGTCGGCCTGGAGGTAGACGATTTTTTTGGAGCGGCCGGAGAAATAGTTCAGGAGCCGGCTTTCGAGGAGATTGATGTTGATCGCCGAGTTCTCAAAATAGATGTACTTGTCCTTGTCGACCGTCAACCGCAGGCCCGGGTCCGCCGGGGCGGTGTCGGTCTCGGCCCGGGGCAGGTTGACGCCGATGCCCGACTGCATCATCGGCGCCGTGACCATGAAGATGACCAGGAGGACGAGCATGACGTCGATGAACGGGGTGACGTTGATCTCGGAGAGGGACGTGCCGATCTCCCTTTTGGAGCGGATCGAGGGCAGCTTAGGAAGAACCATAGAGCCTCTCGGCGATGCTCAGCAGTTCGAGCGAAAAGTCCTCCATGTCGGTGATGAAGTCCTTGATCCGGTGGAGGAAGTAATTGTAGGCGATGACGGCCGGAATGGCCGCGACGAGGCCGACGGCCGTGGCGACCAGTGCCTCGGCGATGCCGGGCGCGACGGAGGCCAGGCTGGCCGAACGGGTCAAGTTGATGTCGGTGAACGAGCGCATGATCCCCCAGACCGTTCCGAACAGGCCGATGAAGGGCGAGACGCTGCCCGTCGTGGCCAGGAACGACATCAGCTTTTCCATCTTGGCCACCTCGGCGTTCGAGGCCTTGGTCAGGGCCCGGCTGAGGTTGTCGAGGCTGGCCCCGTTCGGAGCTTCCTGAGGGGTGTTCTTGGCCAGATAGGCCATTTCCTTGAAGCCGGCCTGGAAGATGGAGGCCAGCGGGCTTCCCGGGAACGTCTTGGAGGTCTCGCTCACCTCGGCCAGGTTTCGGCTTTTTTTGAAGACGGCCAGGAATTTCCGGGATTGGTTGGTCGCCTTCATTAAGGAGTTTCTTTTAAAAAAGATGATCGTCCAGGAGAAGACGGAGAAAAAAAGGAGGATGAGGAGGACGATCTGGACGACCGGGCTGGCGGTTTTGATTAATTCGAAAATGTTCATGGGCTTTGATCAAAAAGTAGCATAGGGGGGGCGCCAAGTCAAATGGAGGGGGCTCGCTCGAAGCGGGCGAACGCTCTTCTCGCCGCGGGTCCCTCAGACAAGATCGGGAAACGGCCTCGCTCCCAACTCGGGTTTTTAACGCCGTGTCCTCCCCGTCCTTCTTGGCTTTGAAGTCTTTAGTCGACGCGGCGACAGGGTGGCCCCCGGCCCCCTGGGGAACCAGTCCCGTCGGTTCCCCCCGGCGAAACGCCGGGGCCCCCCTCCGCTATGGGGGCCTTAGGGCCAACCCTGCCGTCGCGTCCTTGGATTCTCCGCCAAGAAGACCGAACGGTAGCGGCGAGATCTCTTTTTGGTCGCTCAGCCGTTTCTCGATCTTGTCGTTCCGTTCGATCCGTAATTAGAGCGTTCGCCCGCTTCTTCGCTCGCCGACGACTAAATAAACTCCCTGCCCTCAATCCTTCCCATTTATTTGTATCTTATAAAACCCCTTTTTCCATGACATAATTCAAGGAGAACAAAAAGTCGGGCAGCTCATCTCTGTCCTCTCGCCCGGCAACAAACGCGAAATACGTATATGCCGCTTTTTAGCTAGGGCGAAGGGGAAGAAGGCGAAGCGACCATGAGGAAATCTCGCCGCTGCGTTTCGGTTTTTTCGGGAAGCCGCGTTTTGCGGCTGGCGAGAATACCCGAGCGTAATTCCTCAGGCTAGCACATCCCCGCGATGCCAGCACAAATCATGTTGATCGACTTGGAAATTCGTGCGAGGTACTCGCCGCCGAAAAAACAGAAACATGCAGGCGTCAAGATTTCCGCAAGGGAGCGAGCTTCTTCCCCGAGCCCCCCTAGCGGATGCCGGTCTCCGTTTCGACGGTGAAGAATTTGTAGCTTTTGTATTTAACGGTCGTCGTCGAGCGAATGAATTTCGTTCTCCCGCTGCCATACGCCTCCTCCGTGACTTCGGTCCCTTTGCGGATGAACTGGTAATCATAGAGGTAAGAGGTCGTGTTGAAAGAATCGACCGGGGCCGGAGCGGCCAGCATCCGTCCGCCGCCCATGACGACGGGCGGAGGTGCGGAAACGGTCGTCGCCGTCGGTCCCGACGCCTTGTTCACTTCTTCTTCGACGTCCTCCCGGCAGACGAAGTCGAGGGCGGCCCGATCGAGGCGCCGGCAGTATTCTTGAGCCTTTAGAAGGATCCCGGCCAGCTTGGCCTCTTCCTGGGATTGATTGGGCGCGGTCGCGACCGGCAGTCCCAAGCTCACCATGGTTCCCAACAAGAAGATAAAGGCTCTCATGATGACCTCCTCAGGCCGGATTTATCCGAGCAGTCGGGTGAGGATCTCGACGGCGACATCCTTGGCCAGCTCGCCGCTCTCCTTGGTCGGCCCGACGCACGAGGGGCATCCGTCCTGGCAGGGGCAGGCGGCGATCGTCTTCAGGCAGTATTCGAGGAGGCGTTTGTCGAGGTCGAAGAGCGACGGGCTGAGGCCGATGCCGCCCGGGTAGTTGTCGTAGATGAAGACATTCGGTTCGAAGTCGATGTCGGCATAGACCGGTCCCTGGATCGGTTGGATCTTGGCGATGAGGTTCTTGGGCGGGATGGACTCGCCGGTGGAGTTGTCGCCGATCGAAGCGCCGATGTCGTGGATGTCGCACATCAGGAAGAGGGGGGCGACGTGGTGCATGATATACGACAGGCCGTAGAGGCCGTTGATCTTCTGCTCCGGGGTGAAGGAGAGTTCTTGGAGGAGCGCGGCGGGGACCGTGACCCAGTAGGCGGTTGTGTGCATCTCGTTCTGGGGCAGGCTCAGTTCGCCGGAGCCGACGTTCTCCATGGTGTAGAACTTGATCTTCTTGAAGCCCACGACCTGGGTCGCGACGTGGACCTCGCCGTGGCTCGCTTCGAACCGGTCGAGCCTCTTCTTGTCGAAGATGTCCAGGATCTTGATCTTCGTGTAGTCGATGGCGTCGGTATAATAATCGATGTCGGTCTTCTTGACGTAGGCCTTGCGCTGTTCGTAGTCGAGCTGTTCGACGAAGTACTGCGTGCCCTCGCAGATATAGATCGCCTTGGGATGGAGTGTCGTCAGCGCCGCGGTGAAGTCGACTTCGGCGATGACCTTGGACGGGCCGGTCGTGTCCACGACGACGAAATTGTCCGAGCTGATGCTGCGCAGGCTGACGCCGTCGGCGGGGTAGGCTTCCGACGTCCAGTACCACTTCTCTTTGGAGTGGTGGACGAGCTTCTCCTCCTCCAGGAACTTGAGGATCTCGGCGATGTCGGCCCGGCCGAACGTCTCGCCGTCGCTGAACGGAAGTTCGAAGGCTGCGCATTCGATGTGGTTGATGAGGATGGACAGGTTGTCCGGATTGATGAGCGCCTTCTCGGAGCTTTTGGAGAAGAAGTAGTCGGGATTATTGACGATGAACTGGTCGAGCGGGGCGCTCGAGGCGACGAGGACCGCGGCTGACGAGCCGGTCTTGCGGCCGGCCCGTCCGGCCCGCTGCCAGGTGCTGGCGATGGTGCCGGGGTAGCCGGCCAGCACGGCCACGTCGAGCGTCCCGATGTCGATGCCGAGCTCGAGGGCGTTCGTCGAGACGACGCCCAGGATCCGGCCGTCGCGGAGCCCCTTTTCGATCTCGCGCCGTTTGATGGGCAGGTAGCCGCCCCGATAGCCGCGGACGAGGCCTTCGTCCTTGATCGTTTTTTCGATATCCTCCTTGAGGTAGGTCAGGAGGACCTCGGTGACTAGGCGGCTCTGGGCGAAGACGATGGTCTGGAGGCCGTTCTTGAGGAACAGCGCGGCGATGCGGCGCGACTCGTTGACGTAGGACCTGCGGATCCCGAGGAACTTGTTGACCACGGGCGGCGTGTAAAAGACGATATATTTGTCGCCTCGCGGCGCGCCGTTGTCGTCCACGAGCGTGACCGGTTCCTCGATCATCTTCTCGGCCATCTCGACCGGATTGGCGATCGTCGCCGTACAGAGGATGAACTGGGGCGAGGCGCCGTAGAAGCGGGCGACGCGCTTCAGGCGGCGGAGGACGTTGGCCAGGTGACTGCCGAAGATGCCGCGGTAATTGTGGAGCTCGTCGATGACGATGTATTTCAGGTTTTCGAAGAGCTTGATCCATTTCGTGTGGTGGGGCAGGATCCCGGCGTGGAGCATGTCGGGATTGGTCAGGACGATGTGCCCGCGGGCGCGGATGGCCTTGCGGGCGTCCTGGGGCGTGTCGCCGTCGTAGGTGAAGATCCGGATCTCCTCGGGCAGGAGCTTGATCGTCTCGTCGAGCTCGGCCCGCTGGTCGTTGGCCAGGGCCTTGGTCGGGAAGAGATAGAGCGCCCGGGCCGACGTGTTCTTGAGGATGGCGTCCAGTACGGGCAGGTTATAGCAGAGGGTTTTGCCCGAAGCCGTCGGCGTGACCACGACGGCGTTCCGGCCCTGCCGGACCGCGTCCCAGCAGGAGTGCTGATGGGTGTAGAGCCGTTCGAAGCCCTTTTCCCGAAGCGCCTTGATTAAAGCCGGGTGGACCTCCTTCGGGTAGTCCTTGTAGCTCCCTTCCTGGGCGGGGAGATGCTTGATCGTCCGCAGGGAGTCGCTCTGGAGGCTTAGGTCCCGGAGCAGTTCCAGCGACTTGAGGAGATTCTCTTGCCGGCCCATGTCGTGATTCATCCTAGCGGATTAAAGCGGGTCGGTCAATACGAACATAAAGCCGGGAGGGCCCAGGGGGAATCCCTCCGAACGACGCGGATTTTCCCCCCGGCTCGAAACCGGCTTGTCCCTTTGTCTCCCATCGTTTATAATAGGCGGTTATGCTCGACGAAATCATCGTCAAGAAGGCCGCCCAGCACAATTTGAAGCGGATCGACGTCCGCCTGCCCCGTAACCGGCTCATCGTCGTCACCGGGCCGAGCGGCTCCGGAAAATCGTCGCTGGCCTTCGATACGCTCTTCGCCGAGGGCCAGCGCCGCTACATCGAGTGCATGTCTGCTTACGCCCGTCAATATATGGAAATGATGGAAAAGCCCGAGGTCGAATCCATCGAAGGGATCTCTCCGGCCATCTCCATCGACCAGAAGACCATCTCCTCCAATCCCCGCTCGACGGTCGGGACGGTGACCGAGATCTACGACCTCCTCCGGCTCCTCTTCGCCCGGGTCGGCATCCCCCACTGCCCGAGCTGCGGCCGGCAGGTCAGCCCGCAGACCGCCGAGCAGATCGTCCGCCGGATCGCCGAATCGGCGGCCCAGGAAAAAGTGAAGGTCCTCGCCCCCGTGATCAAGGGCCGCAAGGGCGAGTATCACAAGCTGTTCGACCGCCTGCTCCGGAAGGGCTTCGTCCAGATCCGCGTCGACGGACGTTTTCGCGACCTCGACGGGCCCATCGTCCTCGAAAAGACGAAGACGCACACGGCCGAGGTCCTGATCGACGAGATCCGCGTCGCCCCCCATTCCGAGAAACGGCTCCGGGAGGCCGTCGACCGGGCCCTGGCCATCACCGACGGCGAAGTCCTTCTTCTCCGGCAGAACGGGCAGGAGACGTATTTTTCGCTCAAGCTCCTCTGCCCCTACTGCGACATCGGTATCCCGGAACTCGAACCGCGCAATTTTTCCTTCAACAGCCCCTACGGCGCCTGCCCGCGCTGCAACGGGCTGGGATACCTGACGGTCACGGACGAATGGGGCGACGTAGAACTGACGGACGACGTCTGTCCCGCCTGCCGCGGGACCCGGCTCAAGCCCGAGAGCCTGTCGGTCAAGGTCGGCGGGAAGAGCATCGCCGACGTGAGCGCTGTGCCGGTCAGCCGCCTCATCGACGACATCTCCGCCTTCCGGCACGCCGCGGCGCACGAGGTCGTCGCCTCGAAGATCCAGAAGGAGATCCTGACCCGGCTGGCGGTCATGACCGAGCTCGGGCTGGCCTATCTTCACCTCAACCGGACGACCGGTTCGCTCTCGGGGGGGGAAGCGCAGAGGGTGCGGCTCGCCGCCCAAGTCGGCGCGCGCCTTCGCGGTATCCTGTATGTTCTCGATGAGCCGACGATCGGACTCCACCAGCGCGACAACGGCCGGCTCATCTCCCTGCTCCGGAAGATCCGCGACGACGGCAATTCCGTCCTCATCGTCGAGCACGACGAACAGACCATCCGGGCCGCCGATTTCATCCTCGATCTCGGCCCGGGCGCGGGCGAGCAGGGCGGATTCGTGGTGGCCGAGGGCCCTCTCTCCAGCGTCCTCGAGTCGCCCGATTCGCTGACGGCCAAATACCTGCGGGGCGAGACGCGGATCGCCCTTCCCGCCGAGCGGCGGAAAGCCAAAGGCTGGCTGACGATCCTCAAGGCCCGCGAACACAACCTCAAGGATATCGACGTCCGCATCCCGCTGGCCTGCATGACCGCCGTCACGGGCGTCTCGGGCTCCGGCAAAAGCACGCTCGTTTACGACATTCTGTTCCGGAGCCTGCAGAACCTGCTTTATAAGGCGAAGATCCGGGTCGGGGAACACCAGTCCATCCAGGGCGCGGACAAGATCGACAAGGTCATCAGCGTCGACCAGAAGCCCATCGGACGGACGCCGCGTTCCAACCCGTCCACGTACACCGGGCTCTTCACGGACCTGCGGCAGCTTTTCGCCCGGACCCAGGAAGCCCAGGTCCGCGGCTACGGCGCCGGCCGCTTCAGCTTCAACGTCGCCGGCGGCCGGTGCGAGGAATGCCAGGGGGCCGGCGTGAAACGGGTGGAGATGCACTTCCTGCCCGACGTCTTCGTCACCTGCGACCGGTGCGGCGGCAGGCGCTATAACAAGGAGACGCTGGCGGTCCGCTACAAGACCAAGAACATCGCCGACTTCCTGGCGATGACGGTGGACGAAGCCTACGAATATCTAAAGGCCCAGCCCCAGATCAAGCGGAAGCTGTCGACACTGAAGAGAGTCGGGCTGGGGTATATCCGGCTCGGCCAGCCCGCGCCGACGCTCTCGGGAGGGGAAGCCCAGCGGATCAAATTGACCAAGGAGCTCAGCCGCCGGAACACGGGCGGGACGCTTTACCTGCTGGACGAGCCGACCACCGGTCTCCATTTCGACGACGTCCGCAAGCTGCTCGAGCTGCTGGCCGAGCTGGTCAAGCTGGGGAACACGGTCGTCATCATCGAGCACAACCTTGAAGTCATCAAGGTTTGCGATTATATTATAGACTTGGGCCCGGAAGGAGGCGAGGAAGGGGGGCGGATCGTGGCCGCGGGGACTCCCGAGGCCGTGGCCGCCGCCTCCGCGTCCTACACGGGCCAATATTTGAAATTGGCGTTAGGAGAGCGAGATCAGAATTCGTAACGAACGAGAGTCATGCTCCGCGTTCTTGAAACTCCGGAGCGCGGCCCCGAATCGATGACGCTCTGATAAGCGGGACATCATGTCGTTTCAGAATATCGCCGGAAACGGCCACGTCAAAAAAATCCTCCGGCTCGCCCTGCAGAAGCGGCGCGTTCCGAACTCCCTCCTGTTCAGCGGGCCGGACGGCGTAGGCAAACGGAAAACGGCTCTCGTCCTGGCCAAGGCCCTGAACTGTCTCCGGGAAACGGACGATTCCTGCGACGTCTGCGACAA
>Ga0315297_10003289_pt1 | contig 10386 bp, 7 predicted proteins | sample YL17G15_0_MG_FD_203628 | JGI IMG/M metagenome (GOLD analysis project Ga0315297, IMG submission 203628) | Sediment microbial communities from Yellowstone Lake, YNP, Wyoming, USA - YL17G15_0 | ecosystem: Environmental > Aquatic > Freshwater > Lake > Sediment | place: USA: Wyoming | collected...
GGTGAGGGGGTCGCGTTCCTGTTGCAACCGGGCGACTTCCTGCGCGTTGCGGGTATCATCCCCTTTGGAATGCGGGCCAAAACGGGCTGTATGCAGGATCAGAGCTTGAGGGGAGCATTGAGAACGGACCGCCTCCAACAGCTCAGCCGCGTTCGCCAGGATTGCTTGCACATCGCTGCTATCCAGCTCGTGAACCGGGATGCCAAAGGCCTGGAAACGGGCTGGCAGGCTGCCGGCAATGCCCGCTTCGATCGGCGTGGTTTGGGCAATGCGGTTGTTCTCGACCACGTACAAAACCGGCGCTTTCCACAGCGCTGCCATGTTCAAAGCCTCATACAAGACACCTTCGCCCAACGTACCATCTCCTAAGAAAGCTACCGTCACCTTGTGGCTGCCTTTGCGTTTTTCTGCCAGCGCCATACCGGTCGCCACCGGCACGATCCCACCCTGCACACCGTTCGAGTAGAAATTGCGCCATTGCAAATGCTGCGAGCCGCCGCGCCCGCCACAGACACCGCTGGCTTTGCCCATCAGCTCGGCAAATAGAGCCTGCGGGTCGCCGCCATAAGCCAGGAAATGGCCATGGCAGCGGTGGTTGCTGAAGACGATATCACCTTCCTGCAAGTTGCGGATGACGCCGACTGCATTGGCCTCCTGCCCCAGGCAGGTATGCGTTGTTCCATAGAAGACCCCTTTGGTGAAGTTATCCAGGATGGTCTCTTCAAAACACCGGATCCGGTATAAAGCACAATACAGCTCTTCGTTTGAGTTGATCCGATTAGCTGGCATGCTCGGTAGTCTCCTCGCCTGATTGAGTTGGCTGGCTGCCTATAAATTCTTCTGCCGAGACATGCCCCGACTGGCTGATGCCCTCCCGTTGTACGACCTTCCAGAAGGTCTGCATTAAGATTTTTAGATCCAGCCAGAGCGACCAGTGGTCGACATACCAGACATCCAGGCGAAATTTTTCCTCCCAGGTGATTGCATTGCGTCCATTGATCTGCGCCCAGCCGGTCATGCCGGGCAAGACATCGTGACGGCGTGCCTGCTCCGGGGTGTAACGATCCAGGTATTGCATCAACAGTGGTCTGGGTCCGACCAGGCTCATTTCACCGCGCAGCACATTCAGCAGCTCGGGCAATTCATCCAGGCTGGTCGCGCGCAGGAATCTGCCCAGGCGAGTGAGACGTTCGGCATCCGGCAGTAAATTGCCCTGCGGGTCACGCGTGTCTGTCATAGTGCGGAATTTGTAATTCAAGAACGGTTGGCTGCGGTAACCGGGGCGTTTCTGCCTGAAAAGCACCGGCGAGCCATGCACCAGCCGGACGCTGAGCGCCAGCGCCAGCAGTAGCGGTGAGATGATGACACCTCCCAGCCAGGTAAGCAGCAGGTCGAACAGTCGTTTCGAAGGGGGCACACCGGGAGGGAAAAGCATAGTTTCAGGCTGCCTCCACGTTGATTGGCTGGGCGGTATCTTGCAGCCGGTCCAGCGTATCCGCCAGTACTTCAGGCCAATCGTCGCCCAGCGGTATCCAAAGAGCGGTCTTCCCCACCCGCACCTGCGGTCCGAAATCGGGCAGTCTTTCAGGCATCTCGCCTTCCGGGAAGCGCAATACAAACTGGCCGTTTTCGACGGTGATCGACGCCAGCCCGGCTTTTTCTGCCATCAGCTTGACCTTTAGCTGCAAGAAAAGGTTGGTCACTGCTTCCGGCAGCGCTCCAAAACGGTCCTTGAATTCTTCTACCAGCGCATCCAGATCGGTGAATTTTCGCATGTCAGCCATCCGGCGGTAAAGACCCAGTCGAGTTTTCTTATCTGGTACATATTCCGCCGGGATTCCGGCTGCCAGGGGCAGCTCGACATTGGCAGTCTTCAGCTGCAGGTTGAATGTAGCCGGCATTGAAGGGATGGGCAGCCCCTGGTCCTTACGTAGCCTTTGCACAGCTTCCGCCAGCAGGCTGGTGTATAAATGAAACCCGACCGCCGCGATATGCCCGTGCTGGCGCGTGCCGAGGATATCACCGGTGCCGCGGATTTCCAAATCGCGCATGGCGATTGAAAAACCTGCCCCCAGCTGGGCGTTTTCGGCGATTGTCTCCAGTCGCTGGCGACCGTCCAGGGTGGGCGATTTTCGGTTGTGGCGGAAGAAATAGGCATACGCGCGCTGAGCGCCTCGCCCGACCCGCCCGCGCAGCTGGTAGAGTTGCGCCAGTCCGAAGGTATCTGCCCGGTCGACGATCAGGGTATTGGCGTTGGGGATGTCCAGGCCCGATTCGATGATTGAGGTGGAGAGCAGGACGTCCACCTCGCCTTTGGTGAACGCCTCCATGCGTTTGGCGAGCTGCTCCTCATCCATTTGGCCGTGAGCGATGGTGATGCGCGCCTCGGGCGCCAGTTGTTTCAGGTGGGTCAGCATCGCGCCGATCGTCTGGACGCGGTTGTGGACAAAAAAGACCTGCCCGCCGCGTTCCATCTCGCGCAGGATCGCCTGCTTCACCAGCCGTGGTGTATATGGGCCAACATAGGTGACAATCGGCAAACGCTCTTCCGGTGGCGTGTTGATGGTGGAGATATCGCGTACCCCGCTGAGCGCCATATACAGCGTGCGCGGGATCGGGGTGGCAGTCAGGGTCAACACATCCACCTCGGTGCGCAGTTTCTTGAGCTGTTCTTTATGGGTAACGCCGAATCGCTGTTCTTCGTCGATGATCAGCAACCCCATGTCCTTGAACTGGACATCTGAGGAGAGCAAGCGGTGTGTTCCGATGATGATATCGATCTTACCTTGGCCCAGTTTGGCGACAATCTCACGCTGTTGTTGCGGCGTGCGGAATCGGGAGAGCATCTCGACCACCACCGGGAAGGCCGACAGGCGTTGCGTGAAGGTATTGAAGTGCTGTTGAGCCAACACCGTGGTCGGCACCAGGATTGCGACCTGCCGGCTGTCCATGACTGCTTTGAAGGCCGCGCGCAGGGCGACCTCAGTTTTCCCGTAGCCTACGTCACCACAAATCAAACGGTCCATCGGCCGCGCGGCCTGCATATCGCGCTTCACATCCGCCAGCACGCGCATCTGGTCATCCGTCTCGATGTAAGGGAAGCTGGCTTCCAGCTCCTGTTGCCAGGCGGAATCCGGCTGGAAGGGGAAACCCTGCACGATGCTGCGCTTGGCATACAGCTCGAGCAAATCCTCGGCCACATCGCGGACGGCTTCCTTGACGTAGCTCTTCACTCCCCTCCATTCGGGGCTGCCCAGGCGGCTGAGGGTCGGAGCGCGATTATCCGGTCCGACATAGCGCGTCAGGCGGTCGGATTGGTGGACCGGGACGTAAAGCTGCGCTTCATCTGCATATTCAACGCACAGGTATTCGCGTTCGACGCCATCCACCGTGCGCCGCACCAGCCCGGAAAAACGTCCGATGCCGTGATCGGTGTGCACGACATAATCGCCGCTCTGCAGGTCCGAATAGTTGGCTTCCGGCGCCTCGGCAAACTGGCGGGCGCGCCGGCGAGGCTCAGGTCTGCGCCAGCCGAAGATCTCTCCATCTGTAAACAGGTGCAGGATTTGACCGTCTTGTGCACGGAAATCCCAGCCCTCGGTCAGGCTGCCTTCCAAAAAGGCCGGAGCCAGCCGACCATTCGCAAGCTTCTGTTCATCCCAAAGCTCTTTCAAGCGGGCGGTCTGGCGGGAGACGACCACCAGCGCCTCTCCAGCCTGGTAGCAGTCGATCAGATACTCCAGAAATGGTTTTAAGCGTCCCGAAAACCTGCGCCCGGCCTGAAAGCGCTCTGCCAGCGATGTTGTGGGCGGCATTAGATCGGCGGAGATTTTCTCCCTGCTACTTTCTATGGCGCTGGCATCTGTTTCGAACTCTAATGCAGAGCTCGGCCCCAGCTCGAGTGTCTGGTGGGTGTTGAGCGAGTCGCGCAGCTCGTCCAGCGTCAGGTAAGGCAGCGGGAAATCTTCGGCTAGCGTGCCATCGGCGACGAAGTCGCGGCGCATAGCAACCGCCTGTCCTTCGATCTCTGAAATGGCGCTTTCGAGCAACTCCAGGTCATCGATCAACACCAGCGCCTGGCGTGGTAGATAGTCCAGCAGGCTGGCAGGCGTGGGGTGCAGATAGGGGATCAAGAACTCGGAGATTTCCTGATCGTCCTCTGGCTGGGCGGCATCAGGTTTCAATATATATTCGCGCGCTGGCGTAAGCATGATCTTCTCGATGCCGTTATGCCGGACGGTACGTTGAGTGGATGGATCGAAGCTGCGCAAGGTGTCGATCTCATCGCCGAAAAATTCCAACCGCGCAGGCTCGCTCTCAGCCGGAGGCCAGATATCCAGGATGCCGCCCCGCCGCGCAAACTGCCCAGGAGCGATAACCGTGTTGACATTCTCGTAGCCCAAAGCTACGCACGAGCGCGCCAGCTCCTCCAGATGGAGCGACTGCCCCAGCCGCAGAGTGCGGGCGGCTTTGAGGTAATCCCGGCGGGGCAGCGTGCGCGTCATCAGCGCCCGCACCGGTGCGATCAAGATTGGGGGACGGGGCAAAACAGGCGCGCCGGGGATATGGTACGCAGCTAATGCAGTCAGAGCGGTTAGGCGCTCCCGGCGGGTGCTGTCTCCCCAGGCAGCCTTTTCGTAGAATAAGGGGGTCGGTTCGGAAAAAAATAGGCGTGGCGCATCCGGCAGCCATAAGTTGATTTCTTCAGATGAAGTCAATGCATGGTCAGCCCGGTCGGTAAGATATAAGATGGGCTGTTGCAGGGCGCTATACAGTGCGCTCAAAACGGGTAGGCGGGCCGAGCGGCGCAACCCCATAGACGGCTGATCCCCGTGTTCACGAAGTGAACCGAACAACGGCTGGTTCGAATCGATGATAGCCTGGACCAGCGTCTTGAGTTCTACCTGTTGTTTCGTTTCCAATCCCATCGCTCTTTAAGCTTAGTGCCTTTTATGGCGTACCATTAAACCTATTCATTGCCGCCTCCAAGCTTTCGGTCACAAAGATCAGGACGGCCTCCACCGCCGCATCCAGGGCGACATTCAACAGCTCTTTTTCCGAGGCTGAGAAATCCTGCAATACATAATCGGCGGCGTTCATACGGCCTGGCGGGCGGCCGACTCCCAGCCGCAGGCGCGGAAATTCCTGCCCTCCCAGCCGTTCGATGATCGAAGCCATGCCCTTATGGCCGGCGGAGCCGCCGCCCGGACGCAATCGCAGTGTGCCCAAAGGTAGATCGACTTCGTCATAGGTCACCAGCAGGTTCTCATGTGGCACCTTGTAATACCGGGTCAGTGAGCTGATTGGTTGCCCTGAGAGGTTCATAAAAGTGTGCGGCTTGACCAGCACCAGCCGCTGTCCCTGGTAGTCGGTTTTAGTTACCAGCGCTTTGGATTCCAGCCGTGAAAAGGTCACACCCAGGCGGGCAGCCAGGCGGTCTACCACCATAAAACCAACATTGTGCCGCGTCTGCCTGTATTGTGCACCCGGGTTGCCCAGGCCGGCGATCAGGAAGTGAGTTTGTGTCTCGTTATCCATTCGGAAAAGCTTGCGGAGCATCATCTTTTGCGTCCCAACGAACGGACCGCCCGGTATAGTCCCGCCAGCGCGAACAATCCGACGATCGCCAGAGCGCCTTTCCCCGCATTGAACCAGATATCCTGCTGTTGCAGCTCAGCCGGGTTTGGAGGGAGCGGGGTTGCCGCCGGTGGGATCGGGCTGGGCAAATGGGTGGGTGTGACGGTCGGGATGGGCGTGTCGGCGGTAGCTGGTGGGCTGGTTGGAGTCGCCGGCGCCGGGGTATCAGTCTCGACGGGCGAATAATTGCGCACCCGCAAGCCAGCTACATCCACGCTCTGCTGGGTGCCGTCCAGGAAAGTGATCGTCATGCGCAGGTCATAGTCGCCATCGGTGATCAGGCTTGTATCCCAGGCTACCAGTGGTCCATTGCTGACGGGTTGGATGCCCTGGTAGATCAGGAACCAGGTTTTGGTCGGATTATTCGCATAGGCGAAGGTCAGCTCGACGGATTGGAATTTCTGGAAGGTCGTGTCGACCACCACCGGGAGATTGCCTTGCAACACCTGCCCCGCTTTTGGTGAGATGATCTGAGGGTTTTGAGTTACAACCTGTGTACCCGCTTCGACCGTTGGCGTTACCGTCGGACCAACCTGCGCCTGCCGCGCACCAGCTACGCTCGTAAAGAGAAGGAATACGACCAGTGAGCAGGCATAAGGAATTACCAAACCGCGCAGCACAATTGGTTACTATATCATGGAGAGACAATCAGGTCAACCAGCCCTTAGATCGATAAATTTATATCCATCAGGGAAAAGAGGAATTTAAACACCGAATAAACACTTTTCTACTAATTTGGTTCTTCCCAATGGCTAGCACTTTATGGTAAACTCAAGGCGGTCAAATTAAGATTTCCAGGGAGAACAAAAGACTGTGACACGTTCGCGTACAGAACTGATGGTTGCACGTTTGCGCGAGATGCAAGCCGCCTCGCCGGATATTGAGGCCTCGGCGGTTGTCTCGGTGGATGGTTTAATAATGGCCTCCGCATTGCCGGCTGATGTGGAGGAAGACCGCGTATCGGCTATGTCGGCTGCCATGCTCAGCCTGGGTGAGCGGATTGCCAGCGAGCTGGGGCGGGGAGGCCTGGAGCAGGTATATATCCGCGGCAATATGGGTTACGTCCTGGTCACTGCGGTTGGGCAGGAAGCTGTTTTAACTGCTCTGGCGCGGGAAAACGCCAAGTTGGGACTGGTGTTTCTGGAGATGCGCCGTGCCGCAGAAGCTCTGGAGAGAGTTGTCGGTTGATGAGGAAATATAAAAATCAAACCCTTAAAATGGTGGGGAGGTTGCCGCAAAACGGCCCTCCCCACTTCCTTTTTTATTCTTCAGAGGAGAAAGCATGACACCTAAATATATTTTCTTTACCGGTGGGGTGGTTAGCTCGGTTGGAAAAGGCGTTACCGCAGCCGCCATTGGCAGGCTACTCAAAGAGCGGGGCTTCGCCGTCGCGGTGCAGAAACTGGACCCATATATCAATGTCGACCCTGGCACGATGAGCCCCTACCAGCATGGCGAAGTGTATGTGCTGGACGATGGGGCGGAGACTGACCTGGATCTGGGTCATTACGAGCGCTTTATTGATGTCTCTTTGAACCGTGTTTGCAATGTCACCACCGGACAGGTCTATGCCGAGGTGATCAGTAATGAGCGCCGCGGCGATTACCTGGGCGGCACCATCCAGGTCATCCCGCATATTACTAACGAAATCAAAAGAAGAATTGGCCTGGTCGCCAAGACTACCGGAGCCGAAATCGTGCTGGTTGAGATCGGCGGGACAGTCGGCGATATAGAGTCGTTGCCTTTCCTGGAGGCGCTGCGTCAGATGCGAAACGAGCTGGGGCGCAATAATATGCTTTCCATCCATGTTACCTGGCTGCCATATATTGGCGCTACCAGCGAGCTAAAAACGAAACCTACCCAGCATTCCGTCGCCGAGCTACGCTCGATCGGTATTACACCCGATGTGATCGTAGCGCGCTCGGACTATCCCTTCGAAGACGGTCTGCGTGAAAAGATCGCCCTGTTCTGCGATGTGGATCTGCGTGCTGTGGTTCCGCTGGTGACAGCCGATATCTTGTACGAAGTGCCGCTGATCCTCGAGAAATTCGGAGTCGGAGATTACCTGTTGGAACGGTTGGGGCTGCAAGCCCGCCGGCAGCCGGATTGGAGCGAGTGGGAGCAGCTGGTAGCCGAGGTGCGCCAGGAAAAGCCAGTTGTGCGCGTCGCGCTGGTTGGCAAATATGTCGAGTTGCATGACGCCTATTTCAGTGTGCGCGAAGCCTTGGAACATGCTGCCTTGGCCATGGGGGTCGAGGTGCATATCGACTGGCTGCATTCATCCGATCTAGAGAAGGATCGTGGTTGGGATGTCATCCAGGCCGCGCATGGCATTCTGGTACCGGGTGGTTTTGGCAGTCGCGGCATTGAGGGGAAAATCAAAGCCATCCGCTATGCTCGCGAAAACAAAATCCCCTATTTGGGGTTGTGCCTGGGCATGCAGTTGATGGTAGTAGAGTTTGCCCGCCACCTGGTGGGCAGCGACGATCCAAACTCGACCGAGTTCGATCGTTCAACCCATTATCCGGTGATCGACTTGATGCCCGACCAGCGTTCCATTGCCGATATGGGCGGGACGATGCGCCTGGGGCTATATCCCTGCCAGCTTGTTTCGGGCACGCGGGCGGGCAACGCCTATCAAAAACCGCTGGTGGACGAGCGCCACCGCCATCGCTTCGAGCTGAATAACGCTTACCGGGAAATGCTGGAGAAAGGCGGCATGCTTTTCTCGGGCATTTCTCCGGATGGCAAGCTGGTGGAAATTGCCGAGTTATCAGATCACCCCTTTATGGTGGCGACGCAGTTCCACCCGGAGTTCCTCTCCCGCCCGAACCGGGCGCATCCGCTATTCAAAGCCTTCTTGCAGGCTGTGCGCCAGCGGATGGAAAGCCAGGCATAAAGAATGGCTTAGAAGCTAAGCTTCTAAGCCATTCTCAGAACCCCTCTGGTCGAAATTGATACACCCCACGCGACTCGGGCGGCAGCAGCTCCGCCAGGGCAAACATCACCCGGTCGGTCAGGCTCAAGTGGGTCTCGCCCGCCTGTGGGAAGATTGGATCGCCAAACCGCACCTGCACAGTCGTTCGCTTGGGGAAGCGGCGGAACATATATTGCGGTCCATGCAGTGCTCCCGGCACGATCGGGGCTTGGCTCGCCTGAGCCAGCCGGGCGATTCCGGTTTTTGCGGGACGCAATCCAATGCCTTGGCTGCGTGAGCCTTCCGGGAACATTCCCAATACCTGGCCGTGCTCCAAGATGCTTTGAGCATGCCGCACAGCCCACTCATCCCGCTCGCCCCGGTATACCGGAAAGCCGCCCAGCTGGCGTAACAGCCAGTCCATGATCGGGTTCCGGAAAAGCTCTTCCTTACCCATAAAGAATATTGTGCGTGGCAGTGCAAACTGCAGCGGGAATACATCGTAGTTGCTCAGGTGGTTGGCAGCCAGGATCACCGGTCCTTCAGCCGGGAGTTTCTCCGCTCCTTCGATCTCCAACTTGGCGCATGTTCGATAGATTGCTTCGAAGGTGGCGACCAACACCTTTCTGGAGCGTGTCGCCTGGAAATAGTAAGTTTTTTGATCGCGCCGGTCCGGCGCGGGTTGGTTGGAATCGGGGTAGGTCAGCAAATGAAGTTCCTCAATCCATTTTCGGAAAGATTTTCTGGTAAGCTTATGGAAATCGATTATACTTGCTGCTGGCATTTTGCGGTTAGCTAATTAACGTCGGCTCGGGATAAAAGTATAGAGCGGGTTTGGTGTTGGTTTGGGCGGCAAAATCGCACACATCAAACCACAGGCCTCATCTCCCGTGTTCACGTTATCTAAAATCAATTCACAAGAAGAGGTCATAGCATGGAAACAATTATTGAAGATATCACCGGGCGAGAAATCCTGGACTCGCGCGGCAATCCGACAGTCGAGGTCGAGGTGACCTTGATGGACGGAGCAACGGGACGGGCGGCTGTGCCATCTGGTGCATCCACCGGCGTGCACGAGGCGCTGGAGCTGCGCGATGGCGACAAAGCCCGCTACCTGGGCAAGGGGACACTGAAAGCGGTCGACAATGTCAATGGTGATATCGCTGACGCGCTGGTCGGCTGGGACGCCCTGGAGCAGAAGGCGATCGACGAGACCATGATCGAGCTGGATGGCACGCCGAATAAATCCAAATTCGGCGCCAACGCTATCCTGGGCGTCAGCCTGGCGGTAGCCAAAGCGGCTGCCAACTCGCTCGGTCTGCCGCTCTTCCGTTATATCGGTGGTGTGTATGCCCATGTGCTGCCGGTTCCGATGCTGAACATCCTGAATGGCGGCGCGCACACCGGTTGGCAGTCGACCGACGCCCAGGAGTTCATGGTCATGCCGCTCGGCGCCGAATCCTTCGCCGAAGGTCTGCGTTGGGGCGCTGAGATCTACCACAATTTGAAGGCTGTGCTCAAGTCGCGCGGCTATACCGCCCTGGTCGGCGACGAAGGTGGCTACGCCCCGGCGCTCAAAGCCAACGCCGAGGCGGTCGAGGTGATCCTGGAAGCGATCCAGAAAGCCGGTTATAAGGCTGGCGAGCAGGTCGGCATCGCCCTCGATCCGGCAGCCTCCGAGTTTTACGAAGAAGACACCAAAATGTACAACCTGCGTAAGGAAGGTCGTAAGCTGACCGGCGAGCAGATGGTGGCCTTCTGGAAATCCTGGGTGGACCAGTACCCGATCGTATCGATTGAAGATGGTCTGGCTCAGGATGACTGGCAGAGCT
>Ga0315297_10003290_pt1 | contig 10386 bp, 8 predicted proteins | sample YL17G15_0_MG_FD_203628 | JGI IMG/M metagenome (GOLD analysis project Ga0315297, IMG submission 203628) | Sediment microbial communities from Yellowstone Lake, YNP, Wyoming, USA - YL17G15_0 | ecosystem: Environmental > Aquatic > Freshwater > Lake > Sediment | place: USA: Wyoming | collected...
CAACCGCAACTTAGGGCTGCTCGGTTCCCCGCCTGACCCGTTTCACTGCGGGAGCCGCCCCGCAGGACAGCGCTTCTCAGTTGGATGCCGAGACTTCCCGGACCCTCCGCACCGTCCGCAGGCATAGGCGCGCCATGAAGTCCGTTTGCGCTTGATAGGGTAGGACTGGCCCCCCGCCTTAGCCCCCTGCAATAATACGTAATTGTCAAGACTTTAAAAACCATGCGGGGAACGCCCTTTCCAATGCCCAGGTTTTCGGATGTCAGCTTTAAATGTAATAAACAACATTACAAAATGGGGTGGTGCTGGTGGTTCGGAACAAACTGATTCTGTTGACATGCTCTATAATTTTCTGTGCGGCGCTCTCGACTGCAAGCTTAGCGGTCACGTATCTCGACGTGAGCGGAACGGCAATCGTACAGCCGGGCGCGAACGTGACGGTGTCGGGCTCGATAACCAATACCACAACCAGCGATACGATAAGCGGGATAAATGTGAGCGCGCGCCTGGATTCGGCTTCGAACTCACAGGTCACGGGCGCGGACGGCGCGTTCAGTTTTAACATCACCGCGCCGAGCACCGCAGGGGCATATTGGCTGATAATCACGACCAACGAAAGCTCCCCAAAGAACAAAAGCATGCCCGTCTTCGTTTCCAATATAACAGGCGGGTCAATCGATTTTGTCAACATGTTCCCGCCGTTCACCGCGGGAACGACCTTCACGATAAACGCGTCACTGCTCCAGAACGGAGCCGCGCTACAGAACTACTCGTCAAACCTCAAGATATTCAAGGCGAACGGGCCGGAGAACGGAACTTTCGCGGGATGGGCGTTCACGAACCTCACGCCCAATTCGGGCTCGAACGGTTACATGGCCTGGAACATAACCATCCCGTCGAGCGCGGACGGAACGTTCGTCATAGTTCTGGACAACGGCGCAGTGTGGAAGATATTTTCGATAAGCGCGGGCTATGTCGTATCGGCCAGCGTGGAAACCACGGCGGAGGAGACGTCTTCGAACTTCGCACCCGGTTCGACCGTGATGATAAAGGCGAAGGTCAGGGACACAAGCAGTAACCCGGCGACGGCCACGAGCGTAACGGCTTATATTACGCTGCCCAACGGGACGGTGGTCAACACGACGCTGAGCGCACATCCGAGTTATACTGGTACATACAACAATACGGTCGCCCATACGACCGCGACGGGCGACTACTCGGTCAAGATAGAAGCGGTCGTGGCGGGAAAGACCATAACGGGCAACGCATTTTACAAGGTGGGCACGTGGGCGGGCGGCCTCGAGACGGAAAAGGAATTCTTCATGGAATGGGGAGGGCAGGCCGCGTTCGCGGCGGGGAGCACGGTAAAGCTCAACATCATGCCGGTCAACCTGACGGACGGCTCGATAATACAGGCGGGTTCGGCGACGTTCCCGAACTGCAACTCTACCTACCTCAGGTTCGTGGGCGTCTTTTACCCGAACGGGACGTCGGCCAACAGCACGATAAGCGGAGCGTCGTTCAGCCAGGGCATGAGCATGACCAATGCGGTTTGCACGGTGCGGTTCACGGGACCGAACGCGACGGGCGTGTACGGGCTCAGGGTGAACGCCACGATAGGCGGCGTCCAAAAGACCATAGAAGGCTACTTTTCGATGCAGAAATATTTCCTGAAAGCGGCCGCGGCCATGAGCACGGGCGGTGAAATGGGTTTCATGAGCGCGGCCTACCCGGGCTCGAACGTGACGTTCGAGCTGTCGGCCTACAACATCACGAGCCAGGCGCAGGTCTCAGGGAGCAGGATAACAAACATAAGGGCAACCAAGATAATCCCGCTTGAGTTCATGAGCGGCTCGACCGAGCAGACGAACGTGACCTATGCGGCGGAGACCGGGAGCAGCCCGAAGATATACATCAGCATGCCCGACAGGGCGATGGGACCGACGCTCATACAGATAGAGGCCAGCATAGACGGCGAGCAGGTGCGCGGTGACGCGTTCGTGGTATCCAACTACCTTATGGGTTTCCTCGGGCCGCAGGCGCAAGGAATGGGCGGCGGAGAAATGGGCGGCGGAGGGGGCATGACCTCGTGCAGCGGCACGGTCACGTTCAGCGGGATGGTGACGGACGTGCAGTCCATGACGGCCGCGCAGGGCGCAACGGCGGTGGGCGTGATAATGGCGCGGGAAGAGCTGACGGGAAGGGACGTAAGCAGCCAGCTCTCCATAGCGGGCGCGACCGCAAGCAACAGCAACGGCCAGATAACGGTGAACGTCACGTTCAGCGGCTCGTTATCGGGGTTCTATTTCATGGCGTTCAACGCGAGCTATCAGGGCAAATACGCGGGCATACCGTCAGGCTTCATGTGCAAGAACCTGAACTTCTGGCCGCAAATAAAGCCGGCGGGAGGGGACGAGCAGTCGTGGAGGATATCGCCCACGTCGCCCGTGATAGTGTCCATGACCAACGTCACGAGGATCAACGATTCGATGAAAATAACGGACGGGAACGTCACGTTCCCGCGCATAATGAACTTCAACCCGTCGAGCGGGGGGTCGAAGATGCTGGTGCCCACGGCCGCGTTCCAGGCGCAGGTCAATGCGCTCAATGCCAGCGGGACGCCGCCCAACAACCAGAACAACTTCACGATGACGATATACCCGCAGAACTTCACGATGGGCGGGGTGCAGCTCACGGCGTGGCCCAACGGGTTCATAGACATGCAGCCGCAGATATGCTCGGGCAGCATAGGCGGTGCGTGCGACACGGGCTTCGGCGGGTTCCAGGTGGTGCCCTTCGAGCTGTGGGTGGAGGGTTTCCAGTGGGGTTCGCAGGTCTCGGCGGGTTCGAACCTTTCCTACAACGTGGCGGTCAAAGCGAACGTGAGCATACCGTATAACTTTACGATAAAAGTGGGAAGGCCGTGGGAAGGGTCGCTCACGTCCGTTACTCCCACGTCGACGGTGCTGCTAGAGGACGGATGGAACAGGAGTTCGGACTGGGGAATGGAGAGGTGGCAGGTGAACTTCACCCTGCCCGTGACCACGGCAAAGGGCGAACTCCAAGTGATGATAACCGCGAACGGAACGGCGGGCAACAACGTGTACCAGCAGGCGGACACTGACGTGTGGTTCACGGTCACAAAATACACGGCAACGCTTCCGCCCGAGGAAGGCATCTACAACATGGACGGCTACTCCACCCCGATAACGGGCACGGACTGGAACGGCCAGAACACAAGCACGTACGGTTGGAACATGACGAACATCACCCTGACCTACGGCGTGAACTCCAGCTCGAACCAAGTGTGCGTGAAGAACAACCTCACCGTAGGCAGGTCCGGTTCCGGACAGCCGCAGACCGTCGTCTACAGCACGAACACAAAGGTGATGCTGGTGGACAGGTTCACGGCAGGCAGCTACGATACGCTGCTGCTCAACGCGAGCGGGACGATAAAGGTGATAAACGCGACGCAGCGCAATTTCACGCCCGTGGACGGTAACGGGGCGCTATACCTGTGGACCATAGAGGACTGCGGGTTCGCGCGCATCATAAACACGTCGACGGACGTGCTGCAAGCTTCCACGTCCAACTGGGCGGGCGACCACCAGAAGAGCGCCGAGTTCGTGGTGCCGTACGTAGTGAAGCTCGGCGACAGGCGCGCGGCAGGCTTCACGGTCGACCTCAACGGCGTGGCAAAGCAGAGCGACGGCGGATGGGGCTACGAAGGCAAACTCATCGAGGGAACGAACTACACCAAGACGGCGGGGACCACGGATGCGAACGGGGTGGGCTTCCTGAGGGCGAGGGTAAACAACAGCGGCCGCATGGTGCTGTTCTGGAAAGTGAACGACAGCTCCGACGCGGACATAGCCACCATGAACACGGCGGCGCAGGTTGCCATAAGGTCGTTCAGGACGTACGGCGACCTGACGTATCCGATAGCGCAGGGAACGGTAGCGTTGCAATACTCTTCGAACACGCAGTCCGTGTGGAACGCGTTCGACCCGGGGCAAGCGACATATGTGTACAACGGCACGGTGACGGAAACGGGCGCCAACGGCTTCGTGCGCGACAATACGCAAAACACGTGGTACATCGTCTATTCGCCGCAACTAAACATGACAAGGCTGGACACGGACACGGACTTCAGCAACTCGCAGACGGGCACGTACATCAACCAGACGCTCTACTTCCCAAGCAGCCAGGTCAGCATGGGGATAGCGAACTATACGAAGAACGCCACGCCTACCGGCAGCATGACGTTCGTATACTACCATGACAGCCCCGCGCAGAGCAGCCCCGCGTTCGTGTCGAACGCCACGGAAAACATAACCGTCAAGATATGCGCGTCGGGCTTCGAGAAGCCGACGAACAAACCCAAGGAAGGGGCGACGGTCAGGCTTTACACGACCAACTGGTTCGGACCCACACCCACGACCAATTATCTGCAGTTATACGACCCGCTGACCGATGAGGCAATAGCAATCGGCGGGACTGTAAAGGCGGGACCGAACGGCTGCGCGGCCATAAAGGTCGGGCCGGGCCAGCTCAGCACCTGGCCCACGGGCTTCACGGCCTGGATAGAGGCGGACGTGACCTACGGCGGAGACACGGAGAAAGGCTGGGGAGGCGGAGTGTTCAGGGGCGGAGCCGCGGGCGGCAGCGGAGTCGGAGGAGGGTAAAGGTGGTCAACATGAAAAAACAACTGATGCTCGGATTGGTCCTGGCTTTCCTTTTCGTCAGCGTTCCCGTCTTCGCCACGGTCACGGACGTGAGCACCAGCGCCTCGACCACGCGCGTAACGACAGGGACAAGCGTCACCATATCGGCGAGCGTGACGTCCAGCACGACCGAAACAACGAGCCTACAGCTGGTATCGTCGCCGTCGGGGATAACCGTCTCGGACCCCGCGGGCGGTTCGTACTCCAGCGTGTCTGTGAGCACCACGCCGACCACGAAGACGTTCACCATAACGGCGGGCACGGCAGGGACGTACACTTATTATGCGCAGGCGGGCTCGCCGCCCGTCACGTCCACACCAGCCAGCATAGTGTTCGAGAACCCGGCGGTCTTCACAGTATCGGGCACGCCGAGCACGACCACGCAGAGCGCGGGCGGAACCTTCACGCTGTCGGTCACGATAACGAACACGCAGGCCAGTTCGATAACAAGCTCCTATGCGCTCAGCCTGCCGTCGGGGTATTCGGCCTCGGGCGACGCGACTTCCGGAACGGCCACGGTCGGAGCGGGCTCGAGCAGCACGTTCAGCTGGACGGTTACCGCGGGGTCAAGCTCGGGAACGATATACTTCCAGTTGGGCGACAACACTAACGCATTTTCATCCGCGGTAACGATAAGCAGTACGAGCACTGCCGCGGCGGGCGGCGGAGGCGGCGCAGCCGCGGGCGTTAGCTCCAAGTCGGTCGACCTCAAGAGCAAGTTCGCGGCGGCGGACACATACCAATCGACGTTCTCGAAGAGCGACAAACTCAACTACGAATACAAGGGAACAAACCATACCATCACCGTGGCGGCGGTGACGAACACGACGGTCACGCTGACCATAGCGTCCACGCCGTACAACATAACGCTGTCCATAGGCGAGACCAAGAACATAGATCTGGACGGCGACGGGACCAATGACCTGGTCGTGACGCTGAACAGCATTTCCAATCTTGTGGCGAACCTGACGTTCAAGTCGCTGGTTCCTGCGGCGGCGCCCGTGCCGGCCGAGACAACCACGCCAACGCCATCAACACCAGAAGCGCCAACGGCTCTAGGAGCGGCGCTGACCGCGCCTGCGGCAGCGCCATCCGATTGGGTGCCAATAATAGCAGGAGCAGCCGTGCTGATAATTGCGGCGGGCGGGGCATACCTCTACCGGAGGGGCAAGAAGCCGGCATACCGGGTCAGGAAATAATCGTCAAGCAGCCTGAACAAGATTTATAAGGCGCGGCCCGCAAAGTTGTCCAGAGGTGGTGCTGGTGTCGTCCTGTAAGAGTGTTCTATTCGCATGTTTAGCCGTGTTGGTCATGTCCGCGGGGATATCAGGAATCGTTTTTGCGGCGCACACGCAAACAACGATCATCATGCCGATTTCGAACACCACAGGCGACGCGGTGAACTTCAACATCACCGTAACAAACAACGGCGCCGACAACATCACGAGCATAGTGGTCAACTATACCAACTTCGTGGCGGGCACAGCGCCCACCAACGTGGTGTGCGGCAACGGCTTTGCGCGTGACTCAGTCGAGGCGGCAAATACCATAAACTGCACCAACACGAGCGCAGCCAACGACATCGATTCGGGTAGCGCGATAAACGTCACGTTCACAAAGACCGCCCCGGTCGCGCCAAACACAACGGTAGGCCAATACTTTTTCACGGTCACAACGGTCGACAACAGCAGCGCGAGCGCATCTACACAGGTCGATGTCCGGATTACGGACAACGACGCGCCGTCCGTCTACCTGTCCTCCCCGGCGAATTCCACGACGTCCGCCGCAAACGTATCCTTCCAATACACGGTGACGGACAACAGCAACACGTACGGGTCCTGCTATGTCTACGGCAACTTCAGCGGCGCGTGGGCAAGGAACCAGACCAACCAGACGGCAGTCGGATCTGGAACGAACAACATAAGCGTGACGTTGACGGACGGGGTCTACATATGGAACGTAAACTGCTCGGATACTTCTGGCAACAGCGCATTCAACGCCACAAACACGACACTAACGGTGGACGCGATACCGCCCGGAATAACGGCGAGCGGACCCACGGGGACGCAGACCAGCGGGACGGTGACGCTCACGGCAACGACCAACGAGAGCGCCACGTGCAAGTACGACACGACCTACATGACCAATTATACCAACATGAGCAGCACATTCACTTCAACGGGCTCGACCTCGCACACGAACACGCTCACGCTGGCTAACGGCAACTACGTTTACTATGTGTTGTGCAGGGACGTGGTGAACAATACAATGACCACGGTCACGACAATAAGCTTCACGGTCTCCGTGGTCACGACGCCGGCTGGCGGCGGTGGCGGAGGGGCGGCAGCGCCGTCGGAGCCGTCGGAGACGCAGGGCATATCGGGCATACAGGCCGGCACGAGCGCGACCGTGACCATGGCGAACCCGAACCTCATCATGACGTCGCTCGAGATAAGCGCGGCAGAACTCATCCTTAACGGCCAGATAACCGTGATGCAGTCGTCCGGCCAGCCGGCCTCCATAGCGGTTGAGGCGGGCGGCAAGGTGTACAAGTACATAATCATAGACAAGAGCGGGATCGCGGACACCGCAATCCAGAGCGCAAAGATAAGGTTCAGAGTATTGAAGAGCTGGATGGCAGACAACGGCTACGGGACGGCGGACATAGTGCTGAGCAGGTACAGCAACGGCGCGTGGACGGACCTTACCACCAGGCTGACCAACCAGGGCACGGCCGAGTACTTCTTCGAGGCGGACTCGCCGGGGCTGTCCGTTTATGCAATCAAGGCGGTCAAGGCGGCGGCAGCCGCGCCATCGCCCGGAACTACGCCGGGCGCAGCAGGTGAGAATGCGACAACTCCATCCGGAGGAGAGCTGCCGGAAGAACAGCCGCTGCCGGACTACACGGTGACCATAATAGCCCTGATAGTGCTGGCGGTCGCGGCGGCCGGGATATGGTATTACCTCAAGAACGAGAAGGAGTTCAAGCACCTGCCATGGAGAAGGAACGTGGGGTTCAGGCCGCACAAAGCAGGCGGCGGCAAAGGTTTCGAAGGGTTCAAACCGCACAGGAAGTAAGGCCTTTGCTTTTCACTTTTCTTTCTCTTCCATGTGCATTATCGATATCCAGAACATTCCGCCGATGAGCGTGAGCAGGAACGAGGCCGCGTAGGCCATCAGCGCGGAATCCCCGCGCGCGCCCGTGGCCGCCGCCATGGCCAGGAACATGAATATCGCGCCCGCTATCCAGAAAACCACCGCACGGTTCTTGGTCGCCATAGCTCCGTTTAGATAGGAAAGCTATTTAAAATAACTCACAAGACCTCGGTCTTGTTGAACTCGAAGGCGCGCAAAGGGTATATCCTGCTTACTTCGCCGCGGATGGCGGCCTGGAGCTCGCCCGAAGTGAACATGGTTATGAAATCGTCCATGGTCTTTTCGGCCGTCGCGGCCGCTATCATCTCCTCCAGCTTCCTGCGGACGGCCTTTGCCACGATATTGGTGACGTGGCGGTTGCAGATGGCAATCGCTTTCACGCGGATTCTGCCGTCCTTGAGCTGCAATACGCCGTTCGTGTCGATCCTCTGGGTGAAGCGCTGCACTATCCGTGCGGCGAAGTCGCGCGTGCATTCGTGGCCGTCGAAAACGGTCTTCGCGACCGTCCCGTTCACCTCGCTTATCATGAAGCGCATGGTCATGTAGTACCTTGACGGGTCGCCGGTAAGTTCCATGAGGCTGGCCGTGATCTTGCGGCCCGGCAGGGCGGACGGGTCGGCCGCCAACGCCTCGCCGAGCGGCTTTTCCCCGAACAGGGCGGGCGAGACTATGGTGTACCAGTTCTTGCCCTTCAGGAGCTTCGAGGCGGCGGTCTTTTTCACTTCCGGGACAGCTTCCTTCTTCTGCACAGCCTCTTCCTTTGGCTTTTCCTCAGTTTTTTCTTCCTTAGGCATGTTATGCACCCTTCTCCACGATGAGCTTGGCGCGCTCGGCGTCGTATGCCCAAGTCTCGGGTAATTTGCCGGTATTACGGTAATATTTCACCAGGCGGCGCACCTTCGATTCGAGGAGCTCCAGCCCGCGCACGGAGTGCGCGTCGCGCTTGTTCCGCTCAAGGTGCGCGCGGAGGCGCACGGCCCTCCTTAGAAGATTGAAAAGGTCCTGCGGTATGGCGGGGAGGAGCTGGTTCTCGGCCAGAACACGGGTGACCGTCTTTTTAGCCGCCTGCTTCACGGACGGGATGCCGTACTGGTCGCGCAGCACCAGCCCTATCAGGGCGGGCTGCAAACCGTCCTTGGCAAGCTTGACGACAAGACGCGCGACCTCATCCTCGCTGTAAGAAACCCACTGGGCCGTAACCATAGGCCTTTTGCTTCCGGACTTTCCCCTTTTCCTTGCGTATATTCGCGCCAATCAACCACCGATACGGATCTGCTATTGCTTCGCATGTTCATGCTGTGCAACTGCAGTCTCGTGCTTTACCTCCATTAATTGGGAAGCTATATAAAGAACTATGGCGGGCAGCAAAAGCAGCGCGCCGAAAGCGGCTATGTAAACGGTATACTTCACGAAGCTCCCGAGCAAGGTGCCGATACAGACGGCCGCCACGGCTATGAAAATCAGCAGAAAGCTGACGTGCTCGTATTGCTCGGGCCTGTTCCTGCCCTTGAGCCAGCTCTTGAAGTCAAAGTTCCTTGCGCCTAACATACCTTCCACGCTTTTCAATATCTTCCAAGGCTTTTAAAGCCTTTTCCGCTCCGCCGAACGAGGCGGAATAGGATTTGACAATTATCGGCCACAGGGTTTTTAAATGTTCGAAATGGGTGGAGCGCACGGCCTCGTGCAGGACGGCCAGGTCCACACCCATGTCTTCGGCGCGGCCCGAGAAGTGACCGAGGCCGAAATCAATCATGAACAGCCGGCCTGAGCTTAATATCATGTTGCTGGTCGTAAGGTCGCCGTGAATAATGTTATGGGAATGAAGTTTGGCTATCGAAGCGCCAATCATGCCCGCAAGGTCCTTCCGGTTCTTCTCATCCGTCGTGTTCAGCAGTTCCTTCAGCCGCTTGCCGTCGACGAATTCCATGATTATCTTCGCGCCCTTTTCATCTACGGCCAATATCGCAGGAACGTCCACGCCGGCCCTGCCCGCTTCGTTGATGAGCCGCGCTTCCGTGCGCGTGCGCTCGACGCGGAGCTTAATGTCAAGCTGGGAAATCCGGTAAGACTTTTTCACACGCTCCTTCACCAGGGCGGGCCTGCCGTCGAACGTTTCCTTGTAGAGCACGGCTTCGGCGCCGCGGGCAATCACATCCTTCATGGAACTGTTTTTTATGTGCGCAGCTTAAATAATCCCTGTGCACGAGCTACTCGATCAGCTGGGCGGAATCGCAGACAGGATAAAGGGCGTGGAGGATAACCGCGAAAAGCTGGGCAAATTTTTGCGCGAGGTGAAGGACACGGTCGAACTTTGCGGCAAGGGCAACATGGAGGCGTGCATGATACGCCAGGTGGCGGCGAGCCCCCTCGATGACGTCAGGATAGCCGCCGTAGACGGCGGGCTGAGCAGGCACGAATACCACGGCATGGACATCATACTGACGCGGGCGGTCGCGGTGGTCTTTTATTACCGAAACGGCCGTTTGGACAAGACCGATTACTATCC